>Ga0315280_10004188_pt1 | contig 21522 bp, 27 predicted proteins | sample YL17G06_40_MG_FD_203697 | JGI IMG/M metagenome (GOLD analysis project Ga0315280, IMG submission 203697) | Sediment microbial communities from Yellowstone Lake, YNP, Wyoming, USA - YL17G06_40 | ecosystem: Environmental > Aquatic > Freshwater > Lake > Sediment | place: USA: Wyoming | collected...
CCTTCAGGACGGCAAGGTGCTTGGACACCGTGGACATGTCGGAGCCAACGATCTCCTGGAGCTTACAGACGCACATCTCACCGTCGGCCAGCGCATCCACCATCGCCAGCCGGCTCGGGTGCGCCAGGGCTTTCAGGATGCGTGCCCGGTACTCATACAGCTCACGGTTCATGGCAGCTTACCTCATGGCTTATTGGCAGTATAGCCAAATAGTCGAGCGATGTAAACCCCCTTCGTGGGAAACGTGGGGCAAGAGTATTGGCTACCGGCCGCCCGTACGAAGATAGGCCGCGAACTCGTGCGGCAACTCCGTCGCCTCAATCGCCCGCGCCGCCGCCTCCACGTCATAGGGGACCCGCGGGAACGTCGCTCGCACGTCAGGGCCGATCTCGACCAGGGCGTACACCGCACGTAGATCGCCGTCTTTGGGCCGGCCTGCCGAGCCCACGTTGATCAGTTCCATCTCCTCAAGCCGCCGCTGGTAGGGCAGGTGGGTATGACCGCAGAGAATCACATCGGCTCCCAGCCCCCTGAACATGCGCAGCAGGCTCTGCTCGGGCCGATCCTCATAGAGATACTCGTTGATGCGCCGTGGGCTGCCATGCACGCAAAGGACGCGTCTTCCCCCGAAATCGAATCGCAGCTCCCGCGGCAGCGCTCGCAACCAGACTTTGTTCTCGGGAGTCACCACCTCCTGGGTCCACCGCAGGGAGCGGTCGCCGCGCTCGATGTCAGCGGGGTCGGTGTAGGCACAGCCGCATTTATCCCGGTCAAACCCTACGCCGTCGTCGTAATTGCCGGTGACAGTCGGTATGCCGGCTCCTCGAATCACCTCGATCACCTCGTTTGGGAAGGCACCATACCCCACTAGATCTCCCAGGCACACCATCTGATCTGACGAGTGCCGCTGGATATCCTCGAGCACCGCGTCCAGCGCGTGCATGTTGCCGTGGATATCGGAGAATGCCGCAATCAGCATGTCCAGACTTCCGACTTTCAGGCTACCGCATCCGCGTCGAGGGGCCTTCAAACTCCGGCTTGCAGCCCGACTTCAGGTGTAGATCGATCTTGTGCTTCACCACACGCTTGAGGAACTCGAACGCCGCCTTCTCGTCGTGGTCCATCAGGACCTCCTCGAGCCGCATCTGTTCGGCCTCATCGAGCGTGACCGTCACATTGGGCATCGCCGCACCTTCCGCGGACCGTTGTGGGACCATACTACACTCTCTACTGGGGCGTCGAGCGCACACCGCAATCGTGCAGACCGCGCCGCGGCCCAAGCTAGCCCCGTCGCGCTGGCAGCCAATGCTTCCGCCTCATCGCACCGCCGGGATCAACAGCACGGGGACGTCCGAGTGCCTGACGACGGCATGACTGACGCTGCCCAGGAAGATCTCGCGGATGAACCCCCGGCCTTGACTGCCCATCACGACCAGCGAGGGCTGCTGGGATTTGGAGATCTTGAGAATCTCCTGGATGGGTGACCCGTAGGGAAGCTCGATGCGCACGTCCGCGGCACCCTTCTGCACAAGGCGTTCCTTGAGCCGCTCCAGTCGGGCCTGGTCGGTCCGGTTGAACTCGTCTAGCCGGTCCTCCAGGTGTTTGCCGATGTGAGCCTTGTCCTGAACGTGGATCAAGATGACCTGCCGGGCACCTGCCTTGACGATCTCTTCGACATAAGTGAATGCTCTCTCGGCCGTATCGGAGAAGTCCGTGGCGAACATCAACCGCTCCCGGATGTCCTTGCAGATCAACTCGCAGCGCGTACTGCCATCTTCCTCCAGGAGCCGCATCTCCATCACCAGCACAGGCACAGTTGCCTGGTGAACCACTCCCGTCGCCACCCCGCCAAGCAACGCGTCCCGGAACAGGGTCGCGCCGTGGGAGCCTACCATGATCATGGAGACCTTGCGTTCGAGAGCAGTGTCGGTGATGGCCGGGATGGGCAAACCGGTGGCGATCTCGACCTCAACCTCAAAGCCCTGCTGTTTGACGGCCTGCTGCTGGGATGACAGCTTGGGCTCTACTCTCTCGGCCAGCAGTGGGCGCATCGCGTCGAGGTGCTTCAGACCCAGCGCGTGGAGCAGGATCACCTTTCGCGTGCCCAGCCCCTTGAGTCCCTGGAGGCAGCCGATGACGCGATCGCTAGCCTCCGACAGATCGGTGCCGATGAGAACGGTGCTGAACATCCTACCTACCTCCTTTGTCTGAGTGTGGGTACGGCAGTCGCCGGCCTGGCTTTCCCCGCCTCGATCAACACCATCTCCCGGAACCGACAGTGCTGGTGCCAGATGCCCAGGTTGATCTTTCCGACGATTACGTAGTTGGTGGCTCTCAGGTGCACCTCCATCCGCTGGGCGTAGTCGGCCTGCTCGATGATGAGGAGATTACCTCCCTCTGCGAGGCTGCGTCGTAGGTTCCGCAAAGCGGTTCGCGGGGCCGAGAGCTCATGCAGCGACCGACAGAGGACGATGGTGTGGTAGCTGTGATCTAGCCTGCACTTCTTGATATCACAGTTGGAGAACCTGATATGGGGAAAGGCGGCCCTTGCCCAGCGGATGTTGTCCGCATCCTCGTCCACTCCGGCGGCTGCGCCCATGGCGGCCGTCAGAACACCGTCGCCGCAGCCGATGTCAACGATGCGACCACGTGCCCGCTCACGGATTGCCTGAACCGCGCGTTCGCGCGTGCGCCGGTTCTCCTCATATCGGCGCGCGAAGGATTCCGCGTGCTCCGGCCCGTCGAGAAAGTCGCGCATCTCCGAGCACGGGAGTCCCCGGGCATGATCGTGAACCACGCGGTCGCGAAGCGCATCCCCAAAGCGCTTCCGGAAGACCCGGTCAACGTGCTCGCAGAGGCGCTGCTCGGCCTGTCCAACGGTCATGGTTGTCATCTGCAATCACCACTCATGCTCGCTCCGCGAACTCGTCCATGTGCCTGTCGCCCGAACGGCGAACCGCTTGGGCCAGCTTGACGGCCGCGCGGATCTCGTCCTCGGAAACACCCAGCTTCCGCGCCTCGGCCAGGTGATATTCCAGGCAGGGCTGGCAGTGACCGGCGACCGCAGCTGCGACCCCGACCAACTCCTTCGTGACGGCATCCAGTACTTTCATCTTGGCCTCTCCTGCTACTCGGCCGTCAGGCTGATCCCGACATCCTTGGGCAGCGCGACTCGCGCCGCTGCCTGGAGCGCCTTGAAGATCCCGACCGGCACTGCGCACCCGGCGCAGCAGCCAGACAGACTCGACCGCACCGCCGTCATCACCACGCCGTCGAACCCGGCACCGATCTCGTTGTAGCCGTCGATCTCCTTGCCCTTCAGCGCCTCAGCCAGCCCTGCGATCTTCTGGCAGTCGGTCTCAATGTCGAAACGCACCATCTGGTCATCCGGGGAGTCGGCTGTGATTGTCGTAGCGAAGCCGCAGACGCCGGCCTGCACACGCGCGATGCACTTCATGCTGTCCCTCCCTGGGACGGCTTCCATCCCGTGACATGAATGCTCGTGACAACCCCCGAAAGCTCGGCTTCCGTGACGCCTCCCCCGCAACAGTCCTGGGCGAGCAGAGAGGCAGCATCCGCGGCGGAAACGACTTCGACTTCCGCCAGGCCGGCTACGGCAAGCTTGGCCAGGTACTCTTGCCGCCCGATCGCGCCCGAGATGCAGGAGCAATAGCCATCTTCACTCCCCTGCAGTTCCTGCGGCAGCGGCCCATCGAGCACGATGTCCGAAATGGCCAGGCGGCCCCCGGGCTTGAGCACCCGCACGATCTCGGCGAAGGCCTTCACCTTGTCCGGCACCAGGTTGAGGACGCAGTTGCTAATCACGAGATCAACGGAGTCGTCCTCCACTGGCAGGTGCTCTATGTCGCCTAAGCGGAACTCTACGTTCGCATAGCCACCCTTCTCAGCATTGGCACGGGCCTTCTGGATCATCTCGGGCGTCATGTCGACCCCGATCACGCGCCCTTGCCGTCCCACGCGGGCAGCCGCGAGGAACGCATCAAACCCTGCCCCGGAACCGAGATCGAGAACCGTTTCACCGTTGCGAATACTCGCCAGGGCGATCGGATTGCCGCAGCCGAGGCCGAGGTTCGCGCCCGCTGGGACGGCTGCAAGATCCTCCGCGGTGTACCCGATGCTCTCCGCCGCGGTTGCCGCCGGATTGCCGCAGCACGCGGCCTCGGCACCGCAACAGCCCTGCTGCGCGCCTGCCGCAATTGCGCCGTAGCGCTCTTTAACCCACTCTTTCGGTACTGACATTCCTGAGACACTCCCTCCAGCTTGTTCTTGCCTATCAGCAACAGCCCGACGCGGGCCGTGCCAAGGAAGCGAAGTCCAGGCCGAGCAACTCGGAGAGCTTGGCATTAACCTCTTGCAGGAACTCCGTCGCCCCGCGCTGAGCCTGTACCAAGGCCGCAATAGGGGCGGCCTTTCCGAGGCTGGCGCGCAGAAACCGGAAGTTCCGAATCTCCTCCTGGGTCAGCTCGCCTGACATCTGTTTCAGGCGTAGGTCCGCCTGAGCGCGCTGAAACTCCTCCAGGAGACGAGTCGCCTCCACGTCTGCCGCCAGGGCGTCCTGAGCCTGCACTAACCGCGCGATCGGCTCTTGGTCCCGCAACGCGGCTCCGAAGGTCATTGTCTGTTGCCTCAGGTCACCGTTCATGATCTGTCCTCTTCTCCTCACCCGCAGCAGCTTGGTGCAGCCGCGGCCGCGAAATCCGTGCCGATCGCGTCGGCCAGCATGGTGTTGACATCCTGGCAAAGCACGTTGAGGCGCTCCTGGGCCTCAACGTAGGCCTTGACCGTGGGGTGTTCCATTGTGCGCCGCTGCAGGGCCTCCAGGGACTCTTCTCCGTCGTCCGCAGCAAGCCATCCCCAGCGGGCGCGCTGCTGTGCGACCTGCAGCGCTTCGATCAGCCGCTGAGCCGGCTGGTCCTGGCGCAATGCCAGGTTGGCCTGTTCATAGGCTTGGAACTCCGGAGTCTCCGCGACCGCGGCCGCGAAGTCCTGGATCACCTGGCGCAGTGCCTCGGCATCTTTCGTGTCTGCTATCATGTCAGTTGCCTCCTATAATGCTTGAGTTTAGTTCTTGAAGCTGGTGTTAGCAGCGCCAAGTGGGTTATCGTCTCCGGGCCTGGGCGTCGGGCGCGAGGTCTTCATGTCAGTTACGGCGCGACCGAGAGAAGGAGGATGACCCCTCGGCGCCCGGTCCGGAGCTTGGATTGCAACCTGCGGCGCGACCGCGCAATTGAGGAGGCGAAGCGGGACCGGGACCGACGAGGAGCGCCCACGGTCAGGACAACTCGAAAACCGCGGAGGTGAGAAGTGGCTGAAGAGAAGGTGCTGTGTGTCGGGATTGATGTCTCGTCGCGTTCCCTGCAGGTGGCCTACTGTGACGGCGCTGGCACGCCGGTGGGCCGGGTGCAGTCTTTCCCCAATGACGCCCTGGGCGTTGCCTCGCTGTGCCGCGCGGTGGCGAGCACGGCTCGGACGATGGGCCGCCAAGTGGGAGTGATCGCCGCGGTGGAGTCCACCGGCGACTTTCACCGGCTGGCGGCCAGGGCTCTTTCTGAGCAAACCCGTCTGCCGGTGGAAGTGCACGTGCTCAATCCCCGCGAGGTCAAATGGTTCCGTAAACTGGAACTCAAGGACTCCAAGACCGACCGCGTGGACGCGGAGCTGATCGCCCGCTTCCTGGCCAAGATCCGCCCCCAGCCCCGCGCTCCCATGCCCCAAGCCTTCGAGGCGCTGCAGGACGCCACCAGGACTCGCCGGCGCTGCATCGAGGAGCGCACTGCGCTCAAGAACCGACTCCACCGGCTGCTGCGCACTCACTTCCCCGGCTACCGCCAAGCCCTGGGAGCCAAGTTCAGCGTGCGCACTCTTGTGGTGCTGGCCGCCTGTCCCTCGCCCCACGATCTGCTGCGACGCGGGGTTTCCCGCCTCGCTGAACTGCGCAATTGCGATGGCAAGCGCATCGGACCCGCCTTCGCCCAGAAGGTCATCGCGCTGGCCAAGGCCGCCCTTGTCCGTTCCCTGCCGGCGATGGCCCGTCTCTCCCTCCAGGACGCTGCCGCCCGCATTCTGCAACTGAATCGCTTCCTGCATGGCATGGACGCGGCCATCGCCCAGGAACTGGACGAGCTGTTTCCCAACAACGTCTTGCTCTCCGTGCCTGGCCTGGGGCCGGTGTCGGTCGCCTCCATCCTTGCGGAGGTGGGCGACATCCGCCGCTTCCCTGACAAGGAAACTTTCGTGGGCTACTGTGGGCTGTATCCCGTCGCCTGGGAAAGCGGAGATACCAGGCTGCGCTTCCGCATGACCCGCAAGGGCAACCGAATGCTGAAGATGACGCTGCTGGTGGCCAGCGCGGCCGCTCGCCAATACAATCCCGCGATCCGCCAGTTCTACGCCCGCCTGAGGGCGAGAGGCAAGGGAAAGAAGGCGGCCGGCGGCGCCATCGCCCGCAAGCTGGCAGAGATCGTCTGGGCGGTGCTGACCTCTAATCAGCCTTGGTCGGAAGAGATCGCGCTGCGCGGCATCGCGCGAGGAGAAGAGATGGCAGAGAAACGACGGGGGGAGCGACGCCTCACTGGAGATGCCGCGGGTCAAGCCCCGACCGAGCCGGAGCGACCTCATCAGCCCGCAACAAAAACGACGGGCCCGGCGGCGCCGAGGTCTTGCGCTCCCCGGCCTGATTCTACCATCTCCAAGCATAACCGCAAGGGGATTCGCACCACCAACCGACGGCGGGCTCATCCTCTCACCGGAGGTCCCATCTCCCCTTGACATCAGTTATTGCATCTCCTTTCCCCCGCTCGACGGCGACCCCGTCGCCCCACAGATGTCGTGCCGCCTCCTCCAGCCGCTCGAGGCCGCGAATCTCCGAGTCAAAGAGCGGCAACATGGCCACCGGCACAGCGAAGCGCTCAGCGATCTGTCCGAGATAGGTCCGTTGAAGCGCGCATCGCTGCTGCCAGAATGGCGTAATGCATCGCTCCGACGTGAGCACTTGGTTCACCACCACGGCCGCGGTGGCGATGCCCGCCTCTTGCAGATCTCGACTGGCCCGATGGGCCTCCACGAGAGGGGTGTTCTCCGGATAGACAACGAAGACGAACGAGGTCTGCTCCGGGTCGCGCAGCAAGGCGATGATCCGGTCGAATCGCGCTTTCGTCTGTGCGTGAGCATCGCTCCCGGGCTTGGCCGCTACCATCACCTCGACTTGCTTGCCCCAGTCCATGGGGAGCGCCAGCAGCCGCAGGGTGTGTCCGGTCGGCGCCGTGTCGAAGATGATGACGTCGAAATCGTCGCGCGTGGCGAACTGCACGAACTCCTCGAAGGCGGCCATCTCCTCCGTGCACGGCGACTCCAGTTCCTCGCGCATCGCGGCCAACATGTCGTCGCTGTACTTCCCGCTGGCTTCGCGCAGGATGCGCGCCCGATACTCTTCGCCTGCGCTCTTCTGGTCGATGGCCGCGGCATACAGACCCGGGACGCCTGGGACGGGGGTGACTTCAGGACCCACAGGCACCTCCAGCACCTGCCCGGTATGGGCGGCCGGATCGGTGGTTACGAGCAGCGTACGGTAGCCCTTGCCGGCCAACCATTGCGCTGTTGCGCACGACACCACCGTCTTACCCACGCCCCCCTTGCCGGCAAAGAATACCAGCCGCCGACCGCCGACCCCGGGGCGGAGCACGCCGGCTACCCCGTTGGAACCCGTGCCCCAGTCGGGCGACAGGTAACAGTCACCCTCGCTCACGCTTGGCTGCTGCTGCTCGGTTATGCCCTCATACAGCCTCCCCCCGACCTCGCGCAAGAACGGAATTCCCGCCACCTCCTTTGAGAGGAGCGGCATGGTGCGCTTCGGGCCGGGGAAACGCTCTTCGATCACGCCGAGATAGTGCTCCTGCATGGCGCGGCGCTTGGCGAAGAATGGGTCCTGGCACTGCTCGGCCGAGAGCACGCCATTGATGATGACCTCGGTGGTGTGAATGCCAATGCGGGCCAACTCCTCGCTCGATCGGATCGCTTCCTCGGTGGGCGTTTGCTCCGGTTGGACCACGAATACGAAGGCGGTCTTGCCAGGGTCGCGCAGCGCCGAGATCGCGCGGTCATATTTGCTCTTCGACGCCTGGATCGCCTCCACCGGCCCCAGACAGGTCTGACCGCTGCCCTTGGCGCTCTCCTCGAGGTGCTTGCTCCAGTCCACCGGCAACTCCAGGAGACGAACGGTGTGCCCGGTCGGCGCCGTGTCGAAGACCACCACGTCATAGTCGGGTGCATCCATGAAATCAACGAAGCGGTCGAAGGCAGCGATCTCGGTAGTGCAAGGCGAGTTGAATTGCTCCTCCACGACACGGATGATCTCGGCCGGCATGACATCCCGCATTGGACCGATGATGCGCTCCCGATACTCCTCCGTGGCGGCATCCGGTTCGATCTCCATTGCCCACAGGTTGGGGACGCCTTCGATTGCCGTCTCCCGGTGGCCGATGCGCTGGCCGAACACGTCGGCCAGATTCGAAGCCGGGTCGGTGGTGACGATCAGGGTCTTGCGGCTCTGGTCGGCGTGGTACACGGCAGTAGCCGAGGCCATAGATGTCTTGCCGACGCCGCCTTTGCCCGAGAAGAAGATGAACCGCGGTGAAACCATCAACTTACCTCCTCATCAACGTTGCTTCTAGCGTTTCCTCACGTCGCCAACCGGGCTACGGCCTATCGGCGAGGTGGGCAGCACCCAGACGCGGGGTCGCAGCCCGCGCCCCTCCCGCCGGACTTCGTCAGGACCATAACATTACCGAACACCTGGCGAGTCTTCCGGCCGCCGCAGGCAGGACAGCGCCCGTCCAGCCCTCTCACCTTCTCCGCCAGGGTTGCTTGTACGTCAAACGCGTGATCACAGTCCTCGCAGACGAACTCGTAGATAGGCACCGTGTTACGCCTCCTTTCTTTCGCTAGTGTACTGCACGGCAAATGGCTTTACATATCCCTGGCATCGCCATATGCCACAGCATGAAGGGAGCCATCTGGCGCTTAGCCGTTTCCAGTGTAAAGAACCGTCATGTGCACTACACTATTGATGTCTTGATATTAGCGGAGGGCTGGGAATCAGTCGAAACACGCGCAAAACGGGCAGTTTGTAGCCCTCCGCCAATACTGTAAGATCAGTAGTTAGCACTGCAGTAGTCTCCCCTCAGCCAACAGCACCCGTCTTTGCGCTCGCTCGGCCATGCGTGGGTCGTGCGTCACCATCACCACGGTCACTCCCTCCTGGTGCAACTCCTGGAGATGGTCGAGCATCTCTTCCGCCAGCGCCGGGTCAAGGTTGCCGGTCGGCTCGTCGGCCAGGATCAGGCGCGGTTCGTTGGCCAGGGTGCGAGCCAACGCCACTCGCTGCTGCTGGCCGACGCTCAGTTCGGAGGGCTTGTGAGAAAGCCGGTCACCCAACCCCACCTTCTTGAGAAGCTCCTTGGCCCGCTCTCGCTGTTTGACCGAAGGGAGGCCGCTGAGATAGAGTGGCATCTGTACGTTCTCCAGGGCGGTCAGATAGGGTACCAGGTTGAAGGTCTGGAACACGAAGCCGATGGTGCTTAGGCGCAGCCTGGCCGCCTCCTCGTGGGTCAGATCATAGACCGACCGATCGTTCAGCCATACCTTCCCTTCGGAGGGGCGTATCAGACATCCCAGCGTCAGCAGCAGCGTGCTCTTGCCGCAGCCGCTCGGTCCCACGATGCTGACAAACTCGCCCTCGGCCACTCCGAAACTTACGTCGTCGAGGGCAAGCACTGGCCCTCCGCGACGCTGGTACCTTTTTGTGATCTTCTCTGCCCGTATCATCGGCCTATCCCTCCCGCAGAGTCTCGGCTGGGTCAAGCCGAGACGCCTTCGCAACGGGCAGCGCGCTCGCCAGCAGGGAGACCGCCGTCGCCAGTAGCACGGCCCACGCCGCCCACACCGGTAGAGGCAATACCGGCACGCCGGCGATGCGCGGTCCCAGGGCAACCGCAAGGACGGTCCCAAAGCCATATCCAGCTACACCGCCCGCAAGTCCGAGCAGCGTCGACTTGAGGAGAAAGATATGCGACACGCGCCGCCGGGTCGCCCCCAGTGCGAGCAGCGTTCCGATCTCCTTGCGGCGCTCGTAGACGTTGGCCAGCGTGTAGTTGGCGATGCTGACCGCACCCACCAGCAGAATGATCACCAGGAAGATCAGCGAGAACCGCTCCATCATGGTGTTGGTGCTGAGCTGGGTCTGCGCGATCTGCTTGATCGTCACCACCTTCGCCTCCGGCAGCAGACGATTCAGCCCGTCTATGAGGCCTTTCGATATCTCCTTGCAGCAACCGATCATCTCGACGGCGTTCACTACCCGGTCTCGATGGAAGAGGCGCTGCACGGTGTGAAGGTGGGCGAAGACTCGAGTGTCGTCCACTGTCCCGGTGCTCGGCAGCACCGACTTTACGGTGAAGCTCTCGCCCTTGATCGGCAGCGTCGAGCCTACCTTCAGCCCGAAGCGGCTCGCGACATCACTCCCGACCATTGCCTCTGCGCCACCAAGCTCCTGGACCACCGCCTGCCTCGATACGGTCGCGCTGGCACCGCCCTGAGCACTACCACCCAGGGCCTTCGCCAGCGACCCAGGCACGACGGTGCCGCATCCCTCCGGCCGGGCGAAGATGCCGTCCGCGCTTTGCCAGGCAGGCTTCGACTTGAACTCGTTCTTGGGCAGGATGCCGGTGAGATAGACCCTCTGTCCGTCGAGCGCGATCGCCTCCGTCAGCTTTGGGGAGAGATTGTCGACGCCCTTGAGCCCGGAGGTCGTGATGTCGTCGACGTAGCTCTCTGGCATGACGTACTCGCCGAAGTCAGCGCTGTAGTAGTTGCTGACGGTCGCACCTTTCGGCAGGATGAGCACGTTCGCGCCCAGGTTGTCGAGCTCCTGGGCAACGGCCTTCTCCGAAAAGTGCGACATGGTACGCACGGCCACGATCACGGTGATCCCAAGCGCGATCGCCACAAAGCTCGTCAAGAGCTGACTCTTGCGCTCGCGCAGCTCTTTCAGCACCAGCAGAAATGTGGTCAAAGTCGACTCCTTACCTATTGGCCGCAGCCAGAGGGCCCGCAGCCACTGCCGCACGATGCAAGTGCCGCCTGCAATTTCGCCAAGAGAGCGTCCTTCGTTGTGCTGCCTGTCACGCTAGCTACTAACTGCCCCGGAGGTAGCAGCATCAGGATCGTTGACTCCGTTGGGATGCTCTGGATGCCGCAGCGCCTCAACAGGCCCGGCTCCTTGGCGGGATCGGCCGTGATGAGCAATGCTTGTCCACCGAGCCTGGAGTCGCCCACGAACTGCTGCGCCGCTTGCCGTGATTCGATGTTGTGCTTGGTGCCCGCGCCTTGTAGACAAAGCGCCACGAGCTTCTTGTTCTGCAGTGCCTTGGTCACCTCGGCGACATTTGGCGACACAAACGCGCCAGCAAGGGCCTTCTCGTCCACCGGCTTGGTGAACGCGTTCACGATTGCCCCATTGGGCGCGATCACCAGGGTAAGCGGTTTGGGTGCCTGGTCTACGCGGTACTTGGCGATCAGCCCTTTCTCCACTATTGACGATGCATCAACCGGGATAAACGCGGCCTTTGCCTTCAGTCTCGCACCGGCGCGAGCGAACGTGTCCTTCATCTTCTTGTCCGCCGGCTCGTTCGGGCGGTAGAAAAGGAGGAACGTGTACTTGCTCTCCTTACCAGCGCGCTCGATCATCCGCTCCGCGGGGCTGGCCCCAGTCTTGCCGACCGACGGGGCGCCACCCTTTTCTGCCGAGGCGGCAACGGCGGCCCCGGAAGCCGTGGAGACGCCGGTGCTGGCGGACTTGCCGCAGCCAGCAACCCATACCAGGCTCAGTGCCGCCAAGGCTACTGCGCCCCATCCCAGCCACACGAACCTTCGAATACTCGTCTTCATCTCGATTTCTCCTTAGTTTCTGTTCCATTGGACAGACGGGTAGCAATGGCCTCCTGCATCTCCACATACGTTGGATAGCGCCGCTTCAGCCACACGCCGCCGTTCAGGCAGGTAACCGGCAGTGCGTCGACGCCCTCACTCTGAAGCAGGCTCTTGAGGGCCTGGTTCTGCGCGAACTTCATCGGTTGTTGACTCAGGACGTAACGTTCGATGCGGACCTGGTTACCGAACTCACTGCTGACCCGCAGAACCGCCTCGCTGATATCCAGCAACTCCTCGTCGATATCGGGTCCGCACAGGCCACCTGGGCAGCACATCGGCGGGTCATAGATCTCGACACGAATCTCCGCTTGCTCAGTCATGCTCCACCTTTCCGGCTCCTTGAGCCCACTGGCGCACGCGGGTGAGAGCATCGCCCATCGCGGCCGGATTCGCGGCCTCGCCCGACAGCATGTAGCCCAGCATCAGCACGTTCGCTTGCACTCCTGTCGGGCACCACTCGTCCTTGGGGTCGAACCGATGCATCCCGGGTGGAGGCAGGTCGGACTTGCGGTACCGACACCATCGCTTCATCTCCAGCCCCAGTCCGGCGCAGACCCGGTAACACGGACACTCGATGATCACATCATCTTTTTTCATTCTGCTCCAGCCTCCCCGGCCAGCGCCGCCGGAAGCGAGATGCCAGTCTGGCAGCGCAAACGCCACACATGATCAAATGGTATAAGGAAAGCACTATGACCGGCGCAGCTCCTCGATCTGCAGCAGCAGGCTTTCCTTCGAGGGGAAAGTTATTGCCGACACGGGACACTCGCCCGCGCACTTATCGCATGCAGGCACGCAATTGAGTGGGTTTGCGACCGTCATCACCGCCCCCACCAGCTCATACACCTTGTTCTGGCAGAACTCCGCGCACGCCCCGCAGCCAGTGCATTGCTCCGTATCGATGATCGCATGCCAGTCTATCCTATCGCGGTCCACCCCCAGATATCGCTTGAGCTTCATCCTGCCGCCTCCCTCAGTCTCGCCACGGCAGCCTTGATCTCCCCGAAGACCTCATCGGTGTTTTTCATGCCCATCATCACCGGTATCCAGTGCTCCTCGTCCATGGGCACTCCTGCGCGCTCGAAGCCATTTGCCAAGAGCTTGACCTGCTTCTTCTCGCCGCACGCGGGGGTTATATACACCGTATCCGGTTTGAGCAGGTCTGCCATTAGCGCCTCGCCGTTCTCCTCGCACAATCTTGGATGCAAGACAAGGTAATCGTGCGGGATCTCCAGTCGTATGCGCTCCGCCAGCTCCCAGAAGTCTATCTTCTCCATGCTTGGACACGCGCCGCTGCACGTGCACATCAGTATCACCAATTTCTTCATATCACCGCCTCTTCGTATGATAGGTTTGGCCGGAATGTCCGGCTCGTGCTCATACATCAGATCGCCGAAGGTCTTGCGCTTGATATCGCAGATAGGATCGGACGCGCTGGCGGAATCCGAAGTTGACCCGCGCAAGCAACGGCCGTTTCAGCCACCCGTCCCAGGTCCGCCGCAGAATAGCGCGCAGCGAATAGGTCTGCCCCAAGGCCCAGCGGAAGCCTTCCTCCAGCTTCTCCACCGAAATCCTCCGTGGGCGGAACACCACGTGATTGCCATTATACTTCCCCCAGTCTCGCTCAATCAGGCGTCCCTCTTGCGCCATCTCGTCGTAGAGCTGAGTGCCAGGGAGAGGGGTGAGGATGGAAAACTGGGCGACGTCCAGATGGCTGCGTTGCGCGAACTCAACCGTTTGCTCGAATACCCCAGGGCCATCCTCCTCCGCACCGAACATGAACGAGCCGATCGCCCCAATGCCGAGATCGTGCAGACGTTGGATCGCTTCGCGATACAAGGTCACGACGTTGAACCTCTTTCCCCACCGAGCCAATGCTCCCTGGGAGAGGCTCTCAAACCCCACGAACAGACCCTTACAGCCACTGCGGGCCGCAAGACGAAGCAACCCCTCATCCTTCAGCACGGTGAGGGAAGCCTGACTGAACCACTGTTTGCCTAGGCCCGCCAGGCATTCGAAGAGCTCCTTCGCGTAGGCAGGCGCTCCCATGATGTTGTCGTCCACGAAGACAATGACGCGATCCTTGAGAGCCGCTACTTCCTCGATCACCTTCCCGACGGGGCGGAATCGGTAGGTGCGCCCGAAGAAGTTGCTCACCGCGCAGAAGGAACAGGCAAAGGGACACCCGCGGCTGGCCTGCACCACGGCCGTCGTCACGTAGGCGTTCTGCTTGAGCAGGGATCGCCGCGGCACCGGTATCTCGGCCGGGTCTGGCCGTCCGTTTCCCCCATAGAACCGCTGCAACTGGAGCGACCTCACATCCTCGATCACGCGAGGCCACGCTGCTTCCGCTTCGCCAACTACCACTGCGTCGGCGTGTTGGATGGCCTCTTTCGGTAACGCTGAGGGATGCATTCCGCCCAGCACCACCTTCACTCCGCGGCTGCGGAAGGCATCCGCGATTTCATAGGCCCTGGGCGCCTGGGCCGTCATCGCGCTGATTCCGACCAGATCAACGTCCTCGGTCAGCTCCACTTGCTCGACGGCCTCATCTACCAGCCTCACGTCAACATTTTCGGGCGTGAGAGCGGCGAGCATGGGGAGAGCCAGGGGCGGGAAGAGGGCCTTTCGCTTCCGCGCTCCATCCCGAAGGGGACTGTGCCAAGCGGGGGCTATCAGGAGTGCTCTCATCTCTGTCGGCTCTCCCTGGCGGCCACCAACGGCTCACCCTTCGCGTGGCCGTAGCCAGTACGCCAGGCCTCGGCAGCAAGCCGGCCATAGTCGCGGGCGTAATCATCAAGCGCCGGGGCGAACTCCGTAATCAGCGTCTCGGCTCCCTCATGGGTGGGATGGGCTCCGGTCTCCGCCACAACCTCGCGCAGGATGCTCGGGTTGTCGATCAGCATACACGGCAGCAGCGGGTTCTCATTGAACGGCTGCCGCGCCTGGATCGCCCTGAAGAAAGGCGAGGCGAGCGCCTCTTTCAGGGACTTGCCGCGGATGTTGTCCACGGCGAAGTGCGCAAAAACGCATGGTTCGATGTCCCCGCGGTGGTTGATGTGGAAGTAGATGCGGCCTCCGGCGATGCAGCCCCCGGTCAGATGGCCGTCGTTCCAGAAATCGCCGATGAAAATCGGCTTGGTGCGTCGGAATTCGAGGACTCGCTGTCGCAGCAGATCGCGCTGCTGGGGAGTCGGCATCAGATCGAGCGAGGGCGCGCGTCCGATCGGCAGATACGTGAAGTACCAGCCGAAGTAGCATCCCTTTTCGATCATCAGGTCAACGAAGGCGTCGCTGGCGATCACATCCACGTTGTGGCGGGTCACGGTGCCGGAGAAGGCGAAGATCGTCCCCCGTTCCCGCAGCAGGTCCATGGCGCGCATGATGCGCAGCCACGCGCCGTGCCCACGGCGGGCATCTGTCTGCTCCTCGAATCCCTCCACGCTGATCGCCGGGGTGGCGTTGCCCAGCTCAACGAGCCTGTCGGCAACCTCCTCGTTGATGAGGGTTCCGTTGGTGTAGAACTGGAAGGCCACGTCGCGATGCTTCTCAAACAGGTCAAGTAAGCCGGGATAGACCAGCGGCTCGCCGCCCGAGATAGTGATGAAATAGATTCCCATTTCCTTGGCTTCGGTAATGATCCGATCCACCTCTTCGAACGCGAGATCTTCGTCGGTGGTGTAATTGCCCGCGTAGCAGCCGCTACAGTGCAGGTTGCAGCGCATGGTGGGGCTGATCACCACCAGAAAAGGCGGATAGAAGCCATCTCGCTCCTGAACCTCTCGGCGTTTCGCATCGCCGAGCCAGGTGGCGTTGACAAACAGGTTCATCACCAGGCCCCTGCGATAGTTCGGATGCGCCTGACGCAATATCCGGGTCGCCAAGCGAGTTGCCGGGTGTCCGGCCTCGAAAAGCCCGCGCAGCCATCGTACCTGATCCCTGTGCTCGCGGGCCAGCGGAATGCGTTCCGCGATCTTCATGATGCGCAGCAGGTTCCGGTCGGAGCCCAGCGCCAACAGCGACATGAGCTCTCGGGCAGCAGCCCTGGCTGCCTTTGCTTTAAGTTTCATCTTTTTCATCTCAGTATGCCTCCGCGTTGATAGGTTCAAGCCCCAATCATTATGTGATCCTGCCTACCTGAAATGCTTGGAGGCGGGGGACTGAGCGTCCCCAGACAGTGGAAGTGATCGCTGCAACAGCGGTGCAAGGTCTCATCGTTAAGGCGGTACAACCTGCGTCGTCCGTCTCGGCGACCCCCCATCAGGTGCAGTCCGGCGCAGACCCGATAGCGCGGGCACTCGATGATCTCGTCTTGCTTACTCATTCGCGGACTCCTTCCACACCACCCAGCCCGCCTGGGCACGTCTTCGTGTGCTCAACGCGGCATCGGCACGAACAACACCGGCACTGGGGCCTTTCGGGCGACGCCATTGGCTACACTGCCGAGCGTGAGTTCAGAAACGAACCCTCTGCCCTGGCTTCCCATGACGACCAGTGAGAAGTCCCCTTGCCTAAGCGTGTCGAGAATCACCGGCAAGGGCATACCGAGTTCGACCTCGGTATTCACCTCACTGGCGCCCTGCTGCAGCAGGCGATCGCGCATGCGCTCCAGCCGCTCGGCGTCTATCTCGTTGAATTCCCTCAGCCGCGGCAAGAGATGAGGTGAGAGCCGAGATTCGTCCTGCACGTGCAGCAGCGTTACGCGGCTGCGGGTAGCTTCCACAATGTGCTGCAGGTAGTGGAAGGCCCGCTCAGCAGTCTCTGAGAAGTCGGTCGGAAACAAAACGCGCCCGAAGAGTTGAGCGCACGCCAACCGGCAGGACTCGCCATCCGCCATAGAAGTCACCGCCATTCGTACGAGCAGCACCGGTCTAGTCGTGATGCCTAACACCCCCAGACTGACGCTGCCGGCCAGCAGCCCATGAAGCAGGCTTCGGCTGTGGGAGCCCATGACGATTGCCGACGCGTCCTCTTGGTCTGCTCGGTCAGCGAGGGCATGTGCTGGCACTCCCAAGAGCGCCTCCGTGCGCACGCGAATGCCCTGCGATTCGAGCAACTCCTTCTGACGCGCCAACTCCGGCTCGGCCTGCTCGATCAGCACCTCCTTGAGCCCGACCGTGTGGGCGACGTAGACAACGTGGGTGAGGATAACCTCCTCTAACCCGAGGGGCATGAGCTGCCCAATACAGGACAGCACCGCATCGGATGCAGGCGTGAGATCCGTCCCTACCAGCAGTTTATGGAACATCGCTTGTCCTTTCCACGGCCTGTGGCTTAGGCGTGCGATTCCGGAAGTAGCGTCGCTCGAAGCCCAGCGAGACCCGCACCAGGCTGATCAGCACCGGAACCTCGACCAGCGGTCCGATGACCGCGGCGAAGGCCGCGCCCGACTTAATGCCGAACACCGCCACCGCCACCGCAATCGCCAACTCGAAGTTGTTGCTCGCCGCCGTGAATGACAAGGTGGCGGTCTTGGCATAGTCGGCGCCGAACCTATGTCCCATCCAGAACGACACCAGGAACATTACAACGAAGTATACCAGCAGCGGCAGGGCGATCCGGAGCACGTCGAGGGGCAGGGCCACGATGTACTCACCCTTGAGCGAGAACATGACCACGATGGTGAAGAGCAGCGCAATGAGGGTAATCGGGCTGATGCGGGGGATGAAGCGACGCTCATACCATTCCCGACCCTTGGCGCGTAGCAGCGTGACGCGGGTAAGCAGGCCTCCGAAGAATGGGATACCCAGATAGATCAGCACGCTCTCGGCGATGCTGCCCATGGTGATCTTGCTCAGATCCACACTCCCGAAGTCCAGCCCTACCAGGGGAGGAAGCACCTTGATAAAGATGTACGCGTAGACGGCGTAGAACAGCACCTGAAAGATGGAGTTGAAGGCGACCAGGCCGGCCGCGTACTCGGTGTCGCCCTCCGCCAATTCGTTCCAGACGATCACCATCGCAATGCAGCGCGCCAGGCCGATCATGATCAGCCCGACCATGTACTCCGGGTAGCCGCGCAGGAACGTGACGGCGAGCGCGAACATGAGAACCGGGCCGATGATCCAGTTCTGGATGAGACTGAGCACCAGCACCCGCCGATTGCGGAACACATCGCCCAGTTCCTCATACTTTACCTTGGCCAGCGGCGGATACATCATCAGGATGAGGCCCACCGCGATGGGAATCGAGGTGGTGCCAACCTGGAAGCGGGTGATAAGCCGCACCACGGCGGGAGCGGCATAGCCGAGAAGCACGCCGAAGGCCATGCCGAGGAAGATCCACAAGGTTAGGTATCGGTCGAGGAACGGCAAACGCGACGTTGATCTAGCCACGGGAGCCTCCCGTTGCCGCCACAGCCGCCAGTTCGCACGCCAAGGTGCTTGGGTCGCGGGAACACAGATCTTCCGCTGGTATCTGGCGGATCACCGCCGCCCGCGCCGTATCTGTCTGGATCATCGGATCTTCTCCCAACCACCCACGGATCAAAGACAACAGCGGCATTGCATACTCGTTTACCCTGGCATCAGCCAGGCGGAAATGCACCCATCTCCCGGTCTTTCGCTCATCTACCAGGCCAGCAGCCCGCAGCAAGGACAGGTGCCTCGATACCGTGGACTCGGAGAGGGCGAGCACCGCCACAATCTGGCAGACACACATCTCGCCCTGCTCAAGCATCTTCAAGACCCGTGCTCGATTGGGGTCAGCGGCGGCCTTGAGAACAGCTTCGTAGTCTCGGAGCATAGTTCGTCACCTCGCAATGTCGCTAACTAACGAATTATAGCCCCTCAACCTCTGGCTGTCAAGCCTAGTGTAGTGTCTCGCAAATATGTTGACGGTCTCGACTGGTTGTGCTATGCTGCTGGTCATGAGCAAACCAGCCTCGCCGCTGCAAGTGAGTGACGAGCAGTTGAAGACCCTGCAAGCCTGGGTGGCGGCGCGCAACACGCCGCAGAAAGTCGTGCTGCGCAGCCGGATCGTACTGCTGGCGCATGAGGGAGTGGCCAACGGCGCCATCGCCCGGCGCCTCGACACCAGTCGCCCGAACATCCTCAAGTGGCGCGAGCGATTCGCTGACGGTGGTCCCCAGGCACTGGTGGAGGAAACGCCCGGTCGCGGCCGCAAGCCACGAATCCTGGCCGACCAAGTGGCGGCGATAGTGGAGGCGACGTTGCACAGCAAGCCCGCTAACGCTACCCACTGGAGCACGCGGACGATGGCGAAGGCACATGGCCTCAGCCACTCCACCGTCCAGCGCATCTGGGATGCCCACGGGCTGCAGCCCCACCGCACCCGGACCTTCAAGCTCTCCCGCGACAAACGCTTCGTGGAGAAGTTGCGCGATGTGGTGGGCCTGTATCTCAACCCGCCGGACAAGGCGCTGGTGCTGTGCGTGGACGAGAAATGTCAGATCCAGGCTCTGCAGCGCAGTCAGCCGGGCCTGCCCATGAAGCGTGGGCGCTGCGGGACGATGACCCATGACTACAAGCGCCACGGCACCACCACTCTGTTCGCTGCCCTCAATGTGCTGGAGGGCACGGTTATCGGCGATTGTCTGGGACGCCATCGGCATCAGGAGTTCCTTAAGTTTCTACGCCGCATTGATCGCGGAACCCCGACCAGGTTGGATCTACACCTGATCGTAGACAACTACTCCCCCCATAAGCACCAGCGCGTCAAAGCTTGGGTTGCGAAACACCCGCGTTTCCATCTGCACTTCACGCCCACCAGCTGCTCGTGGCTGAATCTGGTGGAGCGCTGGTTCGGCGAACTTACCAACAAACGCATTCGCCGCGGCGACTTCCGCAGTGTGGCGGAGCTGATCGCTGCCATCCGGGACTACCTGACGCAACACAACCAGCAGCCTAAGCCCCTCATCTGGACCGCGTCGGCCGAGAATATCCTCGCCAAGCTCAATCGCCGTAAAGTTATTTATGAGACGGTACACTAGTTATACATCGGAGTTGTTCATGCCGACGCGCGAGGTTGTGGCGAGGGGGAAACGCGGTGCTGCTCGTGCGGGCAAAGGGCTTTCTTCTCAACCCGAGAGGCTGTGGCAGAGCGTGCCGGCGGGCACGGCACCTTCATGCCCAGATACGGCGGCTCATGCTGCGCCGGTGAAGCCGCACACTCATTACCCAAGAGAGTAGGACGAATCCCACCAGGGCAGGCAGGCTCACCCCGGGGCCGTATCGGACAGGCCCCCCGAACCCGTAGCGCAGCAGTTCCGTGCAGTAGGTCAGGGGCGAAATGGAGGCAATCCATTGCCCCCAGTCTGGCATCTGTTCGAGGGGCAGGAACACCCCGCTGAAGAAGATCAGGGGCAGTCGCACCAGGTTGGATAGCATCATAATCTCCGAGGGCTTGTCCGTCGGCGGCGATGAAAGGAGAACCCCCAGGATCGCGAAGCACGCGCCGGAGAGCAAGAAACCGACGGCAAGCGCCGCAGGGTGCTTCACGCTCGCATCGAAGACCCACGTGCCAAGGCCTACCGGCACCAGGGAGAGAACGCTCCCGAACAGGAAGGACGCGAGAACGTCGCCTCCCAGGATGGCCGGCAGCGACAGCGGGGCGCACAGCAGCCGCTCCAGGGTGCGGGCCTGCGTCTCCCAGGGGGCGATCGCCGGACTCACGGACGACGTGGTGAAGAAAAGCGTGATTGCCACCAGGCCCGGAACCAGCCCAGCAAGCGGGACAGAGCGGCCTATGGCGAAGGCCAGGAACAGGCAGACCGGGAATAGCACGCCGAAGATGAGCACCGGCCCCTTGAAATAGTAGATGCGGATGTCCTTCTTCGCGATCACCCAGACCGGGCGCAGCCCCTTCATTACCCCACCTCCCTCCCCACAGGCTCGTCATGAACCAGCGCCAGGAAGACATCCTCCAAACTCGGCCCCAGCGTGTTCAGGCTGACGATCTCCACTCCGTTCTTTGCCGAGTACTCCACCAGCCGAGGCACCACCGCTCCCGGAGCGGCAGTGAAGAGACGCCACTTATCGCCCTCTTTCTGCACCCGGCTCACCTCGGGCAGCCCTTCGAGATCACTCACTTCCGCCGGGCGGTCGAAGGCCACCACCAGCGACTGGCTGCTGGCAAAGGGCGCCTTGAGCGCCTCCGGCCGGTCCACCGCGGCCAGCCGCCCGCGGCAGATGATGGCCACCCGGTCGCACAACTGGTTCGCCTCCTCGATATTGTGCGTCGTCAGAAACACGGTGACCCCCTGGGCGGCGAGGGCGCGTAGCTGCTCCCGGATCAGGCGGGCGCTTTCCACGTCGAGGCCGGAGGTGGGCTCGTCCAGGAAAAGCACGGGGGGCTGATGGATCAGCGCCATCGCTAGCAGCAGGCGCTGCTTCATGCCCTTGGAGTAGCCCTTCGCCTTCTGGTGGCGGCGCTCCCACAGCCCGAACTCGCGCAGCAGGCTCTCCGCCCGCGCGTGCCGCGCCGCGCGGGCCATCCCGTACATCTCCCCGGCCAACATCAAGTTCTGCCAGCCGGAGAGGTCCGCGTAGGGGTTGG
>Ga0315280_10004189_pt1 | contig 21522 bp, 23 predicted proteins | sample YL17G06_40_MG_FD_203697 | JGI IMG/M metagenome (GOLD analysis project Ga0315280, IMG submission 203697) | Sediment microbial communities from Yellowstone Lake, YNP, Wyoming, USA - YL17G06_40 | ecosystem: Environmental > Aquatic > Freshwater > Lake > Sediment | place: USA: Wyoming | collected...
CCGTACAGCGTCTCGCCCTCGATGAAGATCACCGGATCGTCGTCTCGGATGGCGCTCTTGAGGAGGCCTTTTGCGTCGTACGGCGTAGAGGCGGCGGCAACTTTGAGCCCCGGCACGTGGGCGTACCATGATTCGAGCGCCTGCGAGTGCTGGGCTCCGAGCTGGTGAGCGGCGCCGCCCGGGCCGCGGATGACCATCGGGATCTTCACCTGCCCGCCCGACATGTACCGCATTTTCGCCGCGCCGCTGACGATCTGATCGATCGCCTCCATCGAGAAGTTCCACGTCATGATCTCGATGATCGGCCGCAGGCCGACCATGGCCGCGCCCACGCCCACGCCCGTGAACCCCTCTTCGGTGATCGGCGTGTCGATGACGCGCCGCTCGCCGAACTCCTGCATGAGGCCGCGGCTCACCTTGTAGGCGCCCTGGTAGACGCCGACCTCCTCGCCCATGAGGAACACGCGAGGGTCGCGCCGCATCTCTTCGCGTAGCGCCTGGTTCAGGGCGTCGCGGTAGGTGATCAGGGCCATGGTTGTCAGTGGCGAGTAGCGAGCAGCGAGCAGGTAGTGAGCAGGCAGCGCGCTGCTCTACTCGCTACTTCTCTCCGATCTGGTGTACGGTCCGTACGGGTCCGCGTAGACGTCCTCGTAAAGCGCCTCGGGCGCCGGCGGCGCGCTGCCGTCGGCGAAGGCGATCGCCTCTTCGACTTGCTGGCGCACCCTCTGGTCCATCGCCTCGAAGCCCTGCTGATCGATCATGCCCTGCGATGACATCTGTTCGAAGAGGTGACGAATCGGGTCGCGCTGCTTCTGCTCCTCGACTTCCTGTTTCGTGCGGTAGTGCCCGTGCACCGGGTCGGACATCGAGTGACCCATGAACCGGTAACAGCGCGCTTCGATCAGGCTGGGCAGCGTCTCACGCCGCGCCAGCGCGACGGCGCGGCTGACGGCGTCGTGGACCGCCGTCACGTCCATGCCGTCGACGGTCTCGCTGGCCACGTCATAGGCGCACGCGCGCTGCGCCACGTCGTAGATCGCCGACGCGCGCTCGATGGCGGTGCCCATCCCGTAGCGGTTGTTCTCGCAGATGTAGACGACCGGCAGCTTCCAGAGGGCTGCCATGTTCAGCGATTCGTGAAACGCGCCGATGTTGACGGCCGCTTCCCCGAAGAAGCAGAGGACGACCTGCGGCCGCTGCTCGTACTTCATGGCGAAGCCGACGCCGGTCGCCAGTGGGATGTGACCGCCGACGATCGCGTGGCCTCCCATCAATCCGTGCGCGACGTCGAACAGGTGCATCGACCCGCCCTTGCCCTTCGATATCCCGGTCTCGCGCCCGAACAGCTCCGCCATCACGCGCCGCGGCTCAGTGCCCTTGACGAGTGCATGCACGTGCTCCCGATACGAGCAGAAGATGTAGTCGTCGGGCTGGAGAGCGGCTATCGCGCCGACGGCCACCGCCTCCTGGCCGATGTCCAGGTGGCAGAAGCCGCCGATCTTCTGCATCGCGTACATTTCGGCCGCGCGCTCTTCGAAACGCCGTCCCAGCAGCATCTTGTCGAGCATGCCGAGCAGCTGGTCCTTCGACAGCGCGGTCAGATGCTCGGTCACTTGTTCGTTGGGCATCGCAAAAGTCCGAAGGTCCGAAAGTCCGAAGGTCCGAAGGTCATACGGACCGGTGCTCCGGCCGCGCCTGTTCGTACGATTCGGTCTGTTCGTGCGCGTGATAGGAGCTGCGTACCAGCGGCCCCGATTCCACGTGACCGAAGCCGAGGCTGAGGGAGGTCGACTTCAGCATCTCGAATTCGTCCGGATGGTAGTAGCGCGCGACCGGCAGGTGAGCGGACGACGGACTGAGGTACTGCCCGATCGTCAGGATCTCGCAGCCGACCTGTCGCAGATCGGTCAGCACTTCGACAATCTCGTCCCACTGCTCGCCCAATCCGACCATCAGCCCGGACTTCGTCGGGATGGCGGGCGCGTAGCGGCGCGCGCGGTCCAGCAGTTCCAGCGTGCGCGGGTAGCGGCCGCCCGGCCGCGCGAGGCGATACAGCCGCGGGACGGTCTCGGTGTTGTGATTGAGGATGTCCGGCTTCGCCTCCAGCACCGCGTGCAGCGCCGCCTCGTTTCCCTTGAAGTCCGGGATGAGCACCTCCACCTGGCATCCGGGCACGCGTTCCCTCACCTGGCGAATCGTGTCCGCGAACACGCCTGCGCCGCCATCCGGGACGTCGTCTCGATCGACCGAGGTGATGACGACGTACCGCAGTTGCATGGCGGCAACCGCATCGGCGACGCGCGCCGGTTCGGCGAGATCGAGCGGCTCCGGCCGGCCGTGCGCCACCGCGCAGTAGCGGCACGCCCGCGTGCACACGTCGCCGAGGATCATGAACGTGGCCGTCCCGTGATGCCAGCACTCGCCGATGTTCGGACAATGCGCTTCCTCGCACACCGTGTGCAGCCGCAGATTCGCCATCAGCCCTTTCAGGCGGACGTAGGACGGCGAGCCGGGAGCCTTCACTTTCAACCATTCGGGTTTGCGGGCGTGGCGGACGAAGACGGCGGGAACCTCAGGCATCGTGAATTGGTCCTCTCTTCATTATGATATCCGAGAGTGCCTCCGTCTCGGTGCGGGTTTGCGCGCCATCGGCCCACGACCCTATACTGGTCGTTGGGCTTCGCCAGAGGAGTGTTTATGCCTGATGTTGCTGTTGCCGCCACCTGGCTCGGCCACGCCACCATCCTCTTCGACTCGCCGAAGGGCCGGCGCGTCATCATCGATCCCTGGCTGGACAATCCGTCGTGCCCCTCCGACTGCAAGGACGTCGGCAAGATCGACTTGGTGCTGGTCACCCACGGCCATTCCGACCACATCGAAGACGCGCCCGCGCTCGCGAAGCGGACGGGTGCGACCGTCATCGGCAACTTCGAAGTGTGCCAGTGGCTGGGGATGAAGGGCGTTGAAAAGACCAGCCCGATGAACAAGGGCGGCAGCCAGGACCAGGCTGGCATTCGCGTCAGCATGGTGCACGCGTTGCACAGCAGCAGTTATGACGACGCGGGCAGCATCGTGTATCTCGGCGAAGCGGGCGGGTACGTGCTGCGCTTCGAGAACGGCCTCAGCGTGTACTGCGCCGGCGACACCGCACTGTTCGGCGACATGGCGCTCATCAAGGATCTCTACGCGCCTGCCATCGCGTTCCTGCCGATCGGCGACCTGTTCACGATGGGCCCGGAAGCGGCCGCGCGCGCGGTCGATCTGCTCGGCGTCCGCCAGGTCGTGCCGATCCACTACGGCACGTTCCCCGCGCTCACCGGCACCGTCGACCGGTTCCGTCGCCTCGTCGAGCCGAAGGGCGTGCGCGTGCTCGAACTGAAACCAGGAGTAAAGACCGAAATACGAGCGTAAAGAAGGCTCAAGGCTCAGGGCTCAAGGCTCACGGCCCTGACCCGACTGACGACTGACGACCAACGACTGACGCCTGACGATCAACGACCAACGCAAGGAGCCCCCAAATGCCCCCAGCGTCCCTCGAAGCCGTCGCTGCCTACACGAAGATCTCCTACAACGTCCTGGACGGCGTCGCCGTCATCGAGCTGAACGACCCGCCGGCGAACACGTACACCTACGAGATGATGCGCGAACTCGACGACGCCATCCTCCGGGCGAGGATGGACGAACAGGTGTACGTGATCGTGCTGCGAGGCGCGGGGCAGAAGTTCTTCAGCGCCGGCGCGAACATCCGGATGCTCAACGAGGCGGATCCCGACTGGAAGTACTACTTCTGCCTGCACGCAAACGAGACGCTGAACCGCCTGGAGCACACGCCGAAACTCGTCATCGCGGCGCTGAACGGGCACACGGTCGGCGGCGGCCTCGAGATCGCGCTGGCTGCCGACATCCGGATCGCGAAGAAGGACGCGGGCCGCATCGGCCTCCCGGAGGTCTCGCTCGGCGTCCTGCCGGGCACCGGTGGGACCCAGCGGCTGTCGCGCCTGGTCGGAAAGGCCCGTGCGATCGAGCTGATGGCCACGGGGCGGCTGATCTCGTTCGAGGAAGCGAAGGATTACGGCATCGTCACCGAGGTGTGGGACGAGGCCGATTTCATGGAAGCGATCCTCGACTATGCGCGGCAGTTCACGCCGCCGGGCAAGGCGAGCCGCGCCGTCGGCCGCATGAAGCGCGCCTGCCAGTCCGGTGTCGAGGCCGGCTTCCTCGAAGGGCTCTCGATCGAGCGCGAGCTGCAGCAACTGCTGTTCACGAGCGCAGATGCAAAGGAAGGGCTTTCGGCCTACGTGGACAAGCGCAATCCGAAGTTCAGGGGGAAATAGTCCCCAGTTCTTGGTCCCTGGTTCCGTATGGAAACAACTCTCGCGGCCCAGAAGATGCTGATAGGCGGCGACTGGCGCGATGCGGCCGGCGGCCGGACGATGGAAGTGGTGAACCCGGCCACCGAGGAAGTCGTGGCCACGGTCGCCTCGGCGGATCGCGAAGATGTCGACGCGGCGGTCGAGGCGGCGCGCCTGCTCTATCGCGAAGAGATCTCCCGGTTGACGGACGCGCTCAACCGGCTGGTCCCGCCCGGCTCCGAGTCGCTTCGCGTGCCCGACGTCAGGTTCCGCCGCAGCATCGGCGAGCACGCCGGCGGGCGCTGCACGATCGAGGGCGACCCGCTCTCGGCGGGCGAGTACGACAAATACCTCCAGCGGGTCCTGCCCTCGGACGAAGACTACCGGCTGCTGGAGGAGCTGGCGGGGAGCGACGGCTGGGTGGAACAGAAGAACGTGCCCACGCCGCGCGCGGCGCACGGATAGTACCAGCCCCTCAATCGCGGCGACCAGGTCGCGGACTGCCGGCCACGATGCCGATGGGCGGCGGGCGGGGCCCCGCTCTGTGTCGGCCCGTGCCTTTTTTGCACACGTTTCGCCGTTTCGGTGTAAAGTACCCCACACAAACGAGAGCCGCTATTGCGCGAAGCAGCTTTCGCGCTCCCGGTCGGCCCCCGGCGTTCAAAACGTACTTCCGCCTCTTGGTGTAAGGGCATCTCCGGATCCCGGTGACGTCAGGAGGACCCCAATGGCGCGTGTTCGCGCGCCAGGAGGAACAGGTCCCGATGTCCGTGCACCTCGTCAATGCCAGTCACGTCGCCTTCGGGGTCGGCGTCATCACGCCACGCTGGCTCTATGTGCTCGCCAGCGCGACGCCCGACCGGTACGGCGTTCCCTGTATCACCGACGAAACGCTCGAGCCGCTGGATTTCGAAACCCTGAAACCCGGCGATGTCGTCGGCATCGGCATCCACAGCGGCAACGCGCTTCGGGGCTACGAGATCGGCCGCGCCGCCCGCGAGCGGGGCGCACTCGTGGTGTTCGGCGGTATCCACGCGACCCTGTTCCCCGACGAACCACACGAGCACGGCGGCGCGCACGCGGTTGTGCGCGGCGACGGGGACCGCATCTGGGCGACCGTGCTCGACGACTGCGCGAACGGCACCCCGAAGCGGTTGTACGAGGCCGGGCGTCTCGACGCGTCGGAGTTCCTGCCCGCGCGGTGGAGCCTGCTGCCGCGCAACCGCTACATGTGGGCCTCGGTGCAGACCGTGCGCGGCTGCCCCAAGCACTGTTCCTTCTGCTCGGTGTGGAAAACCGATGGCCAGCGCCCGCGGGTGCGCCCGGTCGGCGCCATCGTCGAGGAAATCGTGGACCTGCGTCGGCGCGGATTCCGCTTTCTCGCGCTCGCGGATGACAATTTCTATCCGGTTACGCTGTCCGACCTCGAGGCGGCGTCCCGCCGCGCAGACCATTCGCGCCTGCGGATGCTGCAGTCGATTCGGACCGAGCGATTCGAATTGCTGAAGCGGCTGGCCGGCCTGCCCGAAGACACGATCTTCTTCACGCAGATCACGCTCGAAGCGGCCGAAGATCCCGCGTTCCTCGAGGCGATGAGCAAGGCGCACATCATCGGCGCGCTGGTCGGCGTCGAGTCGGTGACGCCGGCCGGGCTGAAGGACGTCTACAAGGACTTCAACCTGGCGGGGGAAGGCCTCGTCCGGCGGCTGCGCGCCTTTCGGGAGCACGGCATTCACGTGCTCGGCTCCTTCATCTTCGGTCTGCCCAGCGACACGCCGGCCACGTTCGACGCCACGTCGCAGCTGGCCGAGGAGGCCAATCTGACTTTCGCCCAGTTCGTGCCCCTCACGCCGTTTCCCGGCACGATCGACTTCGAGGCCTGGGCGAAGAAGATGGACGCGGAAGGGCAGTCGGTTGCGGGCATCCCCATGAGCCGTCACTGGCTCATTCCGCAGGACGAGCGCCCGCGCGTATACGTCTCGCATCCGACGATGTCGGTCGAGGAGGTGCGGCAGGGGACGCAGGGGGTCTGGGATCGCTTCTATTCACTGCCGCAGATCTGGCGCCGGGCGCACTGCGTCGAATCGCTGAGGTCGCGTCTCGCGTTCGTGCTGATCTCCAAGCTCTATCGGCAGATGTACGCGAACACGGGGATTGCCACCGACAGCGCGCGAGTGAACCGCGCGGCGCGGTGGGCCCGCCTCATCGCCAAGCCGTGTCGCCGGCTGTTTGCAGGGCCGCCGATGCCGGATCTGCAGGTGCCTGCCTGATTCTGGTCGTTGGTTCTTGGCCAGGGTCGTTGGTCGGAGTCGTTCGTCAGCGTCCGACTACTCGCTCTCCCTGCTCGCTACTCCCTACTCCCTACTCCCTACTCCCTACTGATCTTGAACTCGATGATCAGCGTCCCTCGCTCCAGTGCCGTCAGCGACGCGTTCGGATATGGCGAAACCAGCGTGATGGACGCCACGGTCCGCCCATGCTCGATAACGGGCCCGCGCGCGACCTGGGCGCGGACGCCGACGTAGAGGCGCGCAACCCTCGCGCGGTCGTAGAGGCCGCTGTCCCCGTACGCGTCGAGCGGGTCCATGACGTGTACCACCCACGCGCCCTCGACATTTGATGAAGACGCGACCGCCCGGAACTGCGCGACAACGTTCTCAATGCGCGCGTCGGTCACGTACACGCGGTAGGTGCCGCTCGGGACGGTGCGCGGCGTGAACATCCGCGTGAGGGTTGCATCGAACCGGCAGGAGAATGCGCGCGACCCCGCGTGGGCCAGCGGCGGGCATTCGGACTGGGCGGTGGCGATTGCGCAGGTGGATAGCCAGCAGAAGAGAGCGACGAGGGCGACGGTGAAGCTCGAGCAGACAGCCGCTAGACTCATCCACGGCCGCTTGACGCCACTTGGCGCGGCGCAGTACATTTCAACCAGCGAAAGTCGTTTCCGCATAGTGGAATGGCAACAACCAGTGCGCCGGCGGCGCTTGGCCTCACCTCGGTGGACAAGGCGCTGGAGATCTGTGAAGTGCTGGGCACGGCGCCGGCCGGCATGAGTTTAACCGAGCTGGCCCGCCTGCTGAAGCAGCCGCGCCCGACGGTGCATCGGCTGCTTGGACTCCTGAAGCGGCGCGGCTACGTGAGGCAGGACGAGGAGACGCAACGTTACGGCCTCACGCTGAAGCTGCTCGATCTGTGTTTCCGTCAGCTCGGTCGCTCGGAACTGCGGCTGCACGCCTACCCGGTGCTGCGCGAGTACGTGCTGCGCGCCGGGCAGCGCGCCTTCATCGCGGTGCCCTCGCTCGGCGAGGTGACGTACCTCTGGAGCACGGGGCCGGATGAGATCGCGATGCGCACCGTGTACGGGCGCGAGATGCCGGCGCACTGCGTCGTGTACTTCGACCGGTCGCCCGGGACCCGGCGCCTGAGCTGTCTGCGCCTGTCGCAGGCCTCCGACCTGCCGCGCAGCGAACACGTCGTCGCGCGGCTCGGGCCCTCGGGGTCTTCCGAAGCGCGGCAGCGCCTGATCTGCACGTGCGCGCCGGTTTTCGACTACACGGGCCGCGAAGTGGCGCGGGTCGGCATCTTTCGCCACGCGGCCGACGATCGGCCGATCGTCACCGAGCACAACAAGGAGGCATGGGATCTGGCGCGTCACATCTCGATGCGCCTCGGCCACGTGCCCGCGCCAAGTTTGACCGGGGCCGCCTGAGGGCACCCCAACGCGGCTGCCGCGTTGGGGACCCCGCCTGAAAGTTGATGTCCGATGTCCGAAGTCCGAGGTCCGAAGTCCGGGGTCGATACCGGACGCCGGACCCCGGACCCCGGACCCCGGACTTGGGAGGAACGATGGCGTACATCATCTGTGAGCCGTGCATCAACACGAAGGACACTGCGTGTGTGGACGTGTGCCCCGTCGACTGCATCCACCCCCGCAAGGACGAAGCGGACTTCCAGACGGCCGAATTGTTGTACATTCATCCGGACGAGTGCATCGACTGCGGCGCGTGCGTGCCCGCCTGCCCCGTCGAGGCGATCTTCGCGCTCGACGAGGTGCCCGAGAAGTGGAAGAACTTCATCGCGATTAACGCCGAGCATTACCAGAAGTAACGTTTGGCACGGGTTGTCCCGCCAAACGTTACTAAAGGATCACCATGGGACTCATCGACCACCGGTTCGACGACAACGTCATCACCACGAATCTCGACAAGGTGCTGAACTGGGCGAGGCAATCCTCGCTCTGGCCCATGGGATTCGGCCTGGCCTGTTGCGCGATCGAGATGATGGCGACGGGCGGCCCCCGGTTCGACATCGCCCGCTTCGGCGCCGAGGTGTTTCGTGCCTCGCCGCGCCAGGCGGACCTGATGATCGTGGCCGGCACGGTCACCAAGAAGATGGCGCCCGTCCTGCGGCGGCTCTACGATCAGATGCCGGAACCCAAGTGGGTGATTTCGATGGGGAGCTGCTCCAACGCGGGGGGTCCGTTCCCCACGTACAGCGTCGTCCAGGGCGTCGACAAGATCGTGCCGGTGGACGTCTACGTGTCCGGCTGTCCGCCGCGACCCGAGGCGCTGCTCTACGGCCTGATGCGGCTGCAGGACAAGATTCGCAAGGAAGGTACCGTGTTCCGCAGGGAGCGTGTCATCCACGTGGGCGAGAGCGAACCGGTGCTGGTGGCCAACCGCGGGTAGGGAGCGAGAAACGGTCCATGATGAAGGGCTTCCTCGGTAAAGTCTTCCTGGTCGATCTCGTGAAGGGGCTGCTGATGACGTTGAAGTACACGCCGCAGCCGGCCTTCACCTTCCAATACCCGGCCGAACGCCGGCCGGTCGCGCCGCGCTTCCGCGGCGTCTTGCGCCTGCAGGTCGAACCCGACACCGGGGCCCAGACGTGCATCGTGTGCGACCAGTGCGCGAAGGCCTGCCCAGACGACCTGATCTCACTGGGCGGTCACCGCGAACCGGGACAGAAGATCAAGGTGCTCGATTACTTCGACTTCAATCTGTCGCGTTGCAGCTTCTGCGGCCTTTGTGCCGAGGTGTGTCCGACCAAGCCGGTCAAGGCGCTCGTGATGAGCGAGGACTACGAGCTGGGCACCTACAGCCGCAGCGCGCAGATCGTGCGTGTGGATCAGATGTACGATGGGCTTCCGATCGAGCAATACACGCACTAGGAGCGTGTCCGAGTCATCGACAACACGCTCCTGGTATGACGTAGCATTTCGGGTCCCCACGGCAAATCTCGGGTAGTCGGATCTATCGGGTCGCGCTCGTCGGCATTCCTCTTTTGGCGGGGTCCCCAGCGCGGCAGCCGCGCTGGGGTGCCCTTGGCGGGGTCCCCAGCGCGCCGTTCGACCTTGCTCACGGCGACCTGAGCGCCGTCGAAGGTCGGCAGCCGCGCTGGGGTGCCCTTCGGGAGGGCCCCATGTGCGTCCGTCCGCGGCTGCCTCGCGTCTTCGCCGTTCTGGCTTTGGCCCTGACGTCGCTTGCCATCACGCACGCCGACCTTGCGCCGGCCGACGTGTATCTGAAGGCGGCGGATCTGCTCGCCCGTGACTGGCGGTATCGGGACGCGCTCGCGCTCTACGCGCAGGCCGAACGCGTGGCCGACGGACCGCAGCGGCTGCGCGCGGGACTGGGCATTGCGACCAGCGCGATTCGCCTCGCCGAGTTCGACGTCGCCTATTCGAGGGCCAGCCAGCTGCGGCGCGCGAACCCCGGCGATCTGCAGGCGATCTGCGTGTACGGTCAGGCGGCCTGGGCCAATGGACTGTTCGACGAGGCCGAAGCCGCATTCCGCGACGTGCTCGCGCGCAACGGGTCGGATCCGGACGCGCGCCTCGGGATGGCGCGCGTGCTTGCCGCCCGCAGCCGGCTCAGCGAGGCGCTGGACAACGCGTTGGCGGTCATAGCGGCCGCGCCGGACGACGCGGATGCGTATCACATCGCGGGCAACATCTGCCGGCGCCAGCGCCAACTCGAGCAAGCAGTCGGGTTCCTGACGCGGTATTACAACATGGTGCCGGTGCGGGAGATAGACAGGCGGACGTGGGTCCAGGGGGAGATCGTCTTCCTCAAGGCGTTCGGCCGGCGCGTGCCGGGCGAAATCACCGCCGCCTCGCTGATGGGCTCCCACACGATCCCCATGCGTCTCGTCAACGACAAGGTGGTCGTCTCGGCGCGCGTGAACAACGGGGAATCCGTCGATTTCACGGTCGACACGGGTGCCGAACAGACGGTGCTGTCGGAAAGCACCGCGCGGCACCTGGGCATCGCGCCGGTGTCGCGGACCATCAGTGCTGGAATCGGCGAAATCGGACTGCGCTCGCTGCAGACCGCGGTGATCGACTCGCTGCAGATCGGCTCGCTCACCATCAAGAACGTACCCTGCCTCATCAAATCGCCGCCGCTGCAGGGACTGCCGGCGCGCGAGAGCGAGAGCTTCTCGCCGCTCGCGCTCGGCCTGTCGGCGGTCATCGATTACAAGCGCCAGCAACTCGTGCTGGCGCGGACGCTCGACGTTCAGCCGGAGCAGCTGCAGATGCCGCTCTGGTTCTCACGCCTCGTCACCGTTCGGGGCGTCATCAACGGCAATCGGCCCGCGTCGTTCATCGTTGACACCGGTGGCGAAGTGATCTCGATTGCGCTCGACGCGGCCCGTGCCCTCTCGCCGCAGCCGCCCGGACGCCGCATCCCGCTGCGGGTGTTCGGTACCTCGGGCTGGGATCCCGACGCCTTCCTGATGCCCGGCGTCACGCTCGCCTTCGACGACGTGGCCCTGAAGAACTCGTCGGTTGTCGTGATGAACCTGCGTGCGCCCAGCGTGCTGCTCGGCTACCGCGTCGGCGGGACGGTCGGCCACCGGTTTCTCAGCAAGTACCGGGTGACCTTCGATCTGCAGCGATCTGTGCTGGGACTGTCGGTGAACTGACCAGCGTTGGCGACCGGAGCTCACCGATTCTTGGAACTCAACTCTTGCACAGCCCTCCAACGTTCGCGGAGCTGCTTCGGAGCGACGCCGAACGTTTGGCGAAAATCCCGAGTGAACTGACTCGGATGGTCGAACCCCAGTCGGGCGGCAATCACTTTCAAAGACTCGCCGGTCCTCAGCACCTCCGGCAGCGCGGTCCTCATCAAAACCATGCGCCGCAGCGTGCGATAGTCGAGGCCAGTGTAAGAGTGAACGAGCCGACCGAAGTACGGCCGGCTGACCGCGAAGCCCTCCGCGAGCTCTCCTTCGGGCCACCGCCACGGGCTCGCCGCAAGCTTCGCCAGTGCTGCGCCGACTTTCGGATGACAGGGCGCAACACCCCATGTCGAAGTGCGCTCGGCGATTGCGCATGCCTCCGCGTACAGAGCGGCGTTCTCGCGGGAACCGTGGGCCACCAAGGGCCGCAACGCGCACGCATCCGCTATGAATCCGCGCAGGGTCAGATGGGGGTCGAGAAGGGCTCCGACCAGCATCATCGCCAGCCGCTCGACGGGAGGGATGTCGTGGGGCCCGGGGCCAAGCTCAGTAGAGGAGGCGGCCCGGTCAGCGGCCATGGCAGATCCCTTCCAAGCCACTACGCCTTCTCGCGGCGCCGTTGCTCTCATGAGAGAGGACAGGGCGCCGACCCAGGCCAGCGGTCCAAGACCTTGAGGTCCTGCCGCGTGTGGTCACCTTCCCGAAGCGTAACGCTCACGGCCGTACGTGCGAGATGCTCAAACGAGAGCGGGATCATCGGGTCGCGGTCGTCAGAGTCAGCCACAACAACGACCAGGTAGCCCCCAGGCGGCAGGCCACGGACAGTGAACCCACCGTCCTGGTCCACGCGGGCGGTTTGTACTCGTCTTGACGGCATGCGCCACAGCGAGCGGTCCGAAGGAAACACAACGACAGAGTAGGATCCCGTTCCCTTGACCGTCTGGCCCTCCTGCGATTGGAGCCTGCCGGACAGGACTGTGACATGGTCAGAGAGGGTCACGACAAGCGGAGGCAGCGACGTGCTGTTGGATTGAATTTCCAGCGGCCAGTCAAGGACGTCCTTCGCTCCAATGATGGCCGAGCGGAGCCACCAACCAGGAGGCATGCCACTGACGCTGATCTCGTAGACGCCCCAGGTCAAATCGGTGAGAATGAACGTGCCGTCACCAGCTACCACGCATTCGGGCCGAGCGGTGTCAGGAGCGAGTCCCTGAAGAACTCGCTTTCGGAGAGCGGCCTCTGTGTCGTTTGATGCCACCACGCGCAGTCCCGTCAGATCGGCCGGTGGTGTGAGGGTGCTGACGTCGAGGGTCACACGGCCACGAAGACTGACCGCCGGCCGCAGTGCGAGGGCTACATCCAGGCTTGCGCCCGCGGCAACATCGATGTCGGCTCGCGCCCAGAATGTGGTGGCGTCTCCGGGACCGGCCGTCCTGCGCCCCCTACGTGTCGTTCTCGCGTGAATCGTGTAGGCGCCAGGACTGACGCGAAAGAAGCTGAAGCGACCTCCTGCGTCGGGGCGCATTGACACCACGGGCACGAGTGGAATTGGCAGCTCGGGTCCGGCCGGAACCAGCAAGACGATCACGTCGGCCGCGTCGCCTGCATAAGGCATAACCGTCCCCGCAACAGTCGCCGCTCGAGCGAATCGCCACATCATGTCGACGCCCGCGCGGTCCTCGCCGGGCCTGATCCTTATCTTGATGGCTTGCCCCTGGTTGAACACGCCAGGATAGAAGACGGGCAAGGCCGTGACGGGTCCACTCGGGGAAGGGGCAGTCGACGTGATCTGTGCCGTCCTCGATGCCTCACCGCGCTCGAGGGCCGCCAGCATCGCATCGATCTCCGCTGCGGTTGGAGCATCGACGGCGCCGCTCGCCGGCGGCATCGGGAAAGTCACCGAGACAAGATAGTCTCCGGGCGGAAGACCGAAGACCCGATACCGGCCCCTGTCGTCGCAGGAAGCGGCTGCCGCTGTCGCTGAGAAGAGCCCGCCTGGCAGAACACGAAAGGCCGACACCTGCGCCCCGGGCAGCGGCTGGCCTCTTTCATCGACCACCGTGCCTCCCACGGCTGCACCTCGGGTCATGTGAAGAGTGATGTCAGTCAGCCGCTGGCCGTCCGACACGGCCAGCGTGACACCAGGTCGTTCGGGTCCGGTGGCACCGAACACCCCAGTCAGATAGGCCGCCTTTCTGGCTGACACGGTGTAGCTCCCCGCCGGCAGGGCCTCGACAAGGAAACGTCCGGAGTCGTCAGTTATCGCCGAGCGCCCGATTGGCAGGTGCGTCCCAGCGACGGTCACCTGGGCACGGCGCACGGGTGTGCCTGTATCGGTGCTCAACACGATGCCTGTGATTGCTGCGGTCCCAACGACGGGCCCGCTGCTGGGATCCCTTGCTGGCCGTTGGGCCAGGACGGAAGCGCAAGACCCAAGAAGGGCGAACGCCACCAGCAGACTCCTTCGAGCTTCGACATTGGTCATCGCGTCACCATGTATCGCGGATCTGCGGTGGCCAGGTCGCCCCAGTTGAGCCTGATGCGAGTGGCGTACCGGCTGGCGGACTCGAGAACGCCGATGTCGTTCCAGTCACTCGTATTCTGCGAGTCGATTCCGACCACGTAGTACTCGCCCGCCCTGAGGTTACTCATCTGATAGGAACCATCGCTGGAACCCGCTGAAACTTGAATCCACATGGCAGACACACCGCGGCCTTGCCACAGTTGCCTGTCTGTCGGAAATGCGAGAACGGATGCACATGGGACGGGAACACCGTGCTCGTCACGCACGGTTCCGGAGAGTCGGATCAGTTTACCCGTCAGGGTGACGAGCACGCTGGCCTCCTGCCCGGCCGTTAACACGACCGGCGTTCGCGAGAAGTCTTCCCCGTCGAGCGTGATCGACTTGACGGTGGCGCCGAGGGCACTACTGAACCGGAGGCCGTAGGCGCCGGGAACAAGGTAGGGAATCGTGAAGGCTGGAGTGGAGCTGCTGAATTGCGCCGTGCGAAAGGCCAGTTCCGTGCTTCCGCTTGCCGGAATGACTTCGCAAGTTCCGCTCGGCGGAGCGCCGGTGAGATCTTCAAAGACGACGCGAGCGTGCAGTACAGCAGTGGGTTGGAGCTGCACCACAAGATCTGTAGCATCCCGGTCGGCGATGACGAGCGGGATTCGAGCATAACCTGCGTGAGGGTCGGCGATCGCGCTCGACACGACCGCGTTCCACACGAGGTCCGGCGCCCCGGGGACGAGGCGTCCCGAACCACCCCAGGTGTTTCGCCCGATACCTGGGGTGCTTGGTAGCCCGACCTCCCGGACGGACACCGCGGGTCGAAGTGCGAATTCTGCCGTGGGTCCGGGAGCGACTAGCCTGTACTGTCCAGCGGGTACGTTCAGGAAGGTAAAGGACCCATCGGACCTCACGAGCGCGGTTGCGGCCTCGCTGCCTGTCCCCGGGGCTTCCAGGTCCTCCTGCACCAACCGCAGCACGTAGCCAGTGCACGGTGCCATGCAACCCTCAAGGCGGCCGGACACTCGGACCGCCGGCACGGGTCGGAGCGGAATGTCAATGCCGCTCCGCTCCTCGCCGCTCTGGAGTTCAAGAGCGATTGCGTCCGAGAGTGAAACGGTACCGGGGTAGTAAGTCATCGGATAGACACGGTCCTGGTCACCGACGGTCGGCGGCCCGGCCGCATAACCGCCGGCCACCAGTGCCGTTGATCCTCTCACCAACAGCCCCCGGTAAAGCGCGTCCTGGCGACCCATGTCTGCGGCGGCGGAACGAGCGACGACCGACGGCGTGAGCCCCCCTATCTCCGACTCAGCGACGTATGACGGCACGCTCTGCTGGACGTTTGGCACCGTCACGAAGTACGTTCCAGGCCACAGATTGGCGATCCGGTACTCGCCGCGATCATCCGTTGTCCCCACGGGGCCGGCGACCGTCTGCCATTGACCACCGACTGGTACGCGGGAGAGCACCCGGACGTACGCACCAGGAACAGGCTCGCCGAGTTCGTCCCGCACAGTTCCGCCGAGAGCACACAATCTGAGCATCTCAATGTGGGCAGACCTGAACCACTGTCCGTCCGCCAGGACGATATAGCTCCCCACCCACCTACCTGGCCCGTAGTGACCAGGTGCGAAACCCGACCTCGTAGCATTGATCTGGTAAGAACCGGCGCTGAGGCCGGTGAACACGAATCGGCCTCGATCGTCCGTCAGTTGGGTGTGGCGGTCTCCGGGACGTGCAAGCTCAACGATAGCACCTCCAAGAGGCTGATGAGTGACCACTTCGCTCACGGTGCCACTGATCGCACCGGCCCTGCGACTGCTCTCGCCCGGTGCCCTCCCCGGCTCGCGCAGGGCCTGGCTCTTGTCGCTTGACTGCGGCGAGAACGCAGCGATTCCAACAAACGCCAGTGCCAACCAACGCATGCCACTCCTCGCTTTGCTCATTCAATGTCGCTGGCGTGCGATGATCCCGTCGATCGCCGCCTGGAATTCGTTGAACTGCCGCGCACCGGTGATCACCCGTTCGACTCTCAGACGTCCGTTCTCTTCAATCGTTCCGAGCAAGAATGTTGGGGTGATCCGGATTCCGACTCGACCGGCCTCAGCAATGTCAGTCTTAATCGCGGCGGTAGCCTGCCCCGACATGCACGCTTCAAACTGGACGCGATCGATGCGAAGACCCTCGAACCGTTGGAACATGAGAGAGCCATCAAAGTGGGACGTGTCGTCAAACAAACGATCATGCGCTTCCCAAAACGCCCCCTGCCGCCGCGCGCACTCCGCACTCTCGGCCGCTCTCATGGCCTGTGGATGAATCCTGACCAACGGCAAATGCCGGAACGCGATGAGCGCGGCGCCCTTCTTGATGTACGCCTCCTCGATCGCTGGCAAGACCTCCCTGGCGAAGCGAGCGCAAAAGGAGCAATGGAAATCGGAGAACTGGAGAATCCCGACGCGAGCTGATCGCTGTCCCTTGATCGCGGCACCGTCCAAGGAAACGGGAGCTCTGGGCAATGCCGGCCCGCCGCTCGTAGAACCGGGCAAGGACAAGCGCGTCTTGATGATCGCGAGAGAAGCCAGCAGCATAGCCACTGCTGCTGCTGTGTCAAGTGTCGCCCGCCAGCGAGGGGTGAGGAACCGATTGGGGAGGTGGTTCATTGAGCGACTCTCGTGAACGGAGCGAGTCTCTGGCTGTCGCCGTTTCTAGCGGCGCTGCAGAAGGCTGTCCTGCAGCCGTGCTCCCAGAGATTGGCCTGCCGGGCGCGTGCGGGCGATAACCGATTGCGCTCTCTGATGACGATTGCGGCGTGGCGGTTCGCCGGCCGTCGCCTTGTGCGCTCTGAGGCGACGACAGTGGGCAGCGGCGCAACGCGCCGTGGGCTCGCTTCGTCTCGCTACGTCGCCGCCGAAGGGCCGGGATCCGCGGCGCCTCGGCGTAATCGATGCAATTGTTGATACCGTTGATCGGGTGATCAGGCGACCGGGTGTCGCGCGCCGGCCGCGTTCCCGGCCGTCGATTCGCGTAGCGAATCCCGCAGGTTCGCTCGGCGCTGTTGCGCAATCTGGACAGCAGTGCGATCACCTATCACTCGGACACGCTGCAGTGCCAGTAGCCGGCTTCCCCGAGCTGATCACGTTCACTTGCCGTGGGCCGGACCTTCGCAGTCGCACTGGGTTCCTGTTACCTCCTCTCCGGCGACTTCCGCGGTGCATTCTCCGCCGTCTGCCCCGGATGTGTAATCGCAGCAGGAAGTGCAATACAGATCGCACGTGTGGAGCGGTTGTAGCGACACGTTGCAGCAACTTGCACCGCTCTCGCAGCCCGGGTTCCAGATGCACGGGTTGCCGCCGGCCGCGGGTGCACTTCGCCCGATGAATACCCACGCCAGCACGAGCACGACGAACGACAGATTGCGGAGCGTTCTCATTTGGCACCTCAACTCAACTATCGCGCGCAGTGGCTGGTGCCACCGTGGCGGATCGCCGCGAACACGCGCCACATTGCACCTTACTGAGCGCTTCGTCTCCGCTTTGAGCGCACGGGACTTGGCGGACGGTCCTACCACGCCATCGATCGACGGGACAGAGGCAGCTGAGCCAGCGCGGGGCGCGGGTCGCTGCCCTCCGGACCTGCTCTGACCGTGGCCGGATGCAGGAAGAATGCGACCGTACTCGACACCAATCGCCCGTGCGTTGTCGCACCCCAAGAAGCGCAGCTGTGGTGGCGGTAGCAGGGCCGACCAGGATCGCCCCACGCGGCGCGGGATATAGTCCCACGGGTTCTGCACACCTGCAAGCCGAAACGCTTGACATTTCGTGCGCGTTCTTGACAATCCGTGCCTTCGACTCCATCTAACTGCCATTCACTTCGGCGTCAAAAGTCGGTTGGGACTCACAGGTCGCTGATCCTTCAGGAGTTAGCCCCTGGCAGGATCAGGCCAGGGAGTCGCCAACGTCTCAACGCGCCCGCTGCTCGCCTCGAGGCTTGACCGGAATGGCGAGACCCGATTGACACGTTGGGATCGTCAGATCTTGATCCATCACCCTTCCTCAAGGCCCGAAAATGCGTCTTGAGTTCTCATTCGGTGACGCGTCCCCAAGGCACGCCGCCACACGGACGACGGTAGTGTCCCGTCAAGTGGTGGAAATTCCCACGCACCTTCAGTGAGTTCGTGACCACCGACGACGTGGACGCTGACGCGGCCGTGGACGCGCAGACGCGCCCACCGCCGCCTGCAAACCGCGCGGACGCGTTTCGCACAGCGCCCACATCGCCTCCATTCCTACGCATCGCCATCAGCAGCTCGTGGTCGCTCGCCGGCGCCAGTGGCGTCAGCAGTCGCTTCATCGATTCGGCACTGAAGTAGCGGCGCTCCGCGACCGCCCATTCATTGTCCTGCCCGAGCAGCATCGCCCCCACGAGGCGCATCGTGGCTTAGTACCTATTCGCGTAATTATGGCAACGTATTCTGATTGCATGGAGAGGGCCGCCGGGCGTATGCTTCCTCAACGTGTAGAGGAGACATATGCCGCGAAGAAGCCCGTATACCATCACGCTGTCCCGAGCCGAGCGGGAGGTCCTGCAACACCTCGCCCGCCAATATACGTTGCCATATTTTCAGGTTCTCCGCGCGCTCATCGTCCTGGCCGCGGCCGAGGGGCGGCGCAATGACGAGATTGCCGCGTCGCTCTCCATCGGCCGCGATGTGGTCAGCCTGTGGCGCAAGCGCTTCTTCGACCAACGTCTGCCAGGCCTCGACGAGCGCCCACGCTCGGGTCGCCCCCGGGCTTTTCCCCCCAGAGGTCGTGGTCCAGGTAAAGGCCCTCGCCTGTGAACTGCCGGCTACGTTGGGGGTGCCGCTCTCTCGCCTGAGCACGGCCGACGTCGTACGCGAGGCCCAGCGCGCCGGCATCGTCGCAACCGTCAGCGACAAGACGGTCTGGCGGTGGCTGCACGAGGACGCGATTCGACCGTGGCAGCACCGGACCTGGATCTTTCCCCGTGATCCGGAGTTTGCCGTCAAGGCTGGCCGCATTCTGGACCTCTATGCTCGCCGTTGGGACGGACAGCCGCTGGGCCCCAACGATTTCGTCCTCAGCACCGATGAAAAGACGAGTATCCAAGCGCGCCTGCGATGTCATCCCTCACTGCCACCGGGACCCGGGCGGCCGATGCTCGTCGAACACGAGTACGTGCGCGGCGGCGCGCTGGCGTATCTGGCCGCCCTTGATGTACATCGCGTCAAAGTCTTCGGGCGCTGCGAGCCGACCACAGGAATCGTTCCCTTCGACCGGCTCGTGACCCAAGTGATGACGCAAGCGCCGTACGCCATGGCGGATCGCGTCTTCTGGATCGCAGACAACGGCTCGTCGCACCGCGGTGACGTATCCGTCCAACGCGTGCGCCTCGCCTTCCCGAACGCGATACTGGTCCACGGCCCGGTGCATGCCAGCTGGCTCAACCAGATCGAGATCTACTTCTCCATCGTGCAACGCAAAGTCTTGACGCCCAATGATTTCGGCTCCCTTGACGACGTCGAGGAGCGCCTCCTCGCCTTCGAGCGGTACTATGAGTCGATCGCCAAACCCTTTCAGTGGCGATTCACCAGAAGCGACCTTGATGACCTGATGCACCGGCTCGAGACGCCGCAGGCCCTGCGGCCCGCAGCGTAGCAGAATACGTTGCCGAACTTTTGAACCGAAGTACTTAGTCAAGTGGATACCCCCATTCCGGGGGATATCGGCGAAGACCTCTTGGCCGAGGGCCATGATCACTTGCGCACGCTCTTCCGCCAAGCCGAGATCGTTCCGCGTCTGCGCGCCTTCGTCCGGCAACACGGCGGCCGGCTGGGGCCCGCCATCGACGACGGCCGCCAGGGATTGCGCCGGTGGCTCGGCGAGTCGCCTGCCGCGCATCGCCTGCCCGACGGACGAACCGGCCTCACCGTGGTGCGCAGTCTCGCGCAGTGGGTGCTGGACTACCACGCGGAAGGCGCCGACGAGGGATTCCCGTTTGACGTCCCGTACTTGGCTCTCTACGATCGGTGTCTGCAGGTCACCACGGCGATCCGGACCTTCCGGCGTGAGGCGCCGGCCGACCGCCAGGTGCAGAACAGCCTCGAGCGGCTCCAGCAGATCCTTCGTCCGATCGACGCCGATGTGCCCCCGTTCGTGTTGGTGAGCGCCCGGCTGACACGACGCGTCGAGTGCTTTGCCGAGCTGCGCGAGGCGCTCCGGTTGCAGTCCACGGATCCCGAAACGGTCGCGACGACCGCCCCGGAGCTCGGGACGCTCAACGACATTCAAGGCGCCGTCACCGCGCTGGAGGCCTCGTTGCGGGCGCGGCGTCCGGCGCGGGGCGAAAGTCGTGCGGCAACCGACTTTTGACGCCGTGGGCCATTCATGAGGCAGCGGGTTCAGTCAGAAAGCTGCGAACCTGGGCTCGAGCGCTTGTGGCCTATCGGGCCTTCTAGCGACCTCCGCGCAGACGCCTATCCAGCTCGCCGCGGCCATGACGGACTGTGGTCTGAACGAGACGCTCCGCCGGTACGCCAGCTGGGATCTACTCCTGGTCGATGAATCCGAGTCCGAGCGCGACGAAACGCGCCGGTGGTCAAGGTCTCCGAGGTTTAAGACCTTGCTCCTTGCCCGCTTCTTTGCGTCGCAGTCGTTCCGCCCGTCGCGCGCGGGCGGCCTCGCACCGCCGCCGGTCCTCGTCGGTCTCGACGAGCAGCGGCGGCACCCGCAGGCGGCTGCCGTCACGGTCGATCGCCACGAAGGTGAGGAACGCCCGGCTGGTCATCTGCCGCCGGCCCGTCAAGGTTTCCTCCGAGAACACTTCCACCTCCACCTCGAGCGACGTGTTGAACGTGCAGGTGACGCGCGACTTCAGGATGATCAGGTCGCCGACCTTGATTGGGTGCAGGAACTCCAGGCCGTCGACCGCTGCGGTGACCAGCAGCGAGCGGGTGTGACGATGGCCCGCGATGGCGCCCGCGATGTCAATCAAGTGCATCACGGTGCCGCCGAGGATGAAGCCGAGGGGGTTGGCATCGTTCGGCAGCACGACCTGCACCATCTCGGTCGCGGATTCTTCCGGTCGTTTCGGGACCAGGGCCGTGGAGGCCGACGCAGAATCGATCATGACATGTACAATTGTACGAGAGTCGGGGTCGATCGCGATCAGTTCGCGCTCTCCCGATCGAGGAACGCGCGCAGGCGTGTCCGCAACTCCTCGGGCAGATCGTCTTCGGTCAGTGACTCGAGCAGCGAGACCGTCGACCGGTAGGTGTTGAGGGCCGCCGCGCAGCTGCCGCACCCGGCCAGGTGCCTGTCGAGCTCGAGGCGCCGGTCCTGGGCCAGCCTGTTCTCGACGTAATCGACGAGCAACTCGACGACCTGCGAGCAGCGGGACATAGTCAGGGAGCAGCCGCCAGGGAGTCCGGGGGCACGGTGGCTCGGCGCCCCCGTGCCCCTGTTTGCTGCTCCCTGACTAGAAGTCGTATCCGATCCACACCTGGAACCGCGGCTTGCGGAACGCGGCGCTGCCGCCCGAACCGTTGAAGAGCACGTCCTCCCACGCCTTGTTGAACAGCGTGCGCCACGACCAGTCGAAGTGAATCGGGAACCCGAGCGCGAACGTCTCCAGTCCGATGCCGTAGGACGCCCGCCCGTCCCGCAGCCGGAACCCGGT
>Ga0315280_10004190_pt1 | contig 21516 bp, 15 predicted proteins | sample YL17G06_40_MG_FD_203697 | JGI IMG/M metagenome (GOLD analysis project Ga0315280, IMG submission 203697) | Sediment microbial communities from Yellowstone Lake, YNP, Wyoming, USA - YL17G06_40 | ecosystem: Environmental > Aquatic > Freshwater > Lake > Sediment | place: USA: Wyoming | collected...
TTCTCAAGGATGAGCGCTCTCGCGTATGCGACTGCCACGGCTTCCGCATGGGTGCCAATCGCACTCCAGTAGTTAGGTATCCAGAATTGGAAGACGTGCGTCCACTCGTGTAGTAGTACATAGACTAGTACTCCTGTCCCGACTGTGACGGTTCCACTGTAGGATACTATGTTGCCCTGCGCGTCGTAGTCTATCGCACCATCTGCGGTGTCTGGAGACCCAATTCTCATTGTTACGAATGCGTCGTGGTAGATCATCCAGAACTCATCCGCCATCCTTGGCAGGTATGTTGTCAAGCTCCCGCTTATGGCACTCCTATCTTCGAGGCTGTAGCCTGAATCGTAGTCAACGTAAATGTGGGCGCCACTTGAGAGCTGCACGTCAAGGTCATGCGGACTTGCTTCACCAACTTGGATTTGCGTCAACATTGAAGCTGAAGTCAGCACAAGTAGTGTCAGGAAAATGGCGGCTCTTCTTTCATTTGAGGTACCCAAGAGCCCATGCTCCCTTCTTCATGGGTCGTCAAGAACCGTGACCTTCTCAACCGCCCACTTGGTGTCGATCGTCCGGTTCTCCGCGATGCCTCGCTCCAGTTCTTGCTGTAGCGCTTCCGCAGAGGCGCCTGACTCGGCATTTCCGCTGTATTTGAGAACCACGAACGCTATCTTGGTAGGCTTGCCCAAAAGGCACACTAGCATTCTCTTGGATCGTCTTCAAGGGGACTTAAGGTTATCCGTACCATTATGGCAGAATACCACATAGTATGATCTGCCAAGATCGCCCTCTCTCCGATCCTCATGGACAAGATCGTAGCCAACAGCCGCGTGCAGCCAGGCTTTCGAATCACGCTCACGAAGGACATTCGCAGAAAGCTGAAAACGAAAGTCGGAGACATCGTCGCCTTCGTCGAGGACGAGCGCGGCAACATAATCATCAAGAAAGCAGAACTCAAGACCGTCTAGACGGGTCTTGGCTCATCCAGCAATCGGTTAGCTGACTTGACAAGCTTCCTCTGTCATTTGGCCTACCAACCTAGGTCTCAGGTTCGAACTGCTTGGATGAGGACTTTTCTAGGTGTTTCATCGTCCCTCTCTGCCAGTTTGCACACCTACTCTGCAGTGTAGCAAGCCCCGCAAAAGGCAGCTTCACTGTCGACATAGCTACTCTGTAAAATGATCAACAGCGGCCTTGTCCTCAAGAGAGTGACAGCTAGCCCAGCTGCCATGGATTTGCAGACCATTGTGAAATCGTACCACGTCGAAGAGGCGAAGTTGATAGAGGAGTTGGTTGATCTGAGACTTCTCATTTCGTTCAGTCCCGCGTAACAATATCAAATCGTCCAGGGAAATTGTGTGTGGATCAGCTGGTGCGCAACGACGACGAAAAACGAACGCCTTCCCCCTGCGACACTGAGAAATAGAAGTACGGGACCTTCACATTAGAGGAATGTAGCATGAACGTCTCCGAGCTCATGAAGGACGTTCGTAACGGATTGGTCGTGTTACCCGATTTTCAGAGAAGCTTCATCTGGGAACCAGAGGATGTGAGGCAACTGCTCGTCTCTGTCTTGGGAGATTACTTCATTGGTACGATGCTGGTTCTCGAAGACTTCAAGGATGATTCTCAGTTTGCTCTACGATTGATCGAAGGCGTCGAGGAGGTGAATCCAGACGCAAGAATTCAGTCGATAGTCAGAATACTCCTGGACGGTCAACAACGAGCGACCGCGCTTTTCTATTCACTTCATGAGCCTGACCTGCCTCTCAAGGGCAGAAAGAGTTCGTATCGGTTCTATCTCAACTTGGAAAGGGCGCTGAAGGACGAATGGGATGATGCGGTAGTTGCAGTAAGCTCCAGAGACAGGGGAAAACTCAAGGAAATCAGGGACGACAGGAACATCCTGCCGTTCAGCAAACTGATGGACATTGGGAAACTGGCCCAACTATACGCAGACCATCAGGAATTTCCGAGGCTGATTCAACTCGCCAACGATTTCATGAACCGTAGCATTCAAACAGTTCCCCTGAAAAGGGGAACAAGTCCTGACAGAATAGTCGAGACCTTCGAGAGGATCAATCGTACCGGAGAACCTCTGTCAGTCTTCGAGCTCCTAACGGCGAGATTGTACAGAGACCAAGTAAAGCTGAGAGATCTACTCGAAACTGCTATGGAAGACTATGAATTTCCGAGCCACGCACCTCCGGAGTTCATCTTGAGAGTCGTCGCTCTGCTGAGGGGGCTGGAGCCGAAGCGTCGAAACGTTCTGGCCTTGAAGGCTGCAAACTTTGAGCAAGATTGGAGTAGGGCTTGCAAGGCTCTGGAATATGCCGACAAGAGACTCACAGACATAAAAAACGGGTACGGTGTACTGGATTTCAAGAAGTGGGCTCCGTACGCTACGATGCTGGTTCCTCTTGCAGCTATGATTGAATACGTCAAGACGAACAACTTGGAGACTGAAGCCAGCTACGCCAAAATAGATCGCTGGTATTGGGTCTCAGTGTTCTCGAACGCGTATGACCAAGCAGTAGAGACAATATCGATGACTCATTTCAATGCCGTCAGAGATTGGATTGGCGAGGATAAGGTTCCCCCCTTCATACAGAAATTCAGCCCGAGTAGCGTGGACCTCGATGTCGATAAGCAATCTTCCGCAGTCTACAGGGGGGCAATTGCTCTGATCGTCTTGAAGGGCGCCTTGGATTTCAAGACCGGCCAGCCACCTCAATTTGGAATAGAGAAGGTGCAGGACGATCACATCTTCCCGAAATCTGCGTACCACGATCATCATATATCCAATAGGACATTGATTTCGACGAACGCTGAGAAAGGAAGCAAAAAGCCCTCAGAGTACTTCAAACAAAGATTGGCCGATCACGGCGAACAGAAACTGGCGACCATATTGGAATCGCATATCATACCAAGAGAAACATTAGGACTATTGCTCGCAGATGACATTGGCAATTTCATGGAGAAGAGGAGACAGGCAATAATCAACGAATTGAGCAAAAGGATAGAATACCGTTCAACTCCAGCGTAGCTGACTGAGCGCCTACGCTCTGTCCTTCTGTTTCCCAGTGTGCTAACCTCGTGTCGTGGATCTCATGGTGCGTCGTCGTCGTCGCACACCAAGTGTACCGACGACGAAAAAACGTCGCCTCAATGAAGACTTGCTTGGCGCCTATGTCTCTTGCAAGACGGATCGCATGCGGAAACATCTCGGAGTGTGAGACATTGACCTCGACAGACATGGAAGTTCAACTACTAGTACTCAGGCTTGACGCACAGGTAGATCTTTCGTCATTTTCCTTCCATAATCTCCTTCAGTGCATTGATTTCGTCCAGAAGTTCTGAATGCAACTGTCTGCTTGTGGAAGATAGCTTCGTTTCGGGTATTCCCAAGAGCCTCAAGACGACTTCGTCTATCTCTGCTCGGACAGGGTGATCTGTGCGAAGTTGTTCTAGCAGGCTTGGTAGACTTGCTTTCGAGACTCTATCGAAGAGCAATACCAATTCCCTGCGATCCTTTGGTGAAAGGCTCTTCGGGTTCAAGACTACAGAATCCGAGAGAGCGTATTGATCAAGCTGCACAAAAGCCCCTCTAGTCTCCTTCCTCAACTGAAGGCATTGGAGAAGGTTCAGAGAACTATTGAACCAGAGAGTCAGCATCTTTGCCTCATCATCAGGAAGATTGAGTGACCACATCACTCCACCAGGGACGAACGATCCTTCAGAGTAGAATGCGAGGCCTGTTGTGCCAGAGGCTGAGAGATCAAGCCTTCTCGCCAGTGCCAAATTACCGAGTCTCCTCATTGCAGAAGCTCCTCGGTTCTTGACGAAGTTCACATCGGTCTTTCCAGTTGATATGCGCAAGAAATCCTTCAGCTCGGGAAAGTCTCTAACAACCAGATAGTCCAGATCATCGGTCACATTCAGCTTCCCTATTCTGGACAGCCTCCGCAGTGTCGGAGCCAGAGCGCCTAGTGGAACAGTGATTTTGCTCCCGAGTATAATGTGCTTGGCTGTGACTGTTCTTGAGCTTACCCTGTCAGCAACCCAGAGGTCTTGTTTCTGTAGGATCCTGTCTGGGTTCTTCAGGATGAAGAGCTTCTGAAGTTGGCCGTGTTCCATCTTTTCCTCTTTCTGCGATCCTGTTACTCCTATCCCGCCGATGATCCTAGCAGAGGCTTTCTGCAAGTATTGGTCCAGAGGAATAATCCTGCCGGACCCGACCTTCACAGCGTTACGCCAGATCTTCGTCAACTTCAAGTTCCGAAACGCTACCAGAGAAAACAGGTTGTCCACATTGGCAGCCAATTCCTCTCTTGAGATTTTGAACGCCGAGAGCCAATCATCTCGATACTCTTCGCTGCTGCCATCATGGTAGAAACGATCGAGAGCCTGAGCTACAGCCTTGCTCTCGTGCATCTCCTTCGGTAGTCTGTCCAGCGTCGCGATGACGCACTGCTTTGTTTTCCCTTTGGACTTTTCCACGATGAGTAGGATCTCACGGAATTGCGCACCTTCAGAAAAGGCTGCCCTCTGCCAAGTTGTTATGATGTAACGAAACGAATAGTTCTGGACCAAGAACTTTCTGAGACCAAGCGTTGAGCGCAGCCTCAACGTGGTCGCTGGGAGCACAAAACCCGCAGTTCCCTCTTTGGGCAAGAATTTGTCCGCAAGAAAAACGAAGTATCCGTATAGCCCAAGTTGACCGTGAAGATACGCGCTATATTGATGGAACCGTTCCGACAGTTTCTTGACATAATCCTCAGGCAGGTTCTCCCGTCTTGTGAATGGCGGATTCATGAGGATTGTGCTGGGGGAATATAGTTGGATCTCTTCGCCGCCCATTCCTTCCACGGTCAAAGTCCCCTTCTCTTGGAAAGCATTCTTGGGAAGGGACGGTTTCTTACCTTCGAGGTACTTCTCAAGCAAAGGCTGTGCATAGGCCTTCTTCAGTTCTCTTGAGATTGCTGGAATGGTCTGTCCTGGTTCAAGTTCCGTTGCATCCCAGACCGCAACTCTGACCTTTTCGGTGTGCCAAAGCGGTGACTGAAGTGACAAGTTTATCGCGGCCAAATGGGCTGCAAATGGCATGACATCTATGCCTGTGATGTCCTTACTGACGAACTGAGTGTGTTCCAAGTTCGTCATGGGCTTCCTCAAGAGCTCCTTTTTCCTCGCGTAGGCGGCAACCAGAAGGCCACCACTGCCTGCAGCCAGATCCATGACGGTCGCTTGTGGAGATTGGATGGTCACATGCGCAAGCAGATGAGTGGCAGCAGGGCTCGTGTAGAAGGCGGCGACTGGCTTTCTGATTTCGATGGGTATCAGTTCGTGGAATATCTGACCGAGCAAGTCGGCCCTTATCTTCTCAGGTGAGAGAGCTTTGAGTGACTTGATTACTCCCCGCACTTCTCTTATTGCCTGAGGTTTCACCTTGGACGCGACATCAAATCCAAAAGTCGCAGAATAGTCTACCTTCAGGACTTTTCTGAAGTAGACCATAAGATCCCTCGGTCGCTTGAGGGAATCCTCATCAATGACAGGGAAATCATTTGGATTAAGATTCGACAACACCGTGTAGAACATGAGCTGATTCGTGAGAAGGTAAGCTGCAGCATGCCTCATTGTACTGACGGGGTAGTCTTCCTTCTCATATTGAAGAATGTTGGAGAAGACTGACTCGCCACCGAAGATGTCTGCAAGTTCCTCTGACGATAGATCCGCCAAGCTGAGTGTGAGGTATTGGGCAGCGTTTCTTAGTATCTTCACCGAAGAGGTGATGTCCGGCTCGATGACTTCGGGGGGATGCAGAACCATACGAGCGATCCATTCAGCAACATCACTGAGCCTTCCTTCGTACGATGTCAATGGGCGCGGATCTTTTGGCTCGAAGATCGCGATTACCTTGCACCTTTGATTTGGGGCAATACGTTTCAGGACATCCAGCGGCATCGATTTGCGTAATTCCTCTGGATAGATTACGGCAAAGCCACCTCTCACATTGGCATAACGGATGCTGTCCCAGACCTGTCCCATAGCATCTAGCGTTCCTTCTTCGCCGAGTTTTGCCTGGACTACATACTCCACTCCATTTTGGACAAGAAGATCGGGCTCATGGCGGGTTCCTACGGGTGTCGTGAAGGAAGGGAACTGACCCACCCGGACCTTCTGCTTCTCCAGCTCTTCCTTCAGAATTCCAGTGATGGTGTTCTCAACCCATCTAATAGAACTCAAGACTACCCATCACATGATAGTTGGACATGCATTGATAACATGTGATCTTGGGGGCTTCTCAGGTCACCTCAAGCTTGACGCGGGAGCGGCTGGCAACATCAGACGCTTACTTCTCGGCGTGACCCTCTTTTTACGACGCCCTGACCCTACCAGAAATCCGAAAACTGGCATTTGTTAGATCGATTTCTCATCGGCTTCGTTCTAGGCACCGCCCTAGAAAGACCATCTATGTTATCTCAAAGAAGCGCTGTTCGATGGAGAATAAAGGCTCGCGCCACGCAACAAGCAAAGCAGACGGGAGACCAGCAAGATGCATATCGCTTTGGTAGAACCTAGCTACTATACGCGATATCCTCCGCTGGGCCTACTGAAGCTCTCCGCGTATCACAAATTGCGAGGGCACACAGTTGAACTCATAAAGGGAGGAAGAAAACCCGCCGAGCAACCAGACCAAGTCTACGTGACAAGCCTATTCACGTATGCTTGGAAGCCAGTCCACGAATCCGTGAAGTTCTTCAAGTCACTCTTTCCCTCAGCTCCTCTCACACTTGGCGGAATCTATGCCTCTCTCCTCCCAGACCATGCCAGATTGTCGGGGGCGGACAAGGTTCATGTCGGACTCTTCAAGGATGCAGAAGAGTTGCTTCCAGACTATTCACTCGTTCCGCGCTGGAAACGCAGTATTCTCTTCAGTTCCAGAGGATGTGTGAGGAAGTGCGGTTTCTGCGCTGTCCCCGAACTCGAAGGCGGAATCAATTCGATCAAGTCAACAATCAAGAATCTCATTTACCCAGGACACACTGGTGTGGTTCTCTGGGACAATAACATCTTGGGAGCACCGAACTGGCAACAAGTGTTCAGAGAGCTGCATGAACTAGGATTGAACGTGGATTTCAACCAAGGCCTTGATGCGCGACTGATCACGAAAGAAGTGGCGAAACAGATACGGACCCTCCGCGCTAGAGTTGTAAGGTTGGCTTACGATTACATCGAGAATGAGCTGTTCCTGGAGAAGGCTATTCGTCTGCTTAACGAGGCGGGGATGCGGGGGCGGGACATACTCGTCTATACCCTCTACAACTACAAGGATTCGCCCGAGGACTTCTTCCAACGCGTGAAGTCTCTCCTAGACTGGGGCGTCGTCTCCTATCCTATGCGGTATGAACCGCCGACCTCGCTGGAGAAAAACCACCATGTTGGATCATGCTGGTCTCGCGAGGAGCTCGAGATGGTTTCTGACGCACAGCGCGTGTTAGGGAACATGGGAGCATTTCCACCCTACGAAGGCCTGACGAGGAAGTTCTGTGAGGCAGTATCATTTCATGAAGCATTCGAGCTGCGGCCTCGAAAGAAGCGGGAGCCACGCTGCGAGGGTGATTCTCTGAACCCTGTGCGACAAGAAGAACCAGTCATAGTTGGAGCGGCAACGCCATCGCTACTCTAGACTACGCGGCACGATCTTCTCCGTGTGGAAAGACCTAAAGTCTCATGGCGAGCATGAGTATCAAACGATTCTTCTTGGCACCCTCGGAGGATCTGGTGCAGTTATCTAGTCAATTTCGACTCGTTAAGGAGACTCTCAGGAGAAATGGCTCGTATCTGCCGGCAACGCCGGACGAGCCTCCTGAGGAAACTCAACCATATGATGCTGATCGCACAGATGATGACTCCAACTTCGACCGCAAGAACCTCTGCGACCCCATTGAAGAATTCGAAGAGGGCAAAGAGCCATATGTCAACCAAGGCTCCGCCCTTCTTAGGACAGAGTGCAACTTCTTCAAGTTCTTCTTGGACGGCTCCATCAGGACCTACTACCTTGGCGAACAAATCGAAGACAACAGATCTTACCCTCTAATTGCGACCGAGGTTGCGTCAGCGGCAATCAAACGCGCGGATGATGGAAGAGCATCTGTGTCAAAGCTGATGAGGAAGGTCGCGCTGCTAGTTCCGCCTTCTCCCCCTGCGCGGCCGCAGACCGTGCGAGACCTGATAGAGCTTAGGGCGAACTTCAGCGCCGTACGCTCTCCTATCAAGCTCGATATTGAACAGCTCGAACGTGACATTCACCAACCCGGCGTGGATCTACGAACCTCGCTATTGGGCAAGGCTAGAGCCGTCATGCATGAGATCGAACATACTCTGGCGAGGAGTCTGAAGAGAGAAAAGGGGGAGTGGCTCATCTTGGACGGAGCTATTCGAAGACCAGAATTTCTCGGACTCGATGAAACAATAGGTCTCGCCAAATCCTTCAGTCGAAATCCCGTTTTCCACATTTCGGGTCGCTTCAAGGATGTTGTCGCAATGCTGTCTGGTCTAAAGGAGGGAGCACGGACGGTAGTCTTCAGGCATTCCGGAGAAGGAGGCGACCCCGTGAGAAAGAGAGTCGCATTTTGGTACCTCCGATTGCGTTCTGGCAGAGGATTGCAGGGGCCTCTTCAGGGTATTGTCAAGATCGACTATCGGTCTAGGGGTGATCTCCTGAAGGCGGATGACATAGAGCTCGTCAACACAATTTCACGCGCCCTGCTCGCCGAAAAGTACGTGTCTCCGTACCCTACGCCGCGCTGGCACGCACACATATATCCAATCTATGTCGCAGAGAACTACATCAAATCAAGTCTGTTCTCTCCGCTGGCGTTCCGCGGACATTTCGGAGGGATATAGAAGTTGGCCTCAGAAGAGCCATCAGGAAACCGCAAAGATCAAGATGATGTGATCGGGAAGACCACAGCCACAGAAAACTCCCCCAATACCGTTGACGACTTTGCCTTCTGGTTAAGTCCTGACAAGATCGTCAACCCATTTGACTTCGTAACAGCCGACCACCTTAGAGGAACCAGAACAATCGGGATCGTTCGTGAGATGATGATGATCACTGACGCGCCCTCACACCTATCGAACTATGTCAGCAGCGAATTTGGCACGGTCACCACGCCACCTAACACCACGAGGGTCTCTACGACAATTGCGCGTGCGTCTGTTATGGCCAACACGGGGATTGAGACGAAACGCCAAGGCATTTCCCTCGAGATCAACATGCCAATCGAAAACGATCAGCCAGTCCGGTTCGCGACCGCGTCCGAAGTTGCGATAGCCTTAGGTGCGGAAAAGATCAAACAACCAGTTCCAATGGGCCTCATCGAAATGTCAAACGGAGTCAGCATTCCGGTCTCCGTGGACGGACGGTATCTCCTTGGACCGGAGGCGGCCCATCTCAACGTCTCTGGCATTTCAGGGCTGGCGACGAAGACCTCGTACATGATGTTCCTGATTCAATCCATACTCAGCAGGTACGGCCACGAAAAGATGGGGGTCGTAATGTTCAATGTCAAGCAACAAGACCTTCTCCACGTAGACGAAGAGGCAACGGATCTGACCCCGCTAGACCTCGAGATCTACAAGTCACTTGGGATCGAATCGAAACCATTCGCTAACGTTACCTACTTTCTCCCCAGAGGCCCAGACGGAGAACCTGACTCAGAACATGAACCAGAGAACAGCAAGATCTATGCATACAGTCTAGGCGATTGTGTTTCTGACACGCGGAGCAGTCTGGACCTGCTTTTCTCAGAAGTGCGCGACCCAGACTACACGATAGCCAGCATTTTGGAACATTTGCGGGAACGATGGCCACTTCGTTTTGGGAGAGATGTCAAACATGATGACGAGACCGTCCGAACTGCTGACCAACGCGTGGAAACGTGGGAAGATCTTCGTTTCTATGAGAACTTCCCGAGGGAAATCAGACCGGGTTCCAGAGGGAAGTTCAAGCGACACCTTGGTCGGTTGATAAAGAACTCTGACCTCTTCGTGCCAGGGCGCAAGCACGAAGTCTACCTTGGCGACGAAGTGAAGAGACTCAAAGGCGGTCAGATCTATGTCATAGACATTTTCCGGGTTGGCAAAGCTGAGGAGAGAGCGGCTTTCGTTATCGGCGACGTGATGCGAAGCCTTGAAGAAATGTATGCAGAGGAGATCGAGGGGAGACCAGAGAAGGTAATTGTCGTTGTTGACGAACTCAACAAATTCGCTCCAAAAGGAAGCACGCCGGGCCCTGTTGCTCAACAGATTATCGAGGTAGCTAGGACGGGAAGGTCGAGAGGAACCGTTCTTTTTGGAGCTGAGCAGTTCAAGAGCGAAGCACACGAGCAAGTATACGAGAACGCCGGCACACATCTCATAGGTAGGACGGGATCATCAGAACTTTCCACTCAACCTTACTCCTTCCTCGACAAGGAGACCAAGAGCAATGTAACTCGTCTTGAGAAAGGCGAACTAGTCCTGGTTCACGCGGCCTTTCGTCAGCCGGTTAAGATAGTCTTCCCTTGTCCTTCTTACAAACGTCAAGAAAGCGCGACATCGGAAGCCAGAGAGGCAGGATCGACAAGTACCAGCAAGCCAGATGGAGCTTTCTCAGAATCGTAATGGGGTCGCAATTGTGGTTCAGATACTTGCGACCGCTGACAACCACTTGGATTTCTCCGCTGCCCTCTTCGGACCGAAACGCTACGAGCGCAAGGAAGATTTCCAGAGATGCTTCCTTGCAGCGATGGAATACGCGCGGAAAAACAAGCCAGACATAGTACTCATTGGCGGAGACCTTTTCGACACTATTAATCCTAGGAATCCTCCCCGATCACTTCTCATGAAGACATTTCGCTCACTCCATGAACAAGGCGTCAGAGTGTTTGCGATCAGCGGTCATCATGATACTCCGAAAAGCCTGGAGGAGGGCTCTTCCCCACTTACCGTTTACGGCGAGTCCGGATATGTCACGTTCTGTTCGAGTTACGCTCAGCCTACAACGGTTCCTTTTGCCAGTCGCGATGGAGAGAATGTCAGTTTGACAGCAGTCAGCTACAACCCTTTTGCAGTCTCAAATGTGGATCCGCTAGGGACAATGAAGTTGGCTCCAGCTGCCGATATCAACATTCTGCTATTTCACTATCCGATCAGCGGCTTCCGTGGTTACTTCCCGAACGAGCCAGTCGTGCAACTTTCCACGATTCCCAAATCTTTCCAGCTGGTCGTGGCGGGGCATCTTCACGCATACCAACAGCTTGAATCACGTGGTACAAGCCTAATCTACCCTGGGAGCACAGAAAGAACGGCGTTCTCCGAGGAGACTGAGCAGAAGGGATTCGTGTGGCTCGAATTGACCAAAGATGGTCTTGCATCAAAGCCAGAGTTCATCCCGACACCAGCACGTAGGTTGCAGACGATCGAGTTCCCGATACCGGAAACAGGCGATCTTACTTCTCTTCTCAAATCAGAAATGGAAACGAAGACTGATCGGGAACTGGTACTCCGTCTCAGACTCAAAGGCAAGGTCACGCCAGAACTGCTGGCTACCTACCGGAGACCTGTGCTTCAGACGTTTGGCGCAGCCAACTTCTTCCACGTATTGCTAGACGAAGCCTGGGAGCTTCAACACGAGAAACGCTTGGAAGCACTCCCGCGAACTACACCACTCCAAGAACTCGAAAGATACTTTGAAGGGCAAATCGCCGAGGCAACCAGTGAACGAAAAAAAGAGCTTAGGGAGGCATTCGAAACCGCCAGGGACATTCTCAAGGAGTTTGGAGCATGGTAAGACTCCTCAGTCTGGAAGCATCGAACTTCAAACGGTTGAATCTCCAACGTCCGCTCGAACTTGGCGAGGGAATTACCCTCATTACTGGCCAAAATGAGAGCGGCAAGTCAACCATTTTGGATGCTATCCTCTTTGCCTTGTTCACTCGCACCATAAGACCAAGAGGCAAACCACGAAACGAAGACATCCTCCAGTACGGAACAAACAAACTCTCCCTTAGCCTTTCATTCATGGTCGAAGACCGCAGATTTGTTGTAGAACGGAGAATCTACAGCACCAAACCTAACGAAGCAACTCTAAATGAAAGACTCCCTAACGGGAGTCTCAGAACAATCGCAACCAAAGTCAAATCCGTAACTCATGAGATTGCAAACCTCCTAGGTGGGCTCACGTTCGACGAGATCGTAGGAAGCAATGTCGTGGCACAAAAGGAACTAAACAAGATCGTGGAACAGAAACGCGGCGATAGAATCGGCGTAATCAACGCCTTCTTGAATCTGGAATCCTTCAATCAAGCGGCTGAGAAGCTGGCCGACGAAAAGAGAGCAATCGAAGGGACGCCCTCCACACCTGGCACACTCCCCGTTGCGAGAGAGAAACTTGAAGACCTCCGCAAGCAACTGGAGGAATGGAAAGACAAGGAGAAAGAGCTTCAAAAAACTCAGACGAGTTTGACTGACCTCTCAAAGAAGACAGAGGAAACCAAAAGAGAGTACAAGAACAAACATGAGCTGCTCGCAAAACTCGAAACATACCAAAAAGAACTCACCCGAAAGAATCAGATAGCCTCAGATGTCAAGAACAAGACAGACTTGCTTAGAGGAGTCAAGAAGCAAATCGAGGACCTCGAATCTAAGCAGAAGGAATCCTCATCGATCAAGGATGAGGTCAAGAAGTATGAGGGAATCGACCAGCTCCCAGCAGCCATGGATCGGTTGAACGCGAGTGCTCAAGAATTTCAAAACAAACAACTCCAGCTTCAAACCAGTGAGAAATCTGCCCCCGTAAGCGTAGCTGGACTGCAAAAGACCTACCGAGAGATCCAGACCCACCCTGGAGTCGTCGGGATCCAACAATCGCAAAGGATCAGGCAAAATGCCAGAACAATAATGATCGCGAGCGCCCTCCTAACACTCGCAGGCGGGGCGCTTGGAGTACTGATAGCTTGGTATTTCTTTGCCCTTGTTGTGGCCGGAATCATCGGCCTGATGTATTCTACTACGCAGAGCGGACGAGCCTCTGCATTAGCGGCACAGCACTCCGACTATGTTGCAAGGGTCCGATCCTACGAAGACCAGAGAAACATCTCCGCTGACCACGAACACAGACTTACGACGCTACGAACTCAGGTTTCCGAGGCGAGACAAGAACTCGTACAGGTCATCAATGGCGTAAGCAGATACCAAGAACTAGTTCGTGGCTCCGTGCAAGATCCTATCCAAATCGCTCATGACATCAAGAAGAAGTTCGACGAGGAAATGTCGCAACGCAGAGTTCTTTCAACCAAGATCGAACAGTTATACAGCGACCTGAAAAAGCGGCCCGACCTTGAAAATCAAGAGAAGACCATCTCCGGAGCAATCAAGGAACTCCAAACGCAGCATGATGCTATTATCCTCCCAGAACTCCCTGAACGAATCACGTACTCCGACACATTGCTTGCCCAAACACGAACGGAAGATCAAAGCCTGCGCGACGCGATAATAAAGAATGATGCGAACATCAAGAACCTGAAGGACAACGCAGGCAAGCTAACGAAGTACATCGAAGAGAAGAAGGACCTCCCACACCAGACCGAAACACAAGAAAAACACGTTCAAGGTTTGGAGAAGAAACTCAGGGTCGTGAATGACGCGAGAACGGGTCTTGACAAGACATCTGAGTCGCTTCGAACGCGTGTAAAACCCAGCGTTGAATACTACATGAGCATCTTCCTACCCTCAGTCACAATGAACCGGTACAAGGCCGTCCAACTGGACGACGATTACAAACTATCGGTATGGGACGCGGAGGCAAGCGACTACCGTCCAAGAGAGGTTTTCTCAGGCGGGACCGAGGATCAGTTGCTCCTAGTCATGCGTCTCGCATTTGCCCTGGCCCTGACCCCCGAAGCCAGAGGAACCCGACCGGAGTTCCTCTTCCTTGACGAACCTCTAGGAAGCAGCGATGAGGTCCGCCGAGGGGGAATCATACAATTACTCAAAACGGAACTCGCGCAATACTTCAAGCAGATCCTCCTCGTCAGCCATGTTGAAGGACTAGAACAAGACATCGATCACATTGTGCGCCTGGAGAATGGGCGAGTCACCGAAGAGGTCTAGTCACGATAATGCCGGACTGATTCGTTTGCCGGATCTTCTCGTACGTTCGCTGGGTTGCCGGCCGCGTTGACTTGCCGTGCAGTCTCATGCTTTAACTGTGAGAGACGAAGTTATCGCGTCTGCTGGGCGTGCTCGTGCATTCGCTGGATGGTCCATCGCATGGCATTTCTGAGCTCTGTGAGCTCTTCAGATCACCATAGTTGCAGACTCGTAGAGACTTGAAGGTTCCTCGCTCATCGATCAACTCATATGCCAAGATCTTCTCTTCGCTCAGTTGGCCGGTTCGTGTTCCCTCTACGTCCTCTGCATGCATAGGTTTTAGAATCCTATGCACGAGAAACGCCTTCAGTGGTGGAGAATCCACTTGGTACTTGATGTGAGAATTCGGAACGAGGATCAGCTCTGATTCGGTAATCTGAAGATCCGCGAGACGGAGCGTTCCCTCCCGATTGGTTAAGGCAACATTACCAGCCGTTATGCTTGGGTCCGGCTCGATCTCGACTCGAGGCAGAAGCTCGTCAGCGACGAGCCGGACGGCTCCCCATTCGGAGAGTAAGCTGAGACATTCACGCTTCTTCTCCTCGATCAGATTCTGGACTTGCTCACGTGTCAGGTCCTTGCGTTGACTAGGGATCGTGTCGATCAAGTTCTCAGCAGTGTCCAAAACCCCTCAACCGACTAGAGTCGATCTCTGTCGTCCTCCTTCCATAAAGCTATCTCGAGGACCGAGAGAAGAAAGCCCTCGGAGTCACCACCTAGTTGAACAAGCGCTCGAAAGTCTTATCCAACCAGTGACGGTTTACAGATTACCGTGGATTTGTCTTGGGTCAAGAACCGCCTGGCAAGAAGAGACGCGCCAAGAAGAGAGGACGAAAGAGCACTCGTGCAGCCAAATTGGTTGACGGCTACCTAGAACGAAAACCTAGAAAGCTACTTGAATCTCAGTTTGAGGAAATAGAAGGCGTTCTTCCCTATCAGAGAGGCGTGTATGCACTCTACGATCATGGAGAACTCTACTACGTTGGAATCGCTAGAACACGTCTTGCAGGAAGAGTTCGTCATCACACTCGTGACAAACACTCGAAGAAGTGGAACGCTTTCAGCATCTACGCCTGCAAGTCAACACAAGCTATTGAGGCGCTTGAGCAGCTCTTTCTCCGAATTGCTCGACCCTCCGGAAACAGTCAGATCCGTAGTTTGAGGAGTCCAGACCTTACTAGGAAACTGCACCAACGAGCACGTGAGTTGCGTAAGCTTCTCAAGAGCCAGTTACACTGAAGAGAGGCTCGTTGACCCCCCTCTTGTTACCGCTCCATTTAGCCCCCATGCTAAGTTACCAGAACCCGTACGCGAGTTCTTGCCGGACGATCTCGCCCAGGCCAGCTATCTCGACGAAAGAGAGAAGAGAGCCCGCGTTGACCGGCCGGCACATTCTAACAAGAAGATGAACACCAACGATTGAGCCGGCAATATGCTTGTGCAACAAGTGAAAGCCAAGAAAGCCTGAGCAGTTCACACCTGAGCAGTTCACACCCCCCCAACTGGTCGATCCAGCGAATTGGTTCAAGGTCACCAGCCTTGATGAGATGGAGGCTTACTTGCCCTGCGGCGTAGGATACATCGACAAGCCAAGCTGCATCTCCGTCAGTTGTCAACTCTCTCTTACCCTCGTTTGCGTGTGGAGAGCCTTGGAACGATTGTTCTCTTTAGGATGAGCAGGACCAGCTCCGTTACGTCTACGTTTGGTTGGAACAACTGTTACCGTTCGTTTGGTGGCCTGCTAAGTCCTTACCCAGTGTTCCTTTTTCATTGTCGCAATGAGTCTCTTCGTAAGGCTCACAGGAAAGAATGTTGCATATTGACCCCAATGCCAACTTTTCTTGCCCTTGTCTCGCTCATAGTAGCAGAACCTATACTCGATCCTTCCATCTGAATCAAACCGAACTCTCTGGACTCCTTTGGAATATTCCTTTGGAGAAGTCTTGGATCTGTGCAGAAACCAAATCTCGTCAACGACTCTCCCGTACTCGATCTTCCCGCGAAGTCTTGTCTTGACTTCCTTATCGATAGTATACGGATGGTCCATGAACGATAGCCGCCTTCTTGAAGCTGATAAGCTTAGGCTTGATGCATCACGCCAATTTCCCGCGACAAAAATTCCCTGTTTTCTTCCCGCGTACACAAGAACAATGAGCTAAACAGCTCAGGGGATCTTCGCCCATACAATGTGAAATCCAAGGCATTGCTAGTTCTGCGGTGGACTTGCCTGATCACCTGACAGTTTCGACTGGAGTTCGCGCATGAACTATGGATCTGTTCCGGTGCTCGCTACCCGTGTCAGGCCATCATGATGTTTCCTGAGTAGACCCCACAGACTGCAGGGACCACTGCACTAGAGAGCGCAAAGATGGGGGTGTGAACTAAACAGTGCACAGACCCTTGATCATGCCTGGGTGAGCATTTTGTCAGGGTCGAAGTACCTGAATTTGGGCCCACTCAAGTGTCTATAGCCATAGTTGAGCGTAGTATTAGCTTCATAGGCGGCCTCGGTCGACCCTTGCCTAATAAAGAAAGACTGATTCTTGGCTGAGGTTAATGCTCTACTCTTCAATAATTCACCAAATTCCGAGAGAAAAGAAGAGGAAAGCGAACGGCAGGACAGGGTACAAGACTCCTCCCCCTCTAGAGGAGTCGCAATGGTCCTTGCAGGGAGGCCCGGACGCTCGTTGCGGATAACTTTGACTCGAAAATGGGGCAGATGTCCTGTCCTCGAATGGCCTCGTGAACGGTGTTGGAATATCCCATCTTTCTCAGTGCAGGCTATGCACGTCCGATGACCTTGCCTCGGTCCATAGTCAAAATCATCTCGGATATTGCTTTTGAGACAAGCTAGTTGCGCGCCCTCCGATTCTTGGTGTAGCTCTGTGTACCGACGTAACAGCCCAAACCATTTCCCAGCAACGTACACAGCCTACGGCAAAGCCACCGACGCTTTTTGACAGCCCTTCCGAGCTGACGAAGACTTGACAGCGCCCTCGTCGACGGTGCCTTCAGCAATCAGCACCGTTACCTTTCCCTAAGTAGATTGTTCGGCTGGCTAGCGGTGGCCTCCATAGATCTCCGCGATATACCCCCGATACTATTTGGTTTTCTGGAATTCTGCGAGATATTGCGAGAACTATTCGGAGAATTGCGGATCATTGAGGGGCTCTTGGGGCTCTTCCGTACACCGTCGCTATTATCTGGACTGCCTTGGCACATCTCCCGCTGTAAGCGTTCGTTCGCCAGCTTGATGTACTCTGCTGACAGCTCAATGCCCAACCAATCTCTCTGCAGGCTTCTAGCAGCAACCGCCACTGTGCCGCTCCCTATGAAAGGGTCAAGTACGATTCCCCTGCGGAAACCGGCACCGCAACCACAGTTGGACCAGCCGATTGGGGTAGTCCGAACCCGTTTCTGCTTATAGCGTAGGGCGGAGGTGTGGCTTGCGTGCACTTCGTCAGCGGTCCGGTCAGCAAACCTCCTTCCCATATCGACGGTTTTCCTTCTGATTAGCCTCTCTCGTGGTTTTCCACACTTCATGCAGACCCACCGAGCGCATCCTGCCAGAATGCAAGATTCAGCAAGTTTCACCGGCATCGTTGCCGAATGACTCAGCCACTCCATCGCACCGCAGGAACATCTCCTCTCATCCTCAAGCTTGGGCAATCGGCGATACGCCGTTGAGTCATAGATACGCCCGCAGGCTCGACACATTTCATAGCCGAACGGTTCAGTCGCGAGTCGCCATACGGACCTTTTGTTGCGACGGCAACCGGAACGCTTCGTTGAGCTAGAGTTCCAGACTTTGCTTCTTCTAAGCTGAGCGCAAGGCTCCGATATAGAGTATGCATCGAAATAGTGGCGCCGCGATTTGGACAGCATGAACACGTACTCGTGGCTCCGCGTTAGGCGACATCGAACAGATTCGGGAAGACCATTTGTCTTTTCCCGCACTATGTCGTTGCGCAGGTACCAGCCATCCGCTCTGAGAGCCAGAGCCACCATCCACGGTATGCCAACAAGGTCGCCTTCCTTCAGAACACGCTTCTCACAAACAGGCTTGACTTCCTTGGAATTCGAGGCTCTGCCGGAAGTCTGACCCAAGAATAGTGGAGCACTATGGCGCCAGTACGTATCTCCCAGGACAAGCCAAGCCGTCCCGTTAGGATGTAAGACACGTCTCACTTCTCGAAAGATCTGCAGAAGATGCCTCACATACATGTAGGGTGTGGGTTCAAGTCCGAGCGCACCGTACCAAGCGCCACAATCAGGGCAGGACGCTTGTTCTCTCCATTTGTGATCACACTCAGGTCTGCTGTCCCACACTACCTTCTGCTGTCCTGCATAGTTTCTGAGCCTCCAGAATGGAGGCGATGTGACCACGCAGTCTATGCTCGCACCTGGAATCTGTTTCAGCCTGTCGAGTACATGACCTTGAAGGATAATGTTTCGCGAACAAGGGGGGCATCTTCTTTCTTGGAGATCTGTCATGAAGCAGTTGTGCCGTGGACTTTAAAACCGTCTCAACCCGGTTTTTTCAGATCGGGTCTACGGTTCTGTGTCTGTCCATTGGCCCCTTTCTCAAAACGAGAAGGTCCAAGATTCGCAGATGCTGATTGCGTGCTATCTAACCTGAGGGACTGGACGATGGTTCACCCTAACGCTCATTTTTGTCTGCGCGGATGGTAGAATTGAAAGATGTATGCCAGTGCACTGAATAGTTCTCGAAGCCTCTTTCTCGCCAAGGGTGCCTTTACCGTATTGTTTCGGTATTGATGCTCTCTAGTGTCGGGTAGGCATCATTACCTGACAAGAAGTTTCGTGCAGAACGTTTTACTCAAGAAAACGGGTTATTCCTCAAAAAAGAGAGAGAGGTGGCGTTCACCTCGCGGTTTCGTTTCGACGGATGGGAGCCATGGTCGGCGCGACCATGATCCTCCGAGCCATGTCCTCATACTTTTCCCTCGACAACGGTCGGGTTGCAAGTTCGTGTGTGGCGTAGCTTGTCAGAGCGTTTCCCAGGTCGTACATGGTTAGGTTGTTCGTGTGCTCCAGTCTTTCGACGATCTTGTGAGAGACCTTCGGCCCAATGTTGAGCCGCTTCAGCACGGCGTTCACGTCTTCTTCGATGCGCGTTTCTGCGGCTTGCTGAACCATTTGCTCGAATTGGGGTCGTTGTTCGCGGATGCGCCGGATTGACAGTTTCAGCCAGCGCTGGATGCTACTGGTTCCCGTGTGTATTTTGCGGGCGGCCAGTTCACGAGTCCATGCGTGGAGTCCGTTCTTGCAGACTTGACGCCATGAGTAGTAGGCGGCTGTGACCGCGCTACTGGCATCGAGGGAGTTTCCGAATATCACGCCGTCCCTATAGGTGTCTCCAGGTAAGGGCTGGAACTCGTGTGGCGAGAGAACGGTTATCCAGATCCGTCCCTCCATATTCCACGTGTCCACACGGCCGCGGGTGTCGTCTAAGCCGAGTTGCGCTAGCTGTGAGACTACGGCTCTGATTAGGGCGTCGTGTTGGACCACTCGATAGTTCTTACCAGCGACCTGCCAAATGTGGTCAGCAGTACAAATGGCTCTGTAGTCGCCGCTATTGCTCCACCTGCGCGCTCCAGCGAGCCGCGTCAGCGGAATAACTTCCGCAAACGGCAACCTCTCAGCCACGGCCAGAAGCTGATCCAGGTTCTCGAACTCGTACGTCGAAAACTTCCCACTCAATCCTTTCTCACCTCCATTTTCATTTCTTCGTACGGGATGCGGCTTGTCCTAGCCGCCTCCCAAATTCTCGGTTGATTCATTCCCACTCACCTCCTTGGTGTGGGTGGCCAGCGTTCGAAGAAATCGTGTTCAACAAGTCCGGCAGAGCGTTCGCTGACCAGTGGGCGCTCGTCGGTTTCAGAAATTAGCGTGAAACGGTTTGGGTCTGTTCGGCTTTGCTCAGGGAAGGTAGCGACGCATAAACTCCTCGCGCCCGATTCTTGTAATGAATTCTTCAAGCACCGCTAAAGAAACTGTGTCATGATACTGTTTGTGATCAAAGCCGCTGATGAGGTGTTGGTCTGTTCTAACCTCGATAATGTGAATGCACTCATGCGTCAGCGGACCGTGTAGCGGAAAGACTTCTCCTGCCTCAATTGCTTCGAGCATATTGTCGTCGTTGACGAAAATGACAGCATCAAACTGTGAGAGAGTATCAGCCAGTTCCGCACTGACACCATACTCGATCATGCTCCTCTCTCTTTCATCCTCACTAGCTGAAACAATCTGACCAGTGTTGAGGTTTCGTTTCACACCCTGAACGAGAAAAGCGTTTACTTCCTGCCAGCTGTCGAAACTAACCTCGGGTGCCTCTTTGTATTCCTTTGCAAGACTCTCTCTATCTACCGTATCCCTCGCAAAAGACCATAACGCGATCCAGCTCTCTCGTGTTCGACAATGCGCAACCTTGACCTTCAAGCTTGCACATTGAGGAGCATTGTATTTCTCAGATACATGGCGGAGCATGTCTGCTACGAAAATATCAGGAATTTTCGGGATAGAAAATCTCTCTCGCATCGTTTGATTCATTCCTTCTTTCACTTCCTTCAATTAGACTAGAAGTCTCCAGCCGTCGGGGTCGTACCTGTGTATTCGAGCCTTGGCATCAACACCGACCAGTCTGATGTTTCTCCGCTGGAATGCGCGCTTTCGTAGTCTCTTTGCAATTCGCAAGGTCGTGACAAGAACCGCCCGATTGTATCCAGCGCAAATTGCCTCGTAGCACTGTCCGACTCCGCGAATGATGTCGTCGCTTGGCGATTTGACTTCTATTGCTATCCGCTCGCCTTCGGGACCAACGGCAACACCGTCGACGATTGCGTTGCCAGCCCGCGCTGGCTTCATGGAGACCTTGTAGTTTAACGAACGATAATGCCGGGCTATCGCCCATTTCAGCCATCGCTCATTCGTCATGGTGGAAGTCTCTCCTCACTTTCGTTTCCTGAATAGTTGGATGTCGTCAATCTCGCTGACATAGTCGAATCCGCTTTCAACGAGCGCGCTGGCTTCATCAACGTTCCGTGCAGTTTTGCAGGTGTACTCGTCTCCTTCGAAGCTGACGAGGTGCGTGTAGACGAGCGTGTTTCTGATGTTCTTGTGGCCAAGCAGCTGCATGACGTGGAGAATATCCTTCGTACGATGGTATTCCGTTGTGGCTTTGAAGTGGCGGAGTGTTTTGAATGTTATTTGTTCTATTCTTGGGTTCTGAAGTTTCCGGGCTATTCTCCCTCTCTGCGCAGCGTAGAGTCTGCGGAATACCTCCATTGATGTCAGCGG
>Ga0315280_10004191_pt1 | contig 21514 bp, 12 predicted proteins | sample YL17G06_40_MG_FD_203697 | JGI IMG/M metagenome (GOLD analysis project Ga0315280, IMG submission 203697) | Sediment microbial communities from Yellowstone Lake, YNP, Wyoming, USA - YL17G06_40 | ecosystem: Environmental > Aquatic > Freshwater > Lake > Sediment | place: USA: Wyoming | collected...
CGTCGAGAACCCTGCAGGAAGCAGGTTCTGCCGGAACTGTGGCGTCCAACTTGAGTATGAAACAGAGATATACGGGGAAAGCTCTGAAACACAACCATCCGAAGACTAATAACAGCTTCCGACGACAGCATTCAATTCAACTTGCCTTAGATTTGAACAAAGTCTACACGCGAATGCCTAATCCACGTGTTTGGGCTTATCGCAGCTAAAATTCCCGGTCTTCTACGGGCGTTATTGAAGAATGAATAGGTACACTTGTCGTGTGGAAATTCTTAAGAACTAGAGATACCAAGAACCGTTTTAATCGAGCAGAGATGAGCCGTGTCTTTCTTTCACTCAGTCTTGTCTTTCTGATTCTGCTCTCTACTGTTACGATTATAGCTACCGTAAGGGTTCAGGCTCAGGGTTGGGCAGGAGGTAAAGTTTATTTCAGAGGGACGTTAGTTAGCGAGCCGTCTCCTGAACCAGATGGATACCGTAGACACGAAGTCAGGGTCGAACAAATACTAATTGATGAGTCCGCTTACCTGCAGATAGGCCGCGTTGAGCAGGTTTGGGTTAGGCTTTATGGTACCGATCTTCCCGAGCTTGACGAGGCCCATATTGGAGATAGGGTCGAGGTTTCTGGAACTCTTTGGGATTACGATGAAGCACATACAGGTTGGGAGATAAGTGTAAGTGAACCTTTTGATTCTCTCCGGTTGATATTGATAGGAGCTGGAGTTAAATTTAGAGGAACTCTGATTTTTTGCAACCCTGACAGAATCGATTACGAAGTACGAATAGAGGAAATTCTTGAAGATCCAACAGGCAAATTGGACATCGGGGACATCGCTTGGGTTACGGTCTCAGGAGAAGGACAAATTATCGGCGAACCCGGGCTTGGGGACTATGTTGAAGTTTGTGGCGCTTACCATGCCTATTTGCCACCCCCACAAAAACAACATCAGATTTCAGTTTCGTATTGGAGTGACTACCTCAAGAAGATAGGCGAAGGACCAACACCGACGCCAACACCCACTCCAACTTCCACACCTACCCCAACTGTTCCTTGCACCCAGGAACCGGAAAAACACGCTGCAATGGCAGATGTGCGAGCGCGAATGTATGACAGCTTTGTTAGAGATTATGAAGCAAACTGGCAGGGAGCAAGAGAGATCGTTAAGAGCGTATTAGATGGACTTTTTGAAGAAATTGTCTCTGCTGGTTTAGAGACTTTCTTTCCACTCACGGGTCTCGCATTTGAATACCAAGGAATCGTTGATGACGCAAATTCCTTAAAGAGAATATTCCAGAATCCCTTTTCACTAGGCACAAGAACGACTCTTAACTTTTATGACTTTGAGAGCTTTTCTTACTACGGAATCCCTTCACCGATGTCTGCTGACAGTTATCCCAAGGAGTTTGTCGATTATGTTCGCGTAGAGACACGTTTTGCTGCACTTAACCTTTGGGATATGCCTGGTGGGCACAAAGACTGGTTATCCATCGAGCTGCTCTACATGAGATGGTTGGCTGAGAGGGAGAGAGGCGCATGGAATAAGAGAGACTTTGAATTGGTTCGCGCAACAGTTAGGGAGGAAATAGAATTCCTCAGTGAGCATCTGGCAAAGTGGCTTCCAATATTCAAGAGATATGCTGGAGATGACCCACCAGTTGCAGGTCGTGCTTTTCCACCGATTCGGAAGGATGATCCTTACTACACACTTGTTGTATTAATAGACAAATTCGTCCAAGACGATAAGAACTGGCTTGCGAAGTTGCAGCCATGTATACCAACGCCTACGCCAACTCCAACTCCGCCTCCTGGGGGATGCTTGGTAGCGACCGCGACTTATGGATCTGAATTGTCGCCTGAGGTCCAGTTCCTACGAGGATTCAGAGATCGGCAGGTCCTGTCAACCTTTGCTGGCAGCGAGTTCATGAAAGCGTTCAATGCATGGTACTACTCTTTTAGTCCAAGCGTCGGGAACTTTATTGCTAATCATCCGGCGGTTAGAGTTGCGATGAAGATCTTACTTTATCCTCTCATTGGGATACTGCGCCTCTCAGCAAGCGTTTATGCCGCGTTCAACTTCAACCCTGAACTCGCTGTTTGCATCGCTGGGCTACTGGCTAGTGGACTGATCGGCGTCGTGTACTTCTCTCCGTTTGCGCTGGCAGTTTTAGCTGTCTTAAGAAGGACGAGGAGACCGAGCTTCTGCATGAGAAACGTAGCATTACTTGCATACGTCTGGGCTGTAAACTCAGGCTTTCTGATTCTGAGCGTTCTGACGTTGTCGCCGAATGCGATGATGGCTTCTTCAACAATCTTTGTGCTGACAACCATAGGTCTAACGAGTCTTTCAACAGCCATAAAGATACTTCAGAGATTTCCTTAACCTAGCATTAACCCGGCCTCCCTTCTTTATTCGTAGTGATCAAGTAATGAAATGCGTCAATGCTCTGGACCTAGAGAACTCGTTACAGATCTTGCATCCCTTCGCAGCTGTTGTAATCCTTTGGATCTTTTTCCTTCCCTATGTCATGGCCCTTGGACATGACTGAAGCCCTAGAAATGGTGGATGCAGATAGAGTTGACGTGAAGAGTGAGACCGTGGCGAAACTCATCAAGGCGGCTGATCGAATAGCCTAAGCACTATCCTCGGATCTGCCAAACAGATGATTCACTTCCACTTGTATACTGAGGATGTATTTGAGGGGAGAGAAGAAACCTCACCAGTTGGGTGGCTTGGTGTTCTCTTCCCGATGCCTTGGCCTTGACCGATGGCTTGCATCGTTCTACAGAAAATGTTTAAAGTTGGTTGAAAATCTATCTACTTGTTTAGGTTGGTTTTTGATTGGGTTGGATTTGAAACCTAAAGACCAAGCGATCGGTAAGAAGGATAGATACGTTGTAGATTCCTTCATAAAGACGGGCGGGATGGGTAATATATACCGAGGGCATTCACTGAAAGGATTGGATGTGGTTATTAAAACACCGATATTAGATCACCCAGACGGGATGGGGAACGTAAGGTTACAGAAGATAAAGACGGAGGCTGAGATACTCAATGACAAAGACCTGATAAAGCATAGAAATATCGTCAGCTACGTAGATGAAAGTGAAGATGAAAGTAATTATTTTCTAGTACTTGGATATATAGACGGCCACCGGATGAAGGACTATGTTAGAAAACCGTTAGTTGAAGCCGAAGCTATAAAATTCATTAGAGCTTTATTGAATACGGTTTCATTCCTACATAAGAAAGGCATCCTGCACCGCGACATCAACAACAAAAACATTCTCTTTAGAAGAGGGCATGATGGAATCGTGCGACTGGACGATTTCGTTCTAATTGATTTTGGAATAGCCACAAGGGAATGGTCTCCATCAACAATGAGGGAAAAAGTTACTGTTGGTGGGACAAAACACTGGTCTGCTCCGGAACAATTCTCATCGTCTAGCATAACGTCCCCAAGTTCCGACATCTACTCGGTCGGATGCATGCTCTTCTATCTACTAACTGGGATGGAACCCTATCTTTACATCAATGAGGATAGGGCGTTCAGAATGTCTCCTGAGATTGAACGATACATAAGTAGAGAGACTGCTGAAATAATAAAGGTTTCAACTAGTCCAGATCCTCTGGACAGATACCAAACTGCGGAGGACATGTTAACCGTTCTTAGAGGAATAGTTACTCCTTATCTCATGGTGTCTAACAGGAAACATGTGTTGGGCAGTGTTACAGACATCGGCCGCCTCCACGTATGTGACGAGAATTGTCGTAGCAAGGGGTTTACAAGACCTCTCGACCTCTCTCTCCAAAATGCCCTTAAGCCGCACATCTCCAAGCATCACGCCCGCATATACGTGGAGCCTAACAAGAGGGTCTTCATAGTAGACCTTGGAAGCCTAAATAAAACCGCTATAAGACGGCAAGGCGGGAAGTTCGAGATATTGATCCCGAACAAGAGCTACGAGCTGGAAGAAGGCGACGAGATCGCCATCGTATATAATGAAAAGCTGGGACCCTACAGAACGTTAAGTTTCAATAAGAAGTGAACTTGATTCGATTGTAAATATAGAAAAGCTGGTGTAGATTGAGGACTAGAAAGTTCAGCTATAGAAAATTACTGCCTCTGATCATAATACTTTACATCCTTCTTCTCATGAACGTTAACCCTGCACCTTTGCGGGTTGTTGCAGACGACGACCACACTCAGCCGGCGATCAGACACATAGCCTTCGTCACTCCCCCCCGGACATTGACCGCCGGAGTAGCCTCAGAGGTCATGAGGATTCAAATTGAAGATTTATACAGTAATGGTACAAGGTTCTCAGTGAAAATTACCTCAGACACAACGATTAGTCTACATTCGACATCCGGCGCCGGCAAGTTCTCATTATCGACCAACCCTTGGGGTAGTGTTCCCTCGGTCACAATCCGTGCTGGATCTAGCTCTGCTGAGTTCTACTATAATGATACCGCCGCTGGTACTCCAATCATCACTGCCGCTGAGAGCCCGGACCAAGGCTGGATGGACGCGAGACAGACAGAGACCGTTAACCCAGCTGAGCTAGATCACTTCACATTTGCTCATATTGATAGTCCTCAGATTGCTGGCACCCCATTTAGCATAGAGATTAGAGCGAAGGATATTTTCAACAACGACGTAACTGAGTTTACTGGCAACGTAGCGCTCAGCGATTTGACCAACACGATAACGCCAACAACCTCTGGCCATTTCGCCGCGGGCGTTTGGGGCGGCCCCGTCAATATTACTGCGGCCAAAGCAGGGGTGACGATCAAAGCCAAGGGCGATGGGAAATCTGGAGAGAGCAACCTGTTCGACATCAATCCAGCAACCGCCCACAAGCTTGTGATCATCGAATCTCCATTATCCGTGAAAGCGGGGACATGGACGAGTAAGTATACTGTCGCGAGACAGGATCGGTATGGCAACAATGTAACCTCAGGTCCTACTATTGTTAATCTTGAGTCAAACTCACCCGTAAACGCAAGTAAGTTCTCTGAGACGGAAGGCGGTAGCCCCGTAACCTCAGTGACTATAAGTGATGGTCGTAGCTCAACGGACTTCTACTATTATGACCAAAAAGCAGGGGAATGGATGATATCAGTTTCATCCAAAGGCCTAGAAGGCTTCAAGGAATCGCTGACGGTCACGCCGGGTGATTTATATGAATTCGTTATAACCGGCTGCCCCCAGTCCACCACGGCAGGGCAGAATTTCGGTAACAACAATGTCACAGTCATAGCGTATGATGCCTATGGAAATCCGAAGACCGATTATACAGGTTCGATATACTTTAAATCAACAGATCCACAGGCGCTTCTTCTGTATAACGAATCGAATAGGTACAGGTTTACGGTTGAAGATAAGGGCCAACACGAATTCAGTGGCTCAGGATTCACTCTGAAGACCTCTGGCAATCAAAGAATCATGGTCACCGACGGAAAAATAAAGAAGGAAAGCCTGGACATTAAGGTCGAGTTCTCGCTTGTAAGTCTTGTTACGGGAATTGTGTACGGAAATATGTCTATACTTCTGGCAGTAATACTAGTTCCCTTATCGTTGATCTCAGCTTATGTCGTTGTTCGCCCGAGGTTGCGGAAGAGCCGTTACGCTCAAGAATTGATAACAGGGAAACCGTATGGCGATGTAGGTCTACTGAGCGATATCGGAGGGAGAAATGTCAACGAGGATAGTTTAATTGCACTAAGGTCTCATGCACTACTAGCGTCTGGGTTAAGCAGGAAGTATATCCTGATCGTTGCTGATGGTATGGGAGGTTATAGCAAGGGGAAGGTGGCCAGCACTATTTGCGTGAAAGAGTTGGCAAGCCGCCTGCAACCCTACCTGCTAGATTCAACTCCGGGCCTGAACATGGGTGAAGAGCTTGGGCGCTCCATAGATGCGGCCAATGATAAGATATACGCCCTTTCAAGGCAAGATAAGAGCATGGAAGGAATGGGAACCACTGTTACAACAGCCTTCGTAGATAATCAGATTGTATATATCGCGAACGTTGGAGATTCAAGAACATATGTTCTTAGGGAAGGCGCGATACATAGGATAACGCGAGACCACTCAATCGTACAAGAGATGGTCGATAGAGGGGAATTAACTGAGGAGCAGGCTCGCCACCATCCTAAACGGAACATAATCACGCGAGTGGTCGGTTATAGGGAGAAGGTACTAGCGGACTTATTCAATGTGCGACTTCAATACAATGATAGGATATTACTATGCACCGATGGCCTGCATAGTAGTATCAAAGATTCTGAGATTCAGAACATCGTCCGAAGATATGAGGATCCGCAGCAGGCATGTCTAGAGATGGTTAAGTTGGCAAAAGAAAGAGGCGCGTCGGACAACCTCTCAGTAATCCTAGTCCGGTTGAATTAGTACTCCAGTAGATGCGAATTTGTCTTTTTTCATCCCGGTGAAGCCTCTATCTCCATCTGGTAAAGCGTGATGAAATGCCAGATATAGTTGAGTTTCATGGTGATTGTTGTTATCGGCTCTTGGGCTCTGGCGTTTAGGAAGACCCATGCGTTGTAGATTAAGCATGCGAAGATGAAGTTGAAGATGCGGACAACCCAGCTTCTGGACGTGGTCTTCGGCAGGAACTCGCGGATCTTGCGGTAGCTCGTCTCTATGCCCCAACGCCGCTTGTAGAAGCGGAGGACACGCTTCGGTGAAGCCTCCATATTCGTGGCGAGGAAGTACCTTCGTCCCTTCGCGTCTTGGGCTTCAACCACATCCACCTCCACTCCTCCCGTTCTATAGTTGAAGCGCCTCGCATAACGCATCCAACGCCATCTACGATTAAGCTTCGCCGTCTCACGGAGCGGTAGAATGAAGGGGATTCGGCGCTTCTGAAGCTCCTGGATCAGCTCACTATCTTGGAAGCCATTATCGAAGGCTACGTACCCTATCCCGTCTAAACGCCTCTGGATGCGCTCCATAAGCATAAGCACAAGGCTGGGGAGGCTTTCCCTAGACGTGAGTGGAAGGATACATAGCACCAGACGCCTTCCCGGTGTGAGGATACTCGCGGTTAAGAAAGAGAAGGCGTGGCAGGTTCCACGTTTAGGTTGGGTGCCAACCATCCCTAGCGCTGGCTTACCATAGTAAGGCTGGTCATGCCAGTCGAAGGCTACTGCCACATCCCTGAGTCGTAACCCCTTCATCTTAAGCTGCTCTACGCAATGTTCTATCTGGGCTTCAGCATTAGCCAACATCTCATCGCAAGTCATGGATTTGACATATCCAAGCACCGTCTCACCTGTAGGCGCTCTACCCTGACATCGAAGGCTGTTCGCAATGCCCTCCGCATAACCATTCATAACCGCCATGTGAAGCCCAAGCTCAATGAAATCCCGCTTCCTATACCAAGCTCCCTCCCTCATCTGGAAGCTGAATAATGGAGCCACAAGCCCCGCTATGGCACTCCTGAATCTAAGAAAGAACACATCCAACAATAGCCTACCTTAAGTGAGAATAGGCAACAAACCCTAAATTCGCATCTACTGACTCGCAAAGTCTTATAAGCATCGAACTAACGATTTTTCATGGAGATGTTCTATGTCTGAAACCTTGAAGGCCGCAGCCAATTATACAAAAATAGGCATAGCTTTCACGCTGGTTGTGGGTGTAGCATTGCTATTATACTCGATTGCCGTGCCAATACCCACAATATCAAATGTACTACTGGTTCTGGGGATTATTACTATCATTATGGCTATAGGAGCCTACGCGACTACAACAATAAAAATCAACAGTGGGGATGTAGCTGGAGCAAAAGGCCCATGCCTAGCCTGGGGTATCATCCTGATCTTCTTCGGAGGCGTGATAGGAGGTTTGTTCTTCATCTTTGCTCACTCTAAGATCGCCGATTATAGCGTTGGGCCACCTGTAGGAATAGGACTAGGACCAATACCGGAGGCCCCGACGGTGCCGGGAGCTCCTGGACCTCAGATGGCCAATCTATATTGCAAGGAAGGACCCGAGAAGGGTAGAAATTTCCCATTATTCGGGAGAAACATTAGGGTTGGAAGAGGTATGGGCAACGATCTAAGGCTATCGGATGGCACGGTTTCACGAAAGCACGGCAGAATAGCCTTCGATGGCGTGGACTTCTACATAGAAGACATCGGTAGCACTCATGGGACCACAGTTAATGGACAGCGAATTCTTCCAGGGGATAGGCGTAGACTTGAAGAAGGTACTGAGATAACTCTTGGACCAAACACTTACCTAGTATTCAGTAAGATTGGGCCCGGCCGCTCGGAAGAGGCTCTAACACAGCCAAGATGATCCTTAAACCTCTCTATTTTCTTCTTTAATGATATCTATAGGGATTCGAGCGGCTTGCCGTAATTCGATTTGACGTAGTCGGAAGCTGTTGTTAGTCTTCGGATGGTTGTGTTTCAGAGCTTTCCCCGTATATCTCTGTTTCATACTCAAGTTGGACGCCACAGTTCCGGCAGAACCTGCTTCCTGCAGGGTTCTCGACGTTACACCTGGGGCACACTGAAACCAAAGCCGTCCGCCCAAGAGTAGTTTCTTCTTCTCTCGTTTTTACCCCAGTTACTACCGTTTCAGCCTCACGTTTCTCCTTGGAGCTTCTCATCCGAAAAACTATGAAGAATGAAAGCCCAGTTATGGCTGCACCTAATCCACCCAAAATCATGTATACATTTGAGTAGTCAGCTTCCCAGGCAGCCGTCAACTTAATAGGAGAACCCATTTTAACCTCGCCTGAAGGCGAGCTTGTATTTAAGCTGCCGATCCATCCTTTGAAGACATACTTCGCGCCTAAGAGCCCCAGAAACCCTTTCATGGGAACCGTCGTGGGCGATACCGAGAACCTCGCGGTATCCCCCTTATCGAACCAGCTTGAGCCTTTAGCCTCTCCATAAGCTGATTCCACAGTCAGTAGGTATTGAGGCGTGTAATCAAATGTTATGGTTGCGTCGGATGAGGTGGTCTGAACATTCGATTTGCAAACATACCTGACCTCCTCACCGTCATAAACATAATCTCTAGCTTTGAACTCATGGCGTTCTCCGAATGTGAATTGAAAAGTCTTAGACCCCTCGCCCCCTAGGTGCTCCTCTCGTCCATCAACGAAAATGCTCGTTGAGAGGCTTGAGGGTAAGCCAGAGATTTTCACGATTACCCCATAAACAGCAATTTCAGGAACAGCGCTTACATCATCAATATAGGGATAGTAGTAGTAGGGTTGGTAGATCTCATAATATCCTATGAGATTACCGTTGGCATCGTAAACTGGTTCATAACCTACTAAGACTTCCTCATACCAGCCTTTGCCAACACACTCTATTGTTATCGTTTGCCCTGCATACTCTGGGCTTATGACGTAACTCTCTTGTATCCATTCTGATTCTGTTGAAAAGCTCCATTGCTGGATCACTGATTTGTCTGCTTTGCGCAAGTAAACCTCTAGGCTGGAGCCTTTCTCAATCCTGTACCAGAAACTGAAGGTCGCCTTTGACTTTTCAGGTATAGTTATGGACTGCGATAGGTAGCCTTCTTTTAGGCGCGTTCCAATTCTAGCAGAGTATTTTCCAGAATGGGCGGGCTTATATGAGCTTCGTGGCACAACCTTGCAAGTTTCATCAGCGCTCCAACCTTTGAAATCTCCAGTTTCAAATCCTCCGTTCACAATCAGATTTTCAGAGGCGAGCACACGCGGAACATCGCATAGAATCACGATAGCTAGAACTACTAAGACGAGCGCAAGATGAATTATTCTACTTTGCGCCATACGAAGATCATAAAGAGTTATTCATTCAAAAAGCTAAAAGGCTTTACTGCCTCCTCGAATAAGCATAGTTGAAGCGATTCGAACCTTGAAGAGCATAACCGCAAAGACGCTACTGGAAGAATTCCCAGAGCTGGAGAAGCATCTTTGGCAAGGAAGCTTATGGACACGAGGCTATGCTGTGAATAGCGTAGGCTGCTTGAACCTCGACACCGTGAGACAATACATAATGACAGAACAAGAACCTTAACGCGCCAGAGCCCCCAGGCTCTGCCTGTGGGACATCTACTGTTTAGAACTAGGCTTTTTTGTAGTAAAGAGGTCCGTGTTGCCATGAATCACAAACATACGCAGATCACTGGAAACTCTCAACAGATAACCATAAAACGGCTCTAAATCGGGCTCCTTTTTCGATAGATCTTCCATTCTAAATGGCAGATGTCAACCTGTTCAGTGTGCTTGTCTAGATAACGATGTTGAAGCCTCATGTTTGCTACCCAGCCTTTCGGAAGAGCTTTCCTCAACTCATCAGTCACATATTTCTTTAACTCATCCTCGTCTTTGAATTCGACAACATTTCCTCCTGCTCGCCTTATCTGCCCATCACAATTTCCAAATTCTACATTATTAGCATATGCTTTATTCTTCTTAACGCTCAAATAGCCATCTGAGTTTTCTTGGCTGTGAGACAAAGCAATATGGAATTGCGAAAACTATCAGCAAGAACTCCACTCCAACCAACAAACTTAGGGCCTATAATGGAATACTACTAGCCTCACGCAAATGTCTACTAATGCTATGACAAATAGAGGTATAGCAGGTTTGCGCTTTAACTTCATTTTAAACCCTTTAGCGCGCATCAATCACAATGTCATTAGTATCGAAGAGTCTGGGCTATAAACATTGACAACCGAGGTAACCGATCTCCGCAGAATCTTTATCGTTTCTATTTCCTTTCTGCCGCATCTAGATACCGATTGTACTCATCTACGCTTTCAATCAGCTCCTCGTTTGATATAGCGATATAGCAGTAGTGGTGTCTGCTCAAAGCTTCAACGGATCAGCGCGTTTATGGGCTATCTGTTGTTGACCTTCGTGAATTGTTTACTTCCGCATGAGCTGCATACTTCGCTTGCTAGAGGAGAGTAAGCACCGCAGCCCTTGCACTGCTTCATGTACTTTCTGTCTTCTTTGGTAATTCTCGTGCCCGTTCGCGTCCCTATTTCTGCGATCCGCGGCAGCAACTCCTGTTTGATCAGTTCAACGTTCGTCTGGCATGGAAATTGCGCAAAGAGGATATTGCCAGTTTCTAAGTTCTTGGCCGAAACCTGGAGATGACCATTCGGATCAACTTCAAAGGTAACCTCGATCTGTGCGTTTTTTCTTATTGGCTCAATACGATAGTTGATTGTGCCTATGGACACATTCTGAGAAGCTAGAGGGCTCTCACCCTCAAGTACGTGGATCGTCATAGTTGTTTGGAAGTCTGTTGCTGTAGAGAATATCTGGCTTTTCTTTGTGGGGATTGTTGTGTTTCTTTGTATTATCCTAGTGAATACTCCGCCCTGAGTCTCGATACCCAGCGAAAGCGGCGTCACATCCAGAAGAAGTATGTCCTTGACTTCGCCTGATAAGACACCGCCTTGGAATGCTGCTCCAAAAGCGACGCACTCCATTGGGTCCACTCCTCCCTGAGGCTTCTGCCCAAAAAGTTCGTTTATCATAGAGCGCACAATGGGCATTCTAGTTGATCCTCCTGTTAGGAGGATCCTGTCAATATCTTTAGGCTCAAGATGTGCGTCAGTCAATGCCCGTAGTACCAAGCCACGACACCGTTCCACGATAGAAGTGACTAGCTCTTCCAGCTTGGTGCGGGCCAGAAGCCTATTCAGATGCTTTGGTCCGGCAGCGTCCGCTGCAATGTACGGCAAATGAATCTTTGTCGAGGACAATGTCGAAAGCTCAATCTTAGCCTCTTCAGCAACTTCTTTTAGTCTCTGAATAGCCACGATGTCATGTCCTAGATCTATCCCGGCATCCTTCTTGAATTCTTCACGCAAATAGTCAACGATAATGCGGTCCATATCTGTTCCGCCCAACTGTATGCCGCCTCTTGACAAGACTTCCAAGATCCCGCTGCCCATTTCAACGATTGCAACATCAAGTTTTCCCGCTCCAAAATCAAAGACCATTATTCTCTCTTCTTTTTCACCTCTGCTGAATGCGTATGCAAGTGAGACGGAAGTAGCTTCGCTTATCAATCGCACCTGATTAAGACCAGCCATACCAGCAGCTTTGGCTACGCATTCATACTGATGAAAGTTGAAGTACGACGGCACAGCTACTACAGCCTTGCTTATCCTTTCGTTTAGAAAGTCCTCGGTCGCATGCTTCAGCTTCAAAAGTATTTGCGTGGCTATGTGATGCGCTTTAAATTCTCGACCGTCCACAACAACCTCGTATTCCGTACCGAAATGTCTCTTGATTGAACTGATCAACCTGTCCGGATGGAAAATTGCCTGTTTTCTCGCCGGCTCCCCGACAAGAAATTCTCCTTGATCTGTGATAGTCATGCATGATGGGATAGCATTTCTGCCCGATGTTGCGCCCTCAAAGACCGGAACCATAACCGGCCTCCCATCAATCATAGCCGCCGCAGAAGCGAAACATGTTCCAAAATCAATGCCTACGATGTGCTTACTTTCAGGATAGCCACTTATCTTAGAATCCGTCGGCCCACCGGTTTTGATCTGTTGGTCGAATGGTTCTCTTTCTGAGTCGGGAGTCTCGCCGTATACTTCTGTTTCATACTCAAGTTGGACACCACAGTTCCGGCAGGACCTGTTTCCAGCAGGGTTCTCCGCGTTACACCTAGGGCACACTGAAACCGAAGCCGTACGCCCAGGCGTGGTTTCTTCTTCTCTTTTTTCTCCCCCAGCTACTACTGTTTTGGCCTCGGGTCTAGGTTTCCGCTTCAAAGCTACGATGAGTGCGACGGCACCAACTAAGCCAGTCATTACTATGATAGCCAAGATGTATTGCTGATTAGTAGCTGTAGTAGTGGCAACGACATCTCTCTCGACGATAAGAGGAACTCCCGCCGCCCCCCATTCCAGTTCCCCTGCTTCTACGTATTGATTGCCAGGGTGATACGTCTTGAAACTCAATAATACATGATATTCTGACGGCCACTTTACACTAGGCTCCCTCGGAGCAAGTACAGAGAATATATGGGTGTAATTCTGTCCCGGGAACGACCTCACTCTAGATGAATCGCGCTCGCTACGACTTACTACTGTGCAGTTTAAAGTATATTTAGGTAAGGTTCCCTCCATTTCCTTTATAAGTGTTACATTTTCTACTCTGACGCTTATATCATAGAAGTCTATGTAGGAAAGCGTTGCATTCTCGTTCTTGAGATATGTCAATGAAACATTAACACTAAACTTTTGACCAACCTTGACTCTGCTGGGAAACTCGTATTGCACTCTAATGTCCGCATAATGCGGCTCTTCGCCTGTAGCCCAAGGAGAAAGTACGATCGTTTTTGTAATGAACCAAACTCGATCATACTTCGCGGCTAAAGCCGGAATGACTGCCATACTGAACTGCATAGTCAGAACTATAACCAACAGGAAAACAATCAGAGATCTCTTCAAAGGAACAATCAAACAATAAACGATGCTGAGACGCCATTTAATGCTTTTGGAGGGTGGTGCTAGCAACCCTTGCCGCACGCGTTCTTTGTCTTCCATCTTCATTGCCGCAGCTGATTTCAACTTTAGGATTTCGTCAGAAAAAACCTACCCTTCAACGCAGAACAAGACGAAAAGGACAACCGTCATGCATTTATTGCAGGTAAGAAGTTTGGAGATGCAACGAATAGCATCCAAAAAGACGCCAAAAACTTCCATGCCGTTTCCGCAAGCTGGACGGATTCTAAGATAATCATCCTTAACCTCTATGTAAAATTCATCTAGAAACAGCGTTAACGGTAGGTCTGACTGAGTTCACTACCATTGAGGCGTTATGAGGATCTTTTCACCTGTTTTAGTTTCTTGAATGGCCTCAAGGCCATGGAACTGATTTACAAAACTAAGGATCGTTGATGTCAACTGAGTCCAATCAATTGTCTGACACTTCTGGTGGCATTCTTCGCATGCAAAGACGGGGATTGTATTGTTCACATAAACAAAGAGTTTCTCTCGACCCGTTTCCAGATGGCCCAAACAGTTGAAGCATGTGTTTCCCTGACCAACAAAAAGACATAGTTTGTGGGAGGATGCCTTGAAGTCAAAATGAATAGAGATGCCAATGCTGACTCTTGACAAAGGTTGTGACTGCCAGTCTGAGATGTCTCGCGGCTCGGTTACCCAAGGATGCAAGATCAAGCTGCCGCAGCTGGTCCCTCTAAGGAGGTCTTCTTGCCACCTAGGGACAACAAACATCAGAGGAATCGCAAACCTACGATTGTCATCAATCAATACGTAATGCCTCTGCACCCCATCTGGACCTAGCCAGAACCTCGCAAAAAGAATCTTTGTAAGCTTAGACTTTTGCAGACGCAAGAGGAGTGACCAAAAAATTCGCCTCGGAAGAGATACGACTAGTCTAGGTGGGGCTTCTCCGAAGGAGAAGAGAGGAAAATACCCATGGAAGACATACTTTTGGGATTTCTTTAACTCATCCAGATAACCTCTCCAAATTTCAAAATTAGATGGAACTGTTTCTATGATCCATTGCTCAATTTGTTGTTCAGTAGCATGAAATTTTTTGGCTTTATCTTTATCGACTGAGCCGTCTCTATTAACGTCAACAACAATTATCTCAGTGTCTTGGCTTTTGAATAAGCTCTCTGCTAACTTTCTGGCAGTACTGATATTGTGCCGAGCTACGCGGTCATCTGGATTTAGCTTCAGTGCAATAGTATACTCAGCTACCGCAGCCACAAATTCGCCGAGAGCTAAGTATGCATTGCCAAGGTTGGCGTGAATTTCCGCTATTTGTGGGGCCAGGATTTCAGCCGACCTGAATGCCGCAAGAGCTAATTCCCTATTTCCCAGATGGCTGAGAGCATTTCCTAGTAGGAAATAGGCTTCGACGCTTCTTGGATCCAATTCGATTGCGATCTGTAGGTTGCGAATGCAATTCTGATACTGTCCATCTCGATACATGATATGGGCTTTGTCCATGACTGTTCTAAATTCTTCAATCAAGGCTTCCCATACAACTCTTCCAAAGTCTCTCGGATATAGAAGAAGGACGTTGGTCTTTTAAAGGGATCTTTGTGCAGACAGGACAGCATCAAATAATCCAGATCGGATCCAATCCCTTGTCTTATTTGGCCAGGCGCCGGCGGATTGCAATCAAAATGAAGGTTTCTCCATCCTTCGTAAGTTGTCGCCTCAAAGGGCAGTCGACCGGTCAGAAGCTCAAAGAAGAGGATATTGAATGAATATATGTCCGAAGCCTTCCCAACCCCTACTCCCAACCATTGCTCTGGCGACATATAGGGGCACGCCAGGGTACAAAATCGAAGGACGACTTCGGATTCTCGATGCCATGCCGGGAGGGATGGGCATCGTCTTCATTGTTCTCGACGAATCCCTTAATCGTCGGCTTGAGCACAAATTGCTAGGCTCAGAAATGGCTAGACACGGACCTTGTAGTAGTCATCAGAAGACGTAGTATTCTTTACATGCTGTGAACAGGCTGTACCTTTATTATACACTCTTCTGCGACGTTGTACCTGAGCTTCGTCCAGTCACCCAGCTGAGGATGAGGTGGCGTCTAGCACGATAATACGACTGGAGGATATGTAGTCGATTCCCAAACTTGCAATAAGCGATACGATGTCCTCTGGTCCGAAGAGCTTTCCTCCAGTAGCTTGCCTTACGAGCCATTCGAAGATCTTTGAGGCTGCGGTGTCCAACGCCTGGTCTGCAAGCTCTTCCTTGAGGGTAGATAGCCCGGCGAAAATTGCTGTCTGTCCGACCGTGTTAACCTTCAATCGGTAGGAAAATTCAGCATCCCACGTGTACCAGATTGCCCAACTCGTGTCGGCCCTAACCTTGTACACATACCACTTGCCGCTGTGGCCCGCCAGGCTTGAGACGTGCGTCTCTACAAGCTGTGCTGTGCCTTTGATCGCAACGACCGCCTGTTCATCAACAACAACTGTGTCAGGGATAAATACGTAGAAATTACGTTCTGGGTCAACAGGAAGGACAAACGGCGGGTAGGTTACGAACTTTACAGGGTAGGAGTCCTCGACATAGGATATCTTCACAACAAGTGCCTCGCCTTGCCTCACAGGATACCGATATGACAGGAACGAGTACTGTGAGAGAGAAAGCTCGGTCGCAGGTGGACCAAGACGCGGATAGACCTGAGTGAAGATCGGCCCATTTCCCTGCTCGCTGACAAAGACTATTTCTTCCTCAGGTCTTGACTTATCCAAGAGGAAGAGTCTCTGTACATCGCTAACTGTGTATGCTTCCCACGACGCCGAGACATAGTCTTTACCGACGATCGAGAGACTTAGACGGCGAGACTCTGCTAGGCCCGATGTTCCTGCCTTTGCAACAGCAACGAACTCATCCAACTTGTTCCCATTACTGTCTCTCAGTATAAAGATGATCTGAATATCATCGGAAAGGCCGTTCTTGAATTGAAGCCTACAATCCACGACGTTAGCAAACCCTGTTGATACAGCGAACGAAGCATGGTCTGCTTGGAAATACATGGGCTGAGCGGGCTGGTAGGTAAAGGTCCATGTTGATGTCCATGAGCTCCATCCAACGCTATTATGGGCTCTAACTCGCCAATTGTAGGAACCTTCGCTTAGAGTGGTCGTGTAGGAAGTTGAATAGACGGTCTCAAGTATGTTGGTAGGACCTATGACCTCAATTTGATAGTCGGCAGCCCCTGAGACGCTGCTCCAAGTGAAAGTGACGCTTGTGCTTGTCAAAGAGGCTCCGTCGCTTGGACTAATAGGACTCGGCACTGAAGGAGGTGTGGGTGGAGCGTTGACCGTAAGAACTATCGTTGTTGAATGAGTTTTTCCACCACCGCTTCCAGTTATCGTCAAAGTATAAGTTCCTGTAGGAGCATCGCCAAGGATCATTGTAGACAGCGTAGAGGCGAAGGTTGCGTTGCCGTAGGGCGGGCTGAAGGCGTATCCGCCCACATTGCTAGGAAGACCGGATAGGCTCAGGTCAACCCTACCTGTAGTGCCACCAAGCAAAGTAATAGTGACTGTACAAGCGTCTACAGCCTTGCCTCTCTCGACGGTTGCGCTTGATGGAGAAATGGAGATGCTGAAGTCGAATTCAGGTTGCTCAGAAGATTGAATGATCAAAGTTGCTGTAGTTGTATGCTGTCTACCATCGCCGTTTCCGATTATCACTAGACTAAACTGCCCAGTTGATGTCGACTGAGATGTCGATATAGATAGGGTTGAAGTTCCCGTGGGGTTAACAGGGTTCGTGCTAAAGCTTGATTCAGCGCCACTTGGAAGACCTGAGACGCTTAAGGAGACTGATGCGGTCCAACCGTTCAACGAATTAACAGTTACGCTAAAAGTGGTAGATTGACCTTGAGTAATTACTTGTGATGTTGGAGAAACCGATAACGCAAAGTCAGGGGCTGGAGGGGCGTTTACGCTGAAGGCATTGTTTGTCTGAGCGGAATGAATCACAGAAGATCCGCTCTGGCCTGGTCCCTGCCAAGCGACAACATTGACTCGAATTGTGTACAATCCAGACTGAGCATCACTCGGTATGTTCCAGTCAACTTCAAACACGTGAAGAGAGCCTAAATTCAAGTAGTTAGTCCAGTCTGTTCCCGTGAAGACTGAACTTCCGTCAGGACCTAGTAGGGTGAAATCGGCTCGTGCAGTATCAATTTCGATGCTTCCCGTATTCTTAATCCTACACCAAAGCCTAGCTTGCTCGCCAACGTTGTATGATGTTTTATCTGAGACAAGAATCTCTATCGTAAAATCGATTGTCACGCCCTGAGCAGTCACTGTTGCTGTAGAGCTTTGAGCTCCGTCATGGTCGCTGTCTCCACTCCAGCTCGAGTAGAAATCGTAGGTTGCAGCGAACGAGGGAGTCCATTGATACGAGTATGCTCCGCCCGAGTTTGATGACACCGTAGCCAGAGTCTGCCAAGCAGATGTGCCTCCATCCCTCCAACGGTAGGTGATGGTTACTGTAGCACTGTGGGCAGGAGAGATTGAGCCTGTAACGGTTATACTCTGTCCAGGAGTGATGGAAGATGGTGATGCGCTGATGCTGATCGAGCTTGATCGTTTCGATATGGGATTCACTGTGATTGAGTAGCCAGAATAGGTATGCTGCGTTGTGCCACTGGTACCTATTATGACGAAGTTAAAGGCCCCAGTTTGGGTTGAGGCGGATGTGCCGATGCCTAGTGTTGAGGTTCCAGTTGGCGCAACTGGATTGGGGCTGAAGCTTATGGATGCTCCGCTGGGAGTTAGTGAGGTGCTCAAAGTAACGGGTGATGTCCATCCATTAAGAGAAATGACCGTGACAGTGTAGGTCGCTGTCTGACCTTGACTCACAGTTACAGATGAGGGCGTAGCTGAAACTTGAAAATCAGGCGGAGGAGGAGCACTAACGCTGAAGACGTTAGGTTTACTAGCGCTCTTCACATGAGTCGCGCCCTTCCACTCTCCATTCACACCTTCCCAAACTGTAACCGTGACATCCACAGTATAATATCCGGCTTCGGCGTTGCTCGGTATCGTCCAGTCGAGTTCAAAGACATTTACACCTCCAGGTTTGACGGGCCAACCGTTCGTATCTGAACCCGATGCTACTGTGCTGCCGCTTGGCGCTCGAACAGTGAAGTCAGCCTTGGCATAGTAACTGTCTATGATCTCAGTTCCCATATTCTCGATCCTAGCCCAGATACGCGCAGTTTCTCCAACATTGTAGCTCAATTTATCAGAGGCTATTACATCTATGACAAAGTCCCAGCCTGAGCTGCCCTTCACAATGCAAACCTGAGTAAGAGGCAGCATAATACTAACTATGAGAAAAACACTCAGTAAGTCAATCTTAGACTTGGAAATGCGATACAACAAAACAATTCCCAATAGCAATTAGTGCCCCAAAATTCTTAAGCATTTCCAGCCAAAGTTGTTTACACATTTTTGCCATGAACTTGCGCCGTTGATATGTATGTGGAAATGGATAAGGCTCTTGAACGACTAATCAATTGAGAGATCAAATTTTGAGCGACTTGCCATTGATTAGATCTAATGTGGTTAGAAGCTGTTATTAGTCTTCGAATGGTTGTGTTTCAGAGCTTTCCCCGTATATCTCTGTTTCATACTCAAGTTGGACGCCACAGTTCCGGCAGAACCTGCTTCCTGCAGGGTTCTCGACGCTACACCTGGGGCACACTGAAACCAAAGCCGTCCGCCCAAGAGTAGTTTCTTCTTCTCTTCCTTTCCCGCTAATCACTATTGTTCCGGCTTCACCTTCCTCCTTCACCCTTTTCATCCCACCAGCGCCTCGTCTACTCCTTGTCAAGTACGAGAATGCAAGGACTGCAACTATCACTATGGCGACAACGATTATGCCCGTTGTAAGGTAGCCTCCAGGTATTTGTGCGCCCGGAGACTCTGTGACCGTTGAACTGGGTGTAGGAGTTGGCGTTTGAGTGGGTGTAGGAGTTTGTGCAGGTGTAGGCGTAGGTGTAAGGGTTGGAATTGGCGTCGGAGCCCCTTGATAAGGTCCTTCCTGTGTAGCTAGATAGCTCGGGTGGGCTTTGTCACCCCATTGGATCTTCGTTAATCCTAAGCCTTGACCTGTAGTCACCTTCAGCCATAACCTCTTTCCCTGATCTACATCTACTTTTGCGGAGAAAGATTTCTCGACACTCGTCTCAGTTGGCTTACCATAGATGGTCCCCGTGTATATCGTCTGCCTACCCTTAATTCGGTCATACCACCCCACATAGAATGTGACAATGGTATCCTTAGTTGCTGCATAGTAGAGCTTCAAAGTGAACTCTGTGTAGGTGAAGGAAGAGCTCAAAGGCCTAGTTATGAACTCTGCCGTCTGCATCTCAATTGGGCCTGATCCGGAGGGCATAACTGTATCCATTATGTAGCGGTCGCCTTCCATATCCTGCTGGAAGTAGTGCGGCTTCAGGCCTCCTTGTGTTTTAGCGGGCGCGCTCGGTCCTGCCAGACACACAATCAGTGCTATGATCCCGAGAGCTATTCTGGTTCTCAACTTTTCGCCTAAACTCCGTTCGTTATAGTTGAAGACTAGATTATCCACCGATTATGTCTAAGGTCAATGCCTAAAATTTTTTGGTTATGATCAACGACGGCGACATTAAGATCAAAGATTGGGAATGGCAGCTTTCTGCAATAAATCCTCCAGAATCTTGACTCTGCCTACAAAGGCTGTTTTGTTTTGCCTTCCACTAAAAAATGCCTTTCCGAAGATTTCATAGTCGCCGTGTTTAACCAACGTACCAGTGAACTCGCCGGGCCTTCCTAACGAATGGTTAGGGAGAACGGCTCGAACTGCCGAACACAAGGGATGAAAGCCTATTGTTCCATGCGGATCAACCGAAACAGTCACAGGATTTGGCGTCTTTGTTGGCTCTGTTAACTTAACGTAGACTTAATTAGACTTTAATGCTTTGTATGGTTGGTATGGATTACGTGGATGCAGCTATAGTGCGTTGTTTGGCTAAGGGCTCTAGGAGTCTTGTTCAGTTGATGGAGGAGACAGGCTTCTCTAGAGCTACGGTATTCAATCATTTGCCGCATTTGGGAGACGCTATCTCAAGGGAGCTTGTAAGGGCGGAGAGGAGGGGTAGGCCAAGCCTCCTATATAAGCTCATTAAGGCTCCCTCCACCTTGGAGGCTCAATCCAAGCCGCTGGGCGCGATATCCATCAGCTTCCTCAAGCTCAAGCATGCATGCAGGTTCGAAAAGGGCGGATTCTGCAAGGAACTAAGGAAGGCATGCGCACCCGAAACCTGCCCACTAATCGCCAGAGAATAAAGTCTAATTCAGTCTATCTAAAGTTAACAGAGCCTCTTTGTTGAGTCAGCAGATAGCACCTTTGACTTGTGAGTGTTGCTATCTCTGTTTCCATTTCCAGTAGGCTTTTCTGTCGCTTGACCTGAGCTGTATTAGGGATGGGTTCAGCATACTTGAATTCCGAGCATGTGCTTGTGAAGAGGACTTGTTTCCACTGGTGTAGACGTTGTCGGATAACGCCGCCAAAGAATAACAATAGACCTAATGCGGCCGTAAGAATCCCGTACACAACGTGAAGCAAGGCCGTGACTAAATAATCGCTGCTTGTAGATAGTTTTCATTATCAAAAGGTGAATGGGTTACTTGATTTTTTAATTGTATATGACCGGGCCCGTCAAATTCAGAACTTGATATTTGTAATATTCCCGATTTCTTAACTCCTCGGACGTAACAGTGGCTGTCCTGTAGTTATAGGTTCTCCTGCGATTATAGGAAAAGTTAAGAATTGATCACTCATACAATATGTGTGAGCTAAAAGTCGAGACCAGCGGAGTTCAGGATTTGAACCCGAGGTTCAACTCCCACACCCGGCTCCAAAGGATAGATCCACAGACTATTTGCGTTTTGGTATGGGCGTACTCGATGAAAGTCAACTCCCAGCGAATAGTTTCGGTCGCGGG
>Ga0315280_10004192_pt1 | contig 21513 bp, 18 predicted proteins | sample YL17G06_40_MG_FD_203697 | JGI IMG/M metagenome (GOLD analysis project Ga0315280, IMG submission 203697) | Sediment microbial communities from Yellowstone Lake, YNP, Wyoming, USA - YL17G06_40 | ecosystem: Environmental > Aquatic > Freshwater > Lake > Sediment | place: USA: Wyoming | collected...
TTATTCAAGTCCCCATGAGTATTACCGCAGCCGGAGAGCGATCGATCACCCCTCGGGCTAGGGCCCGTCCGGTCACGATCAGCGCCGCCGATAGGCTGCGGCTAGTGTTAAGCACAGTTCGTGCACCGTCTAACACGGCAGACCTAAATATATGCATTATGCCTTGAACTCTCCAGCAAGCACAGAAGATATTCCGCGGTTGGTTCTACACGTCAGGATAAAATTCTTGAATTGGGTTTTCCAGATTTGCCTACAAGGGTGTAAATTTTTATCATAAACGCCGGAGGATCGCAAGTTGCGCGGAGCCGATCCGGGCAGTCCGCTCCGGAACTTGCAAATTAAATTAAAATAATATACTCCTTGGCGAGAATACTCTATCCAAGTGATCAGAATGTCAGAGCTTAGGGTCCAGAAGGGCGATACGGTAAGGGTCCACTACATCGGGAAGTTCCAGGGCGGTCAGATCTTCGACACGTCCATGATGAAGGCGGCGCAGAACGCCGGGGTGTTTAACCCGTCCAGGGATTACAAGCCGCTCCAAGTCAGGGTCGGCACCGGGCAGGTGATCCCCGGCTTCGAGGAGGCACTCATCGGCATGAAGGTGAACGAGGAGAAGGTTGTCACCATACCCCCTGAAAAGGCTTACGGCAAGACCGGCAGGCACCCGCTGACTGGGAAGACCCTGGTATTCACTCTCAAGGTAACCGCTATAAAGCGCTGAGGCGCATAATGATGAAGTGGGGCATGCAACTGATGCAACTCGATAGAGGGACTCGCGCATGAACCTCAACACGAAAACGAGCGCCTTGGTGCTCTTCTTACTGCTTCTTTTCTTCCTCGGCGGCTCTTCCGTACAGTACGTTACTGCCGCCGGATGCCACTACGAGTTCGACAAGGACTACTACCATCCGGGCAACATCGGGTACTTTCTCGCCGAGGTCAGCAACAACCAACCGGATTACGTCACGATAGCGCAGGCAACACTGAACATAACCGGCATCGGCGTCTTCACGTGGGACACATCAACGATCAACGCGTCCGATCTGCACTCCGCGTCCATCGTTGAGGACTTCATTTACGACCCCAATACCAACTCTTGGGCGAGGGGTCCCGTGTGCCGCATAGAGAAGGACGGGAGCGCCACCTTCCACGTATACTTCAAGATACCGGAGGATGCCAAAAAAGGTGATTACCCGTATACCTTCAACATGCCAATAACGACAGACGTCCCGGTGGAGATCTCTGGAAGCATCGCCGTCTATCCTCAGGGTGAAGCGCCGCCGCCTGACGTGGTGGGCGCCGTCCTCTCGTACTTGTTCGTGGTGGGTCTCCTCTTACTTCTTGTGCTTTCACCGGTCTACTTGGTTTTAAGGTGGAAGAAGAAGGCGAGGGCGGCAAAGTACGCCAAAACAGTCCTCATTCTGTCCGTAATACTTGTGTGTGCTGCGCTGTATAAGATAATCGCATTTGCGATGTACCTGGGTTTCGTGTTCTTTCCGTTTTGGCCGCTGCTGGTCCTCATTATTATCGTAGTGCTTCTGTGGAGGCGTCGGAGGAAAAGGAAGAAATTAGAACAAACCACCAAGGCGTCCACAAATGTCACGTAACGACAGTAGGTATCCCCTACCGCTTGATCGCAGAGCAAGCTCTGCCTGCGCTGCCCTACTCCTCATCTTCTTAATGTTGCCTTCCGCGGTCCTGTCCTCAGGCCAGGCACCCCTCAGCGGATCGCACGCCCTCACGGCGCCGCACGAAATCATCGAGTCAAAGGATCACGTCGTAAAGAGGTTCAACACCACGATAACGGTCATGGACGAGAGGACGGTCCATGTCTCGATCGACTATGGCTTCACGTGGCTCGACAGCAACTACTCCCGTGATATGTGGTACGTCTACGTCGGCGACCACGCGTACGGCATCACCACAGAGGACGAGAAGGGGCATCTGAACTACGGCAAAAACTACAACGTTGAGAACGGGTGGCTGCCGGTGCGTCTGAGGGATGAGGTCCACGCCGGGCAGAGCTGTTACTTCAGGGTCAGCTACTACGCAGAGAACTACATAACGCAGGTAGGGCAGAGCCAACCGCAGCAAGAGCAGTACCGCCTTGCCATGTGGGCCGTGTGGGACACCGCGCATAAGGAGGATGTGGCGATCAGGGTTAACATTCCGGGCTGGCTCTCCGTCAGTTCATACGATCCGCCCTTTCTAAAGGCAGGAACGGCTCAGGACGGCGGAACCGTGCTCACAGCCCATACTCAGAACGTCAGCTATGACACAAACTACTACCTGAACGTGGATCTTGCCGCGAAGCAGGACACGAGCGGCTGGGGGTACGTGCCAAGTGTCGTTATCTCCAACTGGACTAGGAGCATCATGGCAGAGGTGCCCGCGGACCTCGTCCTTGCGGTGAGCAACCTCGGCAACGGGACGGCGTACTCGACCAACGCCACCGTGAGCGCTCCGCCGATCCTTAACCTCTGCGGCGCTGGCGTCAACGAGATCGGCAAGCTGCGCCCGTTCGAGACCCTGTATCTCCACTTCACCGTGAACGCCTCTTCGGCCGGCGCCTCTTACATCTCTGCAACGGTAGCTTACGGCTACGGCAACGGCACCGCGAGTATCCAGAGGTTAAACTGCACGATCGATGTGACGAGGCGCACCTACGAGAGTCTCGTTGCATGCAATGTGGCACCCGACTACGTCGAGGCTTCCAAGGAGGCGTCCCTGAACTACGTGATGGTGCCGGTCCGCAACGCCAGCGTCTCGGTCTCGCTGATCAGACCGGACGGCAGTCTCTTCTCGAAGGTAAACGACAGCGTCACGTATGGCTCCTTTACGGTAAGGTTCGCTCCGGACGTCGCTGGCAACTGGACTGCAAGTCTGGAAGTGCCCGAGACGGATTCCTATAGGTCTGCCCGAATGAACACGACCTTCTCGGTGCACTCGACGGATCTCTACTCCAGCCGGGTACTCTCGTCGGATAACAAGAGGCTGGTCGCCTCTTACGACGTGGAGGAGGTCTATACCTTCACCAACAATGGCACGGATGCCGAGCGGTCGCCCATCTTCGACGTTAATCTGTACGTTACGCTCCCTACGCAGGACGTCACTCTTCTCAGCATAGACCCGCTGCCGACAGGTCTCTCTTACAACCATAGCGGCCTCAGGGCGAGGTTCAGTCCACTCGAGCTGAACCCCGGCGAGAACTTCACCATAGTTGTGCGCTTCAACGTCAAGCTGTTGGCCCTCCCGCCCGCAACCGACGACTTCAACGGGACGCTCGGCATGATCCCTCCGGAGTTCCTCGAGTACACGGCCTGCGTGAAGTACTGGGAGACTAACGACACGTCGATCCAGGGCCTGTCCGGCTCGCTCACCGCCAACCAGACGACGGTTTTGGGCAAGGCGAGGGCGATATACCTGTGGGTCGTGGACAACATAAAGTATGACTACGATAAGTTCAACGCGATGGAGAGGGGCGAGCAGGTCGAGCAGTACACCGCGCCGCAGACGCTGGCACTGAGGAAGGGCGTCTGCTCAGACATCTCCAACCTTTTCATAGCGCTCTGCCGGGCTTCTGGGATACCCGCGGTCGGGATCGGCGGCAACACCTATAACGGGGTCAACGGGAGCGACAACATCAAAAACGGGCATGCTTGGTCTGCCGCATACATACCCGGCTACGGATGGGCCGAGGTCGACGCGACATGGAGCCAGTTCGGCAGGCTCGACGACGTGCACGTTGCCAAGAGCTCCGGCAGGGAGAGCCCCGGGGCCGGTGGCTACTACTGGTGGAACGTCAACAATGCGACCGTGTACGGCGAGCACTTGTACCTGACGCGCATACCAACGCCTAGCCAATCTAACACGACGGAGCCTTCGAACGGGACCACGATCGGGGACGGCAGCTACCGCAATGCCAACGAGTTGGACGCCAACACGCTGATCGGTATCGTAATAATGGTGGCAATAGTTACGGCGGCCATCATCACCCCATTCATAATATTGAAGAAGAGGAGAACCAAGAAGTACGGTCCAGCATGAAAAATAAAAATTCTTTAATTAAAGAGACGACCATATTACCGAACGGTAATGTCTATGTCCTTCAATGCCCCTGAAAAAAATGATCGACAAGGCCGGCGTGGGTACTACGACCAAGAAAAGCCGGGAATGGGGAGGGCGACCCAGTTCCAGCTGTTCCTCACAGACAAGAGGCTGGTCTTCATGAGGTACTACATGGGGAAGTCCGGCCGCCTAAAGATCGAGGATTACTCCGGCAGGATAGAGGAGGGTCTTAAGGTCGAGGGCAGTTCACGATCCCGCTGGATCAGGTGACAGAGGCGACGGCAGAGCGCATCCTGGGGACGCCATACATGCGGCTGCGCCACCGCGGGCCCTCGGGGGATAAGGCATGCTCCTTTATCCTCAACGAGACTTGGTTTGTTTATCCTCATGGCGTGTGCGGTCCCTCACTTAGCAAAGGGCCCTATGAAGACCTAGCAAGGTGCATAATGGACGCGAAGAGCGGCAAGCCGGTGGTGTAACCCTGCGGTTGGGAGGCACATGTAGTTATTAAAGCGCGAGCAAATGCCCCCGCTCTTCATACCGTTCTTCGTTCTCTCGCTTTCTTGTCCTCTGGTCAGACGCTGGCAGGGAAGACCTTGGTGTTCACACTCAAGATGATCGAGATAAAATGTTAAAAACCTTCGATTTAATGCCTCGATCCGAACCTAAGAGGTCTAATAGCATACTTTCTGCTCTTTTCCCTTTATCAGATAGGCGTAGGCGGATAAAATCGCCGTGGCGCCCTGCCCCGCAGCTATGATGGCCTGTGCGTACGGCGTATCGGTTATGTCCCCTGCGGCAAAGATCCCCTCGCAACTCGTCCGTCCGGCTTTATCGATTATTATCCTGCCAGTCGCGTCCTTTTCTACCAGATCTTTAACGTAATCCAGCTTTATGTCCCTTCCAATATCGAGAAAAACCATATCGACCTCCAGCTCCCTTGTCTCACCGGTCTTCAAGTTCTTTACCACTACGCACTCTAACCTCTCTCTTCCCTTCATCTCCACGATTAATGAGTTGAGAAGAAACTCAACGTTGGGGCACTTCTTTACGTTCTCTACGGTCACCTCATCCGATCTGAACTTATCTCTCCTATGGATCAGGTAAACTCTGGCTGCTGACTTGGAGAGAACCTCCGCCCTCTGCAGAGCCGTGTTTCCGCCGCCTACTATCGCCACAATTTTGTTGGCTGTTAAGTCCAAGTTACAGGTAAGGGAATTGTTTATACCCTTTCCCAAGAACTTCTCCTCCCCGGGCGTGTTCAAACTTCTGGGCATTCTGCCCCCGGTGACAATGACCGTTCTGCTCTTGAACTCTCCGGCCGTACTAATCACTCTGAATAGGTTCCCTTCCTTCTCGACTTTCTTGACTTCACCTATCATTATCTCCGTGCCGTACTTCCTCGCCTGCTGCTCAAAGATTATTGCCAGGCGGGGGCCGCTCTTCTCAGTATAGCCGAGGTAGTTCTCAATGTTCTCGGTGAGCACCACCTGCCCCCCTATGTCCATGGTTATCACGAGGGTCTTTAGGAGCCTCCTCCTTGCGTAAATTGCAGCCGTCAAACCTGCAGGACCGGCGCCAACGATAATCACATCATAAATACCATCCAATCAGCTCACCACTGTCTGAAGTTATCCTGATTATTATCTTCTCTCGGTTTCGAATATATCGATGATCTTTTCGAACTCTGGCGCCCTCACAACGACATCAGGGATAATCGCCATTTGCATACAGCTCTCGACACATAGATGGCAGTAGAGGCAGCGGAAGGGACTATACTCTACTCTCTTTTCATCTGGAAAAACTTTAATGGCTAACGAGGGGCAGACTCTCTCGCAATCTTGGCAAAGGTCGCATTTCTTCATGTCGAAGAGTATCTTTCCCCTGGTCCCAGGTATAGGCTCCGGCTTAACGTATGGATATCTCACGGTAGCCGGCTTCGTGAACAGGGATTTTAGCACTTTAGTAAGCATTTTTGGCATTTGATCCTCCATCCTTAACGCTCAGTGCACGCAACGCAAGGGTCAACCGAGAGTAACACAGGTGGTATATCCGCCACCTCGTGACCAACCAGCATGGTAACAAGCGCAGGAATATTCGCCAGAGTGGGAGTCCGTATCCTGCACCGCTCAAGTTTGTTCGTGCCATTGCCTGCGACGTAATAGAAGAGCTCTCCCCTCGGCTGCTCGATCCTAGTAATCGCCGTGCCTCGGGGAAATACCGTGTTCTTCTGCAATATTGGACCGTTCGGCATCTGGTTTAGCGCTCTATTTATCAGGTCGATGGACTGGTAGATCTCATCAATCCGCACCAGCATGCGAGAATAGGCATCCTCCATATCATATACCACAGGCTTGAAATCAAGGTATGAGTAGGCTTCGTAACCCAGGGTGCGCATATCTTGGGGGATGCCACTTCCCCTAACGGTGGGACCAACGGCTCCCAGAAGGGAGGCTTTGTTCTTGGGAAGGATCCCCTTCCCAACCAATCTTGCCTGCACTCCTTTGTCCTTGATGAAGACTGGCGCCAGATTGTCCATCCTCTTCCTCAGCTCAGCGAGGCTAGAGCTGTATTCGGCTATTAGCCTGTCATCCATGTCTTTTTTGACGCCGCCGATGGAACAGGTCGAGAGGTGGATGCGGTGACCAGCGGTCTTTTCGTTCAGCATCAGTACGATCTCCCGATCTCGCCAAAGGTGCATGAATAGGCTCTCAAAGCCAATGGAATCGATGAACAATCCCAGCCAAAGATAGTGGCTCTGTAGACGCCCGAGTTCTGACCATATTGTGCGTAGGTACTTCGCCCTTTCCGGCACCGCTGTGTCTGTAATCATCTCTATCGACTCGCAGTATGCCATGGCGTGCATGAAGTTGCAAATGCCACAGATCCGTTCACAGAGAGTTACGTTTCGTTTGTAATCATTCAGCTCGCACGCTCGCTCTATCGCTCTGTGGACGTAGCCTATGTTCGGGACGACATCAACGATGCGCTCCCCTTCAAACTTGAACCTCAGCTGCACGGGCTCGGGTAGCACCGGGTGCTGGGGGCCAAAAGGAATGATGGTATTCACATTAATTACTTTGCTTTCATTCATTCCAATCACACCTCCAGCACCGGTTAGCCTCTTTGGCAGCCTCCTCCTTGTTGAAGCCGAGCTCCACCTCATTAAAGCTCTCGATCCTGTCTACTATTGGAAGAACACGCGCTGGCACTGGCATCCTCTCAAGGATCTCAGGGCTTTTAGAAGGCTTGCATACTAATTCGCCCAAGTCGATGGACGGCTGGGGAAGCCCCTTTCCACCGAGATACTTGTCGATGGCCGAGGTTGCTATTCTTCCATCCTTGATGCAATCGATGACCGATGTAGGTCCAGTCATGGCATCCCCGCCTGCCCACACTCCTTGGACACTCGTTTCGTAGGTCTCTTCATTTACGACAATGCGTCCTGCCTTGTCCACCCTCAAGCCAAAGTCTTTTGGAACCTCGACAGCTTGTCCGATTGCCTTAATGACCGTGTCAACCTCCACTACGAATTCGCTGCCTTCTATCGGCACAAATTTGTGTCTACCGCTCTCGTCGGGCTCACCCATCCTCATGTTTTGAAATATGACCTTCAAGGGCTTACCAGGAATGATTTTTACTGGGGACCCAAGAAACCTAAAAGAAACCCCTTCCTCCATCGCAGCCTGAACTTGTTCCATTGTTGCGGGCATCTCTTCCCGCGATCTTCTATAGAAGATGGTAACATCTTTGGAGCCAAGCCGCTTTGCCGTCCTCGCGGCGTCTACAGCGCCGTTTCCACCACCTATTACGGCGACTCGACCGCCTAGTTTTGGCCTTTCATTACGAACATTTACGGCAAAGAGAAAATCCACGCAGTCAAGCACACCAGGCGAATCTTCCCCCTCAATCATGAGCCTCATGCTCTTCCAGGCCCCAGTGGCGACGTAGATCGCGTCGAAACCCTTCTTGAACAACGCGTCCAAGTTGGTAATCTCAACTCCAGTTTCGAGTTTAACGCCCGCCTCCTCGAACCGCGCCATTACTTCCGCCTCTAGAATATTCCTGGGCAACCTGTACTTCGGTATGAACGCAAACATCGCGCCCCCGCACCGCTCCATCTTCTCGTAGACCGTTACGTTGTGCCCGAGCATCCCAAGATAGAAGGCGGCTGTTATGCCCGAGGGTCCACCTCCTACCACCGCAACTTTCTTGCCAGTCGGCTCCATCCTCTTTACGTCGCGTTTAAGGCTGCTCAGCGCGTCCGCCGCGTACCTCTTCAACAGCCGGTTCTGTAGAGGTTTTTCGTTTTTATCCTGCCTACACCCATCCTCGCACGGAGCAAAGCAGACCCTCCCAAGGATGGCGGGCAGCGGTGCCTGCTCTATGATGGTGTTGTAAGCTCCCTCGGGATCGCCTAATGCTATCTGCCGGACGTACTTGGGGGCATTCACCATGGCTGGGCACTTCTCGCGGCACCTACCGAAAACCCTCATAATCGGGGGGCACTCGCCAACAACAGGCTTCAGCAGGGTCGTGGCGGACGCAGACTCCACTTTTAACATCCTGCCGCCGTAATCCACATTGAGGCCTGAGATCTTAATATTGAACAGGTCTTGAGCTTCGTTTTCGGCGATGAAGGCCGCGCTGTAAACGCCGGTAATACTGGGTAACGACTCTTCCTTATCGGTCTTCATTTTAAGATTAACCACATCTTTTCCCTTCTCGAAGTGGTAAATCACCTCGAGCTGTGCGCCCAAATCAAGAACCGTTATGGTGATAAATCTGGCGTCCTCTGCTCTGAGCTTGTCCAGCTCTGCGAAAATGTTCGCCTTGTCGGTCAATATTTCCTGCATTTTATCTCCCCTCAACCTTTTTCTTGCCCTTCTCGGCAAGTTTCTGCAGACCAAGCAGGAAGCCATCAATGATCTGCTCGGGACGAGCGGCACAGCCAGGCACGTAGACATCCACAGGAATCACCTTATCAACGCCGCCGAGCACGTTAGGGCAGTTGTGGAAGACACCCCCTGTGGATCCGCATGAACCCACAACGATTACAACTTTAGCCTCAGGCATCTGATCATAGAGATTTTTTAGGACCCTGAAGTTTCTTCTGTTCGCCGGGCCAGTAACAAGCAGCACATCCGCCTGCTTGGGATTACCTATGTTTATGATCCCAAAACGCTCAACGTCGAATCTTGGCGCCAGGGCTGCCAGGATTTCAATATCGCAACCATTGCAGCTTCCGCAGTTGAAGTGTAGAACCCAAGGAGACTTGATCCTGGCCTTGTTCGTTATATCCATCTCAGACCCCTCCCAAGAGAAATAGGGCGGCGAGGTTTGCCAGGATCAGCGTGAAACCAAAAGTCCAGGTCGTCTTTAGCATCCTCTGCCACGTAAGTCGAGGATAGACGTTGTCAACGACAAGGGAGACGAAGAATAGAAGGAGGGCCAGCCCAACCCCAATTAATAAGTTCGGTGCCCAGAAGTATGCCATTATAGACAGTATGAGCATCATCTTGACCCAATGCCCCAGCTCGACCATCGCCATCGTGTAGCCAGAGAACTCGGTGAAGACGCCACGCACTATCTCCTGATGGGCGTGCATAGACGCAGAAATATCGAATGGCGACTTCTTCATCTCTACAATAAGCACAAACTCCATGGCGACGAATACCCCGGGAAGAAGTAGGAGCAATGGGTAGGCCAAGGAGGATATGCCTCCTACGAGGAAGCTACGCGTTACAAAGTAAATGCTGATGATGGACATTATCATAACAGGTTCATACGACAATACCGATAGAAGCTCTCTCATACCTCCTATGTGGCTATATGGCGACTTTGAGTTGAAACTGGCGGCTATTAAGCAGACGTCTGCTGTGGCTACTGTAAATAGTAGCAGTAATAGATCCAGCCTGAAAACCAAAATTGCTGCAGCCATTAGCGAAAAGCCCAAATACCCGAAAGCAAGAACAGGCTGAAGCTGGCTGGTGATGAACGGTTTCTTGCCCCAGAGCTTTATGATATCGTAAAAGGGCTGAAGAAGCGGGGGACCGATTCTGCTCTGCATGCGGGCGGTGATCTTTCTATCGATGCCCATGAGCAACCCTCCAAAGAAGGGAAAAGCCACCAAGAGCAGTACCGGAAGGGCAACGTTCAATATTGGATCAGGTATCAGAATATCACCACCAAAAACAGTAGCGTCAACAACAGCGTCCCTCCAACCAGAGCGTATTTATTAAGACGACCCTCGCCGATCGAATCGAAGGACATTATGGAGACCTTAAATTCAGTCTCTGAGTCAGCCACGGTCCTGAATGCCAAGGGGTTGCCCTCAACGTTCTCCCCTCCTAGGTAAGGCGGTTTCACAACGCCGCCCTTAGATTTTGCTATCGCAAAGCCAGCGATGAAAATAATCCCTACTGCAAGCCAAAAAAGCAAGACTGGGAATGAGCCGATGGTGGTGTTTATGCTGAATAGCGGAGCCCCGATTTGAACAGAATAGCCTCCTCCAACAGTTGGGTTAACGAGATTGCTGATGAAAAAGGCTGCCCCCACACTGATGAAGAGATCGAGCGACAGCAAACTCAGTAAAGAGAGTAAATAGGGGGCATGAAGCTTTTCGGCCTTCAGTTTTGCCTCCCTTACGGGAAGACTGATGAGATGGCCCAACCACTTGGCCCAGAAAAGAGTTGTAGCAGCGCTGCCAATGACCATAAAAATGATCATTAAAAATACTATTGAAGGTGGTGATGAAGCGATAACTTCCAGAGCCGCCCACTTACCAAGCAGCATGCCAAATGGGGGCAAGAACATGCTTATCATTCCAACAATCATTATAATCGCTGTCAGCGGAAACCTTCCCAGAAGCCCCTCCCAACTCTCTATGTTCTGGCTGTGCAACCGGTTCTCAACCACGCCGGCTCCCATGAATAACAACCCTTTCGAAACTGCGTGAAATAGAAGTAGGATTAGTGCCGCCGAGTACGCTAGTGGCGTGTTTAATCCAGCGCACAATATGATTAGACCGAGGTTGCCGATTGTAGAATAGGCTAGAATCCTCTTGGAAACTCTTTGGTTAATCGCCAACACCGCTGTTAGCATGAAGGTAAAAGCACCCACAAGGGCGACGGCCCATGTTAAATGAGTGTCCTTGATTGCGGGTGCTATCCTCAAAACCAAATAAACGCCGGCATTCACCATCGTGCTTGAATGAAGAAGGGCCGAGACGGGTGTCGGGGCCACCATCGCACCCAGCAGCCAGCCGTGAAAGGGAAACTGGGCTGACTTGGTGAAGGCCGCCAACGCCATAAAGGCGAAACTTAACAGGATGACAGGCGCTGCGCCGGCTATGAGCAGTTCGTTGAGAGCTATACTCCCAATGGCGTAGTAGCCAACGAAAAGGGAGAAGGCCAGGGCGACTCCGCCGATGAGATTCATCCAAAGGGCAACCGCAGCATTTTTCTCAGCATCTTTTGTACTATCGTGTCTTATGAGTTCATAGCAGCAGAGAGTGGTAACCTCCCAGAAGAAGGCTAGCCAGAGGATATTGTTGGAGTATATGAGGCCGTTCATTGCGCCAAGGAAGAGTAATAGGAAGAAGAAAAACCTAGGTTGCCTGCTCTTGGTCAGCTGTAAAATTTCTTCATGTTCATCCATGTAGCTTAGGGCGTAGACGCATATCATAGAACCCACAATGTTTACAATTAGGTTCATGAAAATGGAGAGATTGTCTATCACCAGAACTGGCTCAGCACGGACTCCAGCTGTAGCATATTCGAAGTACATGACGAGCAGCAACTGCGCCAAAGTGAGACCGATCACTAGTACATTCTTTATCCTGAGCCCTACGTACAGAAAGTACGCTGCTAGACCAATGTCAAAAACAAGTATGCTTATCTCAAAAATGTAATTTGGAGAGTAGACGAAGCCTCCGTTATAGAACAGTAAAATAGAAGAGGCAATCAATGAGACGGCCGTGATGGTGATTACGGCTCTTCTGATGGCTCTCCCGGTTAATCCTAAGCATGCTAGCCCCATGATCGAGGGCAGGAGGACGCTTGTTGCTGCAATGAGTTCGCCGTACATCCCACCATTCTCCGAAAAATTTTGAAAGGATTCTTACGGTAAAAAAGAATAAGAAACTTAGTTATATCCTTAGTTATATTTCAGGCTGAGGCTATCCTTTCTTTCTCAGTATCTTTGGACCTAGGGGAACCGTCCCGGGACCTACAACGGAGTTGGTGACTATGGCGAAGCTTGTATACGCTGCGAACCCCGCGGTGAGGAATCCGATGTAACCCCCTAGCCGCGTCAAAGTAGCATAGCCAGTGATGTCGCCTGCTCCTAACACGAAGAATGCGAGCCATAGGAAGAGGAACGTCAGAGTGAGCGACAGATTTATGGTCAGCGTCGGAATCCACATGTAGAACGTGAACACGCCCCAGAGGATGAGTGCCACACCAATGGCGATTGCCGGAGGATTGATTATTCCCATGCTCTTGAAGAGTACGAGCAGAGCGTAGAAGAGCCAAAAGGCACCGTAGCTTGAAAAGGCCGTGAATCCAAAGGTGTTGCCTTTTCTCATCTCAAATATGCCCGTTATTAATTGCCCGAGCCCCCCGTAGGCAAAGGCAAGGGGCATGACCACCGTGGCCGTCGTAGCGGGTAGTAGGCCTGCGTTTGCGAAGCTCAGCAGGAAGGTCGTGAATGCGAACGCCGCCAGCCCGAGCGGAGCCGGGTCGGCCAGTAGAGCTTTTTCCGTCGGACTGCTACTCATTACTTAGTCGCCTCCCCATCTCCTCTTCCAGACTGCGTATCTCAGCCTTGAACTCTTCATAAGCCTTCTTTGCCTCTTCCACGCTGGTTGCGTCTTCGAGCGTCGTTGTATCGCCTATGCTCCTTTCTTCCACGACCGCGCCTATTACCCTCCTCATTATCTTGCCGCTACGCGTCTTTGGCAGTTTGTTAACAAAGTAAAGCGACTGCGGTGCAGCTATCGGTCCAATGGTCTGCCTAATGTGGTTGATGAGCTCGGTCCTCAATTGCGGTGAAGCGACATGCCCCGGCCTGAGTATGACAAAGGCAACAGGGACCTGCATCTTTATCGGATCAGCCTTACCTATTACTGCGGACTCCGCCACGGCGGGGTGCGATATCAGCGCATCCTCCAGCTCGATGGTCCCGATCCTATGCCCTGCCACCTTGAGAACCTCATCGGCCCTGCCTAGTAGCCAGAAGTAGCCGTCCTCGTCCCTCATGGCAAAGTCTCCCGGGTAATAGAAGCCAGGAAACTTGGTAAAGTAGGTGCTCTTGAACCTCTCGTGGTCGCCCCACAAGGTTATAAACTGGCCTGGCCACGGCTTCCTTATCACGAGTAACCCCCTCTCATTGGGCTTGGCTATCCTTCTATCCTCGGTGTACACGTCAGCGTCGACTCCCGGCAAGGGGAAGGTGGCTGAACCTGGCTTGAGCGGGACGAGTGCGAGGCCCGGCTGAGGGGTGATCATGATCCCGCCCGTCTCGGTCTGCCACCAAGTGTCGACTATCGGGGTCCTCTCGCGACCTATGTACTTGTAGTACCAGTTCCAAGCCTCGGGATTGATGGGTTCCCCAACTGAACCGATTATTCTCAGGGTGGACAGGTCATGTTTCTTCGCCCACTCCTCTCCGTACTTCATGTGCATTCTTATCGAGGTTGGGGAGGTATAGAAGATGGTGATTCCGTACCTCTCAATCATGTCCCACCATCTGTCTGGGCGGGGGTAGTCGGGAGCGCCCTCATATAAGAAAGAGGTGACGCCGCTGATCAATGGGCCATAAACGATGTAGGTGTGACCGGTGATCCAACCGATATCTGCGGCACACCAGTAAATGTCTTTATCATTAACGTCAAATACCACCTTCTGGGTGAAGTCGGCCCAAACCATGTAACCCGCAGTGCCGTGCGTGGCCCCCTTAGGTTTCCCGGTTGTACCAGAGGTGTAAAGTATGAAGCTGGGGTGTGTCCCCTCAAGCCTCTCGGGCTCAACGTATGGGTCGGCGGACTTGACCAATTCGTGGTACCACACGTCTCTATCCTCCACCATGTTCATCAGGTTGTGCCCTCTCCTCACAACCAAGACCTTCTCTACTGTAGTGGTATGTTTGAGCGCTTCGTCCACGACCGGTTTGATCTCAACGGTTTTGCCTCTCCTGTAACCTTCATCAGCCGTTATGATCACTTTACTCTGTGAGTCGTTAACTCTATCAGCGATCGCCTGAGAGGTGAAGCCCGCGAAGATGACGGAGTGGATCGCTCCAATCCTGACAGTCGCGAGCATGCTGATCACCAATTCAGGGATCATGGGCATATACATCGTCACTCTGTCTCCCTTTCTCACTCCAAGTTTCTTGAGGATCGACGAAAACTTGTTTACCTCTTTGTATAAATCGTAGTAGGTCAGAGTCCGTTTTTCTCCGTTCTCCCCTTCCCAGTAGAAGGCCACTTTGTTCTTTCTCCAACTCCCCACATGCCGATCCAATGCGTTGTACGAGATGTTTGTCTTCCTTATCGGGAACCACTTGGCGTATGGAGGTTCATCGATGGGTTGATACGCGGGACCATTTTTTTCGTACCAGAAGAGGTCATCAGCAAATTTCTGCCAGAAGCTCTCTGGATCCTCTAAACTCTGCCTATGAACATCCTTCAGGATATTCACATCGGGGTGAATGGTCCTCGATGTGGGCAGAACACCTAAAATTTTATCCAACGCCCATCGCCCTCATTCGTTACCGACGTTGCCGGATCCAGATCTTGCGCCGGCAATTTCCGCATCCGAGGCCTTCTGTTTACAGAACAGCAAAATTTCGTTTAATCGTAGGTACATTTCCTTTGCCATAGGTCGAACCCTGCATTGTCATACTATATAAATATTTTCAATAATTATAATTATTTATAATTACAAATCTATCCATGAGCACGCTCTGTGAATGGGGAATAACCACGTGGCGAAGATTATCATCTCCGTTCACCTCCATGAGAAAGCACCTATATAGACCGTGATTGTAAGGAATATCTATAGGCGTCCACGTATGGCGTGCGCCGGCAGTAAAAGTCCTCCAAGGCTCGGTCGTAGAAAGCACCTTGCTTATATTGCGCCCTTGTTCCTTCTCTTCATAATCTCATCCACTGTTCTGTCCACGAATCAAGCATTAGTTGGCTGCAATCCGAATGCATCTTCCTCAGAATCAATTATCATTGCAAGATACACTGTTGAAATAACTCCTGCCGGGGCGGCCAAGCACGAGGTAAGCGTAAAGGCGGTGATCTCTCTCGGCGCAGCGACCGACCTTACGGTCACTTCACCGGATCAGGGATTCAAGGCAAGGTGGATCACCATAGAGAGGTGCTACGACAGCGCCAACAGGACAGTCTCGATCGAGCAGGTTGACAACAGGACATGGAGGGTGTCTCCCCCCTCCCCCGGCGAGATCACAATCGAGTACACTGCGCGCGCCGACATACCCAGCTCCGCGGCGGTGGGATATTACCTGACGTACCTCTCGGAGAGTTGCGGGCTGCTGTACGCAAGCGCGATAATCCTCCGCCCGCCCACTCAGGGCGAGGGCGAGGTCAACTTCATCATGCCGTCCGGCTGGTCGGTAATAGTTGACGAGACATGGTCTCCTGTCAACTCCACTGCCTTTACTGTCGGGACCGGCGACTTGGAGCTATTCGCCCCCGGCAACTGGTCCGTCTACAACGGTACCTTCGGCGACGGCCAGAGGCTAAGGGTCGCAATCTGCGGGACGACAAAGCATGACAAAGGCGTTTACCTTAACAGCATAAAGACATGCTTGGACTACTTCCACCAGCACATCGGGAAACTTCCCCAAGAGGAGCTCAACGTGGTGCTGGCAGACCTCCCCCTGCCCGTGGACTACATGAGCGGGACGCCGAGGCTGGCCGTGAATCGCGCCGGCAGCGACTGGGGGATGTTCGAGGGGATGCTCTGGCACTACTGGTTCCTGAGATCGGTGCGCTATGACAGCCAGCTCGACCAGGACAGGGCTTGGTGGTTCGGCGAGGGGGCGAGTCCCTTCCTGCTCTACCCCGTCTATGAGGCGATAGGAGGGGCCTCGGAGGTCGCGACTGCCTGGGGCTTCAGGTACAACAACCTCACCTGGAAGAACTGGTACGTGGTGTACGAGCCGTACATCGACACTAAGTACAACATACCGCTGGTGGACTACCCTGCGAAGAACAGGGAGACCGGCGACGTGCAGTACTACTTCCCGCTACCCTACATGAAGAGTTTTCTGGTGCTACAGATGCTCAACCTCTCTATGGTGGAGGTGACCCACGGCACCAAAGACGTAAGGGATCTTGTGAAGTACGTCTACGAGAACTACATGGTGAAGGGCATAGGCCCCAAGACCGAGGACGTCCTCAGTGCGGTAAATACCGTGTCTGGAAATGACTACACGGCGTTCTTCGAGGCGTACGTATACGGGAACGAGACGTTGCCCATTGTGGAGAAGGGCGGTGACTATCTCTTCGACTGGTCGACGTTGGGCGACAAGACGTACATGAGCCTCCCTAACACGGAGAAGGTACGGCCTACGCCCCAATATTGGGGCGGTCAGGCCCCGGAGGGGGAGACGGCAACACTCCTGGAGATGAGGAAGGAGAGCCAGCACTTCACAGTATACTTCCACCAGCAGGACGCCAAGATGGCCACCCTTCTGCTGCTCGACTCCGAGAAGGCCTACGACGCCGATACGAAGATCTACGGCGGCGAGGAGAGGCTCAAGATCAAGATGTTCGTGACGTACAACAGCACCGAGTACGCCATACTTGGCGGCAACCCCAGCGCGGTCTACGGGGAGGACGCCAGCGCTGGCGGCGTGGCCGTGGAGGCGGGCGACGAGATAAACTGGCTAAGACCCATCCGGGACAGAACTCAGACCCAGATGTACGATGTGGCGGCCCCCATCCACGAGCTTGGGCACGCGCTCATGCGCCAGATATACCCCAACGTCTATGACAACTGGGAGCAGTGGTTCAACGAGGGGATGCCCCTCTCCGAGATGGCATGGCTTGACAATGAATGGGCCCCAAGCGATGACTACTCGCCGTTCATGGACCACGAGCCATTAAAGCAGCTCCAGAGCTCACTGATGGGTGGTTCGCCCTCCGTCATACCGTTAACCCAGCTGGCGAAGATGGACTACGGCTCACTCAACTCCTCCGAGCAGCTGCTGTTTGAGGGGCAGGGCATAACCTTCCACTTCTACGTCTACTCGCGGTACGATAACGGGCTCCAGAGGCTGCTCACCGAGTACAACAGGAGCGTGCCACTTAGTGTGGCAGTGGAGAGGGCCTTTGGAATAACCTACTCCGACCTCGAGAAAGAGCTGTGGGCCACGGCTGAGAGGGCGGCTCTCCATGTAAATGCCACCGATGCGGCCATCTCAAGGATAAGAAGGGAGGGCGTCGATACGTCCCTTGCAGAGAGGCTGAAGACGGAGGAGCCCTTCTTGGCGTTGCTGGTTGCCTACTCGCTCGAGGCTAGGGCTGGAGCCGGACCCGAGCACCTCAACCTAGGCACCCTTACGCCGGGCACAGCCGCCAATGTCTCGCTCCGCACCACGCCTATCACCTCCCTGACCATCGAATCCACGCAGAGGGTGGAGAATGTCTCCGTCTCCGTCGGGGAGATCGAGAACGACGGAATCGCTTTGCCCTCGGGGGAGGTCTATTGTTATATCAGCATGAACTGTAGTAGCGCCGCCGTCGGGCCAGTAACCATCGCCTTCAGGATAGAGTCCTCCTGGATCTCCAAGAGTAGCCTCAACTCCTCGACCGTGACCCTGCTACGGCTGACCGACGGTGCCTGGGTCAAGCTCCCGACCAACAAGACCGGGGAGGACGACTCCTACCACTACTTCTCCGCGGTCTCACCCGGTCTCTCCATATTCGCGGTGAACGCCTCCAAATCAACGCCTGTCGTCGTCGGGTCCACAACGATAGAGGGCTGGGTATCGAGGGAGCAGTTCGGTACTCCGACGACCTTCTTCCTTCCTTCAGACGGTATATACGTCACTGTAAAGAATAACGCCGAGAGCGACGATCAACCCCTCATAACCGTCCGCCTAGTGGACTCCAACGGGAATAGTCTGATCGAGAGGTCAGGCAACATACCTGGGTGGCACGGCACAACCGGGCTTGGGGACTACAACCCCGGGCGGAACATGTCGCTTGGCATTTACCGCGTGGAGATCTGGAGCGGCGGCTCCCTGTTGCAGTCGATTGCGATATCTGTATCCACCGTAACCGCTGATACCACGCCGCCCACCATAACCATAATCTCACCAACAAAGGACAGCCTCCTGCAGACCACCTCCGTGTCGATTAGCGCCTCCTACTCCGACAACGTCGCGATCGACACCACCTCCGTGACCCTGAAGGTGGACGGCAGGGACGTCACCTCGCAGGCTACGGTAACCGCCACAGGGGTGAGCTACTCCACAACCCTTGACGAAGGTACCCACAACGTCTCCCTCACAGTCAATGACACCTCAGGGAACACCGCCTCCGCAACCTGGTCCTTCACGGTTAAAGCTCAGCCATCTCGCTGCGTAATCGCAACTGCTACGTACGGCTCAGAGCTTGCACCCCAGGTTCAGTTCCTGAGAGGGTTCAGAGACAACCTTGCGCTAAAGACATTTGCTGGTAGCAGCTTCATGATGGTCTTCAACGCGTGGTACTACTCTTGGAGTCCTAATGTTGCTGCCTCGATCGCACCCGATCCTTCCATCAGGGCCGTGATGCGTGTCATCCTCCAGCCCCTTCTGAACATTCTTGAGCTGGCCGCGGCCACGTTCTCGCTCCTCTCCTTCAATAGTGAGCTGGGCATAGTGGTTGCTGGCATAGTCGCCTCTTCGCTGATAGGGCTCGTCTACTTCACGCCCGCAACCGTGCTGGCCCTTACCGCAATCTGCAGGTGCCGCGGCTCCGTCCCGCCAGTCAGGATGAAGATCATGTTCTTGGCCGTGCCGTGGGCGGCGAGCCTCGTCCTGATCCTAGTGAGCGAGTTCGCCTCGTTGCAACTCCTGATGATGGTGGCTACGGGCACCCTCGTACTGTCGACAATAACCCTCGTAACCGGGACCGTCTCACTCGGTATAGCCCGCTATCTGCGGCGGTAACCTCATTTCAGATCAGATGGGCTTGTCCTTTGCCTTCAAGAGAAGCCACCGCCTCTCTCCCGCCTTCTTGAATTTGGTAAGCACGTACCTCCCATGGAGTCTATTGCCACTTAGAACGAACTCTATAGTGTCCTCGCTCCAGACCAGCGGCTCATAGGACCCTTTGTCCCATATCTTCACGGTCCCTGCTCCGTACCGCCCCTCTGGTATTGTCCCCTCGAACTCCCCATATTCTAACGGATGGTCTTTGACCTCGATGGCGAGCCTCTTCTCACAGGGCTCTTCAGGGAGGCCTTTTGGGACAGCCCAGCTCTTGAGAACCCCTTCCCTCTCCAGCCGGAAATCATAGTGGAGCCTCCTGGCATGATGCTCGTGCACGACAAAAGACCTCCCCTCCACCTTCATCCCCCGCATAATATCTACCTTGACTACTCTGTCTTATTTAATATCAGGCTGAAGAAGGAATTAAAATAAGTGGGCCCGGAGGGATTTGAACCCTCGACCACTCGATTATCAGTCGAGTGCTCATACCAAGCTGAGCTACGAGCCCTCAATTCTGAGAGATAACCCTCTTACTGATTTATTCTTTTTGCCTTGATAAAAGCTTAAATCACCCGTTATAGACCTTCCATTAACGAGGGCCGGTAGATCAGTCGTAGATCGCCCGCCTCGCACGCGGGAGGCCGCGGGTTCAAGTCCCGCCCGGTCCACCAGAACCTTTTCTTACCAAGAAAAGTTTCATCAAAAGAAGCTGTTTTACCATTAGTCTTCGGCGGCATGTGAGTCGAGCCGATCTGGCCTGCTCCGCTGGGTACCATGATACAGTAGGACAGCGGGCCTCCTGATGATACTTAAGCAGTCTATTGGAGTTCCTGGGGTACTGCCTAACGATTCTGAACCTTTCTAAGAAGAACGCGAGGGAGCACCGCAGGTATGTGGGCAGGCTCTTGGATCTCTGCCCGAATCCCGGCAGGGAGAACGTGATAGCTTAACTGAGCAATTTACGCCCACGTTTGGAATTATGGCTACCAACTTCCCATCCCATTCAAGCCCTTCCAGGAACTTACCCTTGCTCCATTTCCCACGAAGTTGTCTGTACCCGCGTAATAGGTTTTCTAGGCAACGTCTATTTTATTAAAGATATAGATATAGGACCAAGTGTATTTAGAAGATTCTTTGAGATCATGCCAGCTTCTGCCCATGCCGCAGTGGCAACACCAATAGGCACAGCACAGGTTGGAGTAACCTTTGTAGAGGATGCCTTAATAAAAATTGGGTTTTCAGCGATGTCCTTACCAATATCTCTAACGCTTAACTCCTTTATTGCCTCTGCATATGCTTTGATTTTTGAGCATGGAGAGTCCATACTTATTTTTATGTGTCCTCCGACCAAGTCCGCAGTTATTGTCGTAGGATTACCACAGAGCTTAAGGTCAACTTTAACCATGGTAGTCGTTTTCGCCCCCTCCTAAAGAGTGAAATGCGTAAAAATTAAAATCAAATACTGTAAAGACCAGAATCATCACATCTCCCATTATGGTGCCAAACCTCCATTCCATTTTTGCTGTACCTGCCAGTTATCAGTGTATATTTTGATGATACTCTTTACTCTCGCCTCAACTTCATCCATCTTGGATTCATCATGATAATTCTTATTTTTCTCTACCCCAAAATCTTTTGTTAAGATTAGCTCGTGATAATTTTTAATTCCTATCTTTTCCAAGGCCAAAGAAGAACACCTTAGAGGGCAACCATTCAAAGCGGTGAAGGCATCGTTTATCTTTGCTTGGGCCACTATGTTTGGGATAACTAACAGGAGACCTAGTGAGCAAACTGTATTTATTTTTTCATCATCTACCAATTTTAATGCGACCTTATGTGTCATGTTCCCAACATTGCAAGTACCTTGGCAGGGAAGTATGCCTACCTTCATACAACTAACCACCTTACATCACTATATTCCCATATTTGAATATATAATTTCTGTTGACAAAGTTGATTTACGAGAGGTGTGTCAAACACTAAAAATAAACTGAACTACCGTTTATGACAAAAATAGGGTTTAATGGTGTTCGTAGGATTTTCAGAATCTGCCATCGTGCATAACTTCCACTTTTTGCAAACCAGATCACGGTCCACCACTTATCCAGTCTTAATTCGGCATCCAGTTCATCAATCTGCAACCGGGTGGGCGCCATTCAAAATCCTTTAAAGTATAACAAATGTATGTAACTAAGTTTCATAAACTTCTAT
>Ga0315280_10004194_pt1 | contig 21508 bp, 27 predicted proteins | sample YL17G06_40_MG_FD_203697 | JGI IMG/M metagenome (GOLD analysis project Ga0315280, IMG submission 203697) | Sediment microbial communities from Yellowstone Lake, YNP, Wyoming, USA - YL17G06_40 | ecosystem: Environmental > Aquatic > Freshwater > Lake > Sediment | place: USA: Wyoming | collected...
TGACAGGCGTATCTCTTAACTGATGCCTGAGCGACATGCTGAACGAATGAATCGCAGCTTTCGTCGCGCAGTAAACTGGCATTATTGCTAAAGGTATGAAACCCAGACCAGACGAGATGTTGATTATGGCAGCCTCCTTTTGTTTCATGAAAAGCGGTATGAAGTGCGCGGACAAATGAACGTAAGCCTTCAAATTGATTTCTATTTCGTCTTCACCGGCAAGCAATTCTTCGATGCCTTTTTTGAAATCAACCATTCTCTGTATTCCAGCATTGTTTATCAATATGTTAACATTTTCAAAATTAGATATGACCAAATCGTAAAGTGACTTGCGCTCCTCCTCTTTTGACAAATTGCATCTTCTAGTGTGTATCTGCGGCAGCTTGCTTTTCGCTTCTTCCAGCTTGTTTTCCCTTCTCCCACAAATGATCACCTCGTTCCCATTCTTGACAAAAACCTCGGCGAGGGAGAAACCAATGCCTGTTGCTCCGCCTGTAATCAAAATTGTATTTCCACTAGTCTTCATCATTCATCACTTTATTCAATTAAGAAATCTCAATACTATTAAACTTTATGAAAAAGAATTTGAAATTACCACCACTTATAGTGGTAAAAAAGTTTTAACTATCCTATTTGTCGAAAACAAAAATAATGCCTGAGACAATGTCTGAGTTGCCTGAATATTTAAAAAAAGAATTAACTGATGCCACAGTAACACTTTATGAAGTTCTGCCAAAAGGTTTGCCTGTACGTTTCATTTCTGTCAGCGATGTCAGAGAGCTAGGCCAAAGAGTGAGCATAGAGACGGACGAAAGAAGACTGGATATCGACGGCGTCAGATACAGAATTTTGGGAGATTATGTGAGCGACCATAGTCTAGGTTGGGTGTATGTTGAGCCTGAAAAACTTCTTGAGTGGCGATCCAAGCAGCCAGCATACAAGCAGTCATCGCAACCACAGCAGCCACCCATAAATTTAATTAATGAAAAAACTAATTCTTGTTTGATATTATGCAATGGAAATGCAAGCGGTGTGGAACAGTACTTTATTCAGAAGCAGAATACGAAACACATTTAGCTCGTCAGCATGGACTGTCTAGCTGATTATTTCTAGCTTATTATTTCTATTTTTATTTTTCCTTTTTTTAATTTCTATTTTCTTATTGACGTTTTTGCATTGCTTCTCTTACTCTCTTCTTTGCGATTTCCAAAGCTGCGTCTCTCGGCTTCCATCCCTTGTTCTTTGCATCTTTCAGGACCAGCCTCGTGTTCTTCTTTATCTTTTTCTCGACAAGACTGAACATCTTCTGCTCATCATAACCACGATACTCAGAATAGCTTGAGATAACTCCGCCGGCATTCGCGACAAAGTCAGGAACAACAAGCACGCCACGTTCGTGCAGCCTCTGCTCTTCCGATTCTGCCATGACGATGTTTCCGCCCTCAACAACAATCTTCGCATTGACACTGTTTACATTGTTCGGAGTAATGACGTCAGGAAGAGCTGCAGGAATTAAAATGTCGACAGGAAGCTCGAAAATTTTTTGATTTGGAAGTTTTTCTCCAGGCGAGTAGTTGATAACAGATCCAGTATTTTTCTTAACCTCGCTCATCTTTGCAAAATCAATCCCCTCAGTATTGTACATGCACCCCTTGCTATCGCTCACTGCAACGAGCTTTGCCCCCCACTCTGTCAAAAATTTCGCAACAAAAACTCCAACATTCCCAAAACCTTCCACAGCGAAAGTCACATCGTCGAGTGGCATTCTTTTGTATTTAGCAGCAATCGCGGCAGCATGCGCAACACCAAATCCAGTCGAACCGAGTTCGTGAGGCAGCCCACCGAGGTCTTTCGGCTTTCCGGTCGTGCTCTTCAGAGATCCGTTTCCTTCAACAAACCATCTCATCTCATTCTCCGCTGTGTTGACGTCCGGCGCGGCAATGTACATCTTCGGCGCGATGTTTCTCAGAGCTTTTCCGAATGCGATCATCAAATCTTTTTTCTTTTCAGGATGAGCTTTCGCATCAAAAATAATTCCACTTTTTCCTCCACCAAACGGAAGTCCGGCGATGCTCGTCTTCCATGTCATCGTCCTTGCCAGTCGGAAAACTTCCTCCACATCGACAGTCGGAGTCATTCGTATCCCTCCTTTTGCTGGGCCTAGGGCTAAATTATCCAGAACTAAAATTGCATTCAATCCAATAGATGCATCATGAATTTCAATAATTTTTTCCGGTCCCCATTCGTCACCAAATTTCAACACATGCATGACTATCAATTATCCTTTATTATTTTTTACTAAAGATAAATAATATTCATGTCTTTAACGTCTCTTAAGGTCGCAATTACCGGGGCAAGCGGATTTGTCGGAAGAAATGCTGCTGCTTATCTGGCTCAAGAAGGAATTGACGTCACTGCTGTTGTGAGGCCTGCAAAGGAAAAAATGTTGGAAGAATTAGGTGCGAAAGTCAAAATAATTGAGGATATTGCTGCTGAGGGTGCTGATGTTGTTGAAGAACTTGTGGATGTTTTTGTTGGACAGGATGCTGTCATTCACTTGACTTACATTTCCGACTATGACTTGAAAAACTTTGAGAGAAGAAATACTATTGCAAATCAAAACGTGATAAATGCGGCGATGAGAGCTGGCGTAAAGAAATTTATTACTAACAGCGGTCTCGGCGTCGCAGCCTTTGGAAGGAAGAAGGAAACGACTAACGGCTATTTTCGAATGAAGAAAAGGCTTGAAGAAGATCTTGTTAAGGCTTGGCACACGACAGGAATGCGTTACGTCATTTTCCGTCCTAGCTACATTGTCGGCAAGGATGATGAAATCACCCCGACGCTTGTGCAAAAAATCAGAAGCAGAGAGCCAATTCTTGTGATTGGAAACGGGAGATATAGGATTCAGCCGATTTTCGTGAGAGATGTCATGAAGATTTATTCAATGTGTCTGATGTCGAGAGATTTCGACAACCAGATTTTTGATCTTGTCGGCCCCAAGCGGATAAGCTATGTTGATTATATCAAACTTCTTGGAAAAATAATTCAGCGCGAGCCTCTTGTCGAATACATTCCAAAGGCGGAGGCGGTTAGGCGAAAAGTAGAATTTGGATTGAATGAAAATGAGATTGATGTTCTGATGAGTGATGAGACTGGAAATGAGAAAATGTTGCAGAAGACTTTCGATTTGCAACTGACTCCTTTGGAAAAAGCTTTGGAAAAAATTTCTGGAGAAATAGTTTAATGAATGAACAGTTTAGCTCCAGTCAGCCTTTATCGCAGCCTTTCCTTCCTTTTTCATCAGCCAGTTGTACGCGCCCAAACCGGCGACCGCACCTTCCCCGGCAGCCGTGACAGTCTGCTTAAACATCCCGTTCGTCACATCTCCCGCAGCGAAAACTCCTTCAGTCTTCGTCTCAGCAGACTTGCCTGTAATTATTTCTCCGAGCTGATTGCGATCAACAAAATCTTTCACCCACTCCGTGTCTAGCACATGGCCAATTTCAAGGAACAGTCCATCAAGCTTCAGCTTTGTCTTCTTCTTTGTGTTCAAATCTTCAACAACAGCACCTTCAAATTTTTCTTTACCGAGAATTTCAACAACAGTCGAATTAAGTATCATCTCGACATTCTTTGCCTTCCTAACCTTCTCAACAGTCACCTCGTCCGCCCGGAAAGAATCGCGACGATGAATAAGATAAACTTTTGTAGCAAATTTTGTCAGAAGTTCTGCAGCCTCGAGAGCAGAATTTCCTCCTCCGAGAATTGCAACCGTCTTTCCTCGATAGAGAGGAGCGTCGCAATTATGAACTATTCCATTTGGTGTCACGTACGTGTTGTTTTCTGTAGCAACATTCAAGACTTTACCAATATATTTTTTGATTTCTATGTCTCTAAGAGGCAATGCCACAAAATTTCCTTTTATCCAAGCGTGGTGCGTAATTCCTTTTCTGTTTTTGATTTTCGGATGTCTTACTGAAAGGATTTCGGCCATTTTTTGCAGACTTGGACCACCCACGCTTATCTGGTATTTATCATGCTTGAATTCTATTTTTCTACCATCTATCACACTTATATAATTTCTTAATTTCTTAAGAGAAATTTTTGAAATTCCAAGAATTATATCAAAGCGAAGAAGAATGTTTTTTATTTGCTCTATGAGTTTCAGCGAGTTAGAATTTATCACAAAATCCTTTTCTCTTAAACATCCATCACCTCTCCATACGCCTTTGATAAGCTCCGCTTGTTTCTCTAATGGCAAATAAAGGAATGCGTGGGGCAGTTGTTTGTTATAAGAGTATTTTCCAAATAACCTTTCAAAAATATAACGAATAAGTATAGAATAAATTTCCACACGAGCTACGCCATTCTCTATTTTTATGTAGGCGTCAAGACCAAATTTCTTTTTGATTATCCTCTTTACATCATTTGCATACTTTTTTTCTTTGCTAGCATTAAAACTTAAGTTGATTCCTCTATCGGTTATACATCCATCAGAAACAAAATAACCCACAAGTCGCAGAAATTCTTTATCAATTGTCAAAGTTTTAGGTAACTTCTTGGTTGTGAATGTCTTGTTTTTTGGCCAAATAAATTTCTCTTCAACTTCAGTTTTATTTCTATAAATTATCTTTTGTAAATCAATTTTCTCGATGTCTCTTACTTTCCTCACTATCGGATATAACATCAAATGCTCTTTTGTCAAATCCTTCGCCGCGATCCAAAACGGTTCGGACCAATCGAAGTTCCAATAACCTTTTCCAAAGGTGCCTTTTTTTAAAGTTCTAACTAGCACCGGATGTTCCGGCGTCAAATACAAGTCTTGTTCTTTAAATATTCTTGTTCTTATCTTTACTAAGGGTCCGGAATAATCCCTGCTTGTGACATCCAAAACTCTCCTGAAGGACCCATCATGCGTCAAAACAAAAGTATCCTTATTCACTTCAGAAATAGGTTTGGCCGAATTATTAACAACTATGAGTGATGAAGGGGGCATACATGTCGCGCATGTTGAGATTCCTCGTCCGATAAATTTATCCTCACCAGGAATTCCAAGTTTCTTTGCCGCCTTCCCATGGGCAAGAATTACCGTCTTGCCGACGTACTGCTCGTTGTTTCCAAGCGTCAGCTTGAACAACCCGTTCTTCATCTTCTCGAGCTTCGTGACGCGACCGAAGACGAACTCCGCCCCGAAAGAAATCGCCTGCTCGTACATCACTTGCATGAGCTTAGGCCCGCTCTTCTCGATATAGCCAGGATAATTTTCTTCTTGCTCGGTCAGCAGGTTCTGCCCTCCCATGTCAATGGAAACAACCAGCGTCTTCAGCAGCTTTCTTCTAGTATAGATGGCAGCAGTCAAGCCGGCAGCTCCCGCCCCGACGATCACAACATCATAAACATTTTTCTCAGACATCAAGACTTCACCGCCGCTTCAGCTTTTTCCTTCGAAGGCAAACCCACGAATTGAACTTTATTGTCAACAATAATTGTTGGAACAGCCATGATGTCGAATTTCTGAACGAGTTTCTGACCTTCGGCTGACTCTGCATCTATCTCTTCGTAGTCAAACTTGTGTTTTGTCTTCAAATCCTTGAACATAGACTTTGCCGCTGGACAATAAATGCACGACTTGGTATAAACTAGCTGGACTTTTTTCATAAAATCATCAACCACCAAACATCTTAGTTTTTCACATTCTTGCTATTATTTAGTTGAAGTAATATATTTCTTTTTGTTTATTTTTTTACTTGTTTTGTTTTACACTTTGTTTCAAAGATTTCCAATTGCTTTCATAGTTATTTGCAACGAACAAGCGTGATACTTGTTGCAATGCTTCTGACATGCTTCTGCTGTCTTTTTGTCCTTGTAAATGAACCCGCATTCTTCGCAAACGAAACCCTTTATTCGCCTTATTGATACTTGTTTTACCATCGATACGGTCTCAGAAGCTAAATAAGAATTTATGTCATGCTTTTAATATAAAGATTTCTTTTTTTTAATTTTTTGAATTTCTACATGATAGAAAAATTTTCAAGTATTAATTTTTTTAAGTGAAAATATTTTTGATTAAAGATGGATTTAAAACTCTCTGACAATAAGAAAAGTTTAATAAAATCTATGTTAGATGTCGGTGCCCTGCTTTTCGGCGACTACAAGCTCGATAGCGGAAGAAGGAAACGATTCAAGCAAAGCTGCAATGATAGTAGATCATCTCAATAATTACGGCACGGATAGGACGAAGATTGATTTGAAAGAACTCGAAAGTGTGTTGAATGTTGCAAGACATAAAGGAAAGTAAAAATCAAAAAATAAAAAATTCTAAGCAAAATTTCATGAATAAACTTTTTGCAGAAAATCAGCAATCAAATTTTTCACATCAGGATTAGTGGCAAACATATCCGTCCCATGACCACCAGTCGGATAAATTTTCACTTCAGCCTGAGGAGAAGAGGTTGAGAGAGCACGAACTGTTGAGGCAGCGTTTGAATCTTCTTCGGTTGCTATCATGAGGAGACGGCCGTTGTAATAGCTAATTACATCCATCGTCGTCACGCCGCGATAGTCGAAACCTGGAGAAATAAGAACGACTGAACGGATTGAAGAATCACTGGCAGCATATCGGAGAGCAATGTTCGCACCGATGCTCGCTCCGACTATTGAGACTCGATCAGCAGGCTTGCCCCTGCTCACAAGAAAATTTTTTGCTGATGCAGCATCGTAAACGAGCTTTGTGAAGTCGGGAGCTGTCAACTGAGAAGTGCTGCTTTCACCGTGACCACGAAAATCTATTGACAAAACTGTATAGCCTTTGTCCTGAAGGAATTTTGCAAAATCATTGTAGTCAGCTCTTGTTCGCCCGAGCATGTGAAGAAGAATCACAGAGTTGTTGCCTCCGTCATAGTAAGAGCCAACGATATTCACACCATCGCTTGTCATGAAAGAAACTTTCTCTCCACTTGGAGTGGGAGGCTTAAGGAAATTCAGATTAATACAACCACTAAGAAAAATTATCGGAATCAAAATAGAAACTAAAGCAAAAGAACGAACACTCATGATGAATTTTTTGTTTGTGTTGGCTTAAATTCCTATTGCGCTTATCTTGCTTCTTATCGCTTCAAACATCTTGAGGAAACTTTTTGCTGCCGATTTTTTGTACTTCACCCCAAGGAAGTTCGCTGCAAGATCCATGAAGTCGAGAGATGCTTGGGAGTTTGGCTTGAATTTAAGAAGAGGTTTGCGAGCTGCAACAGATTTTATAATATTTTCATCAAATGCTATGCTTCCGACAACTGGCGTTTTCGTGAGCCTGTCAAAATCTTTCTGCTTCACTTCATACTTCGCTTTTCTCACCATATTGAGAACGACACGGCTTTGCTTTTCACCAAACTCTTTCAAAACTTCTTTTACTCTTGCAACGTCTTCAAGCATCGGCTCGAGAGGCTGAGCGACAAAAATTACTTCATCAGCAGCTTCCATAGATGCAAGAGCTTCACGTCCGAGTCCTGGCGCGCTGTCAAGAATAATGTAGTCAATCATTTCTTCATTAACCAGTCGTGAGATGTTTTTCTTAAGCTTTGTCACATCAACATCCACGATATCGTTAAGCTCACTGCTAGCTGGAACGTACATCACTCCGTTTTCCTGATAAAGAGCATGCTTTATATCAGCCTTCCCGAGAAGTGCGTCGTTGAGAGTCAGTTTGTGATGTTGTTCGCTAATGTAGTAAGTTAAATGAGGAGTGGATAGATTGCAGTCAACGACAATAACTTTTTTTCCAAAAGAAGCGAGAGCAACAGAGAGATTCGCCGCGACTGTTGTTTTTCCAACCCCACCTTTTGGCGAGCTAATTGAAATTATTTTTGTCACTTTTCCACCGACACCAAAAAACAAAAAACAAAATTTGTAAATTAATTTGTAACTTATTGTAAGTTTTTACTTACTTTTCCACAAAATTTCCACTTTTTATTTTACTTTCCTGCTAAGTGGTTCTTTTTAATAAAATGCCAGAGTTTTTTAGTCATCTGACTTGGTGCTAGTTTGCCTGTTCCAAAAATCTTTCCGATCGCCTGTTTAGCAACCTTTTTGAAGCTTATAGAATAACCGCCGAATGGTTTCTTTGCCATATTTTTACACAACCTCCAATTATTTGTTTGTTTTAAGGGTATAAAAAGTATTTTTTTTCTTTTCTACGACTACCCGCGCCACTTCTCGTAGGAACGATAAAGACAACCTACGCTTCGCTGCGGTTTTCTTGAAACTTTCCCTTGGCAAAACACTGAGGCTTGCGAGCAGCGCAAGCAGATTACAAACAGCAAAAAAATTTTGGCTTTGCCAGGAAAGCGAATCATACACATTGTTGGTTAGAAAATATATTTTCAAAACTATATATTAAAATCAATAATCACAATCATCACAACCATCCTTTGCTGTCCTCGTTTCATTCATCTCGCCATAAAACTTTTACAATAATTATTTGAACGAAACATGTGCAATAAATTAACAGCTTGATGCCTCAGTAGCTCAGTAAGTAGAGCACGTGCATGGTAAGCAGATATAAATCTTACAAACGGGGTCAGGGGTGCAATTCCCCTCTGAGGCTCAAATTTTTTATCAAATTGATTTTATTTAGTGTTTGTAAAGATTCAAATAGTCAAAATGTGAATATGTACATATGTCATTAAGAGTTGAATTGGATAAAGAATTAGAAAAAAAATTTCGAGAAATAGCTATGCGCAGATATGGTTATTCCAAAGGTGCTATTAAAAAAGCTACTGAATTTGCAATAAAAGAATGGACTAAAGAAGCGGCTTTCGAAATGCCAGTAAAAAATATTAAAGATCCATTAAGATTGATAGAAGGTGGTTTATCTCATTTACATGGCAAAATTACTTCCGTGGAATTGCAGCACGAGGCTATGAAAATTTGGGCAGAAAAATCACTGAAAAATAAAAAAAGGTAAGGTGTCAATCTGTACTTTATCGATGCAAATATTTTTTTAGAAATTGAACTGGAAGATGAGAGAAAAGAAGAGTGCAAAAAATTTTTTAGGAGAATAATCGATGGAAAAGAAAAATCGTTAACATCCGATTTTATTCTTTATTCAATTCTTTTAGAATTAATTAAAAAATCTAATATTAAAAGAGCGAAGGAATTTTTAATATTTTTGGAGATAACTAAAAATATAGAAATTTTACACCCATCATTAGAAGCAATTTCTATCGCAATAGATAAAATGAGAAAATATAACATTGATTTTGATGATGCATTGGTAGTTTCTTCAATGGCAGAAGCTAAAATTAAAAAATTAATTTCATTCGATAAAGATTTTGATAAAATCAAAGAAATTGAAAGACTAGAACCCGGTCAAATCTAATTGAAATTGCTCTCTGGCTGGACTACAGTGCGAGAATATTTTAATAATTATTAAAATACAATTTGATTATTAGTTATTATGAGAAAATTATTTTTTATAATTCCTTTGTTGGTTTTGATTTCTATAAGTATTTTTATTAGTGGTTATGTTGAAAGGCCTAAAACAGCTACAACAACTTCTACTACCACCACTACAGTCCCTAAAGAATCAGCATTAGCTACCGAGTTAGGATTGCCTGAAGGTTATAAGGCAGAGTTTCTGCTAAAACCAGATCTGCTCTCACCACTTTTCATTACTGCAACTTCTGATGACCAGCTCCTTGTAGCAGAACATTATGGCGGCCGTTTGCTGCGTATCAATCCTTTAACTGCTAAAATAGATGTTCTTTACAATCTGCCTCGTGGTGAGTGGAATGCCTTATTATCCGATGGTGCTGATGGCGCCTATATGGTTATTGGGGGCAAGCTTGCACATATCGATGGAAATGGCACTTATACTGTTTACTCCGACAATTACATAAATCCAACAGCACTCGGACCAAATGGCGAGATTTACGGATACACAAAATCTGGATACACAAAATCTGATGTGCTTGTTCTTCAAAGTAAAGATGAGAACCAAAGACCATCGCCACTGGTTTCTCAACAATCACTGACTTAGTTCGTGATAAAGAAGGAAATCTGTATGTATCAGATTGGGATATGGGCACGATAACTCGCATAAAGCCAGATGGTACGAAGCAATTACTTACTTCCGCAGTAAATCAAAAAGATCCTATTGATCTAGGATTCGCGCCAGACGGGACGCTATATGTAAATGAAGGTACTCCTGGATTAAGCCAAATCGACACAAATAGCGGAGCTTTGAAAAAAATTAATTGGTTTGGCGGTTACGAGGGCATGCACCCAACTGATTTTGCCTTCCTTTCCAACGGCAAAGCGTACTTTGTTGACCCTACCCATAATAATATTTTTGGTGCTGATTTCCAAAAAGAAAAGATGGAGTTGGTTGTTAGAGGAGGAGGCAATTCACGTGCATTGGATGTGGGTCCGGATGGTGCTGTCTACATTGGAGATAACAATGGATATCCATTTTACCGTTCTAGAATATTGCGCATACAATTAAATGGTTCAGCAGAAATTTATGCAGACAATTTAGATGCTATAACTGACCTGAGCTTTGCTCAGAATGGCAACATGTTTGTCACTACAAAATATTTTGAAAAAATGAAATATAACATCAACTCTGTTCTCTTAATAACTCCTGAACGCGAGGTAAAACCTTTGGCGTCTTGGGATAGTAGCCGCAATCCTGAAATGCGTGAGTTATGGAGTATAAGTGTGGATCCCAAAACAGGATTGGCAATCGCATATGACAAGTTAAGCAATAAGTTAATTAGTATAGATGAAAATGGAAAGGTTTTCGTACTTCCTAATACATTTGACTTTGATGATATGCAGGCCGTTTACTTAGATCATGCTGCTGATGGCACATTGTACGCTATAGAAGTCAACAGGAAAGGTTTTGGCGTCGGTCCTGTTATTGAGAGGAACATCATCCAATTTGATGAAAAAGGCAATCCCAAAATAATTACTGACTTCAACCACATAGGTTCTGGCACAGCTGAGAATATTGCAATTGCACCTGATGGAACTATTTATGCCCTTGGTTTTAAACTAGAAGGTACTGATATGTCTTTGTGGATAGTTGCAAAAAATGGAGAAAAGATATTGCTCGCGGATAAGTTACCTATAGATCCATTGTCTGTCGCCGCTGATGCTAAAGGTAATATCTATGTGGCATGCTCTGCCGGCTTGTTGAGAATTTGGAAGTAGAACAATACTGTATAACTTTTACAGATTTCTTAATTTGAAAAAATTATTAAACAACTTAGCTAATAGTTTATAACGAACGAATTTTTTTAGAATATCTCAAAATACCTTCAGATATCTCAAGGTATCAATGCGGGAGGTGTGAATTGAACCCAGAAATGTGATTTCATCAAATAAAAATATAAAAATATAAAAATAATAAAAATGGGAATCTTTATATACCAACCTTCTGCAAAATAAACAATAAAGAGACAAAGGATAGTATGGATCTTAGACAAGCTGGATATGGACTTGCACTGCTGATTGTATTCTGGGCTTTCCAAGTTGGATACTTCAACAGTCTTGGGATGACAGTATGGCTCGTCGCTGTCATAATTTTCTCGGTAGTTCTATGGCTCATCGGAAAGAGCACGATGCCAAAGCAGTCTGCCGAAATGAAAGAATTGTGGATGTTCACATTCGCATTTGTGCTGCTCGCGACTGTGATAATTTCCTACGGCGCCGGTTACATCGTTCCTGCATTCTCCAGTTCTGCTCTCGTTAGCGCATGGCTTATAATCTTCGGAGGAGCGATGTTCATAACAGGCTGGCAGTCCAAGCGTTCAATCGCCGCATTAATCGGAGTAATCTGGCTCTTTTCTTCTGTAATAACTTTTACATCTTCGGGAGGCCTATACAGCTTTATGATGTTCGGACTCGTGACAGGTCTGCCATTCTTAATAAACGGACTCATTAAAAAACGTTAAATCTTAAATTTTATGTGTCAGATATAATATATCTTTTACATTAAAAATTATTTTTAACCATAGTAGCAGAGAAAACCTTACTCTACAATTTTTAATTTTTCAATTTTGTCAGGATTACGAAAGACCCAAATAGCTGATTCACTTTTTTCTTTTAATTCTTCATACTCTCTAATCAAAGGATAAAATTTAGTTCTTATTCTTTCATGTAAAGAGCTAATATCTCTGTGAACTTTTTGTATTCCTCTCCTTACTCTATTTTTATATGATAGATATGATACCAATGGTTCAGGAATTATTCCTAAATTCTCAAAAATCTTTTTTGCATTAGAAGGATTGTAAGGGCCAAGCAGAGTTTTTTCACTTGCATGGAATTCTCCATCTTTCCATAAACCCATTTCTACTCCGCCATCATATCTAAATAAAAGGCTGATTAAAGTTTTGCCCCCGACTTTTAAATAATAAAGAGCATCATCATTTGAGTGAACAAGTTGCCATTCCATCAATTTTCCTTGTGCATAGGTCATTTTATCACTACTAAAATTATAAAACAGTTAAGAATTTAAACCCATTCCAAAATGTTCTATTGTTGCTTCTCTCAATCGTCTACCCAAATCCTCGTCATTCATTTTTATCGCATCTATAGTTTGTTTGGAACTGAATGGAATAGGACCTATAGCAAAACCATCAACAATTCCTTCTTTAATTGCTGGTAAAACTTCTCCCATCGTCCAACGATAATAACCATTGCTAGGATTTCTAACTTCTTTGTAATGACCTAACATTTTAAAGAAGTTTACTTCTTCTAGAATATCTTTGAATTGTGGTTTCTGTCCGTGGAAATATTTCCAAACATTACCCCTCTCAATTAATTCCATATCAGCTTCTCTTGCATAGGTATACCATGCTGAAGAAAACCCATCTGAAACTTCATAAGTCCAAGGTTCGTCTTCTCTTTTCCAATGGTACATTATATCAATAACCATCAATTCTCTCTCTTGGCTCAATCTTTTACTTTTTAATGAAGCATCTAACATACCAACACTTTCAACATCAGGTACATTAACCACATTGAGAGGACTTCTATCCCAAACAAAAGTTCTATCACCTTCCCAGAAAGCAGTTTCAGGAAGGTCACGTAAGAATAATTTTTCATCTATATAGCTTGGACCACCTCTTTCGTCCCATTCTTTAACTCGTCTTTCATATTCTTGCTTATCAACAAGTTCCAATCTACAAGATGATTCAGTATAAGGTTTTCCATTTACTTCAATAATAGGCCATGATTTATTCATATGAACTCCAGGTTTGTAACCACAATTATTAATTCGACCCCAATAGATTTCGTTAAATCCGACTACTTTTGCCACTGTACTATCAGGATATGGATTATAACCAGCCTCACGATTTTCTTTAGGTATTGTAATTACTACTTTGTCCCCGATTTTCAATACATCATCTATCATTTACAGCACCTTATGATTTTTTAAAGAATAGTTAAAGTTTTAAGGCTTTCTATCAGATAGGAAATTCAATTAAATCTTCTAGTTTTAACAGAACTGATATTATATCACTATGGTTAAATCTTAAATAACTAGGCTGAATTTTGGTTGTTTTCCCAATTAAAAATAAAAGATTTAATGGATTGGTTCAAATCCCACCTCCCGCATAGTGTTTATACACATAACGTCGGAGCAGTTGCAATTTGATACCGTACCCGTTGGGAGCACTTTTTTACAGTTGTGAATAATTTTTTCAGTATATAATTCTTGAGGATATAGCCAGATATGTTATTAGAAACAAAACTGCCCAAGAGATAATTATGAAAATGGCATTTTTGAGAGAATAAAGTTCATCTTGAAGTTTCTGGTAATTAACATAAGCCTTAGTGCTAATTCTTTGATTTTGTTCTCAGAGATTTTCCAAATAATCGGATAGAATATTATGATATAAATTGTCGAAATTATATTTGCAAACAAAACATTGCCAAATAAAATAAGCTGTAAAAGTGCTACCACAAGGATAGCTAAAATTGAGAAAATTATTAGTTTCTCTTTAGCAGTGTAGTATTTCCAAACAACAAAAGGTTTTACTGCAAATATTGAGTAGTTATATCTGTAATTTATGTAAATCATTACAAAGATGCCGTAAAAAACCAGTATCGAAATAAAACTAATTATAGTACTCCAAATTGAAGCGAATATATCCAAATTCATAATTGGTGTGATGAATTTAGTAAAAAATGCAGAAATCAAAAATATTGCAGGAATGAATGAAATGAAATACTTAATTTGATTAGCAATTCCTTTTACAGTATCCTGTTCAAGTTCTGAAATTATTGCCAAAAAATCACCCTGTTTGTTAATAATATCTACCAATTCCTTCGAGAAATAGTTATACCTAGAAACTTTATTTACAGCTGTAAACGTAATTACCGCATCGAAGTCCCAGTGAAATGCGGAAGCTTTTTTCGCCACAACTTGAGTGCACACCTCCTGCATTGTAGTCCAGACAGAAAGCGCACCTCTACTATGGTTAAAAATAATATTTAACCATAGAGATATAATATTCCCATCGTTAAATCTTAAATTTTTAATTAAATTTGTAAAAGAAAAAGAGAATTAGGAATAAGCTTTTTGAAAGGTTGTCGATTTTCGATTTTTAGCTGAAATTAAATTAAATAAAAAAGAAAGGAAGCCTAGTGGAACAGATGAGTGATTGTTCTCTGCACCTTTCTCTTTGTCTTCGACTCTTCCACCCTAGGCAAGACTTCCTTTATCGCTTCCTTGGTAGCGAAGAACTTTCTGAAGACTTCGTCTCTGCGTCTTCCCAAACCTCCGTTCACGTCTGGCATGTTCAAGCTCCTCTTAACCAAGACAACTGACTCACCGACTGCGTTAACCTCTGAAGCTGGCAGAAAGAATCTGTCCCCGCTCGATCCTTGGCAAACGATGACGTCTTCATTTATCGCTTCGATCTGCTGTATCTCTTCCTTCGAATAGTTGTAACCAAGAAGGGAGAATTTTGCTCCGAAAGCGACTTTAATTTTGTCTATGACAAGTCCTGTCTTGCTAGCGTTGGAATCAACAACCTCTTTTCCCACAATCTCCTTTGCCTCAGCAATGTGTGACTTTACGACTGCGGTGAATTTGTTGATGAAGTTCAACATTGGTTCCATTCGTTATCACTACAGAATAGTAATAATGCATAACTATTTAAGACTTTGTGTAAATTTTCAATTTTCTATTTGATAGAAAATTTCTCGTTTTGGATTTTTGCTTCTAGGTTTTTTGTAAAAAAAGAAGAAAAAGGAAAGGAAGAAAATTTTTGTTTTAACTTGGCAATTTGTAGAAGCCGCTTATGTTGAGTATGAGATGTCCCGCAGAAACCGTTCCGTTGTAGCTTCCTCTTCCGACAATTCTCACTGGATTGTTGCTCGAATCGACCGCGTGGAGAATTTCCAATTTGCCGCTGAGGTCCAGGGTGCCGGCGTTATTCGTGTCATAGTTCAGCTTTTCGTTGAATTTCGCGTAGACCTGTTTGAGTCCGAGGGTGTTAGGCTGGCTGAAGTATACAGTCATGTAGCCGCTGTCCTCTCCGTCATTTTTGTTCTTGTCATTCTTGGAAAGCCTGAAGTTTTCCACTATTGAAATTGTCCCGTTTCCGAGCTGTGTCGAGTTGAAATTTCCTGTGTAGACTCTGTCCTTGACGTTCCATGCGTTGTCTTTTGAGACATTGAATCCCTCTGCGACAGTTGACGCGGAGATGGTCGCGTTGAAGGGAGTCATTCCGCGAGGAACATCTTCTGGATCATGATTTTGATTTTGATTTTGCGACCCGATAGTCGTGGTAGTTGTCGTGGTTGTGGACGAATCATTTGAATCTGGCTTACAGCCTCTAAGGGAGACACACTCCGGTTTAGCTATTGCCAAGCTAGAAAGAACTGTCAGAAGAACTGTCAGCGCTATTAGAACAATCGCTGAAGTTTCCGTAATTAGTCTCTTGTCCATCATTTCACCTTGTTTACCTTTCCGCAATACTTCAACCAAGTCGCATATAAACATTTGCCCGGATTTTTTCTATTCTCTGGAAGAAATTTTATTTAAAAAGATGAAAAACTAACTATGTAAAGAAAGATTTCGAAATATTTTGAAAAATTCGTTAAGGTGTCGAAAGAATTGTGAAGATTTCAGAAAATCAACTAGGAGAATTTTAAAAATGGCAATTAGGAATTTGAATTTTTTCGACTGGTTCCTTGCTCTCTTCGGAATGAAGAAAACAGTGAGGCTCGGAATTTACGGAAGCGTAAACACAGGGAAGACGACGCTTGCAAACAGGATTTCCAAGGACTGGACTGGTCAGGAGGTTGGAAAAGTATCTCCAATTCCTCACGAAACCCGTTTTGTTCAGAAGAAGGAAAAAATTCACATAAAGCATAAAGGAAAAAATCTAACAATCAATCTTCTCGACATGCCTGGCCTCGCGACGAAAATTGATTATCGTCAGTTTCTGAAATACGGAATGTCGAAGAAAGCTGCAAGGCAGAGAGCGAAGGAGGCGACTGACGGTGTTATCGAAGCGATAAAGTGGCTGAACAACGTGGACACAGTTCTTGCTGTTATGGACGCGACGCAGGATCCTCTCACGCAAGTCAACGTCACTCTGCTTGGAAATCTCGAGGCAAGAAGAATTCCTGTGATAATTGTTGCAAACAAAATTGACAAAAAACGCGCGAAACCAGATGCAATCCGTGATGCATTTCCTCAATATCCAGTTGTTGAGGTGTCAGCGTTGAAGGGAAAAAATATTGAGCATCTTTATGAGGCAATTGCAAAACATTCGAAGGGAGGATAAAAATGAAAACTACAAAAATAAAATTCGATTTCGTATCATCAGCAACTCTCGATGAAAAACCAAGGAACGTTCGGATTAATTTTATCTTAAACAGGGTCAAGGACGGAACTATTCTTGTAACAGACGGGGTTCTAAAGCCGGAAGAAGAAATTGATTTGATAAAAGAGACGATGAGACGAGTGGACGACGGATTTCCAGGAATAGAGGTCGCGAGTCTGAAGAAGCCGACGAAAGGGATGCAGAATGTCTTGGAGAAGATGGTTGATTCGAAAGAGCGCGTTCAGAATCTCATCGCAGGATTGACAGGACAGTCTTTCGAGAAGACTAGCATGCGAACAGGACTGACGCTCATCGGTCCGGCAAGATTCATCAAAAAGGTCAAGAAAAATCCGAATTCATTTTCAGTTTTAACTGAAGTTTAATTTTTTAATTTGTGTTTAAGAATTATTTTTTGTTTTTATGTCTCACAAATGCTTACGATGCGGAGCAATTTATCAAGACAATGACAGCAATATTCTTCGTGGTTGCACGAAATGCGGATCAATTTTCTTTCTCTACATGAAGACGCAGCAAGAAGAGCAGCAGCTACAGAAGATTGAGGAAGAGCTGCAAAGAAAAGATACGACGTTCGAAGAAGAATTGTCGAAGCAGTTGCAGGAAAAGAAGGCAGAGCCAATTGCCGCGATGGAAGAAGTAAGATATGAAGTAGAGCTACCGATGCCGAAGATGAGCAGGAAAGCTGCAAAGGAAGCAAAGAAAATCCGCACTCCAAAATTCGGGATAGAGACGATCCGCGTGCCGAGAGAAGGAGTTTACGAAATCAATATCGAGGCGTTGATGGAGAAGCGTCCGATCATAGTGCTCGAGAAAGGAAAAGTTTATTTCATCCATCTCCCTTCTGCGTTCGAGAAAGTTAGAGCAAGAGAATAAATAATATATTCAAGCCTCTATAGGTTTTTCAATCCTTTTTAGATTCAGTTTCTCAAGTCTATCTGCTGCTTCGAGAAAAAGTTTTTCAGTGCCTCCATAATATGGAACTGAATCCAATACAAGACTACGATGATCAATATTGATGTACAAACATTCTGGATTTCTGCCATTCATTCTTTCTTCAAATCTACTCATCGCTCGCAGATGGCCAGAATATCCCAATCTTATGAAATCAGCTGCCAATTCCTTGACCTGCTCGAAACTTCCTCCGAAACATCTAATCGCATCGAAATAAACAGACGAAACAAATTTATTACCAAAAATTAATTCTGGAACTGGAGGCATCATCTTCTTTTTTTCCGAATCTCTGTTAACTATTTCAACTTTGAAGTAATTATCGTGATTTACTATAACGAGTTCTGTATTACGAGCAACTCTTCCTTCTGCATAAAGAGATTTTGGTGCAGCAAGACTGCCATCCAATGCCGACCAAATTTCAGGTATTTCATGAATTATTTCTGCAATTTTGTTTGGATCCAACGGCAATTCATCTTCTTTCCCCGCCCTCGTATCTTTTTTCTGTGGCGATTGGCATATTTTTCCTAATTTTTATAATTCTAATAAGGATTAATATTTATTTATTTTTCACTTTCTCTCTAACCAACAAAAAATTTCTATCCAGAAAATTATCGAAAAGCTTTTATTGTCTTCTTTACAACATTTAATAGAAATAAATGTCATCCCTACCTTTGATAAGCAGACTGGACTGGAATAATAGAAATAATAATTCATTTAATTTCACTTACAAGTTCTGCGGACTAGTCTGCATGATTATCACAGGTTAGTTCGGGATGATTCCGTTCTCGCTTTCTATTTGTCCTCGAGCATCGGATGACCAAGCTTCTGTGCGGGTGTTCGTTAATAGAAAAAATTGAAAAATAAAAAAGATCATCGGTTTCGTCGAAGGAATTGAGAAAGGATAGATGACAGATAACTAATCCTGAAAGAATGAATGCCAAAATAAAAATACATACCGACACCTTAGTATCGTTCATCCCTCATAAAATTCTTGCGAGAAAAATTGAAAATGGAACATGTTTTAACTGCTTTCTTCACAGATAGAATAAAGAAAGGCGAGATAATATGGCAAAAATAGATGTTTGGTTTGATCAAGAAGGAGATTTGTTAGAAGTTACTATAGGCAAACCAAGAAAAGGATTTTTCAAACCAATTGAAGGGGAAGATGCTTTTGTAAGAGTTGATGCTAGGACAGGAAGGATAATTGGATTTACTATACTCAATTTCACAAAGAAATTCAGAAAATCAAACAATCATCATCTTAAGATTCCTTTGCCGTTAAAGAAAATTAAATCATTCCAGTAGATCTTTCCTTCTCAACTATTTCTTTCATTTCCGGCTTCATCTTAACGAGCGTCTGGAACAAATCTTCAGCATATTCTTCAGAAATCAGTTTATCGTCACGCAGTTGCTTGAGCAAAATGAAAGTGTCCATCGTTATGCTTTCTTTCTCCAATTCGTCAGGCGCAGCACATCCTTCCTGCTTTCCTCCGAAACAATTCCTGCATGCATGAGCAAGGTTGTCAGCAACAATGTAGTAAATTTGTGCAACGCGAATCTGTTCAGGATGAGTGACACTTTGTGTCTTTGCAATCTCCTGTTTCATCCGCTCAATCATTTCGTAAATTGCTCTATGTATGCATTCGTTCTGTTGCCTCATTCTCTCTCAATTCTCTTCAATTCTCTATGATAATTATTTTGTCGAGAAAAGATAAATCGAAAGGTATTAATCCTTAACAATTTGGCTTTTATGCAGATTTCAATGAAACAAATGAAATTCAAAGCAGCAATTGACATAAGAATGAAAAGAAAAAATGTTAGCGACAAAAATGAAAATGGAAATTTCAGTATGAATCATTTCTGCAGCGATTGCAGAGTCAGCCTAATCAGGCAGCAGATGGAATTCGTTTGCCCGAAGTGCGGAATGGTTGAAGAATTGATTGAAGGTAGCGAATAATTTAATAATTTCTGCGCAAATTTAAAAAAACAATGAAAAAAATTTCTCCACAAAAATTATTTTTAAAAATTTTCTATGCAATATTAAAATGTTTAGAAAAATTTCTACCAAGTAGAAGAAATTTTAGCAAATTTTGAACATATCATTGCTAAGTAACAAGACAATTGTTATGAAGCTGTTACGACTAAATTCTTATTAATCATTAAAAAATTGATGCCGATGAAAGAGCGACAGTTTGAGCAGTTTCACGAAATTATTTGTCCTAAATGCGGGGAAAAAATAGATCTTGAAGTTATCATCAACATTTTCGGCGAGGAAAAAAAGAAAAAATGAAATGAGTTCGAGTGGAAATGAACAAAAGAAACTTTTTGAGCAACATGAAAAAAGGAATCGAAGCGACAGCAATAGTTTTAGGTGCTTATGCTATTGACGAATTTGTTAAAAAAATCCCTCCTGTATATGCAGTTCCAAATATTTCCTACATGTGGCCTGCTTTATCTAGCACTCCAGAGATAGAGTTAAGATTTTCGGAGAAGGATTGGATATCGAAAAAGGCAAATCTCGATTTAATTAAGATAGATGATCATAAATTCAGATTATATAGCGGATATATGCTTTCTTCTGACGGAAGTTCATTGAAGAGATATTCTCAAGTTGTTTGGCTTACTCGTAAAATACCTCTGTGTGGAGATCAATACAATGTTATTGTTAGACCAAGAGATTCAGATAAAGATTTTCCATTGCCACAAGACTATGCGATGAATTTGTTCTGGGACGGATCTAGAAAATGTGAACCTGCGGATACACCAAAGGTTTGTATTTATGAAGGGAATGGGGCAAGTGGATTTGCAAAAATTTGTGAGGATTCTAGCTTAGTTAACGCGAAGATGTTTGTTGATGCACCAATAAGATTGACAAACTTATTGACTCCTAGAGGAGAAGATTTTAACACTCCTTATGAAAAGTGTGCAGGATTCATTCTTGAATGGGACCTTCTCAATCCGCCTAATAAAAGACCTGAATCGAAGATTGATACTCCTGCTCAATTTGATTCGCTTTCGAGGAGACTTTATTATAAGGAGAGGCATGAAATTGGAAACATATATTCTACTCAAAACTACTGCTTGCCTGGGGATACAATTGTTCCACAGAGTGATGATTGGTGGCAAGAATTCACGAGACCAAGTGAATGGGCTTATGTAGGTCTTGATAACTTTCCTGTGACACAAGCATTGCTAGAACCAAACCCGACAGTAATTATTGCTGCCGCGCTTCTTGCGACTATCGGTGGTATAACGTACAGAAAAGAAAAAATTAAAAATCAAGGAGAAAGAAAGAGCCGGAAATAAATAAAAACAGTGATTAGTTATGAAAGCAGAAACAAGTTATCCGATTCTCTTAGTTCTTTCAATTTCGATTTTCATAGTTGCAACTTCACTTTTTTCAACTGCAGTTATTTCTCCATTTGACTGTGGTGGCTGCGGCGGGCGGGAAAAAGGAGGAGGAGGCGGAGGATGCGCGCCAGGCTCAACTGCTTCCTGCACTGACCAATACGGCTGTTCAGGAACTGCAATATGTCAAAGCAATAGAGAGTGGGGTCCTTGTTACGGCCAAGAATACACAGTTCCTGCATGCTTAGGATCTGCAGCAGCATGCAGCAGTTTTTCCATATCTTCCACTACACAAGATCAAACAACACGGCAAACACAATGCCAACAGCAGCAAAGCTGTTCCTGGT
>Ga0315280_10004195_pt1 | contig 21508 bp, 17 predicted proteins | sample YL17G06_40_MG_FD_203697 | JGI IMG/M metagenome (GOLD analysis project Ga0315280, IMG submission 203697) | Sediment microbial communities from Yellowstone Lake, YNP, Wyoming, USA - YL17G06_40 | ecosystem: Environmental > Aquatic > Freshwater > Lake > Sediment | place: USA: Wyoming | collected...
AGCAATTACTATATTGCTTCTCCGCCGTCCCTTCATTACCTGCTGAAACGAGCAAAAACCCGACTTTATCACAAGGCTGCTAGCCTGCTGTTGCGCCTCATGAGCGACCCTCGGCTGCGGCCGAGTTGGAGACAGGGCGGAGCGCCCTCGGGCGCTCCGCCCTCACCTGTCAGCCGCGGCCAAGCGGTCTGTTGCCAATAGCGACGAAGTCGCCCCTCCTCTGCCAGAGGAACGGCGGCTCAGCGCCGTTCGCCGCCTCCTTCAGCGATCGCTCGAGCTGCGGCAGGAACTTGCGGTGCGTGATGACCACTGCGGGAGTGGGGGAGGACAGGAAGCGGACGACGCCCTCGATCTCGTCCCGCCTCTCTCCCAGATCAACTATCGGGCGGCCGAGGTAGAAGATCGTCGAGTTCCGCTTGGCATAGTAGACCCCGACCGGCGTTGAGGCGGGAGCCGCGGCAGACACGAATCGGGCCAGCTCCTTCCGGGGCTGGGCCTGGATCTCAGCCTTTCGCGGGTTCAACCACCCGACCAGAGCGAACCCAGCGATGGCCATCGCCAGACTCAGCGACGGAACGACCAGGGAGCGCCTGAGACCCATCGCCGCGGCTGCGGATAGTGAGCCCACTGCGAGCGCGCCAAGTATGACCACAGGGGACGCGCCTGGAGTCCAGTCGCCGAACTGCTCGGCGAGCCGCGCCTGCACTGAGTGCGGGGGGAATGCCGCGACCACAGCCGCCGCCGCGCACAGGAGCCCGATAAAGCCGAGGATGACGCCAGCAGCGGCGGCAAAGCCGCGCTCGCGCGTGGTACGCTCGACCCAGGCGTCGAGCCATGCTCCCACCATCAGCGCCATCGGCGGGAACGCGGGCGCGAGGTAATGCGCCAGCTTGGATCGAGGGATGGAGAAGACCAGGATCACCGCCAGCGACCACCAGGCGAGGAAGCGAAGCACGTGCCGACGGTCGGAGTGGCGGAACGCGTGCGCGTATGCAGCGGGGAGAAATGCCACCCATGGGTAGGAGTAGACGAAGATGTACCAGAGATTGCCCCAGACCGGCTCGGTGCGCGCAAGCTCACCGCGCATGTGGCCGAAGTGCTCACCTACGAAGAAGGTAGCGAAGAATGCTGGCTCGTGAATCAGCTCGTAGACGTACCAGGGCGCGGCGACAGCGAGGGTCAGCGCGATGCCAGGAAGCAGGTGGGCTTCACGCGCGGTTGCCCTCAATCTGCGCGCCGCCAACAGGTACCCGAGCAGGCCGCACAAGACGACCCCGAGCGGCACCGGCCCCTTTGCCAGCAGCGCCAGAGCGAAGAGCGGATAGGCGGCGAGATAGAGCCAGCGCTTGCGCCCCGGCTGCGCCTGGGTGCCCAGGTAGAACAGGAACATGGCCGCCGCAGCGGCGGCAGTCAGCGGGATGTCGATTGACGCATCGCGGCCGATGTCGATCCACATATAGCACAGCGCCAGCGCGAGGCCGGCGAAGAACCCCGCCCGTCGCCCCAGCGTGCGCGCCCCGAACCAGTAGGTGAGCAGGACCAGCGCGGTGGCGAGAAAGGCGGACGCGGCGCGGGCGGCGAATTCAGTCTGGCCAAGGAGCCGGAAGGCGGCGGCGATCATCCAGTAGATGAGGATGGGTTTCAGCAGGAACGGCTGGCCGTTGAAGTATGCAGTGCCGAGCTCGCCGCGCATGAGCATCTCGCGAGCGCCTTCGGCGTAGTAGGCCTCGTCGAAGTCCTCCAGCGGGGTCAGGCCGAGCCGCCAGAAGTAAAGCGCCCCGCACAGGGCGAGCAGGACCAGCGGGAATGCGAGGCGGCGCCAGTCAGACTGCGCTCGTGCGCGAATCTCAGATACCATGACTCTTTCGTTCGTCTACCCGATATACAACGAGATCGAGAATCTGCCGCGGCTCGCGCCGGAGACCAAGCGTATCGCCGCCGGGCTCGTGGACGACTTCGAGGTGATCCTGGTCAACGACGGCAGCAGGGACGGAAGCGGCCCGTTCATTGACCGGCTTGCGGCGGAACATACGCGCGTCCGCGCCTTCCACCACGCGCGCAATCGAGGCCTGGGTGCGGCCATCTCGACCGGCCTCGCGCATGCGTCGAAAGAGCTAGTTCTATACATGGACTCGGATTTCCCTGTCAGCGTCGAGGAGGCGCGGGCGGCCATCGGGCGGTTCGGCCCGGACTGCGATATGCTGATAGGGTACCGCCTCGGTCGCGCCGAGGGGCCCCGCCGGGAGATCATGTCGTGGAGCTACAACCGACTGGTTCGGTGGACATTCGGGCTCCACGTGAGAGACGTGAACTTCGCTTTCAAGCTGATCCGGCGCTCCCTGCTGGAGCAGATGAGGCCTCGCTCCGAGGGGTCGTTCATAGATGCGGAGCTGCTGATCGAGGCGAGGCGACTCGGCGCGCGCATCAAAGAGACCGGCATTCACTACCACGCGCGCGTCGCGGGGGTCTCCACTGCGGCCAGTAACAGAGTCGTCATCCGCATACTGCAGGAGATGTGGCGGTACTGGCGCACGCGGCGCGCGAACGCGCTCGGGCCGGCCGGCGTCATCGTCAACGCGGATGACTTCGGGCTGTGCGAGGCCGTCAACGACGGGGTGGTGACGGCGTTCGACCACGGCATCGTCACCAGCGCGAGCATCCTGCCGACTGGCGAGGCTTTCGCGCAGGCGGCTGACCTGGCGCGCTTCCGACCGAACCTGGACCTGGGGGTGCACCTGTCCCTCACGCAGACGGTCCCGGTGTCGCCGCCGGGCGCTGTCCCATCGCTGGTGGATGGGCAGGGGCGATTCCCGCCGACCTGGTCGGCGTTCGTCTTGCGGTACCTCCGCGGGCGCATTCGCAGAGCGGATGTCGAGACCGAGGTGCGGGCGCAGATCGAGAGAATCCGGCAGGCAGGTCTGGGAATGTCGCACATCGACAGCCACCAGCACCTGCACATGCTGCCCGGGATACTGCCGGTGGTCGCTCGCCTCGCGCACGAGTACGGGATCGGCGCCCTTCGATACCCCCGCCAGAAGCGCGATCAGGCGACGGCCCGGGGGCTGGCGCGGCTGCGCCGGAGGGCGGTGGAGAAGGCGCTGCTCGCGATGTGCACCGTCGGCGCGCGAGGCCTGGGGCCAGACAGGTTGCTGATGCCCGACGACTTCCGGGGTCTGAGCGAGGCCGGTCACTGGGACAGCGCGAGCCTGGCGCGCACGGTCGCCGACATTGACGGCGGCCTGACGGAGATCTGCTGCCACCCTGGCACGGACAACGGCATCGGCAGCCGCTTCCCCTGGGGTTACCAATGGGAGCAGGAACTGGCGGCCCTCACTAGCGCAGAGGTCGCGTCCGCGGTGGCCGAGAGCCGGGTGACCTTGACGACCTACCGGGACACATTGGCCAGGCAGACGGGCGCGTGAGAGCCACACGCCCGAGAGAGGCCGCTGCGGAGCGCCAAGGCGCTCCGCAGCATGCACGCTGACCAATCCCTACTGAACCAGACTGGCCTCCCCGTTCCCCTTCATCGTCATTGTGCTCATCACGGTGGGTCCCGAGCTGACTCTCATCTCCATCGAGATCTCCGTCACCTGCTTCACGGTCCGCCCCGCCACATGGTCGAACCAGAGAGTGACATTCGTCGTGCCGGACTCGCGGAGAGCGACGGGCTCGCCCTGCCCACCCGGCGGCGGGGACACCGGCATGTCGAGCTGCCACGGCGCGATCACCTCGATCTTCGCGCACTCGACGCCGCCGACCTGCTCGAAGCCAGCCAACGTGGACTTCATCTCGATCGGGAACTTCATCTTCGCCATCTGCTGCTTCGCCTCGGGCGGCATCGGCACGCCCAGCGCGTCTATCATTTGCGCCGGGTCCACCACCATCTTCGTCTCCCACGTGTCGCCGACTGATACCGGCTTGTCGGGGAACATGGGCTGCGCGAACTGGCCGACCACCTTCGTGATGTAGTCGCCGATATTGATCTTCTTGCCCTGCGGCCCCGGGATCGGGGGGATGAGCCCGCTCAGCCCCTGGATCTCCAACAGCTTCCCGCGCTTGTCCATCACCGTCTGCACCGGCAGCTCGGGCAGCTTGAAGAGCTCCGCCGGGACCAGCCCTCTGGCAACCCTCCGCGATGCTCCTCCGCCAGCCCTCCGCTGTCCGCCACCGGCGGCGCCCCGCGCTCCGCCGCCGTAGATGCCAAGCTGAAGATGGAAGTCCGCAACGTCAACGATGGCGATGAACGAATCCACCTTCGTCCCACAGGTCATGTCACCGTTGTCGGCCACCTTCTTCACGAGGGTCTGAGTCCGAGCGCTCCCACTGAACGAGGGGCTGATGGTGAACGCCTTCGAGGCATCGGCCGGGTTCGGCATCGTCATATCCATCTGGAAGCTCACCGTGTTGTCATACGTGAGCTGCGAACCCGGTACTCCCTTGAGCTGGAGAGTCACGGACTCCGGCTGCGCGCACGCCGCCGACGCCACCACCACAGCAATCGCGACCACAAGCATCACAACTGATACCCGCCGCATTGGCATTCCCCTTTCGTAGATAGGCCGAGGGGCCATTTGGTTCCGCAGAACGCGATATGATAGTTACGGGGGAGGCGGCGTCACTCCTGTTGCATGCGCGCGAAATGCCGGGCGGCTTCAGTTGCGGCTTCGGAAGGGCGGCAGGATACCTGTTCAGCTTATGGCCGACGAAATACAAGACCGCCCAGTGACACTGGGCGGTCTTGCAGAGGATTCACCCTCATCGAACTGTTGGTACAATGACTTTACCGGCCGTATGTGTACAAATCGTGAATGCTCGGGAAAAGTTCTGTGGTTGTTTTTCCTGGCAGCAGGGTAGTATGATGGCTAGTATTACTCCGTTAGATTAGATCATCCCGCGGCCGGCGGAGGAAGGGCTGGCCGCAGACAATGCAGACGCCGGTCCAGGTGGCAAGAAGCTGCTGGAGCCAGCCCAGGACCTGGGGAAGAGTGAGCTTTGCCCCCCCTTTCGGCAGCGCAGCCGCTCGGAGAGCACGAACGCGAACGCCAGCAGGACCAGGGTGACATGATGATGCCAGCCGGCCCAGCCCCGGCCTTCAAAGTGATCGAGCCCGAGATGATCCTTCATCTCCCGATAGTTCATCTCCACCGCCCAGCGGCTCTTCGCCCAGCGCACCAGCGTGCGCAAGGAGGTGTCCTCAGGCAGGTCCGAGAGCCAGTACTTGGTGGGCGCCTTCGCCTCCTCGGGCCACTCCAGCAGCAGCCACACGACGGGCAGTTCTTCTTTTCCCTGCTGCCAGCCATGGGCGGGCTGCACCCGCAGACGGGCGAAGCGAGAGCTCATCTTGCCCTTGGTTCCCTCTCGCCAGGTCACCTTGCGCCAGGCCGATCTCGGCAGAGCTAGCGCGATCGCCTTCAGTTTCTCAGGGACGGGAGCATTTCTGTATTTGGGCACCCGCGGCCGGCCTTCTTGGCTTTTCTGGCGCACGCGTGCGTCTCTTCTCTGGGGCTGGGTCCACGCCACCAGGGTGTGCTCCACTTCCACCACATAGCGCAAATGACGCTTGGCCAGACCCTGCCGAAACTCGGTGGTGCTGCCATAGCCGGCATCCGTCACCACCACCTCTGGCGCTGGCACGCCCCAGGAAAGCAAGTGGTCTATCAATTCAAGCGCGAGCTGCCACTTGGTTTGGAACTGCACCTCCGCCGGGACTCCGACGCGTTCGCAGCGGCTCCGGTCGTCAGTCCATTCTTTCGGCAAATACAGCGCCCACTCCAGGGGCATCGCCCCCTTCGGGGTGGCATAGGAGATGCTCACCCCGATCTGGCAGTTGCCCCGCTTGCCCAGGGTCCCGGAATACTGGCGGGCCACTCCCACCGAGTGGCGCCCCTGCTTGGGAAAGCCGGTGTCGTCCACGATCCAGCACCCTCCCTCGCCCAGCGCCGCGGTCATCTTCTTGGCCACCGTCTCCCGCACCGGCTCCCAGTCCCAGGGGCTTTGGTTCAGAAACTGCTGGAGGCACTGCTCATCGCCATCGGGCAGCCGATCCGCCATCGGCTGGCACGACTTGCGCCGGCCCTCCAGCAGCAGCCCCCGCAGATACACCTGCGCCCACCGGCTCTGCTTGCGATACGACAGCGAATCCAACATCTCGCCGGCAAATGCCTCCAATCGTCTCCGACCAGCCTCCAGCTCTCGTGTCGTCATACCCGCTATTACCACGCAGGTACCAGTTAATCTAACGGAGTAATACTAGGATCCGGGCGCGGCGAGCTGGAATCCGTTCCCCTCTGCGACCTCGTCTCCGACTGCGCCCCCGCGCTGAAGCGCGTCTGTTATCCCTTCACAGAGATCGAGCATTGCCATGTGGACTGTCTGGTAGCAGGACTGCAGCGATCGAGCCCGCGCCGCGAGCACCCCGCTCTCCTCGATCAGGTCTCGGGTCCTCGCGCTGATGGAGGACTGGTCTCGCAGCGCCAGGGCCAAATCGTTCATGAGTGCGCCAGCGGCGATCACGAACGAGTCCAGCGTCCCGTGCCGCGCCCGGTCGTCGGCCCGCAAGGAGAGCTGCAGGCTTCCGGCCGCCGTCTGCGCCTGGGTGAGCTGCTGCCCCAGGTCCTCGTTCTCCCGCTCCAGCGACGTGAGCCTCGCACAGATCTGATTGGCGCGGGTGTGCGCCGCCGCGGTGCGCGACACTGCCTGTGATAGCTGGCCGGCGTGGGTCTGGAGGATGCGAGCACATAGGCGCAGTTCCGCCTCCGACCGCCGCACCTCGTTCCGCAGATTCCTGAAGCGATCCGCCGCAGTCGCCAGCTCCTTCTCCGCCACCGACTTCAGCCGCCGCCGCAATTCGAGAAGCACTCTCAGATTGACGGCATCCCGGGCATGCGCTGCCGGCCTGACCGGCTCCTTCACGTTACCATTCCCGCCCCCCAGCGCGCTCTCGACCAACCCCAGCGTTCTCCCCATGTCCCCTCCTCGCGGGCCCACAGAAAAGCCTACGGCCTCAGGAAGTCCCGAGGCCGTAGACCGTCTAGAGCCCACCGGCTTATTGCGATCTGCGCCCCTGACCGCTTGGCACCACGATAGCGGAACACCCTGAGCCGGGCAAGGTGGTTCCGGAAGGCGCGTGTGCGCTGGAGCGCGAAACGCGGCCGGATGTCGGAGCGACCACACAAAGGGCTGAGGATCCCCCACAGACCCCTCCCCGGTGTGCCATACGGATTGACCCGATCAGCAGCGCCAGCTCCCCGGCCGCCGGGTGGTCAAACCCCGATCACCGACTCGATCGCCACGTACCATTCGCCTGGCGGCCGCGCCGCCGCAGCTCTTCCGCGGCATGAGACGGGACGGATCATCGCCACCTCGACGCCGGCAGCAGCGAACCCCGCCTCGCGCAGCAGCTCACCGCGACGGCTCGATTGGGGGCTGAGAATGGTGACGGGAGCGTTGGAGGGAGCCGCAGGGAGGAGCGCGTACACCTCATCGCGAGCGGTCTCGTCGCGTGGCAGGACGAGATCGCTGATGACTGTCAGCAGACGAGGAGCGCCTGAGACGATCAGCTCGCCCACGCAGATCGCTGCGGCCGCACCGGAGCGAGTTGCGTACAAAGCGATGGGATACTCGTCAGGCCGCTCGAGTCGCCGCCACCGCCAGAGGTCTTCATCCAGGAGGAGCCAGCCGTCCGTCGCGCCCAATGCTCGCTCGAACGGCCGGCGGTCGGATGGGTCGAGCTGCTCGGCCGGCGGAATTCCCTCGGGGATCGGGCCGGGAGGTCGGACGTATCGTGTCACCACCTCGCGCGGCTCGTAGCCGAGGCCCCGGTACAGCCGTTCCGGCGGCGACACCGGCTCATCGCGAGCGGTATAGAGCAGGCTCACATCGGCGCCGGCATTCTCCAGCGCGCCCAGCACGCGCTCGAGGAGCTTCGTCGCGAGGCCGTGTCGGCGATGGTCCGGGTGGGTCATCACGGTATCAACCAGACCGCAGAGGACGGCGTCGCCGCCCAGCCTCATCTGCGCGAGAGTCACGAAGACGCTCGAGACGAGCTGGCCGTCGGCGAACGCGGCCTGGCAAAGCTGCGGCAACATCCCTGGCCGGGCGAGGTACCAACGCAGGAAGGACGGTGTCGAGTGGACGACGCCATCGTAGTGAGAGAAGGTCAGGCCCTCGAGGTCCGAGAGCGCGACGATCAGGCGCTCGCGGTCGCCCGCCTCGGCATGGCTGAGAATCCGGTACTCGCGCATTGGCTTATCCACAAGGATTGCAGGAGTTCTCCCACCGGGAGGGGCAACCTCTACCGCCGGTTCTGGGCGGGTCCAGGCACGATCGCTCCACTGGTTCTCGCCTTTCTATCAGAGATGTGTCGAAATTGCGACAAGGGCCGAAGGATTAGCTGGGGTGGGGTTCGAAAAAGATCGTCCCAGCAGGAATAGAAGACTCAGCAGAGTTCGATCTGGAATACTTGAGCGGGACGCTGGCTCGATGAGATCAGGTGACAGAGTACGCAGCACTGTCGTTTTGCCTTCCATCCCCGCAGGAGCTGTCGGCACGGTCGAAGAGATCGGCAGCATTTTCGTCGCAGTTCGGTTCGATGATGGGCGCGTCGGCTATTACGCGCGCCGCCAGCTTGCCAGTTCAGGTTCAGATCAGCAGGTATCTCCGCTGCCGAATCAGACCATCGCGCTTGGCTTCGCGGCTGAGACGCTCGCCGCCGGCAGCCATCTCTGCCTGCTTCCATCGGTTGAACGCGAGGCACACAGGATCGCGGGGGACTTCCTGAGCGCGGGCCTGAAGCACGGGGAAACCTGCGTCTGCTGCGCCAGTCGCTCGTGGACGCGAGCGCTGCGGGCCGTCCTTGCCGCAAACGCCCACGACGGGACGAGCGACCCGGCGGAGGTCCTTTTCCTGAGTCCGAGGGAGGTGTACCTCCCGGCGACGGAGTTCACCGCGGACAAGCAACTGGCGCGTGTACAGAACACTTTGAGCGGCTTCCCTGGTGGGCGGGTGCGAATAGTCGGCCGGTGGGGCACAGCAGGGATCGGTGCATGTCGTGCGAGCGAGTGGTGGGATTACGAGATGCGCGTCACCTACCTTCTGCGCGAGCGCGGCGCCACTGCGATGTGCAGCTACGATGCGCGCAGCACCAGCATCTGCCGTCGCGCAGAGGTGCTCCATCCCTACGCCGTGAAAGGCGGCCGCCTGTTGTCGAGGAACGTCTCCGTCGTTTGATCGCCGTCCTCCCCGGAGCGCCGGGTCAGTCTCCCATCGCCTTCACCACCACCCGCTTCCGCCGCTGTCCGTCGAACTCCGCGTAGTAGATCTGCTGCCAGGGACCCAGGTCGAGCTGCCCGCGCGCTATGGGCACGATGACCTGGTGGTGGATCAGCAGGCTCTTCAGGTGCGCGTCCCCGTTGCTCCCGCCGGTGCGGTGATGGCGGTAGGCCGGGCCCTTCGGCGCCAGGCGATCGGCCCATTGGTCTATGTCCTCGATGATGCCGGGTTCTGCATCATTGACGTACACGCCCGCGGTGATATGCATCGCCGAGACCAGCGCCATGCCCTCCTGCACGCCGCTCTCCTCAACGACTCGAGCGACGTCCTTGGTCATGTTGATGTACTCGCGCTGCTTGCTCGTGTTGAACCAGAGATACTCGGTCGCGGACTTCATGGGTGGAGCCTCCTGGCCGGATTCAGCCAGCGGGATTCCATCTTCGCCAACAGGACGCCTCTCGGCCGCAGGTGAAGGAACCGCCGGCGAGAAGAGCGGTGCTTACCCATGGGCTGAGGGACACTATGCCAGAAGAGATCCTCCAGAATGCTGAACTGCTGGTCACGGTGCACACCGACCTCGCGTCGGCATCGGTATGCCTGAAGGGCACGGATCTGGGATGGGTGTTCGAGCCGAATGCCGATGGCGACCTGACGGTGACTCACGGCCAGACTCGCATAGCCGCCTCCCTCCGTGACGCGCGCTCCAAACGCGTCCGCCGCATCAGGACGGCGTCCGATGAACGAGTCTGCGTCTTCTACGAAGGTTTGCCCGGCCACACCGGCATTCTCCTGTCGTACTGCCTCGGCCCCTCAGGCGCCACTCTCCGCGTCGAGGTCGAGGCGCTGCCCACGGGAACGGCCTCACGCGTTGTGGAGACGCGCTCCCCAGGCCGTTTGTCATGGCGCGGGGCGAACCCCGCCCACACGGTGTGGCCGAACGCGGCGGGGATGCTCCTCCCGAACGACTACCCCGCCGCCATCGCACCCAACGGCGAGCACCTGGCCGACCGCATGGGGTTCAACCGTTCCCTCTATCAGCCGTGGTGGGGTGCGGTGGGCGAACGCGGCGCCTATCTGGCGATCGCTGACACCCCGTTCGACTTCGCATTCGACATCCGGCACCCGGCCGGAGGCCCCACCACGACGCGGCCCGTCTGGATGCCGTCGTTGGGCCATCTCGCCTATCCGCGAGCGATCCGCTACACCTTCTTCGAGAGAGCCGATCACGTCGCGCTCGCCAAGGCCTACCGCGCGTACGCCCAGAGCATCGGACGCTGGGTATCGCTGGACGAGAAGTTTGACCGCAGCCCGCAGGCGAAGCGCCTCGTCGGCGCCACGATCTTCCCGGTGATGATCTGCCGCCACGTGGTCTCGGCCGACCGTGCCACGCACCAGGTCACGTCCTTCGCTCGACGGACGGAGCAAATACGCCGACTGAAGACTCTCGGCAGGGAGAAGGTCTACCTGCACGTTGACGGGTGGGGGTTCCGCGGCTACGACAATCGTCATCCGGACATCTTCCCTCCCTGCCCTGAGGCCGGCGGATGGGATGGGTTGATCGCCATGTCGCAGGCGGCGCACGAGATGGGCTACCTCTTCGGCCTCCACGACCAATACCGCGACTACTATCTCGACGGCCCCCTGTTCACCGCGTCGCGCGCCATCAAGACAGCGGACGGCAGCCTCCCCCAGTGGTCGCTATGGGATGGGGGGCCGCAGACCGTGCTGTGCGCGAAGGAATCGCTGGCGAACATCCGCCATAACTTCGCAGAGATGCTGGGCCGCGGGGTGATGCTGACCGCGTCGTACCTCGACGTGTTCGCCATCGTGCCGATGGACGAGTGCTTCGATCCCGCGCACCCGATGACCCGCGAGGACTGCTATCGCTGGCGCGCCGCGGGCCTCGACCACGTGCGGAATCTCGGCATCGCGATCAGCTCAGAGGAGCCGGTGGACTGCTTCATCCCGCATCTGGATTTCGCGCACTGGGCCGACTACCCCCGGACCGGTTTCATGCGCGGCGACTACCTCGGCATCCCCGTGCCCATCCACAGCCTGGTCTATCACGACGCGCTCCTCCTGCCCGCGGTATTCGACTACGGGGCCACGCCGGAGAATCGAGCGCGCGCGTTCCTGGAGGGCCTGGCCAGGGTCGAGATCCCCTATGGCAGCATGGAGTGGGACCGGCCGGAGCAGTTCCGGAACGTGGACCTGATGGCCAGTCTGCATCAGGCATGGGGGACCGCAGAGCTGCGGAACCACCGGTTGCTCGATGCCGAAGGGCTCGTGCAGGAGTTCGAGTACCCCGACGGCGCGGTGGCGGTTGACCTGCGAGACCTTCGCTACCGCATTGATGGCGGCCCTGTGGCGACGGACGGCTGGGAGAGCGTCGTCCTCTAAGGATGTCTAGCGCTCGCCTCGCTGCAAGGAGTCCGGGCTCGTCTCCTCGTCCTGCGCCCTCCCCAGTGCCGCGTGCACCGCGAACCCCGACGCGCAGGCGACGCTCCCGTGCTGTGTGGCCCGGGTATCCGCCCGCAGTCGCCGGATGCCCGCTGGCGTTACTTCGAGGTGCAGGACTCTCAGTAGTCGGCGTACGTTCGCCGCTCCCAGTCCGTCACGACCCCGTGCAGGTAACTCTCCCATGCCGTGCGGTGGAGTTTCACGAAGCGCGGCGCGATGGCGTCGCCGAGCGCGCCCAGCACGACCTTGTCGCGCTCGAGCGCCGCGAGCGCATCCCCAAGCGTCCCCGGCAGCGGCCGCACCCCGAACCTCCTGAGCTGCGCCGGCCTGAGCTCGTACACGTTCTCTGTGCGCGGGTCTAATGGCTCGAGCTTGCGCTGCACCCCGTCCATCCCCGCGGCTACCATCGCCGCCAGCGCGAGGTAGAAGTTCGCGGTGGCGTCGGGAGAGCGGAACTCGATGGAGACCTTCGACGCGTCCGCCGCAAGCGGCACGCGCACGAGCGACGACCGGTTGCGGTATCCCCAGCAGATGTAGACCGGCGCCTCGTGGCCCGGGACGAGGCGCTTGAAGGAGTTGACCGAGGGGTTGCACACCGCGGTCAGGGCGGCCGCGTGCTCCAGCAGTCCCGCGACGAAGTGCCGCCCCATCTCGGTGAGCATCCCATCACCGCCGCCGAACAGATTCCGGTCGCCGTCGTAGAGGCGGAAGTGGACGTGCATGCCGGAGCCGGCGATCTCCGCAATCGGCTTCGGCATGAAATTTGCCTCCAGCCCCGCGCGATGCGCGAGCGCTTTGATCGCGGTCTTCGCGGATACCAGCCGATCCGCCTGGGTGAGCACCGGTGCGAAGTCTATCTCCACCTCCACCTGCCCGGGCGCGTTCTCGTGGTGCACACGCTCAAGGGCGATGCCCATCTGGTGGAGAGACACGAAGATCTCGTTCAGCCGCTCCGAGAGTCCATCTTTCGGGTAGATGTCGACATATCCGCCGGCGTCCGCCGGCTGTCCATCGCGCAGCAGGAAGAACTCGAGCTCCGGCTTGATCTCGACCCTCTGACCCGAGCCGAGACACATCGCGAGCGTCGCCTTCAGACGCCCGCGCGGGTCGGCTTCCACCGGGGCGGCGCCCTCGCCGCGGCCGTAGACATCGCAGTACGCGGCCGCCCTGCGCGTATCGTACGGAAGTCTGAAGATCGTGCTCGCATCCGGGGCCAGCCGCAGGTCGGAGTCCTCGACGTTCATGTAACCGGCGACGCTAGACCCGTCCACACTGATGCCCCTCACCACGGCCGGGTCGTTCGCCACCTCTGCCAGGTCTGCGGACGGCCGTTCGAGCGGAATCGCCATCGCCTTCACATGGCCGAAGATATCCACGAACCGCGCTTCTAGCAGCTCGCAAGGAATCGGTTGCTCTGGTAGCATGAAGATATCCCTTCGTTCACCACACTTGTGTCGCTCTTCCGCGGTCGACCCATCGGCGCCGAAACGGCACAGCCAAGCCTCTTGCGTGCAGAAGCACGTGCAGCGCAGGATGGCGCTGTGTCACTCGCTCCGTTCAGTCGCCTGCAGTGTCTCCGGCGGGTCCTCTCCCTGGTAGTCCGGGCGGTGGCTGCGTGCCAGCACCTCTAATCTGCCAGTTTCCATGTACGCCACGCGTTCCGCGATGTTTACCGTGTGATCGGCGATACGCTCCAGGTAGTGAGCGACGAGCAGCAGTGCTGCCGCCTGAGGCACCACGTCCGGGCGCTCCTTCATCACGTGCTCGATCTGGTCGCTCAGCCGGTACCACATCTTGTCCACCTGATCGTCCCACTCGATCACGCGCTTCACCTGGTCGAGGTCGCGATGTACCAGCGCCTCCAAAGCCTCCGCCAGCATCATCCGCACCTGCTCCCCCATGCGGGGGATGTCCTCGAGGGGCTTGTAGTACCGGGTGCCCGCAAGCTTGATGGCGGTCTTCGCGATGTCCACCGAGTAGTCCCCGACCCGCTCCACATCGGCGATCACCTTCATCACCGTGCCAATGGTGCGCAGGTCGCGCGACATCGGCTGCTGCAGGGCCAGCAGGCGCATGCAATCCTGCTCGATCCCCAGGTCCATCTCGTCCACGCGGTCATCGGCCGCGATCACCTCGTGCGCCAACTCGACATTCTGCTCGGCCAGCGCGCGCACCGACTTGTCCAGCATGTCGGCAGCGTACCCGCCCATCTCCAGCAGGCGCTGCTCCAGTCGCTGCAGTTGCTCGTCAAACGATTGCCTGGTACGACGCATCGCCTTGCCCTTTCCCTGGCACACAGGAACGTGTGGCGGGGGTATCCGCCCGCACTCGGCGGATGCCCGCATGGCATCTGCGGTTTCATCTCTGGGCCCCCAAGCCCCACCTGCCGCGCGGCCTAGCCGAACCGCCCTCGAACGTAGTCGTCCGTCCGCTGGTCCTGAGGACGCTCGAAGATGTCCACCGTCCGGCTGTACTCGATCAGCTCGCCCATCAGGAAGAACCCGGTGTACCGGGAGACACGTGACGCTTGGTACATGTTGTGAGTCACGATGATGATGGTGTACTGCTGCGCCAGCTCGAGCATCAGCTCTTCGATGCGGAACGTCGCGGTCGGGTCGAGCGCGCTCGACGGCTCGTCCATAAGCACGACCTCGGGTTCTACGGCGAGCACACGGGCGATGCACAGCCTCTGCTGCTGGCCGCCGGACAGGTCGAGCGCGGATTGGCGCAGCTTGTCCTTCACTTCATCCCACAAGGCCGCGCCGCGCAGACTGCGCTCAGCCGTCGCCTCCAGCTCGTCCCGACGGACCGCGCCGTGCAGCCGCGGCCCGTATGCCACGTTGTCGAAGATGCTCATCGGGAACGGGTTCGGGGTCTGGAAGACCATCCCGACACGCCTGCGGAGCTGCGCCACATCAACATCCGGAGCGCAGATGCTCGTCCCGTCGAGAAGCACATCGCCCCCGGCATGGCTGCCGGGGATCACGTCATTCATCCTGTTGAGCGCGCGCAAGAACGACGATTTGCCACACCCCGACGGCCCGATGAGCGCGGTGATCTGCTTTGCCGGGATTCGAAGCGTGACATCCTTGACCGCCGCAAAGCTCCCGTAGAATACGCTCAGGCCGCGTGTCTCGATCTTGATCTCACCTCGGGGCGTGATGATCTGAGACGACATGACTGTCCCTTGCTACCACTTGCGCGCGCGGCGCAGCCGCGCCCGAACGATGATCGCGAAGAGGTTGAGCCCGAGCACGAGCCCGACGAGCACGACCGCGGCCGCCCACTTCGACTGCGGCGGCACATTGGGGACCTCTGTCGCCATGACGAACAACTGGTACGGCAGCGCCAGCACCTCGTCGAACACCGAGCGCGGGAACGGGTGGGTGAGCGAGAAGAATGCCGCGGTGAACAGGATCGGCGCGGTTTCGCCTGCCGCCCGACCGACTGACAAGATCAGCCCGGTGATGATTCCCGGCAGCGCGTCGGGGAGCACCACTCGCCAGGTCGTCTGCCAGCGGCTGGCGCCGAGCGCAAGCGATGCCTGTCTCAGTCCCTGCGGCACCTGGCGCAGTGACTCCTCGGCCGCGCCGATCACCGGCGGCAGCACGAGCAGCGCGAGCGTGCAGGAGCCGGCCAGCAGCGATCTGCCGAACTGGAGCAGCATGACGAAGATGGCGAGGCCGAACAGCCCGTACACTACCGACGGCACACCGGCGAGATTCACCAGCGACAGCCGCACCAGTCGAACCAGCGGCCCGGGCCGCGCGTACTCGCTCAGGTACACGGCAGCCGCGATGCCTACCGGGGCCGCGATCGCCGCGGTCAGCGCGACCAGGTAGAGCGTGCCGATGATCGCGGGCAGCAGGCCTTCCTTGACCGAGAACACGAACTTCAGCGTCAGCCCGCCCGCGCCGCGCACGAGCATGACGGCGAGTATGGCGAAGATCGGCAGCACGACGAGCGCGGTGGCCGCCCAGAGAAACGCGAACACCACCGCCTCCGTGCTTCGAGCTCGTGAGAAGCGCCGCTCGCTCATCGAGCTGCTCCCAGCGTACGCCTGATCGCGAGGTCCGCGATGGTGCTGGTCACGAAGGTGATGACGAACAGGATCAGCCCGATAGCGAACAGCGCGTGGTAGTGCGGCGTGCCGTACGCCGTCTCTCCCATCTCTGCCGCGATAGTGGCGGTCATTGTCTCCACGGGCCGCCAGAACCCGCGCAGTCCCATCGGGATCACGGCCGCGTTTCCGGTCACCATCAGCACCGTCATGGTCTCACCCACCGCGCGGCCGAACCCGAGCAGGAGCGCGGCGACAATGCCTGATCGCGCCGCCGGAAGGACCACGCGGCTGATCGTCTGCCAGTGTGTGGCTCCCAGCGCGAGCGAGCTGTCCCGCAGGACGCGAGGCACCGCGCGAATCGCATCCTCAGAGACCGAGACGATCGTCGGGATCGCCATGAGCGCAAGCATGAGCGAACCCAGCGCGGCGAACTGAGCAACCGGCAGGTGCAGCCATCGCGCCAGCAGCGGGCCCACGAGCAGCAGCCCGAGGAACCCGAACACGACCGACGGGATCGCCGCCAGCAGCTCGACTGTTGGCTTCAGCGCCTCTCGCAGCCGGGCCGGCGCCACCTCGGCGATGAAAACGGCAGTCGCCAATCCCAGCGGGACGGATATCACCAGCGCGCCGAAAGTGACGTAGAGCGAGCCGAGCAGCAGCGGGACCATGCTCACCTTTGCCGGCTCCGATGTCGGAGACCAGCGCTGCCCGGCGAACAGCTCCCTCAGTGAGTGCTCACGGAATGCGGGGAGCGCGTCCTTCAGGAGAAAGGCGAAGATCAGGACCACGAACACGATGGCCAGCACGCCGGCCAACTGGATCAGCCTCTCGATCAGCCACTCCCACTTTCGCCGCATCATGTGCAGGCCGCGCTCCCGCGAAACCGCGCCTGCCCCCTTCCCGTCACTGTCCCACCGGCACGAATCCGAGCTGCTTCACGATCTCCTGCCCCTCCGGGCCCTTGATCCAGTCCATGTACTCCTTGAGCACGCCAGTCGGCTGGCCATTGGTGGTGCAGTAGAGCTTTCGCGCGATCGGGTAGGTTCCATCGCGCACCGTGGCTTCATCGGGCATTATCGAGGCCCCGCCCTTCATTGGCGCCAGGGCCAACACTTTCACGCTCTTGTTCACGTACCCGAGCCCCACATAGCCGATGGCGTTCTTCGTCTGTCCGACCAGAGTCAGGACCGCTTCGTTCGAGGTTTGCTTCAGCGCCTGCGGCGCGTAGTCTCTGCTCCTGTCGGTCCCGTCGAGCGTGACCACCTTCTCCTTGAAGACCTCGAATGTCCCGGACGCCGAATCCCGGCTGACGAGTTGGATCGCGCCCAGGCCCGGCGCGCCGGCTGCGCTCCAGTCCGTGACATCCCCCGTGTAGACATCGGAGAGCGTCTTCATCGAGATCCGCTTCAGGGGGTTGGCGGGATTCACGATCACCGCGACCCCATCCAGCGCGACAGCGCTCGAGACCGGGCTGATGCCCGCCGACTGTGCCTGCTGCACCTCTTCGGGCCTGATGTCGCGGGAGGAATCGGCGATCTCAGCGGTCTTCGAGATGAGCGCCTTGATCCCCGTGCCCGAGCCCCCGCCGGAGACGGCAATGCTGACGGCCGGATGCTTGGCATTGAACGCGGATCGCCATTTCTCTGCCAGCGGCAGCATGGTCGTGGAGCCGATCTGGCGGATGGTCTGCTCACCGGCGCCCATCGAGTTGGGGCCGGTGGAGGTCGGCCGCGAGCATCCTACTGCCGCCAATGCGACAGCCGCGGTCAAGAGGAACAGCGCCGTCACGCGCGCAGTGGTCACTACCGTGGCCTCCTTCACAGGGGTAGAACGGAACGCCCCATTCTACTTTGGCGCGCTTGCGCCGACTCCTGTCGCGGACCGGGGCAGCGGGAACAATGCCGAGGCGGAGGCCCGATGGGGACTGGCGGCTAGAGCCAGCGCCTGTGGCGAAAGTAGACGAGCATCCCCGCGACGATGCCGATCATGCCGGCCCACCAGAGGGGGTAGCTCCACTGCCATTCCAGCTCCGGCAGGTGCTTGAAGTTCATCCCGTAGACACCCGCGAAGAACGTGAGCGGGATGAAGATGGTGGCGATGATGGTCAGCATCTTCATGATCTCGTTCAGCCGGTTGCTGATACTCGAGAGATAAGTGTCGAGCATCCCAGAGACCATGTCGCGGTAGGATTCGAGTGTGTCGATCACCTGGATGGTGTGGTCGTAGACGTCTTTGAGATAGACGAGAGTCGTGTCCTTGATCAGCGCGGATTCCCGCCGCTGCAATGCGCTGATCACCTCTCTCAGCGGCCACACGGACTTCCGCAGGAAGATCAGCTCGCGCTTCAGCCGGTGGATTGCCTGGAGCGCGCGGGATCCCGGGTTCTGAAGCAGATCCTCCTCGACCTCCTCGATCTCCGCGCCGAGCTTCTCGAGAATCACGAAGTACTGGTCCACCACCGCGTCCAGCAACGAGTACGCGAGGAAGTCTGCGCCTTGGCCGCGGATCCGCGTCTGGCCATTCCGAATTCTCGCCCTCACCGGCTGGAAGACGTCCTTACCATCCTCCTGGAACGAGATCACGGACTTCGGCCCGACGATGAGGCTGAGCTGCTCCGTCACGATCTCGTCGCCCTCATCGTGGTAGAGCATCTTCACGACGATGAAGAGGTACTCGCCGTAGTCCTCGAGCTTGGGGCGCTGCTCGGTGTTGCTGATGTCCTCGACCACGAGCGGGTGGATGCCGAAGCACGCGCCCAGCTTCTCGAGCAGCTTCGTGTCATGGATCCCGGAGACATTGAGCCAGGTCACTGTAGGCGTATCCTTGAACACGAGGCAGGCTTCCGCCTGGGTGAACTCGCGCTCCTCGCAGCGCTCCTGGTTGTAGTCGAAGACGGTGATCCTGGGGGTCTCGGTCCGCCGTTCCCCGATGTGCACGACCGTGCCGGGCGCCAGCCCGACTGTCTGTGAGCTTCTGGTCCGAAAGAGGCGCATCTCGTGGCTTTCCAGGTCTCGGGACTTCTGGGGCTATATGCCACCTGCTCGCCGATCATTGCAATCCCCATCCGGAGACGAGGTGGCTGGTCAGGAGGCGCGGCGGTGCATGTCCCCGTAGGCCTGCCCGGCGCCGGGGCCTGTGAGAGACAGTGAGGTGACCCGCTGCTTACTCGGGGGTTACAGCAGGCTGAGTTGCTCGCGCCGCTGACGCAGAAGAGACTCCACGTGGGCGCACAGCGAGGCGCAGTTGACCTTGTTCAGGAGCGCGGCGCGTGGGCGAGGTACTCGGCTATTCTGTCGGTGTCGGGCGCCCCGACCCAGTACCCGACGAAATGCTGCCACGCGCCGGTGTGACCCTGTGCTCCAGCCATCAGTGGGAACCCTCCCGCTGTCCGTATGCCGCCGCCTATGTACCTTTGTTCTGCAGCCGAAGCGGTATTGTGATGCGACGTGCAGCATCACGCGCGGGAAGAGATGGCGCTGAGCGACGGCGAGCGGGCCCGACCAGACGCACTCACCCTATCACCAGGGCCACCAATGTGTCAGCCACATCACCGCGCAGATCGAGGCCACGCCGAGCAGAAGGATCTCGAGGGCGGCCGTTCGCCACACGAGCCGGCGCTGCAGGGACGCCAACTGGGCCCTGAGATCGTTCTTCTCGGCGCGATTCTGCACTTCCCGATCGGCGACCGATTCCGTGAGGGCCTCGATGGATTTCATCGCCTCCGCTGCCCTGGAGCATTCGCCCGAGTGCTCCAGGCTGGACATGAGGAGGTGGGCCACGCAGTCAACCCGCGAGAGCACAGGGTGGCCCATCTGCTCACCCTGTTCCTCACCCGCTGGGCTACTGTCCGTTGCTGGCGTCTGCTTTGGCACTTTGGTGTCTCCCAGAGAAGATGCGCAGGCACATCCCTCCTCCGTGGATGGATGTGCCAGCACCGTAGACCCCGGTTTGTCTCACATCGGCTTTATTCCATAAGAGGGCTGTATCAGAACTCCTCCCAACGTGGCTGAGAGCCGCCAGGATGGCTCCGATACAGCCCGCAATCAGGTTCTGTCAGAGATTCCCAAGCAGCCATACCAGAACCGGACGAGCGGGCCAGATCGCTCCTGTTGCGTGCGGCGCCGTCGATCGGGGATGGAATTTCCTCTCCCGCTACCGGGCAGCCCTGCCCTGAACTGTGTGTTCGCATAGCAAAACGAAGTTGCGCAGTCGGTGCCGAAATGCTACGGTGTCGGCGGTTCGAGTGGTTCAATCTGAGAATCGTGTGCTGTCCACCATTCGAGTCGATGGCGCCCGGCCCGGGCGCCTCGCCGAGCGGACCCCCTCACGCTCGACCGCGAGCACCGGGCCGGGTTGCTCCTTCTCCGGGCTCTGCAATCCCCCACGGCCGACCTCACCCCTGATACGGATGTTCGCCTTGCTGGCGACCAGGCGCTGCTCTCCTCGGCGCTGTCTACTACGCTGGAGACACGGCAACGCGCGACAGCGCATCGAGGAAAGGGGTTCTGTCCCTCCCGGCGGAACTCGCTGGAGTAGGGCAGCGCCAGCGCCATCCGGCGGCGGCCTCGTATTGTGGTCCCGAGCTACACGATGTACAAGGCTGAGCGTACCGGCGTTCTCAAATCAGTGGTCCGAGGCATCCGCGTCGTTCGCGCAGTGGAGCGCAGGCGGCAGGGGATGCAGCTCGCCGAGGTGAGCTCGCACCTTGGGCTGCACAAGACTACGGCCCTTCGGCTCTTGCGCACACTCGTCGCCGAGGGCCTCCTTCGGCACGATCCAGCCACTGGCCGCTATGTCACCAACATGGCGGTGTGGGCTTCTCTGGCGCCACTGCTCCAGGTTCCACAACTTCTAGTGTCCTCTGTGCAGGGCGTGCTGGGGCGCCTGGCTGCGTCGGCGCGAGCTACCGCCTCAATCGGCCTGCCTGACGAGATCGGGAGAAGCGGCATAGCTCCCATGTACGCCGTCCCCCGGCTGAGCGTCTACTACGACCCCACTCGCGGACCGGAGGCCACCCCGCTGCATGCGAGCGCGTCCGGCAAGTGCTATCTCTCGGCAGTGCCGGAGGAGGAGCTGGAGGCATACCTGGCGCCCGCGCTCGCGCGCGCGACTAGAAGGACCATCACCTCGCCTTCCGGGATGCGCCGGGAGTTGGCGCGCATTCGCCGGCAAGAGTTCGCGCTGAACCGAGGGGAGGCATACCGCGGCAACTCCGCAATAGCTGTCCCTCTTCGAGAGCCGAGCGGGGCAGTGGCTGGGGGCCTGGGTCTGACGTTCGTGGGCGATGATGTCGCCGGCGACAGTGGGGCCGAGTATCTCCCACTGCTGCGGGAGGCCGGCGCGGAGATCACCGTGCTTCTTGGGGACGAGTGGTGGCAGGCCCGTGTGCAGGAGCACGGACCGGGAGGGGTCAGGCGACCTTCCCTGTGGGACATGCCCGACCTCCTGGCCAGCGACAGGGGGGCCCAACTCGTCCGGTCCATGTCTCGTTCGATACGCCTGATGGCCCTTCTGTTCCGCTCTCCGCAGGGCCTATCGACCGCCGAACTTGCCAGGCAACGGGGCCTCAACCGAGCGGCGACAAACCGGCTTGTTGCCACGCTTCTGTCGGAGGCCTTGCTGCGACGCGACATGCGAGGATGCTACCGCGTCCATCCACTGTTCTGGATTCGCACAGCGCGCACGCTGAACGCTGCCCTATCAGTGACCGACGCG
>Ga0315280_10004196_pt1 | contig 21508 bp, 21 predicted proteins | sample YL17G06_40_MG_FD_203697 | JGI IMG/M metagenome (GOLD analysis project Ga0315280, IMG submission 203697) | Sediment microbial communities from Yellowstone Lake, YNP, Wyoming, USA - YL17G06_40 | ecosystem: Environmental > Aquatic > Freshwater > Lake > Sediment | place: USA: Wyoming | collected...
CCCTTACTAAGGGGAAGGGGATACAGGGGATAGGGTTATTAACCTAATAAGTATAGGCGAATTTTCTGCCTATCCAGAGGCCAAGGATAAAGAGCAGCAGCCCGCCTAACCCCATCAGGGCATATATACCCCACTGAGGAAAGACGAAGCTAGCCTCACCAGCATTTATGGTGAACGAGGTAACAACAGCATTATCCTCTGTGTCGCTTATATCCAAATCATAGGTCTTGAGTTCTGTGTCTGGCACCGTAAAGGTAGCTTCAAAGCTGCCGTTTTCATCTGTCTTAGCTCTTGCCACCTGCTTCTGACCAAAAACAATAGTAACCAGGCTCTTGTAGCCAAAGCCGGTGCAAGTAACAGTTACTTTATCACCGATAGCCCCTGATACTGGGGCAAGGACTGCAGACGGGATGACGGTAAAGATAGCTTCAGCAGTATTACCTGACGCGTCACTAGCTATAACTTTATGTTCCTTGCCGGTGCTCTGAGGAGTATTGAAGATGTAAGTACATTCGCCTATAGGGGTAGTTGCCACGGCGCCCACTTCTATCTTAGTATGATTAGAATAGGTGAAGGTTACCTTTTGGCTAGCGTGAAAGCCTGCGCCGCTAATTGTTACCGTGGTGCCGACAACTCCTCCCCCTTTATCGAGTATAATGCTTGGTTTGGGAATAACAAATTCCGCCTTGGCTAATTGGTTGCCATACTTATCCTTAACCGTGACCAGGGCTGTTCCGGACACAGCAGTGGCAGGAACTGGGAAAGTAAGGGTGAATTTGCCGGTTGCTGGAGTAGTTAGAGGGCTGCCAGCGACTTCAGTGGTACCAAAGTATATGTGTATCTGGTCGCCGGCATAGGATGTGAAATTTTCCCCGCTAATTTTAACTGAGGTTCCGACTGTACCCGATGACGGGGTCAGGACAATGGTGGGGGCAGCAAGAGCTGGCGTGGCGGAAATGATTACTGCCAGCACCGTAAGGATGACGCTTACCACCAAAATAGCAAAAAATCTACTAAATCTCACCGCTTACCTCCAATGCCGCCAGATATTGCGCGGTATAGTCAGACGTTAATATTTACCTAAATAATAGCCTTCCATCCGTCCCGTGTCAATCCCCTAGTACTTGTTTAATAATAGCTTCTCTTGCTTCTTCTGCCTGCCCAAAAGCCAAAGAAAAAGACAAGGAGAACGCCAAACCCTATTAAGAAATATAAACCCCAGTTAGAGCCGACATAGAATGTGCGGGCATTAGTCCAATCGCCAGCATTTGAGGCGGCATCTACCGCCCTTACCCTCCAGTAATAAGGGGCTTCCTTCCCGGTTGACTCTAGCTTCTCCCCTTTAAGGAGGGTATATCCTGACGAAGCCAGTTCGGTCTTCTCCAGCACTATATCGATAAAATCAGCATCAGAGGCAATCTGGAGGTCATAGGTTACTGGCGTGCTCGGCTCATCAGCATTATTAACACCCTTCGTAACATTCTCCCAGTCGAAAAACGGCCTTGATTTTGCCTTTTCATCGTTGGGGGGCAGTAGCAGTTTTGGTGTTGCCGGAGCTGTTCGCTCCATGATAAAGATGGCTTCGAGAGTGTTGGTGCCATCACTAGCAGTTATGATGTGAGCCCCATGCTCGCTCTTGGGAATCTTAAAGCTGACCGAGAACCCCCCCTGAATATCACTAGTAGTAGTGGCGACTATCACCGGCGTAGTAGTGTAGGTGATAGTTACCTGAGAGCTAGGCTTAAAGCCAGTGCCACTAACAGTCATTTTCATGCCAACGTAACCAGGTGAAGCTTCGCTTGTTATCGTGCTGAGGGTGATAGCAGTCGTAACTGTGAAATTAGTACTAGCACTTTGGGTGCCATCACTAACTTCCACTGCATAGGTGCCGGCGCCACCAGTCGGCACAGTAAAACTTGCGGTGAAGTTGCCGGTGGCATCAGTATTTATAGTTGCCGGATTGGTAGTAACAACAGCGCCATTGTATTTGATGGTTACAGACTTGCTGGCACCAAACCCACTGCCATTAATTGTCACTGTCATGCCCGGAGCCCCGCTGGTGGGGGTAATGGTTATTTTGTGTGCCACAACGAAAGTGGCAGTGGCATAATTACTGTCGGCGTCCTGGGCTTTTATGGTGTGGCTTCCCCGAGAAGTTGAAGGAATAGCGAAGGTATTATTGCTGAAACTGCCCGTGGCATTGGTGGTAGCAGTGCCGACATTGGTAGAGTCAAAGTAGATGGTTACATTTGAGCTATCAGCAAAGCCGGTACCGTTAATGGTAATAATGTCGCCAACAGCCCCTGAGGTGGGAGTAATGGTTACCTTTGGCGAGATGGTGAAGTTGACAGTGGAAGAATCGCCATCGGCATCTTTTCCCTTCACCGTATGGGTTCCTTCATAGCTCTCCGGCACGGTAAAGGTGGTGTCACTAAAGCTGCCATTGGCATCGCTGGTAACAGTTTTCACACTGGTGGTGTCAAAGTAGATGGTTACACTTGAGCTGGCATTGAAGCCGCTGCCGTTAACCGTAACCGTGTCCCCGACATGACCTGATGAAGGACTCAGTGTAACCTTTGGCGTTATTGTAAAATTTATAGAATTGCTAGTATCAGGTGCGGTCGTTGTTACCGTAACAGCATACTGTCCCCTGTCTTTTGCTGGTACGGAGAAGTTTGTGACAATATCGCCGCTACCATCACAGGTACCAGTGGCAACAGTAGTTGTATCGAACTTAACGGTATAGGTGCTGGCTCCAGTGAATCCTGTACCACTAATTGCTACCGTTGTCCCCACCGGACCAGTGGTAGGAGATATAGTTATCGTGCCCACTAAACCCAGTGCCAGTGCTGGTGTCGCCGGTATGGCTAGCATCAGCAGGGAAAAGATAATGGCTAGCGCCAAAATGGAGAAAACCCTAATGTGTTTCATTATCCACCTCCATCATTTACTAGAGTCAACTAAATAGTAAGTTATGCCCTGATATTCTGTCAATGGCGGGCAAGGTGCGACAAACAAATATTGACCAAATAGAACATATGTGCTAATATGAACATCGCACTGCTCGATTTTTGGGGGATGTAAGCTATGCTTGGTGTTGAGAGTGGACAGGATTTACCTCCGGAGTACTGCCACTATAAAGATGACGGGTGCGAACTTGCTGACTCATGCCTTAACTGTTCGTTTCCTGACTGTATTTATGCTCAGCCCGGGGGTAAGCAGCAGTGGCTAAAGGGGTTGAGGGACAAGGAGGTATTAAGGCTGTTCACTACCCAGGACAAGGGAGTAAAGGAGCTGGCGCTTATGTTCGGCGTTAGTCAGCGCACCATCCAGCGGATACTAAAGAGGGCTAGAAATGAATAAGACTTCGGATAAAACTTCTATTATGGCACAGTTAAACCGTCTTGATATCGACAGGCTCAGGGGGTATCGGGAGCTACTTGATTTCTACCACGGTCGGCAGTGGGAGGGGAGGGAAAGGTGGGGGGAGAAACGCCTGACCTTCAACTATACTAAGGTATTTATCGACAAGGTTACTTCCTACCTGATGTCCGGCGTTAACTTTGCCGTGGACGCCGTGGGTGATTCAGATGAGGCTAAAACAAAAGCCCGTAGCGCCGAGGCAGCCCTGCGCCAGGTCTACGAGGATAATAACATGGAGCAGCTTGACCTTGAGACTGAGATTGATTGCGCCATCCTTGGCGATGCCAGCTATAAGGTTATCTGGGACGGGGAGGCGAAGAAGGTAGTGGTTACCGCCCCCGATGTCCAGGGCATCTATGCCTGGTGGCTGGGGGATGATACCTCAAGGGTATGGAGGGTAGCCTCTAAATACAGCCTGAGTGCTGAAGAAAGCGAGTTCCTGTATCAGGTAAAGCCCAAGGGTAAGACGGCGACTATTGTTGAGCTATGGACCGACGCTGAGTTTGAGCTCTACCTGGATGACGTCCTGCTTGAGAAGAAGCCCAACCCCTATGGCTTTATCCCCTTTGTTATCTACTCTAACCTTAGGGAACCAAAGAGGTTCTGGGGTATATCTGACCTGTCGCAGATTATGGAGTCGCAGCGGGAGCTTAATCGGGCAATGTCACAGCTATCGCGGATACTGGAGCTATCGGGCAATCCTATTGCCGTTCTGGAGAATGTGGAAGAGGCTGAGGATATTGCCGTCAAACCGGGGGCGGTGTGGACTATCCCCGAGGATGCTAAAGCCTATCTACTTGACCTGCTGCAGGGTGGTGGGGTGAGGCTACACATAGATTATATAAATCTGCTCTATAGAACCATGCATGATATAGCGGAGTCTCCCCGGGCTGCCTTTGGCGGCACCGAGAGGGACCTCTCCGGGGTAGCCCTTGAGATTGAGCTTAACCCGCTGCTTCAGAAGGTGAGGCGAAAGCGGATTATCAGGACTGCCGTCTATAACCGGAGAAACCGGATGATTCTTAATCTCTTGGAGAGGTACCAGGGAATGGAGTTTGGCGATAACCGCTTACGCGTGGTCTGGAGTCCGGTACTGCCCCAGGATTTAACCCGGCTGGTTTCTAATGAGCAGACACTGGTTCAGAGTGGTATCCATTCCCGGCGGGGGGCTATGGAGGAGGTGGGGATTGAAGAGCCGGAGAACGAGTTTAGGCGGTGGTTGGAAGAGAGGGAGGCAATCTTGAGGATGAATAAGGAGCTTAACGCCAAGTCAAGCCGAGCGGAGAGGGAGGGAGAGCTTTAGCCGCTGAGGCTGGGGGCGTTGAGGAATCGCCGTTATAAGGAGGTGAAAATTGCCGAATAAAAATAATCAGGACCAAGAGCCTGCCGGGGAGGAGCTGGAAAGTGCCAAGAACAGAGCCGTGGAGCTTGAGGGGCTTGTCGCTAACAAAGAGAGGGAGCTTGCGGTCAAGGACTCCCGCATTTCCGAGCTTGAGCAAGCAGTAGCTAGTCGGGATAACGAGATTGCTGACCTCAAGCAACAGGTGACCGAACTTGATGCCCGTCTATCTCAGGCAGTATCAGCCTACCGGGCTCAGGTAGTCAAGTCAAACCCCGGGGTGCCCGAGGAGCTCGTCACTGGGGACAGCATTGAGGCTATTGATAAGTCGGTAGAAGATGCCCGGGTCCTTATTGACAAGGTAAGGAAGGAATTGGATGCAGAGCTCACCGGTGTGAGGGTGCCGGCAGGGGCTCCCCAGCGGAGGACACTAGACCTATCAGCCCTATCCCCAAAGGAGAAGATTCAATACGCAATAGGAGAAAGGAGATAAACAATGGCTTTAACATTAAATGAGGCAGCTAAGCTGTCAAACGATATGCTACTTCAAGGGGTGGTGGAGACCATAGTCAAGGACTCACCCATCCTTCAGCAGCTATCCTTCATTGAGATTGTGGGTAATGTCCTGACCTATAACCAGGAAAAGACCCTGCCCACCATAGATTTCTATGATGTTGGTGATACCTGGGCTGAGTCCACCCCAACCTTCGAGCAGAAAACGGCAAACCTGAAGATTATGGGTGGTGATGCCGATGTTGATAACTTCCTCAAGGCGACCCGCAGTAATATCCAGGACCTGGAGGCGGCCGTGGTCGAGCTCAAGGCTAAGGCACTCAGGGATAAATTCGAGGAGACCTTCATCTACGGGGATTCAGCCACCAGTGCCAAGCAGTTTGATGGTCTGAGGAAGCTCATTGATACCACCACCGCCTCTAGCCAGGTAATTGCCATGGGAGCAACCGGGGCTACCCTTACCCTGGCAAAGCTGGATGAGCTTATTGACGCCGTAAAGGGCGGCAAGCCCGACCTTTTGCTCATGAGCCGGCGCTCAAGGCGCAAGCTCAACGCCCTGGTCAGGGCGGCCGGGGGAATGATTGAGACCGATAGGGACAACTGGGGTAACTTCATCCAGTTGTGGGACGGCATCCCCATCGGCGTTAATGACTGGATACTGGATACCCATGTCCTTACCGACAGCGTGGAGACGGCAACCACCGGAGGCACTTGCTCTACTATCTATGCCTTCCAGATGGGTGAGGGGGCGCTATGCGGCTTGACCAGCCCCGGTCACATCACTGTGGAGCCAATCGGTTCGCTGGAGACCAAGGACGCATCACGGACCCGAATTAAGTGGTACTGCTCGCTGGCTCTATTCAGCTCAATCAAGTCCGCCGCTTTAATCGGGGTCCAGGACTAAGCAAATTTCGGGGAGCCCTTCAAAGAAGGGCTCCCCCCGGAGGAGGAAAAAATGGAAAACAAGGACGTAGCTCAGTGGAAATGCCTATACAGGCTTGAAAAAAGAGAAGGCGATATAAATGCGTGTAAGTCGCCAGAGGAAAGGTTAGTCTTTCTTCGGGATACCAAGCCTTATGAGGTGATTGAGAGGGAGGGTAACTGCCTCTTGAATGCCGGCATTGATGAGATGTGGGACTTAATTGTCGGCGACTCCGCCAATCACTTTAACAATGCTAGTGCCCAGATTGGCGTTGGCGATTCCAGTACTGCTGCCGATGCCACCCAGACAGATTTACAGGCAGCGACTAACAAGACCTATAAGGGGATGGAAACCGGCTATCCCACCTCTACTTCTCAGAAGGCAACCTTTAAGGCTAGCTTCGGTGCTAGCGAAGCCAACTATACCTGGAATGAGTGGGTGGTTAAGCAGTCAACCAGTGGCAAGTGCCTTAACCGGAAAGTTGACGCTCTGGGGGCAAAATCTTCTGGCACCTGGACTCTAGAAGTTTCGATTACCTTGAGCTAGTGATTGACCTTGGATTAAGCGGGTTCCCAGGAAAATCGAAGATTTTTCTGGGTGCTTTAAGGGGGGGGCAAATGGCAACTAAGCTTATCGGCGCTGATGATGCTACTGGCTCTAATGCTGGTGGCGAAGTCTTTATGCTTAATAAATTTACCGCCATAGCTACTGGCTACATGACGGAGTTCAGGATAAAATCTGGCATCCCTGGTGAGGTTAAGGTTGCTCTCTATGCAGATAGTGGCGGAAATCCTGGTGCTTTAATTACTGCTATGAACACGGGGCAAGCAGTAGTCGCTGGCTGGAACACATTAAATTTCACCTCAACACCAGTCACCAGTGGAACTGATTATTGGCTTGCTGTTGCCTGGCAACCTAATACCTGTCAATACATCAGTGGCGGAACAAGAAGGTATAAGACAATTACATACAGCACTTTCACATTCCCTGACCCAGCAGGAAGCGGTTTTAACAGTGATAGTTATACTCATCTTATAGCTGGCTGGGGGGTAACTGAAGTTGCCAAGACCTCATCTGATACCGGTTCTGGTGCTGATGCCTATGTCTCGCTGGAAACGGGGGAAGCAAAGACATCATCCGATATCGGTTCTGGCGTCGATGGCACACCGGTGCAGACCGCCACTATAGCCGGCAATGAAACTGGCTCTGGTATTGAAGCTTTTGTTGCTAGGCTGTTAGTTGTCTTTGACACTGGCAGTGGTGTTGAAGTCGCTCAACTCGTTGGGTTGCTCAAGGAGCTGTTTGCCAGTGAACTTGGAGAGGGCTGTGACTTACTTACCGCCAAGATAGAAATGCCAACCAAGGGGGGAGGTATGAAATTATGGACCTAAACATAATGAGAAGTATTGTTAGGCGCGACCTCAGGGATGAGGAACCGGCGAACTATCGCTGGAGCGATGATGAGCTGGATAGGCACATCGCTCACGCGGTGAAGGAGTTCTCTGAAGCGGTGCCTTTGCCAGCAAAAGCTACCCTACCCACCACCCCAGGCTCCAGGGTGATTGATATATCACCTCTGGCTGATAGGGTTATGGTGGAGGCGGTGGAGTACCCGGTGGATGAGTTCCCGCCCGGCTACCAGAGGTTTGCCCTCTGGGGACACGCCTTAACCCTTTTCGGCGATGAAGTCCCCGATGGCTCCAACTGCATTGTTTATTACGGTATGCTCCATACCCTTGATACTCAGGGGTCTACTATCCCCACCAAGCACGAGGACTTAATCGCTATCGGTGCTGAGGGCTATGCCGCTGTGGAGTGGGCTAACTACGCTATCAATAGGGTTAGCCTCGGCGGCACCACCACCCCGGGGGAGTTCCTCAACTGGGGCAATCAGAAACTAAAGCAATTTAGAAGCGAGCTAAAGAGACTGGGGAGAAGGAACCTGGTCAGGATTCGCCAGCTCTACAAGGTGTAACGGAGGCTAAATGAGGCAGCTTAGTTCAACATTGCTTGCTGCTCAGCAGCAGGCGACTTGTGCCCCCTATGTCAAGGTGGAAGCGTCAAATAAGCACTCCGGGGTAGTCAACCTGCGGTGGGAAAGGCTCTACACCGGCGCTGAGGATGATTACTTTCACGCTGCGACCATGCCCGGCGATGGCTCCCTAATCAGAGTCAGGGTAACACCACCGGCTGACTCCAGAAAGCTGTATCGCCAGAGGGTGGCTAGTCCCAGCCCCCAATCCGATTTCAGCCAGTGGGTCTACACCAACCAGTATGACGTGGTTATTGTCGCTAGCTGCTGTCTGGGGGCTGAGGTCTCCATCTTCTGGATTAAGAGCGACCGCAAAATCTACCAGCTAAAGAGCACCGACTACGGGGTTAGCTGGGGAAGCCCCCAGCTCCTTGGCTATACCCCTACCACCGCCATCAATGGCATTGCTGCCTCGTATAAGCCAAACGGCGATATCGCCCTGTTCTTTGCTGACCAGGCGACCCTCTATGTAATGAAGCGAATAAGTGGTAGCTGGGGGGATAAGGTCGCCTGGGACAAGTCAACCGGCGACCTTTCTGGAGTAGCTACTGTTTACAGTGGCGACTGGAACCTTTTTGTTACCGGCAAGGACTTGAATGGTAATTTCAAACTTTGGTCACTGGTTTACGGTGATGGCGGGGATGTAGCTACCGGCGCCTGGTCGGAGCTCAGGGAGTTTGCCTCAGCCCCATCAGATGGCAGCTTTGAATACCGGGCGGCATTTATGGATAAGCCCGATGTCTATCGCTGCTTCTTCGTTGAAAGGTTCAGCGGCACCGAGTCGTATAACCGCCCCTTCTGGTCGCACTCAGCCGTGGATGGCAAGTTTATGGATAACCCATGGCATGAGCCGGTGCCGTTTAATCTTTCCAGCCAGTATGGTATGGCTATCGCCCACTACGGCGAGTATTGCTGGCTATCTACCCCATACGGGGTGTGGCGAGCTAAGCTCGTCCCACAGAGCCTGGACTTAACTGCCGACGTCCTGTCCTTAAGGCTGGAGGCTGGTGAAACCAAAGGCACCCTTACCGTGGAGCTAAGAAATGACGACGGGAGGTATGCTTCGCCGGGAGAGGTCCTTGACATCGGCGGTCAGTTGGAGTTCAGCCCGGGCTATGTTACCCCTCAGGGGAGTGAGACGAGTTCAGGACTTGCCTTCACCCTCAATGCCTATGAGCATGCCAGCGCCGGCGGTAAGGCAAGTCTGGTTCTCTATGCCTCGGACGGCTGGAGCCTAATTCAGGGCTGGAGGGCGAGGCACCAGTTCCGCTGGAACAAGGCAAGCAGCGAGATGAGCGTTAAACAGCTCCTTCAGTTTGTGCTCGCCAGGGTTGGGTTGAAGCTTGAGGTAAAATCCCAGTCGTCGGTGTTAACCGGCTACTACCCCGATTTCACCGTTAACCCCAATAATACCGGGGACAGCGTTATCAGCCGGCTGCTGTCCTTCGTCCCTGATATTTTATTTATCGAGGGCAACAAAGCCTACGTGGTAAACCCACAAGCCACCGACGTCTCTGTTTATTCCTACGGCTCGTCTCACCCCATAATTGAGGGCAGGTATAAATCTGAAGCCCTTGCGCTTAACCGGGTCCAGGTTGAGGGTTTTGACCCGGCACAGGGCAAGGCGATAGTGGTTGATTCTTTCAGCTGGGAGCAGATAGAGCGGCTCTATGACCGGCTAAGGCAGGTTGAGGACAAGAATATAGATACTGTAACCAAGGCGGAGCAAAGGGGGGAAGCCTATCTAAGATGGGCGGAGGTGGAGTCGGTTAATGGTTCTATCCTTATCCCGGTTAATTGCGGTCAGCAGTTATATGATGTTATTGACATCACCGATAGCCGTGCTGGTCTTGATGCGGCAAAAAGGCGGGTGCTCGGCTTGAGCTTGGTTTATAGTCCAAAAAGCGCAGAGTATCAGCAAAGGTTATTATTGGGAGGAGTATAAGAAGGAGAGATAAGATGAGGTTGAGGAAAGGGATGCTGAAGAGTTTCAACTCCGGGGACTATACCGCCACCGTCCAACTCGCTGGCAGCTATAAGGCTTACCTGGAGGGTATTGCTGTGGCGCGAAACCTGCCAGCGGCAGAGATGGCACTGGGTAGAAAGGTAGCGGTTATATTCTTTGACGAGAATAACGCCAAGGATGCTGTGGTTGTTGCTGTCTATACCTAATCTGTACCCGTTACCTCTTTTTTATTTTCCCCCTTATTATTTTCCCCCTTATTATTTTCCTCTTTTTTATTTTAATTTTGCTGATTTTGCTGAACAGAGAGCGAATCGCCGGGACCACTTTTGGCGCAAGCTTCGGTGGTAGCAAGGCAAGCATCTTGGCCTCCGCCGCAAGGGCGCCGGTAATGCCGCCATGCGCTTTCTGGGTGCGGAGGACATAGAATAGTTCTGCTGCTAGTGCTATTGCGAATATAATCCCGACGATTAACCACCAATTGAAAGGTTTAGCTGGTGGTGGTGGCACCGGCTTTGGTTTAACCGTAAATGCGCCAGTGAGACCGTTAACATCTACTGAATAACTGCCGGCGGCTTTCCTTGATGTGGTAAAACTAACCTCGGTGCTGGCACCACCATCAAGGACTATCTCCTTATCTGCCTCTGCCACCCCGTTTATCCTGAGTATTACCAGATAACGGCCAGGTTGACCACCGGTATTGGTAACCAGAAGGGTGATATTTACTGCCTCTCCGCTCTCAACCTGGGTGGGAGAGATGCTGAGCGAGACAACTTGAAAGGCGGCTGGCGAGGGTACTTCCACCCCATAGCCAAACACAGCAAGGTCGCTCAACTGGCTTATCTTTGCCGTAATTATGTTGGCTTCAGTATCAACAACACTGGCTAGCTCAATCCATTTACCGGTTGCCTTATCATAGGAGGCTATAACCAGCCTCTGTCCGCCACCTGCTGCGGGCATAGCACTTGGTTTAATAATATATTCCACGGTTGCCGGCGGGGATAGGGTAGCTCCATCGGGGATAACATCATATACAAAGCCAAGGAGATAGGCGCCTTCGGGTGGGGAAGGTAAGTTCCCCGTTTTAAGGATACTGATACAAGTTAAGGGTGAGCCAGCGCTAGTTAGAGCCACAATCCCGGCGTCAATGATTAGCCGGAACCGTTCATCAAGGGATGTGACCACGATAGTTTTGGTAACCAAGCCGGCAGCGGTAATCTTGCCGCTGGTGGAGATTCCGCCACCAGGGCATCCCGCCTCCTCTCCGCCTCCCCCTCCTCCCCCTGGCGGTGGTGGTGGGGGTGGTGGTATGACGTGCGATGGCTTGGCGGTGATGGTGACAGCGGCAGTCCTGCCGCTCCCGCCTCCCCCGCCTCCTCCTATAGCCAGGTAGGTGGGAAAGCCGGCAGCAAAAGCCAGTATCGTAATAGCAATAAAGGCATAAACTGCTCTCCGCACCGCTCTACTACCTTATTATTTGTGTTGCGCGTGTTATTATCGCATTGTTACCAGCCACCGGCAGGCAAGCTCAGTCTGTACCATCCCCGTCTGGGTTATATCCTTAACTACAATCAAGAACTCCCACTTTTCTGGCGCTGTGGCACCCTTGGGCATCTCCACCGCTATCAGCACATCCTTGTCTGCTTTGGGTGCCAGCACCGGCGTTGCGTCAGCGATTATTACCCAGTCCTGAGCTTCGTTGGGGGCGGTGACAAAGCCCTCAGCGGTAGTGCTTGGCTTGCTATAGGTAACGGAGAATTTCGTCGGCTGGTCATTGCCATTATGTATTCTCACCGGCCACTCCGCCCTCGCCCCGGCGAAAAAGTTGCCCACGTCCACCTCAGCCGGGCTAATCCACACCTTATCGTATAGCTCAGGCGGTGGAGGAGTCTCCTCACCCGTGATTGGTGCCGAAGGCTGGGCGCAACCTGCCAGCAACAGTACTGCCGTGACTATTATAAGTCCGATTATCTTTTTCATAATTATTCCCTGTTGAGTCTAGCAGCTATTAACTGTTTCAGCCCCACGCAGGCTTTCCACCTGTGCTGGTCGTTATTCCCTATTGAGTCTAGGCGCTGCAGACGCTTTCAGTCTCAATGGCAGGCTTTCCACCTGTGCTAAGCCTACTTAGGAGTATAGGTGGGCTCTGAGGGTGATTGTGGTGCTCTGGTCAGCCGTAACGTCGAAGTCGGTTGGCGCTTTCAGCTTCAACTCCCAGGTTACGTTAGTATCGGCAGGGAGGTTGTTACAGAACACTGTTTCCGCTAGTGTAATTTCTCTGTCGAACTTGCCTGTACCTCCACTAGGCCCGCCGCCCCAGCCATTGTCATTACTCGCTATGAAGTAAGCTGTATCCACTCCTACCGGATTTGCGTAAGCCCAACCACCGGTCCAGTTATCGGCTTTTATCTCGATGTCTGTCATTACTTTGCTGGTATTAGTGATGGTAAAGTAGCTGTTAGCCGTTTGGTTGTCAGTACCTTGTGTAACCACCCCAAAGTCCCAGCTGCCTGGGGCATTGCTGATGCTGATATAGCCGGGTTTGGCAGTAATACTTACCCCAGCCGTCTTAGCAGCAAAGGCACTGCTAACTGGAATTACCACCAGAGCCACCGCCAACAGAATGGCTAATAGAATCTTTCCCACTTTTTTCACCTCCTTTCTTTAGTAATTCTTATAAACGCCCGTCGACCTCAGGCTAACTATATGTCGCCGTCAAGGTTATAGTGCTGGTTTTCTCAACCTCATCGGTAAAGGTTCCTGTCTCCAGCATTATCTCCCACTTTTTACTCTGGCTGGCACCCAGCCCGCTGATAAAGGGCTGCTCTGATGTTGTCAGGGTGAGCATATTTCCCACTTCATCCCCCGACTTCCCCGCCTTTAAGGTAACGATATTTACCCCAGGGGAGCTGTCTAGGGTCCAGTTATCCCCCCCGATGAAGTCTGTTGCCTTTATGGTGATATCTACTGCCCCGGAACTATTGTTGGTCAGGGTAAAGAAGCATTCAGAATCATCCAGGGGGAAGGTTGGGGCACTGCCGTTTGACCAGTAGGTGGTGCCATCAACTACCGTTGAGAAGTCCTTGCTGGGGGGGGTATTTGATATATCTACTGGGCGTGTCTCCTCAGTGCCAAAATCAATTAGGTCATCCCTGCCACTTTCGTAGCTGGCTCTAATCCATGCCGCGCTTCTGGCGGTGTTTGAAACGCGGGCTTCATCAAGCAAGCCGTGCAGGTCATAGCTTGTGCCTACATCCTCAGCTCGATTGCCCAGAGCCAGGTTGACGGTTCTGCTTGATATCGCCGTTGTCTGAGGGTTGGTAGCTACTTGGGTGCCGTTCAGGTAAAGCCTTATCGTCTGTCGGTCATAGGTACCGACTACGTAAATCCATTCCCCGGCATTATATGTGCTATAGCTAGCGCGCACCCAGCTACCTCCCAAATCCAGCATGAGTTCCACGTTGCTATTTTCTTGTTGCAGGTTGTAGCAACCCGGACCTCCTACATCAAGGGGGTCATCCTTGACAATGAGCTTCCCATTGGTTTTATCGTTGAGATAGACGAACGCCTCCACTGTGATATTGTCAGTGATGTCAAGGCTTGAACTGTGCGCCATTTGCAGTCGGGTGGCATTGGTGCCATTATCACTGAAAGAATAGCAGCCGTTTATTCTGCCGGAACCAGTGTAAATAGCCCGGTAATAGCCAGGCGAGGGGGGCTCTGGGGGAGGATTTGTCTCATCATTATTATTGGCTGTGGAATCATGGACGACCGTAGAGTCTTCCCCCAGGTGCTGCACCATCTTGAAGTTGCCATCCCAGACCATTTCGGCTGGCGTAGAATTAGTGTCGCCGACATAGGCAGTATTATCAGCATGGTCTCTATCATAATATAGATGAAGGACAGTATCAGCAGAATTGGTTATATTCGGGACCCTGACCCAGAGCCAAGCCTTTTGACTGGCTTGGTCCCACTTCTCTATCTCTACATACAACTCAGTGCACTCACTTGTCGTGACGGCAATCTTAAAGCGGTTGGCGTTGCTTTGAAGCTCGTCAAAGACGCAGGCGACATTATCTGACCCCCTCCCCGATGATGTGCTTAAATAGACCATGACGGGGAAATCAGAGAGAGGAGCAGTGATGTCATTACGGTCAATGGTGAGCTTGACCCGTTTCGACCAGCCACTCAGCCAGCAGGTGGGGGCCAGCGAGTAATTAACCTCCACCGGAATCCAGTCAAGCCTGACCTCGCTGGCAATCCCCACGGTGTAAGCATCAACCCTCACCCTAAAGTTGGCGTTGTCAAGTTTTGCCGGCGTCCAGGTCGTAGCCGAGGTAACATCATACCAGTAAGTAACCTCCGACCCGGTTAGAGTGGTTGTCTGCTTTGATGACCAGCTAATGCCACCATCCCAGCTAACATCAACCCTAATTTGATTATAACCAGTATAGTTAACTACGGCGTAGAGTCCTGAAACGGATACATTGGGGGTGGTATTATTCGTGTAAACTCCTATCTCTTGGAGAGGATTAGCACCAGTGCCGTTTATATCAGCTACTGTCCAGGCTGAGTCTGTCTTCGGATTATTGGTAAAGGCGTAACTATAGGTAGTAAATGATGCGGTTGTGTTTACCCCAGGGTCAGTAGCGCCATAGAGGGTGCCACCGACCTTGATAGCCGACGCAACCTGTGCTGGCGGTTGTGGCTTGAAAGAAACCAGCTTACCATTGCTGGTACGGGCTGTATTTAAGGTTGCACTCCTGGCGCCAGTGCCACCAGCAGTTGCCTGGATAAAGTCAGCTATGATTACTTCCGGATAATTGTTTCTATTTGGGCCATCTACCTCCTCTGTGGGAGTGGGTGTTCCGGTATAATTTGAACAGGTTGCCCGGTTAGATGTGCCACCTAGTTCCACCACGAGGTCATTGTTTGTGGTGGTGGTGATACCGCTGGAATGGAATGTTATTGTTGTGCTGGCAGGGGTGTTTACTGATGTAGCACCTACCACATCTATTGGCGAGCCGGTGGTAATAACACCGCTGTAGGCGACTATGCCGGCACATATTTGACTACCTCCACTATGGGTTACCGTGGGGTTTGTATCTCCGCTTTGTGCCCGGCGATAAAAACTTGTGGTTCTTAGCCCTGTGCCATTATTGGTGCCAGAATCAATAGCTGTCCAGCCACTAGGCATAGTGGAGTTGACATTATCCCTGGAGGCAATCATACAGATGAAGAGGTCGTTTACCTGCCAGCCGGTAGGTAGTGCAGGGATAACGTTTCCACTGGCGGCAAAGGCAACAGCACCAGCGCTACGAAAGGAAATACTTGATGCCGATGCTTGCCTTGCCCTGTAGTATACTGTCAGATTAGTTATAGTAGCGCTGGAGGGGACACTAAAGGTGGTAAATCCATAATAGGTGTAGCCACTACCACCGGCTAGAGCGGTGCAGGTAATATAATCAGTGTCGGTGCTAGTATCATCTATCTTATCATACCTTGTTGTTGGGCTTGCCGGGGTTACTGTCCATGTTCCATTTATTTCTTGGTCGCTGGTAGGAAAGCTATTGGCAGTAGTAGTGCTATATTGAACATTGGAGGCGTCATATCTCACCCTAACCTGAGTTATCTGCTCATCTGAGAGACTAAAGCCATACCCTGAGTATGTGTGTGAGGCAGATGGTGTCCCGCTGGTGACTGAGGCGTATCCCCCACCGTCGGCATAGGCATTGGTTGGATTTGTCCACCCCCCTGAGTCGGCAGAGGGGGAGTTGGTGACCACATCTGGCGATGCATAGGTAGCTTCAGAGCCAATGGAAAGGGTAACCCTGGTCTCAAAGGAGAGCCTGCCAATGCTCTCTATGTTCATCTGCCGCGCCGGTAAAAACATACTGACCACGATCAGCGTCAGAACCACCACCGGGACAACTATCAGCAATCTTCTAACCATTAACCCTCTTATCTCACCCGGCTTATTCTTTGCCGCCCACGCCCTGGGCAATATTCTTTAAGATAGTAAGAATGGCAATGAGGGCACGCTGTACATCAATTGGCTCCCGAGCGAGCATACCAGCCACATAGGGGTCTACTTGGTTCCCAGAATATACTGGCTCAGCCTCAGCCACGCTAGAAGAATGGGGGGTTAGATACCCGGCTACGGTAAATAGCCCGTCCTCGCCAAAGCCCAGAGGCTTGGCGATTCTCCGCAGGACGCGGGCTGAAGGATAGCGCTCCCCCCTCTCTATCCGCCCGAGGTGGGATGGGGATACCCCTGACATGGTAGCCAGCTCATGGAGCGTCAGCGGTATAGTAACCCTCTGCCGCCTGATTAGTTCACCTAGATTGATGTTATTCTCGCCAAACATAAAATTTTCCCCGTTAACTCGCCAAATGGCAAATTAACATTTGACTGAGTATACCATAAAATTTGCCAAATGGCAAGAGGTTAGCGGAGGGTAAAGTTGTTTTCAACCGGCTCACAGTCCAATTTTAGGCTAATAGGATTAATTACTCATAAAATGAACGTTAACATTTCATTAAAACCGTTCCTTTTTGGCACAAAAGGAGCATTTTTGGGACATTTGGGGGGATGCCAAAAGTACTATTTTAGGGTGACAAAAGTACTATTTTTGGGTGGCCAAAAGTACTATCCTTGACGACCAAAGTCACTGGTTATACAATGGCAGGGTTGCAAAATGGCTAAAAGATACGATGTTATCATCATTGGCGGCGGTCCGGCGGCTATCTTCGCCGCTCTTGAGCTATCCCAAGCCTCTAGTCTGGATATCCTGCTTATAGAGAAGGGGAGACATATTGATAACCGCCACTGCCCCAGCCGTGACACCGCTAGTCCCTGCTCCCCATGCTCGCCGTGCAACCTTGTCTGCGGTCTGGGTGGTGCTGGCGCCTTCAGCGACGGCAAGTTGACCCTATCACCAGCGGTTGGCGGCAGGCTCACCAGTTATCTCGGGGAGAAAGAGACCGAAGCCCTTATCCGCTATGTTGATGAGGTATACCTCAGGTTTGGCGCCCCAAGCAAGCTATATGGTGTTGGCAAAGGGATTGACGTGCTGCGCGCCAAGGCTGAGTTGGCTGGACTCAAGCTGGTGGCGGTGCCCATCCGCCACCTGGGCACCGAGAATTGTCGCTCGGTGCTTAAGGCAATGTGGGATTACCTCAGCCCGCATATAGAATTCAGGCTTGAGACAATGACTTCCGCCATCACTGTTGACCAGGGCAAGGTCAAAGGGATTAGGACTGAGGCCGGGGAGAGTTTTGACTGCCACTACCTTATTCTGGCTCCGGGCAGGGAGGGCGCCGATTGGCTCGCCCAGGAAGCAAGCCGGCTCAATCTGACCATGGATATCAACCCCATTGATGTTGGGGTTAGGGTTGAGGTGCCAGCGCCGGTAATGGAGGAGTTGACCAGCGTCCTCTATGAGTCAAAGCTGGAGTTCCAATCAAAGAGCTTTGACGACCGGGTTAGAACCTTCTGCATGTGTCCCGGTGGGGAGGTCATCATGGAGTCCACCGGTGGTGGTGAGCCGGTAATCACGGTTAACGGTCACAGCTATGCCGAGCGTAAAACCAACAACACCAACTTTGCCCTGCTGGTGAGCACAACCTTCACCAAGCCGTTTCGGGAGCCAATTGCCTACGGTAAATACCTGGCGAGGCTGGCTAATATTCTCAGTGGCGGGGTTCTGGTGCAGCGCTTTGGCGACCTCATGGCGGGTCGGCGCTCCACCCCAGCCCGCATTGAAGGCGGCTTGGTTCAGCCTACACTAGCGGATGCCACCCCCGGCGACCTCAGCTTTGCCCTCCCCTACCGCTACCTAACCGGCATCGTGGAGATGCTCCAGGCAATGGATAAGCTGGCTCCGGGTGTCGCTTCACCCCACACCCTGCTTTATGGGATTGAGGTTAAATTCTACTCCAGCCGGCCCGAGCTTAGCCCCAGCCTGGAGACCGGGGTCAGTAACCTGTTTGCCATTGGCGATGGGGCTGGCATTAGCCGTGGCTTGATTCAGGCGTCAGCCTCTGGTGTCGTCGCCGCCCGCGAGATATTAAAGAGAGGCAAGCATTGACAGGGTGGTTCAAGCTGACTAGAATGTAGTGATAAGCAAGGTTATAAGAAGGAGGAGGATGCCGTGTGGCTAATGTAAGAGCTAGTGGCGACGAGAGCTTTGAGAGTTTGCTCCGGCGCTTTAACCGGAAGGTGCAACAGGATGGCATTTTATCTGAGATACGCCGTCGCGAATTCTATGAGAAGCCGAGCATGAAGCGCAAGCGAAAAGAGGCAGCCAAGAGACGCAAGACCGCTAGAAGTGCTAGAGGTGCTAGAGGTTCAAGAAGATAGTAAATAATTATGGAAAGTAAAGGATTAAAGCCAAAGCTGGCGGATGAACTCAAGCAGGCGTTAAGGGGAGGGGATAAGGTGAGGTGCTCGGTCATCCGCTTACTCATGGCAGCGATTAATAATGCTGAAATCGCCCGTCAGGCTACATTAGAAGACGCTGATATTTACGGGGTTATTGCCAAGGAAATCAGGCAGCGCAAAGAAAGTATTGACGCCTTTAAGCAGGGCAATCGCCCCGACCTGGTGGCTCAAGAAGAAGCCGAGCTAGCCGTCCTTCAGAAATACTTGCCCCAGCAGATGAGCCGGGAGGAGATTGTGGCTGAAGCCCGCCGGGTTATCAGCGAGGTGGGGGCACAGGGGCTCAGCGATAAGGGAAAGGTCATGCCCAAGCTCATCGCTCAGCTCAAAGGCAAGGCCGATGGGCGAGAGATAAACGAGGTTGTAACCGAGCTACTTGGTTCATAACCCCGGACGGAGAAAGACTAGGGATGGCTAGCGATGAAGAAAGAGCACTAATTGCCCCCTGTGGTCTTTATTGTGGCAGTTGTCGTCGATACCAAGCCCGCACCGATAAGACCCTACGAAAGAAGATAGCTGAAGAGCAGGGTATTACGGCGGAGGAGGTATTTGTTTGTGCTGGTTGTCATCCGATGCAGGGGCGGGTAAAAGCAGCAGGGGGAGAGCCAGTTTGTGATACCTATGCCTGCGCCGTAAATGGCAAAAAGGTGGAATTCTGCTACGAGTGTGAGGATTTTCCCTGCTTGAAACTAGCCCCCTGTGCTGACCGGGCTCAGGAAATCCCGCATAATACCAAGGTTTATAACCTCGTTTTGTTGCAAAAATTAGGGATTGACGCCTGGCTTAAGCGATACGCCGAACTGCTGAGACAGTACCGGCAGGGTAAGAAGCCAAAGTCCGGTGGAGATATCCAGCCTTAGCCGGCAGCTCTATCCAGCTCACTCTTCAGGTGTTCAAGTTTAATGCCGGAGTCTATTATATCCCAGGGTAAATTCTGTTTCGTACCCCACCTTTGATGAGCATAGAAATCAATATCAAGATGGCATTTTTCTGTCGTCTTACGCCAGGCGGATAGCGATACCTCCTCCATGTTAGCCAGCACCTCAGCTATTTTTTCATCCCCGCGAGCTAAAACCCCCTGCACCTGGCTCCACATTGGGCTTTCACTGCTAATCTTGATTCCCTTGGGCATCAGGCGGTTTTTAAGTAGGGATAGGCGTTGATTGAGGATAGAGGGCTCGGTCATCGGCAGCCACTGGAAGGGGGTACCTGCCTTGGGGACAAAGGGAGAAATGGTGAGGGCGATACGGCAGCCGGTTTTCTGCTTATCAAGGATGTCCTTACATTTTAACGTCAGTCTTATAATCTCTTCTATATCCCCATCGGTCTCCGATGGCAAGCCAATCATGAAATAAAGCTTGACCTGCCTTATCCCCTGCTCCGCCACCTTATCCATTGATTCCAGGATATCCTCCTCGGAGATACTCTTTTTAATAATCTGGCGCAGGCGGTTGGAGCCAGCCTCCGGGGCAAGGGAAATGGTTCGCGCCTCTCCCTTAGCCAGCTCTCTCAATACTATTCTAGAGAGGGGGCTCACTCGCAGTGAGCTCATGGAGAGCTCAGCCCCCATCTGCCCCAGCCTTAATAAAAGCTCCTCTATGCGGGGGTGGTCTGATACCGCCGCCCCGACCAAGCCAAGGCGCTTCCGGTATTTAAGCCCCTCCTCCGCCTGAGCAATTATACTTTCCACGGAGCGGCAGCGCATGGGGCGAAAGGCGGTATTGGTAAGGCAGAAGCGGCAGCCCCAGTTGCACCCCCGCTCCACCTCAATGAGATAAAGCTCGCCCAGCTCGGTGTCCGGGGTAAGTATGACTGAAGCAACAGGAAAGTCATCCAAGTTTTTTGTCCACTGGCGGGCTACGGAAGTTCCGGAGTAATACTGTGGCACATAGATGCCAGGTAGTACCGCCAATGCCTTTAGCAGTTCGCTCCTCTTGCCGCGAATGCCCTCAGTTATAATAGGTAGCATCGCCGGGATTATTTTTTCAGCTTCACCGATACACAGGCAGTCGAAAAAAGGGGCAAGAGGTATGGGGTTGGCGATGATGCAAGGGCCGCCGGCGATAACCAGCGGGTGTCTCTCGTCACGGTCGGCGGCATAGAGCGGTATGCCGCTGGCTTTAAGCATCTGGACGACATTGAAGTAGTCAAGCTCATAAGAAACAGAGAAAGCAAGGGCGGCAAAGTCAGAGAGTGGACGCTGAGATTCCAAAGACAGAGGGGGTAAATGTTTATCCCTGTTTTCGGTTTCCCAGAAGGCTCTCTCGCCGACAACCTCATTATAACTATTGAGCAGGCGATAGATGGCATGGACTCCAAGGTTGGACATGCCCAGATAGTAGGAGTTTGGGTAAATAAGGGCGACCGGGATTCTGCCTCCCCAGTCCTTGATAATAGTGCCCTGTTCCCGGGAGAGCCGCCGCCTCGCTTTTTTTACCTCGTCCCAACTCATACTACCCTACTATCAAATCAACGAAAAGGTTTTGCTTGAGGTCAAACAGTCCGGACTCGCATATCCGGAGGAAGGGTATCGCTGGGGTGGGGAGAACCGCCAGGGTAATACGTATATCAGGCAAGTTGCTGCCCAGTTCGGTGGCTACCTGCTGGATATCATCAAGTTTACTGGCTAGAGTTTCCATAGGCTGGGTAGAGACTCCTCCGGCTACAGGGAGCGCTATCTCAGCCAGTATCCTGTTACCGGCACACACCACTATGCCCCCGCTTAACTCTTTGAGCCGGTTTACCGCCTGCGCCATATCGGTTTCATCGGCACCGACTACTATAATATCGCCACAATCCCAGGTGGCGCTGGAGGCAATCGCCCCGCGCTTTAAGCCGATTCCTCTAATTAAGCCGACGAAGCTCTTTCCCGTCCA
>Ga0315280_10004197_pt1 | contig 21504 bp, 15 predicted proteins | sample YL17G06_40_MG_FD_203697 | JGI IMG/M metagenome (GOLD analysis project Ga0315280, IMG submission 203697) | Sediment microbial communities from Yellowstone Lake, YNP, Wyoming, USA - YL17G06_40 | ecosystem: Environmental > Aquatic > Freshwater > Lake > Sediment | place: USA: Wyoming | collected...
TGGCTGGCTTTGCAATGATGGTTCAGATGGCAGCCAGTAACACGGTGTTACAGACCATTGTCGAAGAAGACAAACGCGGCAGGATTATGGGCTTGTTTGCGATGGCGTTTATGGGGATGGTGCCTTTTGGGAATTTACTAGCCGGAAGTTTGGCCAGTAAAATAGGTGCGCCGAATACTTTATTGCTCGGCGGGACATGCTGTATTATAGGCGCACTTGTGTTTGTTAGAAAGGGCTGAGTTGAAAGTTCAATGCGAATTATGCCCAAAGATGTGCCTGATTGAGCACGGCCAAAGCGGCGACTGCCGGGCTAGAATCAATATAGACGGTGTTCTGCGCACGGTGGTCTACGGATACCCGTGCTCGATTGCTATTGACCCTGTTGAGAAAAAGCCTCTTTTCCATTTCCTGCCGGGCACTAAAATCCTCTCCACTGCAACTGCCGGCTGTAACCTTCACTGCCAGTTTTGTCAGAACTGGGAAATTTCGCAGGCCAATCCCGAAGACACGCCCGCAGCATTCTGCCCACCGCAAAAGCTGGTGGATGTCGTAAAGGAAAATCGCTGTCTTTCGCTGGCATATACCTACACTGAGCCAATCATCTACTACGAGTACACTTACGATAGCGCAAAACTGGCTAAGCAAGCCAACATTCGCACCGTGCTTGTAACCGCCGGATACATAAATCCCGAGCCGTGGAAGAAACTGCTCAAATATGTTGACGCGGCAAACATAGATTTGAAGGGAATCACCGAAGAGTTCTATCGTGACGTTTGCTCGGCAACGCTGCGGCCGGTGCAGAACGCCTTGCTCATAGCCAAGGCAAGCGGCGTGTGGGTGGAGGTGACGAACCTGGTTATTCCCACGTTAAATGACAAGGCTGAAGACATACGTCAGCTTGCCCGCTGGGTCAGGGCAAATCTGGGCCGCGAGACGCCGCTGCATTTCTCTCAGTTCTATCCACGATATAAAATGCGACATCTGCCGCCAACATCGGCAAAAACATTGGATATGGCCCGAGAAATCGGAATTAGCGAAGGGCTCGATTACGTCTACATCGGAAATATCCTTAGCGAGGCGGGCCAAACCACATTTTGCCCGGGCTGCAAAACCCCACTGATTAAGCGCAGCGGCTATACAATCCTTCAGAATCGGCTCAAGGACGGCCGTTGTCCGGATTGCAAAAAAGAGATTCACGGAGTCTGGAAATGACGCGAAGAAAATTCCTTCAGAAATTGATCGCAGCCTTTTCGACGGTCCCTATTGGAGTCTGGTGGCTGGCGAAAAAGACGAGCACCCGCAGATTTGTCCGTGCTCTGCGACTCAGAGAGTATCCGGGGCCTTTAAGACCGTTAGGCGATATTTCCAAACAGGGCAAATGGAGTGGCTAATATGAAAGCTAAATATCTAACCCCGCAATTAATTGCGCGCTCTTTTCAGTGCATTCTCGCGGTTGCTCTGGCGGGCTCGTGTGCAAAGAAAGCACCGATGCCGTCCGAGGGACAGGCGGAAAAAACAACTCAAGAGTCTGCTAAGCCGGCAAAAGATTTGGTACTGCGTTCGTCACTTGCCGGCAGTTGGTATCCCGCGGACCCAAACGTGCTTACTGCGCAGTTTGACGACCTCTTCAAGAAAGCTGATGCTAACGCGATAGACAATGTTATTGCTCTTATCCTGCCGCACGCGGGATACCAGTGGTCGGGCCAAACGGCGGCCTTGTGCCTAAAAACGACCGACAAGAAATACAAGCGAATCATCGTTATTGGCCCGAGCCATCACACCTATATGGAGGATGTGTTTAGTGCCCCCCGAGCGACCCATTACGAGACACCTTTGGGGCAAATCCCGCTGGATGTCGAATTTATCGACAGGCTATTGAAGTTTCCAGTCTTCCAGAATCTGCCGCACGCACTTGAGTACGAGAACAGCGTAGAGATGGAGCTGCCGCTGTTGCAGTACCGCTGCAAAGATTTCAAGCTGGTGCCGATTGTGGCAGGGGCGTGCTCATTGGAGGCAATTAAAAAAGCAGGCCAGATTCTAATCAGCTTGGTTGATACCGACACACTGGTTGTTGCAAGCTCAGATTTTGTGCACTATGGACGCCAGCATCAGTATGTGCCGTTTACAGAAAACATTCCTGAGCGGCTAAGACAACTCGATATGGGGGCGTACGAGTACATAGCCAAGCTGGACGCGGAAGGTTTTCTCGAATACAGGCAGAAAACCAAAGCCACGATTTGCGGCGCTATGCCGATTGCGGTGCTGCTTTCGATGCTGAGCCAGCCGAGTCAGGCTCATTTAGTAAAATATACAACATCCGGTGAGCTTACCGGCGATTTCGGCAACTCGGTCAGCTACCTTGCCGTTGCCTTTTCGGGAAAGTGGGCAAACCATCCGGAGATTGAACCGGATAAAAACGCCCCTGAATTGTCTGAACAAGATAAAAAACAGCTTTTGATTTTAGCCCGCCAGTCAATATTGTACGCCCTCCAGAATCGACGGTTTCCACAGCCCTCCGAACTAACCGCAACAATAAGCGATGCAATGAGCCAGCCCAGAGCCGCATTTGTGACGCTCAAGAAACACTCCCAGCTTAGAGGCTGCATAGGCGATGTTCTTCCGCAGCGGCCCTTGTATAAGTCGGTCATTGCCAACGCCATTCGCGCCGGCTTCAGCGATACGCGTTTTTCTCCACTGACGCAGGAGGAATGCAAGGATATTACCATAGAAATCTCCGCCTTGACCATGCCACGGCCTGTTGAATCGCCGGATAAAATCCGACTTGGCGTAGACGGCATTGTATTAAATAAAGATGGCCGGTCGGCTCTGTATCTTCCTCAGGTTGCGCCCGAACAGGGCTGGGACCTCAATCAGACGCTCACGAATCTGTCGCTTAAGGCTGGACTACCTGCCGATGCCTGGAAAGAAGGGACGCAGTTTTTAGTGTTTCAGGCCGTCGTTTTTGGTGAAGATAAATGAGATTTGCCCGGGGCTTTTTGATATTCAGTTACGGCCTCTTTACTATCGCTGCCCAGGCACTACTGTTTCGCGAGTTTGTCACCACCTTCGAAGGCAACGACATAAGCGTCGGCATTTTCTTCGGGTGCTGGTTTTGCTGGGTCGCCCTGGGAGCGGCCCTAATCTATCGAGCAAAAACCATTGCCGATAAACTGCTCCAGAATATAGAATTTCTGCTTTTGGCGTTTCTGCCGGCCTTTATCCTGGAGTGGATACTAATTGTTCAGGCTCGCGAACTTGCCAGCATTGCGTCGTACACGCTGTGGTCGATGCGTGACATTCTACTTCTGGCATTTTTGGATAGCGCACCAGTCAGTATTATAACAGGGATGCTTTTTCCTATTGCCTGCCGATGGATTCAACGGGATGCGGCGTTTGCTGTTTCGCGTGTGTATGTTCTCGAAGCGGCAGGAAGTTTTCTGGGCGGCTTGGGCACAACAATTCTTCTTGGACTCGGCGTAAGCTCGGCCAGAATTTTCTTTATGCTGGCATTTATCCTGTCTTGCTCTGCGCTTTGTGTCCAGTTCGGTAGGGTATGCTCCGCATACCGCCAAATTCGGCAAATGGTATGGAGAAATCTGTATACTCTACGTGGGTGGATACTTCTTCTGCCGGTTCTTGTCTTGCTTTGTCTTGCCGTAGGCGTGGACAAGACTTTAACGCGCCACGTCAGGATTATGAAATGGACAAAGCTGCTGCCCAGAGATGCACTAATAGGCTCATTCCAGACCGCTCAGGCTGAGTATCTTTATGGGATTTACCAGGGCCAATGGATAGCCGTTCGTGAAGGCAGCACCTGCGAAGTTCTGCCGAACCAGGAAGCAGCCGGACGAATCGCGGCTATTTGTCTATCGCAAAATCCTGCCGCGAAAACGGTTCTTGTGGTTGGCTCAGGGCTGGGACTGTGCTATCAATTTCTGCAACTGCCACAAATCCAAACAATAAGGTGGGCATATTGTGACAGCGAATACGTTCAGAAAATCGAGGCCTTTATACCCGCCGAGCTCAAGGTCAGCGATGCGCGATTTCACCGCGCCGCCGGTGACATCCGCTCGCTACTAACTGAAAAGAAAAAATACTATGACATAGTGATAGTCAATCTGCCCGAGGCAACTAGCTCAGTTTTGAATCGGTATTACACGCTCGAATTCTATGGCCAAGTCAAGGAATCTCTTACGCCCGATGGCCTGTTGGCAGTGCGCGTGGCGGGCGGCGAAAATATTATGGGCACCGAGCTAATAAATCTTGGTGCCTCCACGAAAATAACACTCCAGAAAGTTTTCGCCAAGCTGGTTCTGGTGCCCGGCGACGATACCTGGTTCATCGCATCGGAATCCGGGGACATAACCGGTGAGCCAGGTACCTTACGCGACCGATTTGCCGGGATAGATAGCGCAAGCCGGGTCTTTTCTGCCCAGGCTTTACTTTCGGTTTATCTGCCCGACCGTGCTGATGCTGCTATGAAGAACTATGCAGAGGCGGATTTGCCCCAGAATTTGCTGGTCAACCAGGATGGGCGGCCTTTGACTCACCTATACAGCTTATTGCTTGCGGCAAAACAATCTGGGGCGCCGGTTGCCAGACTCGTTAAACATTTAGCCCTGGCAGGACCGCTGGTCTATATTGTGCCCATACTGGTTCTGATAGCTGTGCGGTGCATTTATATCTTGACGCAGCCCGCAGGCCACAAATCCACAGCCGGTCAACAGCCCAGCACGTCCAGCTTCGACAGTATGTTTCTGATTTTCTCAGCCGGCCTGATAGGAATCGGCGCAGTTATTGTCCTGATGTACCTGTACCAAACCCGCTTCGGCTCGTTGTACCTACATGTTGGGATTATCTCGTCTTTATTTATGGTGGGCTTGACGGCTGGGGCAGGCTTTGTCACGTCGCTCATAAAGCGGTTCTCGCATCTACTTTGGCTATTATTTGTGGTGATCGCTGTCCATGCGCTGATATTGGCTGGGGTCGGCTTCTGGCCGGTCCAGCAGCAAACACACTTATTCTTCGCGGCAGCATTTATTTTATTTGGTCTGGTTGCCGGCTGCTATTTCCCACTTGCCGCCAAACAGCTCGCGGATTACGGCTTCGAGAGGGGGCGAGTCGGAAGCAAGCTCGAAACCGCCGACCACATCGGCGCCACGGTCGGCGGGCTGCTGACCGGCCTTGCTCTTGTCCCTGTGCTGGGGACAAAAGCAACGCTCTTTGTATTCATTGTGCTTATGCTCGCCAATGTGCCGCTTGTCGCACTGGGCACCTGCAAGCGAGTAAATTCCGATTTTCAATTGACCCGGCTGGGCTACATTTTATTTGGCATCGCTGTATCCATTATCTTGTGCTCAAATCTGCTTGCCGAGGCGGGCACAAAACTTCGGCCAGCGCTGCCGCCGTACGCGGCCCAGGCGCTTGCCGGCCAGTCGCGCATCGAGCAGGTGTCAACAGTCCTTCCTGATAATGGTCATAAAATTAGTCACTTCAGAGTGCACGATGCCAACGACAAACTGATCGGCTATATCTTCAGCTCCGAAGACCTCGCACCGGAAGTGCGAGGTTTCGGCGGAAAGATGAATCTGGCTGTTTACGTTGACCCAAACGGGTCGCTAATCAATTTCCATATCCTGAGCTCGAACGAGACTCCTACCTATCTCGATCTGCTCGGCGATTGGCAGAACGGTCTGAAGGGACACAACCTCTTTGAGCCTCAAACGTTCGCGGACGTACACGCCGTAACGGGGGCAACCGTAAGCTCCGAAGCTATTCTCTCGGCCATTGAGAAGTCAGGCCACAGATTTGCTACACAAGTTCTCGGCCAGACTCTTGAAGTGACACCCACGGGCCGGATTGACCAACCTAAATATCTGCCCGACAAATACGCTCTATATCTGATCGGTGCTTTTCTGCTCGCCTTGATTGTGATTTACCGTGGCGGATTCTGGAGCCGATTGGCGGTGCTGTTATTGAATCTTGTCGCTGGCGGCATCCTGCTCAACACCCAATTTTCCAGCGAACAAATCGCTACCTTGCTGTCTTTTCATAGTCCGGCTACTGCACTCACAGGTGCGTTTCTGCTCGTGGTAGGTGTGCCGGTGTTAGTAATGCTTTTCGGCAACGTCTATTGCGGCTACATCTGTCCCTTCGGTGCGGCTCAGGAACTTCTCGGCCATGTAGTTCCACAGAGATTTAAGCCCACTATAACGGTAGAAAATATGCGGATAGCGAGATTTATCAAATACGCGGTCCTTTTTGTCTTGATAATCGTATTCTTTCTTTCGAGAAACCGAACTACACTTGGGCTAGACCCACTTATTTCAATTTTCAATTTTCAATTCTGGCAATTGTCAATATTGGCAGTGGCGGTGATAGCCCTGGCAGGCTCCATTTTTTACACGCGCTTCTGGTGCCGGTATCTGTGCCCGGCGGGAGCTTTCCTATCGCTGTTTAACAGACTCGCAATCCTGGCGCGGTATTTGCCCGCAAAGAGATTCGGCTTCTGCGAGTTCGGCCTAATGCCGAGCGATCACTTGGACTGCATATATTGTGACCGATGTCGCTTTGAACAACCGTCGCCCGTGACTCGTGCCCCGTTTCTCGTTGCCGAACGACGAGCGACAAGCAACGAGCGACAGTCTTTCTATTTTGTAGTTGGCGTCCTGGCAGTAGGGACACTTTTATCGGCAATCTCGGTCAGAAGATTTATGCAAGTTCTCCCTCCCGGTATCGAACATCCGGCCGCGGCAGCCGCTTCTGCCGGCCAGCCAAGAGACGTCGATCTGCAGCGGATTCGGACAATGATTGAGCAGAAGAGACTTTCCGACCGCGAGGCCGAATTCTACAAGAAAATCGAGTAGATTAGCCCCCAAATTTATTTGGGGGGTTGTTTAGCCGTCGCCGGTACGGCGACGGTTTTATACATCAAGAAGCACTTGAAGCCGCGACACCGCGCGCACTCCCACTCCACCGGCAGGTTCGGCATGCAGAAGAAGAATTACGGGCTTTCCTCGCAGATAGCTGCCGGCTTAAAAGACGCCCTTGAAAAATCGCCAGTAAAAAATGTCCTGACCGAATGCTCCGCCTGCAAAATGCAGATAGAGCATATAAGCGATTGCGTTGCGAGGCATTCGATTAAGGTTTTGGGGCAAGTGTATAATATGGCATAGGGGTTGAAGAACGTGGCTTGTCTAGCGAGGCCAGCCTTAAATCGGGCATGAAGAAGTAGAGTTTGATGATGTACCCTGCGGAGCGAAGGATACCACTAAGATAAAGATGGAGTTTGTATTGCAGAGTTCGGCTGGAGGTTTGATATAATGGAGGAAGAATTGTGTTGAGAGGCAATAAATGAGGCATTTGACAAAGCTGACCATAATCTGTGCGTTCGGTATCGTCTTTACGAACGCTGCCTGCTATGCCTGGCTGCGTATGCGTGTTGAAGACGCGGTGCTTGTTGAGCGTTCGGAACTTATCGTTATCGGGCACCTGAAAGCTGACTTTATCAAGTACGTTCCGCACAAGTGGGAAAAGAATGAGGGCAGGAGCTGGGAGCATCATGCTGTCCTTGCCGTGACGCAAGTCTTGAAAGGAAGGCTTGATGAGACTGAGATACCGATCGTCATTCACTACGGCCTTGATCCGTATATTGGTGGTCGTTGCCCAAAGGATGGTGGCAAGATAAATATTCATGCCAGCCAAAAGGACTTTCCAAAAGATAGGATCGAGATACTGGATACGGGCAACAGCGGCATTAGTTTTGTGCCGCTCGTGGAAGATGCGGGCAAGGACAATATTTGGTTTCTTCAAAGAAGAAGTGGAAGGTATGGTCGCGAAAGTGAGAACGGACGATTTGGGATTGCGGACCCAGAGGAGCTTCAGCCAATATCGCTGAAAGATTATTTCCTCGCCTGTATGGCAAAGGAGCCGGAAAAGGCCATAAACGAACAGCTCAGGAAGGAACCGCATCTGGCAAAACGTGTCGAGGACTACCTATTTTATGCAGAATTTCAGCGGGTCCTGCGCATTTCGGATCCGAATGAGAAGGCTGTACGATTGTGTCGTTACATTTCCCCCGCGACGGCTCCGAAGAATTACAGGGGTAGATATGATTGGCTTGTGACGAAACACCTTCGTGAACTCGGCGAATATGCTGTGAGGCCCATAGTAGATATCCTTGCGAAAGCAGAGCCGACTTATAAATTAGATACGGCTGTTTTGACGATATGCGATATTGGCAGAGCGGCTAAGCCGGCCGTTCCGTATCTGCTAAAGATGCTTGAGCAGAAAAGTCGGACTACCACTTATTATATCCTGTCCGCCCTGCAGAACACCGGCGATCCGAACGCGATTGATTCTGTCAGGCCATTTTTGGCCGACAAGGATATGCAGGTGCGCTCTCAGGCGGCCGTGACACTTGCCTGGTTAGGTGATATTGACTCGTTCGACCGGATAGTGGCGGCAATACCAGAAGAGATCAAAGAACAGAATAATCTCAATGCGTCAGATATGTGCGTCTATGTTGCAGATATGTGTGGAGCGCTGTATCGCTTGGATCCTACTCGCGCCAGGCCAGTCATAAGGCAGGTGAACAGGAGAATCCCGAGTATGGACATCACCAGGTTCATATCCGGGTACAAGGATGACGATGACCGATAGCTCTGACGTTGCCACGGCCAGATTCTGTGCCCTCGCAGTAACCGGAACCTGGATTCGTGGTGGGGTAGGAGCGGATATTCGGTCGCAGTAAAGTGACAAGGCGCAGGCAACCTTGACACAGTGCTACTTTTCGTCAAACTCAATGTCGTTTCTTCGTACATTTGCCCCAGTTACGGTGGGCATTTGGCGCAGATTGACCGAAATAGCGTTGTGCTCAGGTAGCGGTCGCCGCGGTCGGGGAGAATCACAACAATTGTGCCGGAAGTCATATCCTGTGCGATACGCAAAGCTCCGGCTACGGCTGCGCCGCTGGACATCCCAACAAAAATTCCTTCCTTTGCAGCAAGTAGGCGCGTAGTCTCAAAGGCCTCGCCGTCCTCGATGGTGATTTTTTCATCCAGCAACTGCGGATTATAAATCTTGGGGACGATAGATTCTCTCATATTTTTGAGGCCCTGGATTGTGTGTCCCTCTATAGGCTCGACTCCCACGATCTTGATGTTTGGCTTTTTTTCTTTAAGGAATTTGCGAACGCCCATCAGCGTTCCGGTGGTGCCCATGCCGGCGACAAATACGTCGACCCGGCCTTGGGTCTGGGCAAAAATTTCAGGGCCGGTCGTCTCGTAATGGGCCAGCACATTAGCCTCATTGTCGAATTGATTGGGCATATAGTAATTATCCGGTTCTTGTTCAAGAAGCTGATGTGCTCTTTTGATTGCGCCGTCTGTTCCTTCTTTTGCTGGAGTAAGCACGATCTCCGCGCCGAGGGCTTGAAGGATGTGCTGTCTCTCGGTGCTGACGCACTCCGGCATAAAAAGTTTGACACGGTAGCCTTTTGCCGCGCCGATCATAGCTAAGGCAATGCCCGTGTTTCCGGATGTCGGCTCAAGGATTGTTTTGCCTTTGGTAAGCTCGCCTGATTGCTCGGCTTTTTTTATCATATAGTATGCAGGCCTATCTTTGACGGAGCCGCCCGGATTCGCCCCCTCCAATTTTCCGAGAATCCGCACCGTTGGGATTTTGCTGTTGAGGTTGGTAAGCTCAACCAATGGCGTGTTTCCGATGGCCGACAATATACTCATAACAGTCTACCTCATATAACTACGTCTGAACGTGTTGGTTTGAGGAATTGCTTTTACTGCCGTTATTCTATATATTGAGTCGGGGCAAGTAAATCGTTTAGAGGGAAGTTTACGATGGAACTGGAACAGGCAAATCTTAAGCGAGCGGTGCTATGGGACCCTGCGGACGGGCAGAAAAAGGTCCGCTGCAATTTGTGCAGTTGGCGATGCTTGATTGCTGACGGTAAATTGGGCCGATGTTGTGTCCGTAAGAATATAGGCGGCACGTTGTACTCGCTGAACTACGACAAGGTGTGTTCGGCCAATGTTGACCCGATTGAAAAGAAGCCCTTGTATCATTTTCAGCCAGGCTCGCGGAGTTTTTCTATCGCGACGATGGGCTGTAATCTTCGCTGCGTTTTTTGTCAGAACTGGCAGATAAGCCAGGCGGCGATTGAAAGCGGGCGACTCGACGGAGAGCCCGTAACTGCGGAGCAGATTGTCGCCGGCGCTGTGCAAAATAGGTGCAGGAGCATCGCTTACACATATACGGAGCCAACGGTTTTTATGGAGTTGTGTAACGATTGTGCGCGCCTGGCAAAAGAGAAAGGGCTGGCGAACGTTTTTGTCAGTAACGGCTATATGACGCGCGAGGCGATTGATTTTGCCCGCGACTGGCTCGACGGAATAAATGTGGACTTGAAAGCCTTCAGCGAGGATTACTATAGAAACCTGTGCAAGGCGCACTTGCAGCCGGTGCTCGATACGATTAGCTACATCGCAAGGCAAACGAATATCTGGATGGAGATTACGACCCTGGTTGTGCCGGGGGAAAACGACTCGGAGGAAGAGCTAAAAAAGCTTGCCAATTTCCTTGCCACCCAAGCCGGGCCGGATGTCCCCTGGCATGTTAGCCGATTCCACCCACAATACAAATACACCGATGCGCAGCCTACTCCGATTCGTACTCTGGAACTCGCTTACGATATAGGCAAATCGGCTGGGCTGCATTATGTTTATGTTGGCAACGTGCCGGGCGCCAAGTCAGAAAGCACATTTTGCTGTAAGTGTGGTCGGGCGTTGATTGAACGTGTGGGCTATCATATAACGGCCAATCGTATTATAGACTCTCGCTGTCCGGATTGCGGCACAGAAATCGCCGGCTTTGAGATAAATGCGTAGCTCAACAATGAAGATAGTGGCTGACCAGAATATTCCGTTTGTGCAAGAGTGCTTTTCTTCAATTGGGCAGGTTGAAGCGGTAGCCGGACGCAAGATAACGCCGAAGGTCGTAGCGGATGTGGACGTTCTTCTGGTTCGCAGCGTCACCCAGGTCGGCAAGGATTTGCTGGCAGATAGCAAAGTCAGATTTGTGGCAACGGCGACCATCGGTTACGACCATGTAGACGTTGGTTTTCTGCGGCAGAAAAATATCGGATTTGCCTCCGCACCTGGCTCGAACGCAAACTCCGCAGCGGAATACGTAATTGCAGCGCTTCTTGAAATCGGGCAAAAGCACAAAATCAGCCTGGCGGGAAAATCATTAGGCGTCGTAGGCGTAGGCAATGTCGGCAGCAGAGTGGCTAAAAAGTGCGCCGTTTTGGGTATGAAAGTCATACTCAACGACCCGCCTTTGCAGAGGCAGAGCGGCGATCCGAAATATCGCCCGATTGAAGAACTTGTCGATTGCGATTTTATAACGCTTCACACGCCGCTGACTTTTGAGGGAATCGACCGGACGTTCCATTTGGCGGATGAAAGATTTTTCAAGTCATTGAAGACCGGCACTGTTTTTGCCAATGCTGCACGCGGGGCCGTGGTTGATACTGTGGCGCTGAAAGCAGCCATAGGGGCTGGACGGTTGAGGGCCGTTGTTCTCGATGTCTGGGAGAACGAGCCGAACGTCGATGTGGAGCTTCTGGAGATGGTCGACATTGCCACGCCGCACATCGCCGGCTATTCGCTGGATGGCAAAATTGCGGGCATGATTATGATCTATAAAGCGGCCTGCGAATACTTCGGCCTCCAGCCAAACTATGACCTGGAAGATTTTTTGCCTGAGCCTGCTCTCGGCGACCTGAGGATAAATCCGCAGGGCCGTGCCGAGGAGGAAGTGTTGCACAACGTTGTGCAGAAGATATATAGCATTAGTGACGATGACCGCAGACTCAGGCAGATTGGCGCTCGAGCACCGGGGGAAAGGGGCGAATTTTTTGACAGCCTGCGTAGGAATTATCCCGTCCGGCGAGAATTCCAAAATACGTCAGTAGTGTTGGAGCTTCCATCCAGGTCGCTGGCGCGAAGGCTGGCGGGAATCGGGTTCAAAGTGGCAGATGAGTAGAAGTAACAAAGAAAACGTACTTGAGTGGCCACGCGGCAGATTAGATTTTTCAGTCGGCTGCGTTATTATGGGGGTCTTGAATGTCACGCCGGATTCCTTCAGCGATGGCGGCGAATTCTTTACAACCAATAAGGCAATTGAGCACGGCCTGCGCATGGTTGCTGAAGGCGCCGCTATAATCGACGTGGGCGCGGAATCCACCCGGCCTGGCTCGCAGGGCGTTCCGGCTGATGAGCAGATAAGGCGGGCAATTCCAGTTATCGAAGCGCTCGCCAAAAAGGCGGGTGTGCCGGTGAGCGTTGATACGTATAACGTTGAAGTTGCCGAAGCTGCTCTGCGGGCAGGGGCGGCAATGATAAACGATATAACCGCTTTGAGCGACCAGCGGATGGCCCAGTTGGCGGCAAAGTGGCAGGTGCCGGTCGTTCTGATGCATATACGAGGGACACCCAAAACAATGCAGATTGACCCGAAATATGGTGACGTGGTCGGCGAAGTTCTGGAGTTTCTGCTCAGCCGGGCAAAGAAAGCAGAGAGGTTCGGGATACCGAGAGAGCGAATTTTTATTGACCCCGGCATCGGCTTCGGCAAGACCGTGCAGCACAATCTTTTGCTTTTGAAGAACATTGACAGATTTGTCGCCACCGGCTACCGGGTGCTTATTGGGCCGAGCCGCAAGAGTTTTATCGGCAAGATAACCGGCAAAGAAAACCCCGCCGATCGGATATTTGGAACGGCGGCAGCGGTGGCGTTGTGCGTGTCGGCCGGCGTCTCAATCGTCCGTGTCCACGATGTCGCTGAAATGGCGGACGTAGTGAAGGTGGCAAATACTATTTATGGGGTATGAATTGTTGGTTATAATAAGCTGAATTTCAGCCGATAAATGATATTGCGGTTCCACACAAATTGCGATTTGGACGGCGGAAGTCCATAATGATGCGTGTCATGTATGTGCGTGTATTTCTTTTGAAACACCTGTGGGTGTCAAGATAGCCGATAATGGGACGGAGTTGAAAACATGAGTGAGGAAGTTAAGCAATTTTACGATGATTTGAGAAAAGTTGTAGAAGCAGGGAAATTGGTCGTATTCTTCGGTGCTGGTGCGTGCCACGACTACGGGATCCCAACGATGGATGAGATGGCTCTCCTCCTTGCCAATAAGATTTGTAGTGACCAGGGAGAGAAGATGTTGAAGGAAGTGGAAGCAGTCTTATTATCGGTGCTGACAGTTAGCAAGGAGGAATTGGAGAAGGAAATCAAGAAGAAGAGACCCAAACTGGGATGGAACCTCGAAGACCTTCTGACTCGCTTATTCCAGATCAGGAGCGCTACTCAAGCCTGGGGGAATTTTGCGAAAGTTGAAATTAAGGTAGGCAATGCTGCGCTTAAGGAAACGGATATCTCTGCGGCTGAAAAGGAATTGCTTGATTTCCTTGTCAAGTGCCTGAAACTGGATGGTGACGATAGCTTAGGTAGAAAAAGAGGCTCGGTCGACTATATCGGAAGATTCATACAACTGATGGGTGAATTCGCAGATGCGATCCGGATATTTACAACCAACAACGATCTCTGTATTGAAGCCGCAATCGCGTGGGTCAGTCAACAGCGGAAAAAAGATTCAAAAAAAGGCTTTCGGCTTGTTGATGGGTTTTCGCATGGATTAGTCCCTACGTTTGCCATGGAGAATTTCGCTGTTGAACAACCCAGAGGCGCAAATCTCGTGCCTTTCTACCTGTGGAAGATGCATGGTTCTATCGACTGGGTTTACACGAATCCTCAGAAGCCTAATGGGGACCATAACAAAGATGAATTTGGGGACGAGTCTGTTGTCTGTAAAAAGGTGTCGGATGAGATCTGGAAACAACTTATTGCTGCTGGTGCGCTGAATCACGACATATCGGATGATGCGTTCAAAATCATGATCTTTCCCACTCCTGGTAAGTACTCTGAGACATATAGTTCACCATACATGGATCTTTACGAGGCTTTTCGACGTACACTACAGGAGGCAGAGTTCCTTCTCGCAGTAGGGACAAGTTTTCCAGACAAGCACATCAATTCGGCCATCAAGGCTTTCCTGCGGCGGGACAACACGCATCTTTATTTGGTAGATCCCAATTTATCTCCAGAGGTATTGCACGAAAGGTTGGGTGAACACGACACAATAAAGCCAGTTATCAAAATGGGTTTCAAGGAATTCGTTGAAGCGTTGGAGCGATTGGAACAGGAAGAGGAGAGTAGTTCCTCTGCCACCCCAGAAACGCAGGAGGACAAAAATGAGTAGACGTATCGGAGAAGTTTTGGCAGTCAAGGGACCTCACGTTACTATCGAAGTAGACCGCCATATCAGCGACCTGCATTTACGGCACGGCGGAAAAACATATTCTGTGGGACAACCCGGAAGTTATCTCAGCATCGGAAGGGGACACGATAGACACTTGTTGCTTGTAACGCAGGTATATAAGACCCGTTTGGCGGAGATGGGGAATAATGGGCAAGTAACGACTACAGAAGATTTGGACATCGGCCTCCCAAAGGGCCGCTTTCCATTTCTCCCGGGACACACGGAGCTAACGGATAGAACCCTAATTGGTGGGTTATTGATTGGTACGATAAGCGGTCAGAGTTTTGAGGTTGGTGTCACACAACTCCCGGTAGTTGGGGACACGGCCACGCTGACGCCTGAGCGTGATCTTGAAATCGCATTGAAACCAGCGAAGGAAAAGAATACCACAAGTATTGGCACTTTTGCAGATTCCAATATTCAAGTTCATCTTGACATAGACGAACTATTCGGAAAGCACTGCGCGATCGTAGGGACGACTGGCTGTGGTAAATCATACACGGTAGCTAAGCTGCTGCAGGGCATTGTATCAGAGTATCCGGCGGCGAACATTTTGGTCTTCGATCTCCATGGAGAGTACAAGGGTTGCTTCGATAAAGTGAACTATGTGAGGGCGGATCAGATTTCGATGCCGGTATGGATTCATCCATTCGAAAGTATGTTCGATCTCTGTGCAGATCTGAGTAACCAATACAACATTCATAACCAACGATGGGCATTCAGGGAAGGGATATTCAGACTTAAACAGAAATTCTGCCGCGAGAAACTTGAGGACAAAGACTTGACGAACAATCTGGATTTGGATGCCCCTATTCCTTTTTCTGTCGATCATCTCGGGTGCTGGCTGACAAATCAAAATAGAGCCACAACAGACTACGACAACGATAGGATAGTGACCTATAAAGATAGTCAAGGAGACAAGCGGACTGATGAAGAAGGTTTCGATTGGTTCAGCAAAGAGTGGGAGTTCAAACCCACTGAGCAAAAGAAAATCAAGAGAGGGCCTTTCTATGGCGACCTTGATAGGTTAGTTGTCAGATTCAATTCACGCCGAAAAGACCCACGTTATGCGTTCATGTTTAAGTATGATGATCCAGCAAAAGGAGACATTGAAAAACTCGTGTCTCAAATGAGCGGATTCGTTAGTAAAAGGCCAATAACAGTGTTTGACATGAGTTATCTACCCTCAGAGACAGTCGGTATGGTTGTAGCGGCTATCTCTCGCATTTTATTCCAAGTGTACTTCCTCTCAGAGCGAGGAAAGTATGCCCCTACTCTAATGGTATACGAAGAAGCGCATAATTACATTGCTAAAGTCGGACGAGGGGCCTACGGCGATGCACGGGACGCAGTGGAACGCATTGCAAAGGAGGGTCGCAAATTCGGGATTGGCGTGCTGGTTGTCAGCCAGAGACCTAGTGAACTCAGTGAGACATTGTTGAGTCAGTGTAATAGCTTCGTCTGCATGAGGCTCGCGAATGCCGTTGACAAGAGATATATTGAGCAACTGTTACCTGATTCAATGAGTGAAATCGTCGATATTCTGCCTGTGCTTCCGAGAGGACATGCGCTATGTGTCGGTCAGGCAAGTAAGTTGCCGGTGAGAATAAAAGTCGCTGAGATCGAGGACACAAAAAAGAGGCCGTACAGTGATGATCCACCGTTTGGAACGATGTGGCGTAACGATATGGAGAAAAGGGAGCAACCTGATATTAGTTTGGTGTGTGGCAACTGGATTAGATCCAAAAGGCCGGGCCGAAAGGAGAAGACGAACGCCGGAGGGGAGAAGACAGGAGACAGAGTACAGAACGTGGCGCAGAGAGCGCAAGACTGATTTTGTGCTTCACCAAAATTGACGCGGAGATTCCCACGCCCCGACAACTGGGGCTCACAACCACAGGGACCTGCGAGAAAATCTGGTCACACACAGAGGTTTTATGTAGAATTCGCTTGAGGGCAAACTGCTTTTCGGGTATAATATGGCCGGAAATGATGGATTAGAATCTAAATAGTGTAAAGAATGCAGAATACAGAATACAGAAGACAGGAGACGGAAGACAGAAGCCAGAAGGCAGGTAGATGACTCGATGAGAAGATGGGCAAAAATGGGAAACCACATAAACACATTCGTCCAAGCCGTGTTCATCCGTGGAATCCGTGGTTAATGCTAAGAAAGTGTCGACCATTCTTACTAAATTATGCAAAACAAAGCCAATTTGCGAGAAGGCCGAATGAGCGTAATGTCTTACAATACAAAGGGATATGAGAATTTAGGCGTCTACAGGCTCGCGAAAAACAAAGCCAATCAAAGCCAATTAAAGCCAAAGCCAATGTTAAGATGGGTAGACCCTATCGGCGGACGAAGACTGGAGACGGGGGGGAATCGAACCCCCATTTCCGCGATGCGACCGCGGCGGTGTGGCAAATCAACTTGACTGAAATATCGCTCAGGTATATTCTGTCATCTCAAACACGGTATCCTGTTGCGAGCATATTCAAGGAGCGTGGCAATGCGAGTTTTGAGATTATTGATGTTAGCTGCGGGGCTGGGCTTGGTAATCGTCGGCTGCGCAAAGAAAGAGCCGATAGGCGAGCCGGCTAAGCCGAACGAGCGAGTGGAAAAGCCCAGAGTTAGCGAAACGGCAAAGGAGGCTGCTATGGGTTTGACGCTACAATGGCTGGGCCACGCCAGCTTCAGGCTTTGTTATGAAAAAACAGTTATATACATCGACCCCTGGAAACTGAAGGACGAGCCGCACGATGCAACGCTGGTGCTCGTCAGTCATAGTCACGGCGACCATTACTCGGCTGGGGACATCGCCAAGGTTCGTGGGCCGGATACGAAGCTGATTGCATCGGCTGATGTCGTTGCCAAAGAGGGGGCGGGAGAAGCGCTTACGCCAGGCCTATTGATTCAATCGGGCGATGTGCGGATAACCGGTGTGCCGGCTTACAATCCCAACAAGCGATTTCATCCCAGGCAGAATAACTGGCTGGGCTTTGTAATTGAGGTGGGTGGCAAGCGTATTTATTACGCCGGCGATACCGACCTGACGGACGAAATGAAGGCTCTGAAGGATATCGACCTGGCACTACTGCCTGCGGGCGGGACATACACGATGAATGGCGAGGAAGCGGCTGAGGCTGCCAAGCAGATAAAGCCCAAGATGGCTATCCCGTACCACTGGGGTGACATCGTCGGCCGGCAGGATGACGCTGAAAAGTTTGCCAAATCGGCGGGCTGCGTAGTAAAAGTGCTCAAGCCCGGCCAGACCGTGCGCATAGAATAAAATGCCGTATTTTTCTGTTGACAGTCAAGGTTTGCTCCGGTAGCATTTGTGTTGATAGTGTTAAGGGCGTATTCTTTTATCCCTCGAAGTATACGCCTGGCAAGAGTTGAGGGAAATTTTTTACGGGGCTAGTCGGCCTAAGGAGTGTATTGTGGCAAAAGGTAAGGTAAAATGGTTCGATGAAAGGAAGGGGTTCGGTTTTATCACGCCGGACGATGGCGGCAAGGATCTATTTGTGCATCACACAAATATCATGGGGCAGGGGTTTCGGTCCCTTAGCGAAGGCCAAAGTGTCGAATACGAGGTTGGGGAGGGACGAAAAGGACCGCAGGCAACCAATGTGCATGCGGCCGAAGCCTGATCACGGCTCGCCGGAACGTGAAAGCCGAGGGTCCCGCCAACATAGGCGGGACTTTTTTATTAGTTGCTGATGGACTCTGGCTGGTCGCGACCCGTGTTGGATAAGCAAAGAGGTAAAAGTATGTCGAGAACTGATGACAGCGCAACTGCCTGGCTTTTGTGGCCTTTTGCGGCGGTGTGGAGATTGCTGGCGACGATTCTGGTTATTACGGGGCGGGTTTTGGGATAATACTGGCGCTGGGATTGATGGCTGTGGGCATCGTGCTGACGATGACGGTGGCCGGCGCACCGGTGGGCATTCCGGTTGCTGTCCTGGGATTTCTGCTGATGATACGAAGCGTTTTTTGAACCGGCGGGCAAAAACCCCCGGCCGAGCCGGGGGCTAAATATCTTTGGCCGGCGCTGGCTGATTATCTTGCCGGCAAAGTCAATATTCTATTGCATTTGGGACAGGTAACTTCGTCACGCTTATAATTGGGAGGAATTTTCAATTTCAGGCCGCAGACGCAAGTCAGGAACAAGAAGCCATTGACTCTTCGCATAAGGTCGCCGACCTGGCGAATCTGTTTTTCGAGACGCTCTTCTTTTGCCGCTTCTGCACTTGGCCCGCGCAAGGGGACATCCTCTTTACGCTGCGCAGACAGTGGAACGATGGTCTTATGCCGGGTGACACTGGTATAGGCATCGGAGTAGTCTTTGAAAGATGCGCCGCCAGCCATGCTGCGCAGAATCCTTATTCTTTCAGAGATCGGCGGATGTGTGCTGGTCAGATTGGCCAATTGCATCTGCCCTTTTTTCTTAAACGGATTGACGATATACATCGGGGCAGTTACCTGGTTTGCGGCAGCCAATTGCGGCGAGGGGTCGCCGGCGATTTTCTCCAGAGCGCTGGCCAAACCCTCCGGATAGCGAGTCAATCTGGCGGCGCCGGCGTCTGCCAGGTATTCGCGCCTTCTGGAGAGTGCAAAATACAAAAGATACGCCATTATTGGCGCCAGGATTGCGGCAGCGACAGCGATCAACAATAAAACAAGCTGGGCCTGGCCGCCGCCTCTGCCGCCGGATGAATACCTCCGGCGTGAGCCCCCCATTGAACCGTAGAACGTGCCGCGCACAAAAACCTGTGAAAGCAATACAATCGCGCCGAGCATTATGCCTGCCAGCGTAACGTACAGGATGTCACGGTGCAGGATGTGACTTATCTCGTGGGCGGTGACGCCCTGAAGCTCGTCACGGTTGAGGCGGCCCAGCAGGCCTGCGGTTACGGCTACGGATGCGGATTCGGGGCTCCGGCCGGTCGCAAACGCGTTGGGAGCAGGGTCATTGATGATGTAGATTTTGGGCATCGCGGGCAGACCCGCCGCGATTTTCATTTCCTCGACTATGTTGAAAAGCTGCGGGTGCACGTCGTGCGTGACAGGCCTAGCTTTGCTGGCGGCTAACAAAATTTGGTCGCCGGATGAAAAGCTTATCACCGCGAGCACAAGCCAGATTGCCGCCGCGACCATTAAACCGAAGAATCCACCCGCCGGGTCGCCGGAAAAGCTCAGGCCGATGATAAAGCCCAGCAGCAGCAATACCGCTGCCATTAACACCATCAGCAGGATGGAGTTTCGCTTGTTGGCTCTAATCAATTCCCACATCAGTAGCCGATCAATGCCGCCCGCCCTTGCAGCCCAGACAAACGAGGCATCGTTTCGAGATTGCGTGACTTTGGAAAGTCACTATCGCTGTTTTTCAGCGTCGCTTTTGTGCTAAGTAAAGCTCACCTTGGGCACCTCGCGCTCGGCGGCGATCTGCACCTCAAAGAAGTCGCGTTTGCCGAAGGCGAACATTCCGGCGATGATGTTAGAAGGAAACATCTGAATCTTGTTGTTGAAGGACAAGACCTGGTCGTTGTAGTTCTGCCGGGCAAAAGCGATTCTATTCTCGGTGCTGCTTAGCTCTTCCTGTAATGCCAGGAAGTTCTGGTTGGCCTTAAGCTCAGGGTAATTCTCCACGACCAGCATAAACTTGCTCAGCGCCTCGCCGAGAGCACCCTCCGCCTTTGAGGCCTCCGAGACGGTTCTTGCACCCATAGCCTGGCTTCGGGCCTTGGTTATGGATTCGAAGGTCTCGCGTTCGTGCTTCATGTAGCCCCTGGCGGTCTCGACCAGATTGGGAATCAGATCGTGCCGGCGCTTCAACTGGACGTCAATCTGCGACCAGGCGTTGCCCACCTGGTTGCGGAGTCTAACCAGAACGTTGTAGATGCCGATCACAAAGAGAATCAGCAGCACAACAGCAACAGCAATAATTATCAGTGCTGTTATCATGTTTGCTCCTATTTATCGAAGATGCTAGGCGGTCTTTACGATGACCGCTTCTTGATAAGTAACGCGGCGACGATAGCAACCACTGCGACGACAATTAGTATTATACTATACCTGCCCATAGTTATCTCCTTTTCTTAAACGTGTGTTGTTGTTCACGTCGAACTGGTTTTGGCGATCACATTTTCATCGCCCGTTAGCCAACCAAGGCTAAAGCGAACAAAGGCGATTTTCTCGTAGGCATGACTTCTGCCCATCTCGTACAGACACGCGATGTCACCACCGGGCAAAGCTGCCAGGCAGGAGTATGCCGAGGGACCACGATGAAGCAATTTTCCGACCGGCCAGGTTTTGCCCTCGTCATAACTAAGACGAACCGTCATCTCAATGCGCTTACTGGCGTTGGCAGGGTTTGAAAACAACAATCGGCCCTTGCCGTCCGGGCCGTGCCAACTGTATCGGATGAAACTCGCCTGGCAAATTGGCTCAACCAAGGTCAGGTCGTGCGTCACTTTTGACCAGGTGAGTCCGCCATCGGTGCTGGCGGCAATGGCGCGGGTCGTTTTCGAGCGGTCGTAGTTGCGCATATTAGTCATCAGCGTCCCATCGGCCAGTTCGACCACCTGACATTCGTTGACCTGGGGACTGATAACACCGCCGAGCTTCCAGGTCTTTCCGTGGTCATCACTAATGATTACGTGTGAGTTGTAGCCGGCCGGATTATCTGCACCGGCTGCGACACTGTGGTCGCAGGGAATTACCAGCCGTCCCTTGGACTGGCCTTTCTGCAACTGTATGCCCACGCCCGGACCGGTCGCGTACCAGCACCAACCCGGCTGCTTAACGGCGTCGGTTATCTCGACGGGTTTTGACCACGTGAGGCCGTCGTCATCGCTTCGGGCGACCCAAACACGGCGGGTATCTTTGCTGGTGTTGGCTTTGATTTGAGCCTCGGTGTCGTCACCGCGGTTCCAGGTCATAAGCAGCCAGATAGTGCCGCTGGGCTCGTCCACGACCGGGCAGGGATTGCCGCAGGTATTTTCTTTGTCGTCCCAGGCAACCTGCTGGTTGCTCCAGGTTCTGCCGCCGTCTTCGGAGCGTCTGCAGAGTAGGTCGATGTCGCCGGAGTCGCTGC
>Ga0315280_10004198_pt1 | contig 21503 bp, 28 predicted proteins | sample YL17G06_40_MG_FD_203697 | JGI IMG/M metagenome (GOLD analysis project Ga0315280, IMG submission 203697) | Sediment microbial communities from Yellowstone Lake, YNP, Wyoming, USA - YL17G06_40 | ecosystem: Environmental > Aquatic > Freshwater > Lake > Sediment | place: USA: Wyoming | collected...
CTTGGGCCATGCCTCCAATCTCCACCGCCGCCTTGTGCTGGAGTTCTTTTTGGAGGTGGATTGGGAGTCTCCTCAAACCGTCTCGCTCGAAGATCTTTCCCTCTCTCTCAGCGATGTTCAGCATGACCGTTGAGAAGGTCACGATCCTAAGCTTCAGTCCCCCGCCCTCGGCGATCTTTTCGAGCTCCTGGAGCACGCTCGTCTTGCCCACGCCGGGAATCCCGGTCACAACTACAACACACCGCCCTGTCACCTTACTTCCTCCCAAAGATCCTGCTCACCGCGGGATACATGTCAAGTATCCTTTCCTGAGCCAGAAGCTGATAGTACTGCCACATAATACCTATGGTCAGGAGGATTCCCATGCCCGTTCCAAACGCGCCGAGGAAGTCGGCGAGCGCGGCGATCGTGCCCACAACCAGCCCGCCCAGAATGGTTACTGTCGGGATGTACCGCTCTAGGACGCTCTCAATGGGCCCGTAGGAGCGGCGGAAGCCCGGGATCTGCATTCCCGCGTCCATCAGCTGTTTTGCCACGGTCCTCGGACCGAGTCCGCCCACCTCTATCCAGACGCGTGCGAACATGACGCAGAAGACGATCATCAACAGGGCGTAGACGATCGCCCTGATTGGGTCGTTGATGACCGTCGTGAGATTACGCGGTGGAACCACGTAGTAAGCCAGTCCCCAGACCGGCTCGGGAGTCTGCCCCGTTTCACTGTACTTTCCCACGAGATTCAGCCAGAAGTTGGCGTTGTCTCGGTTGAACTTGTTCCAGATGATCTGCGAGAAGAGATAGATGTTCGCGAATAGGGCGGATGCGAGGATGACAGGGACGTTTGAGATGTAGAGGAGTTTCACGGGGTACCGCCCCCTATAGCCTCTGAAGCGCGCGTGGGAGATGGGCAGCTCGACCCTGACTCCCTCGATGTACGTCACTATCATGAAGACGATTATGGTTGCGAGGAAGCCCAGCATGTCGGGTGGAGGGTTCTGCCCGGGCCTGTGGAACCAGCCCAATACAGGCTTGCCACTCAGAATGGCCTCGAAGAACGCGATCAAGGCCCCGTAGTAGAAGCCGTCCTCAGCTTGTGTGACTGAGGCTGGGATGGGGGCGAAGCAGTCCCACCAGATTTTCTGTGCCACCCCAGCTACTATGAAGAGGCTTATTCCGCTTCCGATACCCCATCCCTTCTGGACGAGCTCGTCGAGTAGCATGAGGATCATCGTCGCGGCTATCAGCTGGAGGAAGATGACTACCGCCGTGTTGAAGTCGATCGAGCCGTACGCTCCTCCGTAGAGGTACGCGGAGGCGTTGAACAGTATCATGACGATCGAGAATAACTTGCTCGCGCTGGTGAAGAGTGCTCGATCCTCGGTTTTGGAGAAGTCCACAGATATCATGCCCGACCCGGCCATGAGCTGGAGGATCAGCCCGGCTGTGACGATCGGTCCGATCCCGAGCTCCATGAGAGTGCCTCGGTTCGACGCGAAGATCACCCGAAGGTATCGCAGCGGGTCCATCGCTTCGCGCGCCCCGGGGATGCCGTAGAGGGGGACCTCGGACATAACAAGGTATATTATGAGGACGATACCCGTCCAGAAGAGCTTCTCACCGAAGCTGATCTTGCGTCCTGGGGGCTTCACTTCGGGCATGAACTTGGCTAGCGGTCTTATCACCCTCAGGAATCGACCAGGCATCCGTTTGCACCAGACCCGTGGCTCTGGGAGTACTAGCTCGGCTTAGTGACCTGACCGCCAGCCCTCTTGATCTTGTCCTCCGCCCGGGGGGAGACTGAAGCGACGGCCACCATCAGAGGCTTTGTCACGCTGCCTGCCCCGAGGAGCTTTGCATAGCCCAGCTTCCCGAGGTCGACCACTGTCTTTCCATCGCTCTCCACAGCTTCACCCTCTGACACCAGGCATCCTGCGATTTCGTTGAGTCTACCCACATTGATAGTCTCAACATGGACGCTTGTTGGGTTGTGGAAGCCATCCTTTCCAAAGTAGTCGAGCTCGTACTTGATCACGTACGTCCACTTGTGTTTGTGCCTACCCGACATCCCGAAGCCCCCTCTTCTTCCGGGTCCTCGGTGCTGGCCGACCTGCCCCCATCCCATTTGGCGGGAACCTCGTCTCTTCCTCGTTTTCCGCTTGTCATGGGGCATAACGTTCACAACCCTAGCTCGGGTGGATCAGTGTTGCCGAAGCACCCATAAATCCTTTTTCTTGATCGAGAGAACGACGTGAAACCGAGTGTGGTGCTCCAGCCTCTAAGCCATCTTTCGAAGGAGCTCGTCTATCGCTGATCGTCTGTACCCTAGCTCACCGTCGGGGTAATGTCTTTTCTTCGATCTCCTGAACCCCCCCCTCGGCGGATGGAGCCGAAAGACACGGTTGAGACCGGAGATGCTGGAGAGCGCTGTCTTTCCGGTCCAGACTCTTTCAGTTAGATCATCCACGCTCTCAAAGCCAAGCTTCTCTTTGGCGGAGGTGTCGGTCAGCCTCACTCCTCCCCCGAGCCTCCCCCTCTTCGTGAGAAGGAGCGATAACGTGTCTTGAGATATCTCGCCCCAAGTCACGTAGTCCTTGCTCTTCTGCAAGGTACCCATCAATGAAGCGCTTTCCTCCAGGACCACCCCGTGGTTCACACGGTGTAGGTTGAGGGCTTTGAGGGCGGCTTCGATATCCGGGCGGATCCCTACCTTGCCCCTGATCCGGATCACGGCGAGAAGCCTACTCCCCTTTTGAGCCAGAACTCTCACCTCACCCAGTCCTTCGGGGTGACGACCCTGTAGGTGCTCTTGAGCGCGTCGTAAGTGGCATAGGCGAAAGACGGGATCGTTCGGGTTGAGCCACTGCTCCGAGTCCAGCAGTCCTGTATGCCCGCAAGCCTTAGGATTATCCTTGCCGCTTCGCCCGCGACGACACCCAAGCCTCTCGGTCCTGGGATCAGGTCGACGACGACGCTTCCGCGCTTTCCGCGAACCTTAAATGGTAAGGAGTGGTCACCGCCACAGCCGCACTCCCAGCTCCCACACCCTCGTCTGACCGGAACTACGTTCAGTTTCGCGTCGATCACGCCCTTCTCTATCGCCTCCCTGACCTGCTTCGCCTTGCCCCCGCCAAGCCCCACGTAGCCCGCGGTGTTCCCCACCGCGACAAGAGCCTTGAACCTGGACAGCTCACCAGCGTCACTCTGTTTCTGAACCAGGTTTATGTTGAGAACCTCCTGCTCCATATTCGGCAGGAGAGAGTCGACAATCTCGGCCTCCTGAATCTTCATCCCTTGGGCGAATATCTCGTCGATCGACCCTATCCGACCCTCTAGGACCATCTTGCCGAGCGCTGTCCTCGGAATCCATTCCGCAGCCTGAATCGTGGGCCTACTCACCGCGAACCACTCCTAACCTTCTCCAGTTCACTCTTGACCTGATCGAAGTGCTCGGGCAGACTCTCAGGCTTTAGGTTTTCGGCAAGGTAGGACGAGAACGCCCTTTTATACCCATCCAAGTCGGAGGACGAGGTCTGCGCCGCGTATTTGGCGACATGTTCTCCGCGGATCCTAGCGAGGTCCGGGAGGATCTTCTCCTCGCATGCTATCTTGAGGCCCCCGTCCAAAGCTCCCTTCACCGCTGCGAAAGCTCTCATACCTCGAGAGGGTGACTGGAGCCCCAGATCCACTATCGCCCCTTCGATTCCTGCTGCCTTTGCTTTATATCCCAGCAGGAGTCCGGTTAGGTACGCCGCTGGAATATTGCCTGATGGCCCTCGCCATCCGAACTCTCTCAGCTCGGACGAGTTTGCGGAGACAACGACCTCATCTCCTTTCAGACCTGCTCTTATAATCTGAACGATCATATGCCTTAGTGAGCCCCGAGCTACCAGTCTAGCCCGCCTCGAGATCACCAGCCTCCTCCTCAGACGATAGTCGGTCCTTCCTTGGCGCCTCCTTCTGAAAAGCACTCTGTAGGATGCTCCCGCCGCCATCACTAGGTTACCTCCTCCTCCTGAGGCTTCGGCTCTCGATGTACTGCTTCAGGTCGCTCACACCCTCGAACGCGCCGCCCTTGACCATTCTGTACAGAACCCTGTAAACCTGCCTTGTTATTATCCGGTGATCCCGGAGATCCCGGATAGTGGATCTCATACCCCGCGCTCTGCTTATCCAAGCTCGCTTGCGCGGTGTCCTAGCAGTATTCTTGCCCTTCTTGCCGCTGGCGCCAATTCTTCTTCCCTTCTTCCTCTTCTCATGGATTAGCCGCGCCCTGCCCCTGCTCACCCCGGCCTCCGCTGACGGCCGGATGGCACCCTCGTGGATGAGGCGTCGGATCTCTTCTCTGGTTATCGCCACGTCCACGTCCTCGAGGCGGTCGGGATCAATCCAGACCCTGCCGACGCCTATCTTCAGGACCTCAGCCGCTAGTCTTCTCTGACTCTTTAGGCTCAACAGATCTCACTCCGATCGGGTTAAGTACGACAACCTTCAGTTCGCGAGCCTTATCGAGCATCGCAACCCTCTTCCTCGTCCCCACTGTGTGGGCTATGCGCGCGGCTTGGGTCTCCGGGTTCAAGCCCTCAAGGTCTTTCACATTGTAGACAATGACTTCTTCGAATCCAGATGGGTGGATGCCCCTCACAGAAGATGGGGAGCCAAACCCCGCAGCCACCAACCTTGGAACCCCCTTCACTTTGTGCCTCATCTTACTGTCCATGCCTTGGGGTCTCCTCCAACCGCCCTCCAGCCTCTTGTACCTCCAGCTCTCCTGCCTCACAAACTTGGGTCGAGTGTTCTTGAGTCTCGCTCTCAAAGAGAGCAACCGCGTCTTATTGTCACCGAGGACTGGCTTTCTCACTCTTGATGGAACCGCCTTCTTCTCTTCCTTCTCCTTCTTCTCTTCCTTCTCCTTCTTCTCTTCCTTCTCCTTCTTCTCTTCCTTCTCCTTCTTCATCTTTTTCCTTGTCTCTGTCGCCTTAGCAGCTTGATCAGCCTCTACCGGAGTCAGATCCTTTCTATTCTTCATGTTGGGCATCTCACATCTCCACGCTTTCCTTATACACGTAGACTCCATCGAGGAAGACTCTGGGATCCCTCTTCTTCATTCTCGTCGCCTGCTGGATGTTCGCCGCGGTCTGGCTCACGTCCTCGAGGACCAGGCCCTTGACCGTCACGTCATCTCCCTCAACCGAAACCTTGGTGTCACCCACTATCTTGGCCACCCTCGGGCTCCGCTCGCCTCCAAAGTTCTCTATGATCACGGATCCGTCTTGTACCTTGACAGTCAGGGGGAAGTGCGCGTAGACGGACTTGAGCCTATAGATGAAGCCCTCCGTGACGCCCTTAATCGTGTTCTTGATGTGAGACGAAATGGTTGCTACCATCGATGCCTCCTTCTTATTCGGCCAAAGAGCCTCGACTGTAAGTTCGCCATCGGACCTCCTGATAGTTACAGTCGAGTATGAGAAGTCTCTCCTGACTTCTCCAAGCGGTCCCTTTGCGGTGACGACTTTGCCATCCAGCTTGATCTCTACCCCTTGGGGGATCGCGATAGACTTGGACTCGGAGGCCGATCTCACCAACCAGAACACCCTCAGTATGCGTAGGCCAACAGCCGACCGCCTGTGTTGCCTTGCACCGCCTCCTTGTGTGACATAACCCCGGCGGGGGAAGAGACGATCAGTATTCCCAGCTCCTTAGAAGGGAGGTATCGCTTCTCCCATGTCTCGAAGTTTCCAATCTTGACGGCGTACCTTGGTCTTACAGATCCGCACTTGTTGATCCTCCCGAGGAGCTGAACCTTGAGCTTCCCAGACCTCCCGTCATCGACGAACTCGAACTCCCCCACGTAACCGTTTTTCTGGAGGACTCTGAGGACGTGCCCGATCAGCTTGGAGGCGGGGGATATTACGCACTCCCGTTTCCTCCTCAACTCATTGTTCATGATTGTCGACAGAGCGTTGGACAATGGGTCCACAAATCTCACCTCACTCGTACTTCTTGAAGCCTAGCTTCTTCGAGACCTCCCTGAAGCATTGGCGACATACATTTATGCCATAAGCGCGGATGATCGGTCCATACGACCCGCACCGGCTACAGGGTCGGCTGCCCTTCCCGTACTTCCTCGTCTTGCTCACCTTCTTCGAAGGCACTCAGCTCGCCTCCGTGGTTTCGACTCCGAAAGCCTCCCGCACGAAGCCGATCGCCTCCTCGTCCGTCAGGACCTGGGCTCCTCCAACCTTCGACCTCGCCCTCCGCCTTCTCCCGACGTGAGAGCCTGGCTTCGAAAGGGAAACACAGACATCCATCCCAAATATCCCGAGCCGGGGGTCGTATTTTGCACCGGGTAGCTCGATATGTTCTTTGACACCGAGGGCGAAGTTGCCATGTCCATCGAAGGATGACGCCGGTATCTTGTTCCCGACAGTTTCAAGCACCTTCTTCAGGAACACCTCGCCTCTAGACCCTCTCAGCGTCACCATACATGAGATTGGCTCGCCCTTCTGTATCTGAAAATCCCTTATTGTCTTCTTTGCCTTCCTGAGGCAGGGCTTCTGTCCGGTTATCTGTTCCAAGACCTGGATCGCCTTCTGTAGCGGCTCCCCGGACTTCCCAACGGAGATGTTCACAGTCACCTTCTCGACCCTCGGTCGGTTCATCGGGTTGATGTCGCGTTCCTCAGCCACCACTACCAACTCCGGAAAGTGAGACTAGCGGTTTCTCTCCTCCAAGGACGAAGAGCGAGTCGATGGAGGTCTGGAGTTTCGCGCCGCCCTCTTCCTCGAGGGTGACGATCGCAGGGTTTGTACCGGCTCCCTTTTCGACACTCACAATCTTGCCATGGCGACCCGCGTTCCTGCCGTGGGCGACCATCGTCACAGCCCCCTCCTCGAACTTGACCACTTCGAGGATCTCTAGGTCGGGGATACTGACCTTGAGTACATCCGAGGTGGCGTAGACGTCCTCTGCCGCCTCTCTTGGGTTGCTTACCCGGACTAGCAGGTTCCTTCCGTCGTGGAGGTTGAGCTGGATGTGGCCTCCATCCACCGTACTCTTGTCCATGATCTTGCACAGTTTGAAACCCTTCTCCGCGTCTCCTATCGGATGAAGCCCTAGGCCTTTATTGAGAAATGGAAGAATCCTGTACGCCCTCTTCATGGAGGGGATCTCCACGACATCCATCAGACCCACTGGAAAGCTCTCGTCCCGCCGCACCTTCCCATCTACCTTGAACTGCCCCTCTGAGAGGATCAGCTTAGCCTCTTTCCTCGTCCTTGCCACGCCGAGAATCTCTCTCAGGACTAGGAGGATTGGTAGGCACTCCTCCCTTCCATGCGGGCCTGGCCTAGCCCTGACTGTCCACCGCGCCTCCTTCTTGTGTATAGGCCAGAGCCTTGGAGCTGAGAGCCGCTTTACGTGCTTCCTTCCGCCCTTCTTTCCCATGGCTACTTCGCCCCGCTCGGTCTTGTTGTTCTTCTTTGCGTCTTTCGCCTTGCCCGGCCCCTCTCAGGTTTGCCCCTCGCTTGAGGCTTCCCACCTCGTCTGGCAAGAACCTTCTTTCGCCATTCGTCGTCCAGTTTCAGGCTCTTTATCAAGACTTTCGATGGGTGCACCGGGACCCGCACCGAGGAACCATCAGCCTTCTCCCTAGTCACTCCATCGATGTAGATTCGGAGTTTCACAGGATCGATCTCTGAGACCTTACCTTCGATTCCCGCAAAGTCTCCTCGCTCAACCACCACCGTATCTCCCTTGACCAGTGGGAGCGAGCGGACTCGTTGGCTCTCCCTGAGACTCGGTTGGAGAGGAGCGGCAGTGAGCCTGTGCTTGACGTGGAGGGGCGCCCTACGCATTCTCGCCCTCTGCTTCCCAGGTTTAGTCGACCCGACTCTCAGAGACAAGCGCTCAACCTCACACAATTATGCTCGACGCACTCGCCACTCTCGGCCAGCGCTCCGCAGCCTCCCTCGCCACGGCCCCCCTGATCTCAGACCCCCTCAACTCGCCTTCGGGGGTCATAATCACGGCTGCGTTGTCCTCGAACTGGACGAACGTCCCGTCAGCCCTTCTGAACGGCTTCCTCTGCCTGATCACCACAGCGGGAAGGATCTGCCTCCTCATCTCCGGGGAGCCCCTCCTCACGGAGGTCACGATCATATCACCGACGCAGGCTGATGGCACTCTCCTCAGCCTGCCCTTGTACCCAAAGACCTGAACAACCCTGAGCGCTTTTGCACCCGTGTTGTCCGCGCATTGAATGATCGAGCCCACGGGTAGACCCCTCGATATGTGAGGTCGATACTCGATGACACCTCGAGCCGAGACGGCTCTGCTCTTCGGTGCAGGCATCTATGCCCCCTCCGTCCTCTTGACCACTACGAAGGAGGTGGCTTTGCTCAGCGGGCGGCACTCTGCTATCGTGACCACATCCCCGCTCTTAGCCCCTATGCACGGTGGGTTGTGGGCGAGGACGTGACTGCGTCTACGCATGAACCTCTTGAACTTCGGCACATACTGGGTGTAGTCACGACTGATGACGACCGTGTCCTTCATCTTGTCTCCGACTACGACGCCGCTCAGCACTCTACCTCTGACAGGGAGGTGACCGTGGAAGGGGCAGCGAGGATCGTCACAGCTCTTCGACGGCGGCTCAACCTGTAGGCCTGTACCCTTCATCGCCGTCCTCTCCTTGTCCTCTTCAGCCTTCTCTCCGGTCGATTCAGGATCTCTCTGCCCTCAACCTCTACTCTTGATCCGTCGGGAAGCTTGAAGCGGAAGGCGGAGACACTCTTCGGGACTGATTTCCTATTGTCTTCAGACTTCACAGTGAGCATACCTCGCGTCTCATCTACGATGACCCCTCTAATGCCCACAAAGCCCGGATGAGAGCTCCTCACGACCTCGACCTCGAGCCCAATGAGCTCATGTCTCCCGATGCTCTGCGGGTTGAGTGGTGTCATCCCTTTGCCTCTCTCCTCGCCATTTCCTTTCTCTTTCCGAGCTTGATCTCGTTCTCCACAGTGAGTATGCGAGCGATTGCCCTTCTCATCTCTCGGATCCGGGCTGGGTTCTCCACCGCCCCCCCGGCATGGACAGACCCCCTAAGCCTCATGAGCTCGGATCGCAGCTCATCCAGCCGCTTCTCCCGGTCCCCATGGGACATCTCGGCTATCTCCCTCATCCTCGCGATCGGCATCCCTACTCCTCCTTGTCATCCTCCTTGAGTGCCGCCACCGCTTCGGCTGGCTTTTCTTCCACAACTTCGACCATCTCCGCGGAGGCCGCTACCTGTGCCGGTGGCTTGAATATGTCAGGAAAGACGGCTGTTGGCGGCACGATCCTGACCTGGATTCCAAGCAGCCCCGGCTTCAGCTTCACGTTCATCACAGCGACCCTCATTAATCTAGTCGTAAGTTCGCCGGTCTTCGGCAGGTAGCCCGCCCGAAACTTCTCGTTCCTGGATCTCCGAGATGTGAGCTTCCCCCGAATCGTGATCTCCGCCCCGAGCGCCCCCGCTTCCATAATTCGGTTAAGAGCCCAGAACCCAGACCGCCTGAAGTGTATACCCCTCTGGAGCGCAGAGGCGACCCGACCCGCCATAATCCTTGGGTCGAGCTCGGGAACCTCGACCTCCGCAACGGCGATCTGTGGGTTCACCAAACCGAACTTCTCTTCCAAAATCCTAGAGAGAGCTTGGATGCTCGTACCCCTCCTGCCTATAACCAGTCCCGGCTTCATCGCGTAGATCGTAACCCGCGCTCCTAGCGGGGTCTTGGTGATGTCGACGCCGCCGTAGCCCGCTCGGCTCAGCTCCTTCTCTAGGAACTCGTCTATAGCCATCCTCTTCACCCCTTCCTCCATGAAGTGCTTGACCGCGGACGTTCTAGGACGCCTCCTCCAACACGATTTCGATGTGCGTCAGCTTGTCGAAGTAGGGGGATGATCTGCCGAATGCCCTCGGGATGTACCTCTTCAGCTTCCTAGCCTGCTGGGCAGCGGCGTGGATAATGCGCAGCCTCTCCAAGTCCAAACCCTTGAACTCAGCGTTCGCCTCGGCGTTCTCCAAGACCTCCAGCACTTGTCCGGCGGCTTTTACCGGAAACTTACCCGACGACCAGCCCTGTAGCCCGTGCTGGTGGGGAACTTCCTTCCTGTGCCTCCTGTATGGTATCGGCCTCTTCTTGTCAATCGCATCTTGGAGAACTCTTTTCGCATCGTCTAGCCTCAGGTCTCGTATGGCACGGCATATCTCCCTCGCTGCCTTAGGGGATATCCTAAGATCTCTGCCCGAAGCCTTGGCAGTCTTGTCCACGTCCAAATCTGTGACGGAGTACTCCCACTTCGGAGACATGTCTTCGCACCATATTCGAGATAGCGAAAACAACAGAAGTATATACTCTATTAAACCTTTTGCGTGAACCTCGAAGCTTCAATTTGAATGAAGGAATCTATTAGTCAGGTAAAAAGCGTCCCACGAGCTTCGAAGCGCACCGTTGAACGCCCCGAAAAACCGGCGTGTTCTGATAGAACTGCGATGCCGAAGATCGACCGGGCTGTAGGCCGCAAGAGCCATAGCCAAGCCTCTGCTCAGCCCGTGTTGCAAGATGATCTATTTCGGACTAGCGAGCTTTCTGCTTGAAGGGCATTGTTGGCAGATACTCCAACAACGTCGCTCATATTCTAAGGTCTGGGTGCCCTAGGCTTCGCCGACGCGCCAAAAGCGTTAGTTTCCAGCGAACGCCGGGAATAGAGAGATATAAGCCGTTCACGAATTTGCAGTGAAACGAAACAAGAGGACCTTGGCAGTTGATCCGAAAGTTCTCGGGGAGAACAGTGGCGGCTATCATAGAGTTTTCGGATGGAAGGATTCTGCTGGAGAGGAGGGCGACTGTTGCGTTCAAGGGGTATTGGGCTCTTCCTGGGGGAAGGCTGGAACCCGGGGAGTCGTCGCAGGAGGCGGTTGTGAGGGAGGTGATGGAGGAGGTAGGACTGCAGGTCAAGGTGCTGGCTAAGATTGGCGAGTACAAAGAGAGGGGCATCAAGGACGGCGTGGAGTATGACTACGATGCAACCTGCTACTACGTCGCGCCGATGAATGGGGAGGTGCGCATCCAACGTCGGGAGGTGCGGGAAGCCGCGCTGTTCGGGCCATCAAGCCTCCCCAGGGAGTTGGCATTTAGACATTGGGATATGCTTCGAGACTTCTTCACATTCAAGAGGACCGGGAACGCGGGACGCCTAAAAGCCGGTTGACAACGGCTTGGGCGCTCTTCCTCCTGTTGATGCCCTCGAGGAGGGCTAGGACCTGCCTGGGAGTGCTGAACGTCTCCTTCTTTCCGTCGTTGCGCCTCCGTGTGACTTTTATACAATCGTCGACCACGCAGCAGAGGACGCACGCCGCGCACCAGACGCAGAGCTCTCTGGTGATCCCTACTCTGCCCTCGCTCCAGTAGAGGGCGTTTGTGGGACAGAGCTTCACGCATAGTTTGCACTCGGCACCCCTGCAGGTGGACGCGTTTACACTTATGCTCCCTTCGGTGAAGTAGAGGGGGACTTTGATCCCCATCGACTGGAGAAGCTTATCCTTCTCCTCTGCCTGGCGCTTCTTCGACCTCTCCGCAAGTAGGCTGTAGATATCTTTGCTCGAGAGCCCGACCACCCTTGAGAAAATACCCGCTCGGAAACGGACTTAAAAGCGTTTATCCCGCGAGAGCCACTCCGCCTTGGTTAAAAGCATCCATTCCTAATCTCTTATGCGGTGAGCGGTCTGAGAAGGACTGGCTTAGCCGAGCTCCCTCTGCACTACGGTCGCGCGCCCCCCTGGCTCGTCTCTAGAATGCGAAGGCTAGCCAACGGCATAGTGACCGTGATCGTGGACGACTTCGGGCAAGAGGAGCTGCTCCAAAGGTTGGCTGACCCATTCTGGTTCCAGGCGTTGGGCTGTGTGCTCGGCTATGACTGGCACTCGTCAGGGGTTACAACAGTCCTCACCGGGGTGCTGAAGCTCGCGATAAGACCAGAGGAGCACGGAATAGCCGTGGCTGGCGGTAAAGGGAAGGTCTCGCTCCAAGCTCCCGTGGAGATAGAGGCAGCTTCCAAAGCCTTCAAGTTCGGGGAGGAGCAGGTGCGATCACTCCTCTACGCTAGTAGGATGAGCGCGAAGGTGGACAACGCGGCGGTCCAATCTGGCTACCCTCTCTACCACCACGCGTTCTTCCTGACAAAGAACGGTGATTGGTCGGTGGTCCAGCAGGGCATGAGCGTCAACGACAGGACCGCGAGGCGCTACCACTGGCTCTCGGACGGGGTGAGGAGCTTCGTCGAGGAGCCGCACAGCGCCATAGTCTGTGATACCGTGCGAAGGCGCGTCCTAGACATGACCGCGAGGGAGAGCGAGGAGACCAGAAGGGTCTCGACGGACCTAGCGAAAGAAGGCCCCGAGCGGGTCAAGAGGAGCGTCATGTCCATCAGGCCTCACTATCAGAGGACGCTAGGAGAGTGGATTCAAACGGGGCAGATGGGTCCGGACTACCCTGTTCAGACGCTCTCCATGCCCTGGAACATCAACTGGGAGGCTCTAAAGGAGGCATACCAGAGGCAGCCCCGGAACTACGAGGAGCTCTTATCCATCAGAGGGATCGGCCCGGCAACCGTCAGAGGGCTCGCCCTCGTCTCCGAGATAATATACGGACGACCACCCAGCTGGAGAGATCCAGTCAAGTATAGCTTTTGTGTGGGGGGCAAGGACGGCGTCCCCTTTCCGATCAACAGAGCTGCCTATGATAGCATAATCGAGACAATGAGAAGCGCTATCGAACGGGCTAAGATAGGGGATAACGAGCGAATTGACGCTATTAAGAGGCTAAGCGACCTCGCAGAATCGGAAAGAGGAACGTGAACTACTCTACCCTGAAGGGTGAGGGCTTCCCGCCGACAGAGTTAAATGAGATACAGTCTAATGCTCGACGGAATTACACCAAACATTACCGCCGAGAGCAGACGCAAGCTTAGAAAGAACCTATTGAGATATATAAAGTCAGAAGCAAAGAAAGGGCTTTATCCAACTCATACGGAGTTGGAAAAGAAGTTCCACACCAACATAAGAACACATTTTTCAGGCATAGAAGAAGCGTACCGGTTGGCGAATGTGCCCTACAAAGGCTCGCTGTCTTGGGCTCTCGAGCCGAATCATAGGAGGAATCTTTTCGGCTCAACGAGCGGTCTCAATGATAGTGAGAAGGACGATACAGTAGCAATGTATGGCAATTGAGTTCTGGCTGTCTCTAGAGGCGTCCGACTTGCAGAATCACTGGTAGTTTTATACACTTACGCTTCGAATTCAAAGACTTGGGGGAGCACAGGGGTGAGGATTCAGAACGTTGAGACGTTAGTCTCCCATGGCAACGTTGCTGGGAGAAAGGTCATTGTGGAGATTCTCGAAGCCGGCCTGGAGGCGGCGGACCCGTACAACAACACTCGAAGGCTGATCCGCCTAGAGAGGGGAAAATTGATCGTTGGCAACAGGGACTTTGAGCCCAAGGGGACTCCCAAGACTGGTGATGAGGTCTACGATCTCTCCAAAGTGGGAAGAATCTACGTCTTCGGTGCAGGGAAGGGCTGCCAAAGAGTGGCTAAGGCTATCGAGGATACCTTGGGAGACAGACTGGCGGGTGGACATGTCATCGACAAGAAGGGACATGGCGTCATACTGAAGAGGATAGGAGTCACCTTGGCTGGACACCCCGTACCAGACGATGACAATCCTTTGGGATGCGAGAAGATCCTGGAAATGACCAAGAGTCTTAGGAAGGAGGACTTGGTCTTCACCGTCACGTGCAACGGTATCTCATCGCTGCTGACTATGCCCGTACCCGGGGTAAGCATAGAGGACCTGAGGAAGACCGTGTACCTGATGCAGATAGAACGGGGAGCTCCGACGGGGGACCTCAACCCGATCAGGAACCACCTCGACATTATGAAGAGCGGGAGAATCTCGAGGTACATTCACCCGGCAACAATGATACACATCCTAGCAATCGATCCGGGTGACTATGACCAGCTCATGCATCGAAACCTCTGGCTTCACACACTTCCAGATTACACGACTTTCGAAGACGCGGTTCTAATGCTCAAGAAGTGGAACGCATGCGACGAGGTTCCTGAAACGGTAAGGAAGCACCTCGAAGCGGCGGATCCTCGCTATGAGACTGTCAAGGCGAAGGAGTTTGAGAAGATGTCCTTCCGCATATTTGGGGTAATGCCCGACCGGACAGGAATGGTACCAACCGCCATGAAGAAGGCTGAGGAGATAGGCTTCAAGCCGATATCTCTCGTTGGTCCAGTCCGGTCTGGGTCACGCATGTACGGGTTGCAGGCTGAGTCGAGTCAGGCAGGGTTGGTCGTCGCTGCGATAGCCGAAACGATTGAGAAGACAGGCCAACCCTTCGAACCACCGTGCGCCTTGTTCACAACCGGAGAGCTCCTTGTAACGGTGGGTAAGGAGACGGGAGTGGGCGGGCGGAATCAGGAGTTCGCCCTCTCTGCAGCAAGGAGGATAGTGGGAAGCAAGAACATCGTTGTGGGGGCTGTGGACTCTGATGGAACGGACGGACCTGGGACCCAGTTCTTCGAGGCGGGCGGAGGTATTCACTGCCTCGCCGGAGGCATTGTCGATGGTGAGACCTTTAGGGAGGCGAGTGAACTTGGAGTCAACATCGTGGAGGAGTTGAGGAGACACAACTCGACACCAGCCCTGTGGAAGCTGAGATGCGGAGTTGTGGCAACGCCCAACATAAGTGTGAACGACCTCTGCGTAATGCTGGTTATGGGTCGCGACTAGAACGCCATTGGCAAGGCGTCGTTGCAAAGCTACGATAGCTCGTTAGTGGAAGATCTGGGTGAAGAAGTACCTAGCAAAAATCTCTGTGCTAGATCGAAGAGAATGGGCAGTAGGGCAGGGCTTGTGGTGAAAGGGTACTATTCGAGGTGTCTGTCACCTACTAGTCCTTTTACGCATTTCACGATCTGTGGCAGGATCGTGCCCGCGGTGCCGCGCAGAGTGAGGTCAACGATGTCCGAGAGTTCTGTCTGATGAGGGTTCACCTCTATCAGGATCGCATTCCGTCTCTTTGCGATGATGGGGAGCCCAGCGGCTGGATTGACGACTCCTGAAGTGCCGATGAGGAGCATGCAGTCGCACCTCATCGCCTCCGCTCTGGAGCTCTGCATCACATCTGGCGGTATGGGCTCACCGAACATGACCGTGTCTGTCTTGACTATTCCCCCGCACACGGGACACTTGGGTGGTAGCTCCTCGAATGAGAAGCCCTCCCTGAGAGTCCTTCGACCGCACGAGATGCACCTTAGCTTGTATAGGTTTCCGTGGATCTCGATCACGTTTCTGCTTCCGGCGACATGATGGAGGTTATCGACGTTCTGAGTGACCACGCTCTTGAGAACCCCGATCTTCTCCATCTCAGCGAGCGCGTAGTGGGCGGAGTTCGGCTTGGCACTTCGGATTCCATCACGAAACTCCGCCATATGTTCCGATGGCTTCAGCCGCTCAAGCCACCAGGCTTTTGGGTTCTCCAGGAAGCGCTCATAGTCCCTCATGTCCGGCTCACCGTACCGGGTCCACAGTCCACCTGGACCCCTGAACGGCGGTATCCCGCTCTCCACGGAAATACCAGCCCCGACCAGAGCAACGACGTACCTCGATCCAACGATTAGGGCAGCCGCCTTCTCGACCATCGATTCCAGATCCTTAGACAAGCTTGCGCCCATCCTCATCCAAACTTGTTTGAAAACGACTCTTTAGGATTTGACCAAGTTGAGTAAAGGCTGATAAGTGCTCCGCTCCAATAATCGAGAAGCGTCAGGAGGACGCGTTTTGGAACAGAAGGAGATCGAGAGACCTTCAAAGAAGCTGGTTGAAGATCTGAAGAAGACTTCTGCGGCGACTGTCTACACGACTCTCTGGAACCTAGGGTTCAAGCACGCGTGGATGCAGGAGATCAAGCCGCTCATCCTCGGCACGAAGATCGTCGGGCCGGCGGTGACACTGAAGTACCTCGCATATAGAGAGGACCGAACCGTGCCTCCGGAATCACCAGCATCGAGAGAGGCAGCGCAGTACAAGGCAATAGCATCGCTTAAGCTTGGAGATGTGGTCGTTGTCGACGCCGGCGGGAGAGCTGACGCAGGGGTCTTCGGCGACTGCATGGTGACGGCGCTCGAGGTGAAGGGCGCGATAGGGCTTGTTGTCGACGGCGCGGTCCGTGATGCCCCGTTCATCCGGGAGATGAGGTTCCCCACGTTCGTGAAGGATGTGACTCCGGCTCACACGGGGGAACGGTTACTACCACAAAGCTACAACATCCCGGTGCACTGTGGCGACGTCCATGTCCTGCCGGGGGACATAATCATAGCCGACGATGATGGCGTGATGGTCATACCGAAGGAGAAGGCGGCTGAGGTCGCGAAGGCAAGTCTAGATCTGGACTCCATCGAGGTCTACTCCCGAAAGATGCTGAAGGCAGGAAGACCGATGAGCGAGTCGTATCCGCCGAGAAAGGAGTGGCTGACGAAGCCACCGATCTGAGCCGAACCAGCTAAGCAGGAGCCTTTGCCGCCGTCTTTTTCATCCTCTCCCATGCTTGGCGTGCTGAGCTACCGGCCTTCTGCGGAAACTCCTCCACGTCCATCTCCGCGACGACGGGGAAGGGCGTCGGAAGGGCGATGCCCCACACGAGTGCTTCGTGGGTCGCCAAGCCGGGTAGGTAGTCGCGGAGGTGGCTACCCCCGTACTCCGTGTAGTCGAGGATCGCTTCCTGATCATTTCCCGCCATGAGCCTGAAGCACACCACGGAGTTGCACTGAGAGACGATGGATTTCTGAATGTAGGCGGGGCGTTGGGTCGAGATGATGAAGCCCACGTTGTACCCCCCGGCTTGACTCACTGCCTCAACAAGAGCCTTATCGACTCCTATTCTCTCCGGCGCCCCGACCTCGATGTTCAGTCCGTGCTCCGGGGCGAAGTACTGGGCCTCCTCGACAACGAATATCGCAGAGAAGTCTCCAGTGTCCCTCCTTCGCATCGCGTGGTTTACAACCGCCTTTATTACGTGTCTCGCCGCCATCTGCTGCTCCCCCACCCGCGTGTCCACCGAGAAGTCAACTATGAGAAGCGGGTTGTCGATCACAGCGTCGACCACATCGAGGTTCTGATGCACCTCGTCGAGAAAAGCCCCCTTCACTCGCACCGCCCACTCGACGCTCTTGAGAACTCTATCCCTTCCCCGGGATATCGTGTACGCTGAAACTTCCGATAGCTTCTCCATCAGGGACTTGCTGGACAGCTCAGCTCCTTCGACATTGAGCTCAGACACCGCGTCAGATATCGTCTTTCCGGTGGAATTTCGGAGGTCGAAGCCCAGTCTAGCCGCCACCACCTCTCCCCTCAGGACCTCGGAGCGCGGCAGGAAGCTACTGTAGGGCACGATCATTCCACCAACCTTTCTGAGACCCGCGTACTCACCCCTTCTATCGAAGACGATGAAATGGGGGCGAGGGTCGAGCTGGGTCGCCCTTCGAATCAGGTTGAGCACAAACGTGCTCTTACCTGATCTGGTCATTCCAGCCACGAAGAGGTGCCCCTTCGCGATCGCGTTCAGGTCGATGTGAACCGGCACGCGAAGCCCTCTGTGCTTTCCGACCCTGACGAACATGGAGTCTCCCTTGGGGTTCTCCTGGGTGACGCCGAAGAAGTGGGCTATTTCCTCCTCCGTTCCCTCGAAGACTGGGTCCCATGTACCTGGGGCACACTCGAGGCTGAACCACTTTCCGTTCCTAGCGTAGTAGCCTAGCACCTCGGCCCAAGCGACCTTGTACTCCAACCTCTTCCCGTACTGGGCCTTCTCCCCCTTCTTTCCAGCTATGGGACCAGTCTGCCCCCGGCTCATCTCCGGATTGTAGGGCGTCACACCAAATACACGGACGAGAACAGGCGTCAGATCGATGTACCTCCCATTCTCATCGATTCGGGAGGTCGTGGGGTGCGGGATGAAGTAGTACATATTCACGTAAACCTCTCTATCCTCCTTCACGACGAAGGGGATCAGCCTCTGGGTGCACCCGGACATGACATACCCAATTACTTCCATGACTACTCCCTCTTTGCGGCAAGGTCCGTTAGGTAATCGTCCTCCTTCAGAGACCATGGCTCACCGTACTGTAGGGCTAGCATGTCCAGATCAGAGGAGTCGAGATCACCCTTCTTTACCAGGTCTAGTGCCTTCGCGAAGAGCACGAGGGCGTACATGTTCGCGGTGGGTCGGGTGATTCGTGTGTACCTATCGGCCTCGTGAACCGGATAGGGGACCCCGCTTGGGTCCGCCATGGTGAAGAGCACGGAGGCGATCCGACCCAGGTCGCGAACACAGTAGGACGGCACCTCGATTCTGAATGGTGTTGTTGAGCCGGTTTTGATGTAGGACGTGTACACGCGGGCAAGCTCGCCACCACCGCTGAACCCGGTGGAGAAGCTCTCGTAGCTCCTGACAACGAGATTCCTCATCGGAAACGGCTCGGTGTACTCTCCGGTCCTCATGATCGGGCTGAGAAGAGCCGTGTCCCGGGTTGGAGGCAGCCCCAGAACTCGATAGAGGTGGCTCATCTTGGTCCTCTTCACGAAGCCAACCAGTGAGACTCCGAACCTCCGGCAGGCCTCGAGAAAGTCGATGGCGGAGATTACGGCGAAGGCGAAGTCCCGTTTGTAGTCGCCGCTATCATCTGTCCTAGGGTGGAGGACCGGGTTAAGAATCAGCCCGCCATCGAAGAGCAGATAGTCGGGGCTCCACAGTTCAACCGACCTTCTGGCAACGTAGAACTCCAGCGCCATGTGGAGGAGGCTCTCCCTCCTCTTGGGATCCTTCTCCGCGGGCCAGACCTCGGGTTTGCAGGAGGCGCAGAGTGGCTCACCGGTAACCCTCCAGCCCTCGACTAGAAGGGCGACGGCGCCGTAGAGAGGAACGTAGGCGAAGCGATAGTCGGTTCCGTTCCGACCGGCGTCCACCCCGACCACCCGCTTAGAGGCTTCCCCACCCTCATCATAGGAAGCGGTTTGGAGGCTCACCTTCGAGCGTAGCTCTTCAAGCACCTCTCTTCGCTGCTTGGCGTAGTCCCGGAATTTCTCCAACACTCCGTCGGTGCCGTCCTCGATGAGCCTTTCATACAGCAGCGGGTACTGGGTCTCCTTGGCGTCGGCCTCGAACAGCCTGGAGTAGTAGTCGCCGATGAGCCTGTTGAGCTGTAATGGTGAGCGGGCTTCGATCGCGGTGCTGGGGAAAACACTTATCGAGGATTCCGTTACACTCTTTCTGGTGCGGTGGGAGAGCATCATATTACCAACCCCTTGGTTACGGCTCGTCGCTGGAGCTTTGGAGGAGCTTCAGCGACCCACCGCATCTGCGGAAGCAGACGCGGCGCTGCCGTCACTAAGCCTTAACTAGGATGTAGCCATACCCCCTCTCTGTTTGGATCCGCCTGAGCACTCCCTTCTTGGTCAGGTCGGTCAGCCTACCCTTCACCGTCCCTTCGGGGAAGAAGATGGCGTTGACCTTCATCGCCTCGACCAGCTCCCCTTGGGTTCTCGGGGCTGCCCTACCCCACTCTGTGTCGAGCATCTTGACAATCGCGTCTGGGCATTTGGCGTCGGTCGGTATCGTAACCGAGGGAAGCCCTCCAGTCTCCGTGGTCTGCGGGGAATCCGTCTTCGCAGGTGATGGAGGTGCTGATGGAACTCCGCCGAAGGCCTCGGAGACCTTCCCAACGATCTGGGGCAGGCTCGCCAGCGTTTCGAACACCTCGTCCTTCGCTCCGCTCAACTCAACCTCGTTGTTGCCGATCCTGACCCTGATGGTTATCGACTGTCCGCTCAACCTCCACCCTCCTCAGCTTGGGCTTTCGTCCTGGTGAGAACATCGCTTACGTGCCTTATCCCCTGGGTCGTGATCCTGTACTCGCCCTTTGCCACCCTGTCCACGATCCCTTCCCTAACGATCCCCGCGATCTGGTTCGCCACCGTCTTCCTGGCCTTCCCAACCGCTCGACTCAGATCCTCAACCGAGAGCGAGTCCTTGTCGAGCTTCCCCAGCCTGAAGCCTATGAGCTGCCCCAAGAGACAGAGCTCAATCGACTCATCCGCAGGCAGCTCTCGCTCCGCCACGAGGATCGGGCCCTCAGGGCCAATCTGGACTATGCCACTGAGATCCTGAAGCAGCTTCGCGGTGTCGACCGTGAACGTTACTCTTGAGAGTAGTTCGAGCGATGGGTACACCTTATCCAAGAATGAAACGACCCCCCTGAAGACCTCGTCCACGGTCCCCTCTAGGTCAATCTTCAGCTCCCCCAGCTCCAGGTGAGCCTTGAGCAATGGTCTACTCGCCAACTCTCTTTCCCTCCCTCATTGGGCCCTTCAGCCTTGGCAGCACGACCTCGCAGAACTGCTTCACTCCGAGGGTTGTGATCCGGTACTCTCCCCGTCCAATCCGCTCGGCCCAGCCCTCATCCACCATCTCACTTAATCGCCCTGCGATGGCTCCGGCCTTCCCGCCGGTGACCGCCAGGATCTCTCCGATCGACATCGAGTCCTTGCCCAGTCTCCCCAGCCTGTACCCGATGTAAGCCTTAAGCAGGTTAAGGCGGATGCCTTCGCGTTCACTCAGCATCTCCCTCGGAACGGTTATAACCAAACCCTCGGACGTGATCGCGATCACGTTCTCCAGATCGCGGAGAAGACTCGCGAAGTCCACGGTGAGCGTCAGCCTTGAGATCAGCTCGTAGCTCGGGTAGACCTTCGCGAGGAACTCCAGTACACCACGTAGCACGTCGTCCACGCTTCCCGTGAACCTGGCCTCAAGCTTGTCGTGTTTGATCCAGACCTCTAGTCTCTGGCTCCCCTCGCCCAAACCATCTCACCTCTTCCGCTCCTCAGCCTAGATATGGCCTCCTCAACCCAGCTTCTTCCAATGGTTGAGAGCCGGTATACCTCCCCGTCCTTGACGACGAGCCCCTCCCGGCGGAGCTCGCTCAGCCTTGCCGGAAGGCCGGGTCGATCTCGTCCGCTCAACTTCATAAGTTGGAAGACCTCGCTCGCCTTGGCGGTCGGCATTGCGTAGAGGAGTATACCAATCGCCTCTCGATCGCTAACCTCGTCCTTCTGGGTTATCAGCAGGGGGCCCTCTCCCGTCCTCTCCACGACCCCTCTCAAGGGGATCCTTGGGGAGACTAGTTCTGGCTTCGATAGCGCCTCCTCGATCTTGGTCAGTAGGTCGGGAAAACCTACAAGCGATTCTAGGAGCTCTTCTGGGGTTGAGCTCTCAATCGTAACCGTGCCGAACGTTCGTTTGACCGCGATCCTGTAGTGCCTCAAGGCTGCTCGTGTAGGATAACGTAAGAATACGTATTTAAACTTTGGCAGAGGGGTTCGTACCCCGGAGAAGATAGTG
>Ga0315280_10004199_pt1 | contig 21502 bp, 17 predicted proteins | sample YL17G06_40_MG_FD_203697 | JGI IMG/M metagenome (GOLD analysis project Ga0315280, IMG submission 203697) | Sediment microbial communities from Yellowstone Lake, YNP, Wyoming, USA - YL17G06_40 | ecosystem: Environmental > Aquatic > Freshwater > Lake > Sediment | place: USA: Wyoming | collected...
TTCTACTACGGCTCCAAGGCCCGATCGGTGCCGGAGTACCTCAAGCTCCGCTTCGACGAGAAGACGCGGGGCTTCAATGCCATCTCCTTCGCGGCGATGACGATCTTCCAGTCGGGCATCTCGATGTACGCCGTGGCCACGCTGCTGAACGTGCTTCTGGGCTGGAGCTTTCACCTGAGCGTGATCGTCTCGGCGGTGATCGTACTGGCGTACATCGTCTTGGGCGGGCTGACCTCGGCGATCTACAACGAAGTGCTCCAGTTCTTCCTGATCTTTTTGGGCTTTCTGCCGCTGGTCCTCTTGGGGCTCAGCGACAGCGGCGTCGGCGGCTGGAGCGGGCTGGTCGAGAAGCTCGGCGGCGTGGCTCAAAGCGAAGGCTACCAGCCGGGCGCATGGACCAGCGTCTGGGCGAACACGGGCTCGATGGCCGACAACCCCATGCACATCCACTGGTTTGGGATGGCGATGGGCCTGGGGTTCGTGCTGGCGTTCGGCTACTGGTGTACGGACTTTCTGGTGGTGCAGCGGGCCATGGCGGCCGAGTCGATGTCGGCCGCGCGGCGGGTTCCCATCCTCGCCATCATCCCCAAGATCATGATTCCGGCGATTGTGATCGTCCCCGGGATGATCGCCTTGGTGGCGCCGCATCGCGTGCCGGTTCCCACGTTGGCCGACGAGAAAGCGCCCGAGGTGGCGGCACAGTCCAGTGCCTCCTGGCGCGGATTGATCCCGCCGAAATTCAAAGAGGAGGACGGCAAGATCGTCCTGGAGCGCGACTCCAAGGGCAAGGTCGTCATGGACTACGACAAGACCATCCCGGCGATGCTGATCCAGTATTTCCCCACCGGGCTTCTTGGGCTGGGGCTCACCGCGCTTCTGGCCTCTTTCATGTCGGGCATGGCCGGGAACGTGACCGCCTTCAACACCGTCTGGACGTACGACATCTATCAAAGCTACATCGCCCCCAACAAGAGCGACAGGCATTACCTGCGCATGGGCCGCATGGCGACGGTCTTCGGCATCCTGGTGAGCATCGGGCCGGCCTACATGGCGACGAGGTTCAACAACATCATGGATTTCATCCAGTTGACCTTCGGCTTCGTCAACGCCCCGCTGTTTGCCACGTTCCTCTTAGGGATGTTCTGGACGCGGACCACCGGGCACGGGGCGTTTGCGGGCCTTTTGTCCGGAACCGCCGCCGCGGCCCTGCACCAGGCATTGACCGCGCCTAACGGCTCCTGGATTAAGGTGGTACACGACTATCAGACCGACATGGCCCAAAACTTCTGGATGGCCATCTTCGCCTGGACCACGTGCTTCGTGGTGACTATCGTGGTCTCGCTTTGCACGGAGAAGAAGAAGACGGACGAGGACCTGCGGGGCCTGGTTTACTCGCTCACGCCGCGCGTCAAGGAAGACCGGCAGGTGGCCTGGTACGCGCGCCCCGCAGTCTTGGCCGCGATCCTGATCGCCGTCACGGTCGCGCTGAACGTCATCTTTTGGTAACAGGAGGGCAGACATTCCTGTCTGCCCGGGTGAACTCGAAACGGTCAGGACAGGCAGGAATGCCTGTCCTCCTGCCAAAACAGGAGACCCCCATGCTCGACATCCGCCTTCCGATCGGCCTGATGTTTGCCATTCTCGGCCCGATCCTGATCGTCTTCGGACTGTTCTCAGGCGCGGAGATCTATGAGCGGCACTCGCTGGGCGTCAACGTGAATCTCTGGTGGGGGTTGGTTCTTGCGGCGTTTGGGGGCTTCATGCTCGCCATGGCCTACCGCGCCAGCCGAAAGCCTGGGAACCCCGGAAGTGAGGAGACGAATTGATGCTTGCACGCACGGCATCGCTTGGGTTGGCAACATGGATTCTCATCGGCACGTGGGCCGGAGCGGCCCCCGCGACCACGGAGCCTACGGCAGGGGATGCGGGCAAGTCCGCAACGGCCGCCGTCCCCGCCGGCGTCCAAGCGGCACAGCCTGCCAAGGCCAATCCCGTGGGGCTGGAAGGCTGGGACCTGGGGGTCATCGGCTTGTACTTTCTGGCCGTGGCGGGGGTTGCCTGGCTGGCCGCCAGGAGACAGAAAGACACGCCCGACGACTACTTCCTGGCCGGCCGCAACCTGGGCTTCTTCGTGATCGCCGCCTCGATCTTCTCCTCGAACATCGGCTCCGAGCACCTGGTGGGGCTGGCCGGCTCCGGCTGCACTGACGGCGTGGCCATGGCCCATTACGAGCTCCACGCCTGGTGCCTGCTGGTGTTGGCCTGGGTGATGATCCCCTTCTATGCCCGGTCGTTGGTCTATACGATGCCGGAGTTCCTGGAAAAGCGCTTCAACCCGACGGCCCGCTGGGTCCTCTCGATCATCTCCCTGGTGGCCTACGTGCTCACCAAGCTGGCGGTCGGGATCTTTGCCGGCGGCGTCGTCTTCGGCATTCTCCTGCCCGAGCTGAAATGGCAAATCAGCGAGGGCGTGGTGTTGGACAGCTTCTGGATCGGCTCGGTCATCGTGGTGCTGGCGACGGGCCTGTATACCGTGATCGGCGGTCTGCGGGCCGTGGCCTACACGGACACCCTGCAGACCGTCATCTTCATCGTCGGCTCGGCGATGGTCACGGTCTACGGGCTGATCGCGCTGAGCGGGCGGTCGATGGAGTTTTGGCAAGAGGTCCCGCTGTACGTGCGGATTCTGGGCGTGCTGGTCTTGGCGGGCCTTGGGCTCTGTGCGGTGTACCGCAAGATTCGGATAGCGCGGTATGCCGTCATTCCCCTTCTGATCGCGGGCGCGGTGCTGGTCGTTCTGATCTACAACTCGGCCCTTGCCGAGCGCCTCCCCGAAGGATGGCAGAAGCTCAGAGAGCAGTGCCGGACAGAAACAGAACAGGAACCCGGCTCCAAGATCAAGACGTTCAACCTCTGGAGGCCCCTGGTGCCGGAAGGGAAGACCGGGACGTGGGCCCCCGTCAAGACGGATAGCGAGATTGCCTACTACTTCGACGCCAAAGGCCATTATCCTTGGCTCGGCATGCTCTTCTGCGCCCCGATCGTCGGACTGTGGTACTGGTGTACGGACCAGTACATCGTGCAGCGGGCCTTGGGCGCGCCGAACGAGACGGTCGCCCGCCGCGGGAGCATCTGCGCGGCCTACATGAAACTGCTGCCGGTCTTCATCTTCATCATCCCGGGAATGATCTGCTTCGCTCTGTCCAAGATGGGGCATGAGGGGTTTGAAGGGCTGGTGGTCGATGGCAAGCCCCAGGGGGAGCAGTGCCAGGCGGCCTTCCCGCTGATGGTCAAGTGCGTCCTGCCGGTTGGGATGCGCGGGCTGGTGGTGGCGGGCTTGCTTTCGGCGCTAATGAGTTCGCTCGCCGGGGCGTTTAACGCCTCTTCGACGCTCTTTACGATGGACCTGTACCAGAAGTTCCGGCCGCGTGCCACCCAGCACCAGTTGGTCTGGATCGGCCGCATTGCGACCATGGCGATGGTGCTGATCGCCCTGGCCTGGATCCCGGTGATCCGCGGGCAGCGGGGGCTTTACCACTATCTCCAGTCCGTGCAGGGCTACCTGGCGCCCCCGATCTTCGTCGTCTTCTTCTTTGGCGTGTTCATGAAGCGGCTCAACGGCAAGGGCTGTCTGGCGGCACTCGTGGTCGGCTTCCTGCTGGGCCTGTTCCGCCTGGCCGTCGATACGCCGGTCCTCCTCGAACTGCCGGGATACAAGGACGGCTACCCCGAAGGCTCTTTCCTCTGGATCATCAACAACGTCTACTTCCAGTACTACAGCGTGTTCATTTTCCTGGTGAGTGTAGCCGTGATGATCGCGGTGAGCTACGCGACCGCGGCGCCCGCCCCGGAGAAAATCCAAGGCCTGACCTACGGCACGGTGACCGAGGAGCAGAAGCGCAAGACCCGCGCAAGCTGGACTTGGGGCGACGTGATCGCCTCGGCCGGCGTCCTGGCGGGGATCCTCGCGGCGTATCTCTACTTCATGGGGTGACGCGGGTGATTCGCCGAGTCGTAGGACGGATTTGTAATCCGTCCTGGCACGAGGACGGATTGGAAATCCGTCCTACTGCTCGCGGGTCATCACGCGGTAATCGGCGATCCGGGCCTTCGTACACGCGTTCATCGCGGCCACGACGTATTTCCAGTGACAGCGCTCGTCGGCGCGGAAGATGACCGAGGCGCGGCCCGGATTGCTGGCCGACGCCGCGTAGAGCAACCGTTGCAGCTCGCTGAGGCCAACCGCCTTCCCGGACACCACGTAGCGCCCGTCCGGGTCGATGTTCACCAGCATCTCGCGGGGCTTGGTGATGAGCGGCTGGGCCTCGCTCGCCTCCGGCAGCGTCAGCTTCAGCTCCCGCTCTTCCTCGGCAAAGGTGCTCGCCACGATGTAGAACAAGAGCAGGTTGAAGACCAGATCGACCATGGGCGTGACCGGCAGTTGGTACGCCACCATTCCGTTCTTGATCTTGACGGCCATGCTACGGGACCTCCGGTTCGCCCGGCGCGTCGCTCCGGCGCCGGTGCAGCCTCTCGAAGCGGCTCATCCGCGGCAGAAGCTCCGCAACCAGGTCTTCCACGTCGGTGGAAAGCTGCTGGATTCGGGCTTCAAACAGGTACGACAGTATGGCGGCCGGAATCGCCACCACGAGGCCGGCGAACGTGCAGACCAGTTTGAGATAGATTCCCTCGGCCATGTAGGTCGACTTGTTGGCCCCGAGAGGCAACTGCGAGGCCCCCATGAACACGATGATCATGCCTTGCACGGTCCCCAAGAGGCCCAGCATCGGCGCCACGCTCATGGCCATGTTCAGCCAGCGGACGTGGAAGTACAGCCGCGCGGCTTCGCGCTCGCTGGCTGCCGTCACGGCCTGCTCCACTTCGGCCTCGGGGTGGCCCGCTTTCGCGAGCATGGCCCTGACCACGCTGGCCGCGGCCGAAGAGTGTCTCTCGCACAGCTCCAGCGCGGGACGCGGATCGAGCCCGCTGGGCTGGGCAGCCATCTTGCGCAACCCCTTCACCAGCCTGCGGGGCACGACCGCGCGGCGCTGCAGCCCCAGGAACCGCTCCAAGCCAAAGCAGACCACGACGAACGACAGGAACGAGATCGGGTACATCAAGACCCCGCCCTTCTGGTACAGCTCCCAAAAGGTGACGGAAGCCAGCGACGGGGGCTCGGCCGACTCTGTCTTGGCGGGTTCCCTGGTCTTCTCCCCATCGGCCAGCGCGGCCTCGGCCAGTCGCTCGGCCCTGCTGAGCCTCTCCTTGGGATCGTCTGCCGGGGCCATGGCCCGGTCCGGAGCGGGCCCCTGGGCGGCCGCCCTTCGCGACGGCCACTGCCCCATCCGGTCGAGCATTCCCCAGACCACAAAAAGGGCCAGGAGGTACAGCAAGAGCCTGCGTATGGGAATGGCGGGTGTGCTCATATCAATTTGCACTCTGCAACTAGTCCCCGGCATCGATTGTAGACGCAGCCCGCCCGGCAGAAAACGCCCTCCCCCGGAAAGACTCGCCGGCCCCGCGGGCGGGTGGCATGCTCTCACGACGCGAAACATCGGGTGAGCATGTCTTTCGTCCGGAAGACATGCCCAGTGCGCGGCTGCGACGCGTGAGGGCATGACACCCTGTCTTGGATTCCTCAATCCCTTTCGCGCTGGCGCCACGCGAGGTAAACGGGCACGCCCGTCATTACCAGGAAGAGCCCGATCCGTGTGGCCTCCGGGTCGCCCACCACGACATACAGCAGGAACGGGTATGCCGCGGCGAGGTAGAGGGCCGGAGTGATCGGGTAACCCCAGCAGCGATAGGGGCGTGGCCGCTGGGGCTGGGTCGCGCGAAGCTGGTAGACGCCGGCCACCGTCAGCGCGCCGAAGAGGACCGAGGCGAAAACGGAGTACGTCAACAGCGCGCTGTAGGACCCTGAGATCGCCAGAACGCACGACCACGCCCCCTGGTACACCAGTGCCGTTGCAGGCGTGCGGCTGCGCCGGTGCAAGGCGGCGCACGAGCGGAAGAAGAGCCCCTGGCGGGCCATCGCGTAGCACACCCGGGCCCCGCTGAGGATCATGCCGTTCACGCAGCCGAACGTGGAGATGAGAATCGTCACCACGACCAGCGTCGCCCCGACCGGCCCGAAGAGCGCCGTGGCGACCGGCTCGGCAACGCGGTTTTCCCGCACCTTGGCCATCTGGTCGATCGGCAGGTTGGCCAAGTATGCCACATTGGTGAGCACGTAGACCGACATCACCACGAGCGATCCCAACAACAGCGCGCGGGGGACCGTTTTTTCGGGTCGGCGTACCTCTTCGGCCACGAACGTCCCCGAATTCCACGCGTCATAGGCGAACAGGGCCTTGGAAAGGGCCACGGCCAGCCCCGCCGCGAAACCGATGTGGAGGGCCTCGGGCCCGGGCCTCGGCTCGATCCAGGGCGTGAAATTCGCCAGATTCTCGCCCACGTGCGGCAGGCCAACCGCGATCAGGCAACCCAGCGCGACGAGTTTCAGCACGGTGAAGAGGTTCTGCACGGTCGCGCCTTCGCGTACCCCGAGGATGTTCACCCCCGTCAACAGCGCGATAACCGCGCACCCCACCACCTGGGCGCTGTTGATCTCGAAGCACCACGAAGGCTCAACGACATTCCCGAGGAAGGAAGGGAGCCATTGGCCGACCGGCGCGGAAACCAGGACGTTCGCCTCGCCCAGGGCCGGCACGAAGACGCCCAGATACTTGGCAAAGGCAATGGCAACCGCGGCGTTGAATCCTGTCTGAATCACCAGGAACAGCGTCCAACCGTAGAGAAAGCCCCAGAACCGCCCAAAGGCCTCCGTGAGGAAGACGTACTGCCCCCCGGCGCGCGGCATCATCGACGCCAACTCCGCGTAGCAGAGGGCCCCGAGGAAGGTGAACAGTCCGGCGAAGACCCACAGGCCCAAGAGGATGCCCGGGGTCTCGACCCACTGGGCCATGATCGAGGGCGTCAGGAAGATGCCCGAGCCGATCATCGAGCCCACGACGATGGTCGTGGTGTCGAACAGGCCGAGGCGTTGCGGAAGCTGCGACGGCGGACCCAAGATTCCCCCCGAGCTTATCGGCTGTGAAGCGCGGCTCGCGGTCAATGGCGGCCCATGATCGTATCACTACCCGGCGCCGGCAACAATTCTGACTTTCCAGGCAACTCTTCCTGCGTCGACACGATAATCTCAACAGGCCGGAGCGGGTTGGACCCCCTCGGCACCAGGTTCTACAGATCCCCTCGGCCCTTCTTGTTAGGGAGGACGTCAGAGATGGCTGACCCACCGAGTCTAGGGCAGCGTGTGCTCAACTTCGCTACCAATCATGCCGGACAGCAGGTCGGAAGCGGCGAATGCTTCGACCTGGCCGATCAAGCCCTCCGCGGGGCGGGCGCTAAGAGTGCTGCCGACTACGGCGAGGTGACCGCCGACGCTGATTACCAGTGGGGCAACGCCGTGCAGCTCGTGGACGTCCAGGCCGGAGACGTGCTCCAGTTCCGCGACTATTCGGTCACCATTGAGGTCGTCGTGACCAGGACCAAGACGTTCCGCGACGGTTCGACGGAGGAGACCGAACAGACTACGACGGAGACCTATGGCCGTCCGCACCATACGGCGATTGTCTCGTCCAGATTGGGGGGCGGCCGCCTGCGGGTAAACGAGCAGAATGCCCCTCCTCGGGGTAGCTCGACCCCGCAAAGGGTCGTCCGCTCCAACGAGATTCACACCACCGGCAGCACCTCCACCCAAACCGCTGTGCGCCAGGAGTCCGACGGCACGGTCCGGGAGGAGACCACGACCACGATCACCGTCAGCGGCACCATCTGGGCCTACCGGCCTCAGCCACGGTGACCGCTCGGGTGCCATGCCCACGCTTGCCGTGGGCATGTCGTGGCTCAACAACCGAATTAGGGCTCGGGTGCCATGCCCACGCTTGTCGTGGGCATGTGACTGCTCAACAGTCGCGCCGCCGATTAGCGTTTCTTCAGGGTCACGCTCATCCCGCCCCCGTCCATGTAGAAGACCGTCTCCAGATTCGGATCGGTCGTGATCGTCTTCAGGAAGGACTGATCCGGCATGCGGGGGCTCACGTTGTGGGCGAGGATCAGCCCGCCGGGGCGCACCAGGGGCAACGTCTTCTTGAGGTAGTCCGAGTACCCCTCCTTGTCCGCGTCGATGAACACCAGGTCGATCGGTCCGGTGAGCTTCGACGCCGTCTCGTGGGCGTTCCCCACCACGACCTTGACCAGGTCCGCCACCCCGGCGCTGGCGAAGTTCTCCCGGGCAAGGGCAGCCGTCTGCGGGTCGATCTCGTGCGTGGTCAGTTTGCCTCCCGTCTTGCGCAAGGCCAGACTGAACCAGATGCCCGAGATGCCGTTGGAAGTGCCGAACTCGACGACCGACTTGGCCCCGATCGACTCGGTCAAGAGCCGCAGCAGGCGGCCGTCCGCCGCGGGCACGTTGAGCATCCGCCCCTGCTTCCGCTCGATGTCTGCCATCGCGTCGAGGATCTTCTTTTCGGCGTCGTCCTTGGGACGCGGCGGGGTCTGAAGCGAGGCGGACTGTCCGGCCCCCATCGGGCCGCGCCCGCCCGGTCCACCTTTGGGCCCCTTGCCCCGCGGGCCCGGCCCCTGGGCCCACAGGCCATAAGCCACGACCGACAACATCACGATGCCCGCCAAAGATACGGTCCAGCGTTTCATACTATTCCTCCAGGTCGTTCAGAAGGGAAACCAATACCATCGCGCCTCCCAATAAAACACGACAAACGCCCAAAGGTATCGGGCGAGGCACGGACTTTTGTCCGGCCCGCTTCGCTCCTCGCCCGATCAGCGGCGGGCGCAGCAGTTCTTGTACTTCTTCCCGCTGCCGCAAGGGCACGGGTCGTTCCGTCCCACGCGCGTCTCCCGCGACCGCGCCGGGACAGGCTCGATCGGGCCTAAAGCGCGCCGCCCTTCCGGACCGAAGTGCGGGCGTCCGCGTTGGCTCCCGGGGTCCTCGTACGCCACGCGCTCACCCATCCCCTTCTGCAAGCAGGTCCGGATGACCAGCGCGGCCAACTCTGCCTGCCGTGCCCGGTCCAAAGCGCGAAAGCCCGCGGGCTTCGTCCCGAAGGCCCGGTCGATCGGACGCGCGAGCGTTTCCAGAACGTCGGCAGAAACCGGGAGGCCGGCCCCGGCGGTCATCCAGAAGCTGCCGGGGCAGACAACGTTGCTGGCGAGAACGGAGCCTGGCTGGGCTGAGTTGCTAAGCCCGACGTCGATCGCCAGCAGCCGGTCGCGCCGAAGCAAGTCCTCCATTTCGAGGCCGAAGCCGGGAAAGACGCCGGCGACTTGGAAGAGGCTGTACCGGATGTTGATTCTTGCCCGGAGCACCGCCAACTCTTCGGAATCGGCGGGGGGCGGAGAGAGTTCCAGGTAGCGCTGGACTGCGTTGCGCCCGTCCGGGGCGATGTAATGATGGATCGCGTAGTCCATCAACACCGACGCCATGTCCTCGGTATCGAAGACCAGTATCCCGCGCCTCAGAATCCCCAGCCACCGCCCGGACTCGTGGATTGCGTCTCTGTCCAGGCTTTCGACGAGCTTGTGACTCAACTGTTTCCCCACTTCCCGCAACCGCCGGTATTGGGCCAACAGTTCACGCTGGACCTCCGGGTTCCTCACGTCCATGTTCATCTCCTAACAAACTCCAAGCGTGGGCATGGCACCCATGCCCTTCTTCCTCGTCCCTAATCCCTAGCCCCTAACCGCTGACCCCTCCCTTCACGTCCACAACTGCCGGTCCAGCATGCGGTAGTTGATCGCCTCGTTCAGGTGCCCGGCGCGGATGTCCTCGGCCCCGTCGAGGTCGGCAATCGTGCGGGCCACGCGGAGGATCTTGTCGTGGGCCCGAGCCGAAAGGCCCAGCTCGGTCATCGAGCCCTTGAGCAGGTTGCGGCACTCCTCGTCCAGCTTGCAGAACTTGCGGGTGAGCCGATGGCTCATGTCGGCGTTGTAGCGGGCCCTGGTGCCGCGAAAACGCTCCTGCTGGCGCTTGCGCGCCTTGGCCACCTGCTCGCGCATGTCGCTGCTGGTGGTGCCCGACGACTCGCCCGACAGCTCGCGGAAGGCCACCGAGGGCACCTCGATGTGAATGTCGATCCGGTCCAACAGCGGCCCGCTGATTTTGGACATGTACCGCTCGATTTGCGGCACCGAGCAGTGGCACGTGCGCCGCGGGTCGTTGCGGTAGCCGCAGGGACACGGGTTGAGGGCCACCACCAGCATGAAGTTGGCCGGGAAGGTCGTGCTCGTCAGGGCCCGGGCGATCGTGACCGTGCCGTCTTCGAGCGGCTGGCGAAGGACCTCCAGCGTGCGGCGGTTGAACTCGGGCAACTCGTCGAGGAAAAGGACTCCGTTGTGCGCGAGGCTGATCTCGCCCGGGCCAGGCGTCGAGCCGCCGCCCACCAGGCCCGCGTCGCTGATCGTGTGGTGCGGCGAGCGGAACGGGCGCGTGGCCATGAGCGGCTGGCCCGGCTTGAGCCGCCCCAGGGCACTGTAAATCCGCGTGGTCTCGATGGACTCTTCGGGCTCCAGGTCGGGGAGGATGGTGGGGAGGCGTTTGGCGAGCATGGTCTTGCCGGAGCCGGGCGGGCCGAGCATGAGGAGGTTGTGCCCGCCGGCCGCGGCGACGACCAAGGCCCGCTTGGCCATTTCCTGGCCGCGGACGTCGGCAAAGTCGTCTTCATAAGCGGACAACGTACGGAACAGCTCATCGAGACGCGAGGGCGTCGGCTCGATCGCCAACTGGCCGGTCAGGAAACCGACGGCCTGGGCGAGGCTGGCCACGGGGATGGCCTCGACCCGCTCGACCACGGCCGCCTCGGCTGCGCTGTCGCTGGGGACCATGACCCCGCGCAGGCCGTCCTGCTCGGCGGCTGCGATGGCCATCGAGAGGGCCCCTTTGGTCGGGCGCGTGCTGCCATCCAGCGCCAATTCCCCCACCACCGCGTATTGACCCAGCAACTCCGACTCGACCTGCCCGCTGCCGACCAAGATGCCCAGCGCGATCGGCAGATCGAACGACGCCGCCTCCTTGGGCAAATCCGCCGGGGCAAGGTTGATCACGATCCGATTGCCCGGCCTTTGAAACCCCGAATTGACAATCGCCCGCTCCACCCGGTGCGTGCTTTCCTTAACGGCCGCCTCCGGCAGTCCCACGAGCACGGTCTTCGGCAGCCCGGCGGGCGAGACGTCCACCTCGACCTCCACCGGCACGGCGTCGATCCCCAGGAGCGAAAAGGTCTTGAGTTTGGCGAGCATAGAGTCTCTTCTTTACGGGGATTTGGGTACCGTAGGTCGGTTCTGCGCGTCGAACGGCTCGTCAATTTGGATCGTCACTTTGTGCGGATACTGATAGTCCTCGTGCTGACCTTCCTTCTGCGGCCCTACGACCATCTGCACCATCCCACGAAGCTCCCAGTGACCAGTTTCTTCCAAGTAGACAGAAAAGGAGTAGTCGAAGCCGAAGCCCGCTACCCCGGACTCCTTGGCAAGACCCCTCAGCGGCGATACTTGACCGCCACGTTCTTTGACTGCCTCTTGCAGTCCCACCTTGAGGGCTTTCAGGAATCTGGCTAAGGACTCGGGCTTGCAGCGAAAGTCACCCTCGAAGAACCGATTAGTCCCGCTGCTTCCAAAGCCGTTGCTGCCCCAATCGACATCTTCGCCGCCGGCAGTCTTCGCGATCACGTTGAGGTCTACGGTGGAGAAGAAGTCGCTCTTGGGCGGCCGGGCAGAGCGTGAGCAGCCGCCGAGGACGACGACAGCAACCAGGGTCAGAAGCAGATCGCGCAACCCTGTGCTCATGATTTGTCCCTCCAATTGTGCTTCACCGTCTCGTACCCGGGGCTCTCGGCCACCAGTCCGGTCCGTGCAGGAGATGCCGCTCTTGTCGAGCACCCCTATTATGGCGGGTCTTCGGACTTTCGCAAGCCCTCTTGGGCGAAGCCCGCGGCCTTTTGCGTCGTGTGTGGGAGGAACCTTTGGATTCATGCGTTATGTTTTGGCCAGTCGTCACGCCCTTTGTACCGGGCAACCCGCCGCGCCCAAGCGGCGGCTTTCCAGTACGTCGAACCGGAGTCCATCATGCGCGACAAAGTGCGACTGCTCCTGATCAACCCGACGGCCCCCGAATGGCGCGTCACCAACGGCCAGGCCCCCAGCCGGAAAACGAAGGCGTTCCGCTTCTCGATGCTGCCGAGCCTGAGCGCGGCCGCGGCCATGCCTCCCTACGTCCAGACGCGGATCGTCGACGAAGACGTGGAGCCGATCGACTTCGGCATCGACGCGGACGTGATCGGCATTTCCTTCATGACCTACAACGCCCCCCGGGCCTACGCGATCGCGGACGAGTTCCGGGCAAGGGGAAAGGCCGTGATCTTCGGCGGCTGCCACCCCACGTTCCTGCCGGAGGAGGCGAAGGAGCACGCCGACGCGGTCTGCATCGGCGAGGCGGAGCCCAACGTGCCGGCGATGATGGCGGATTTCGTTGCCGGGAGGCTCCAGCCGTTCTATGACCGCGGCCCGGCCGACCTGAAGGGTCTGCGGATACCCGACAGGAGCCTGATCCGCCAGTCGGCCTACATCACGCCGTACGCGATCCAGGCGACGCGCGGCTGCCGCTACCGCTGCAAGTTCTGCTCGGTGGCCGCGTTTCACCGATACCATTTCCGCACCCGCCCCATCGATGAGGTGATCGCGGAACTCCGCCTCCTGGGCCGCAACGTGATCTTCATCGACGACAACCTCGTGGCCGACCGAGACTATGCGAAGGAACTCTTCGCCAGGATGATCCCGCTGGGCAAGCGCTGGGGGAGCCAGGGGAGCATCGACATGGCGTCCGACGACGAGCTGCTGCGCCTGGCCCGGGCCAGCGGCTGCCGCGGCATGTTCATCGGCCTGGAATCGCTCTCGCAGGAGAACCTGAGAGGGTGCAACAAGCACTTCTGCCTGGCCAAGGACTATGTGCGGGCGATTGCCAAGATCCACGCGGCGGGGATCGGGGTCTACGCCGGGATCGTCTTCGGCATGGACGGCGACACGCCCGAGGTCTTCGGCAGCACGCTGGACTTTTTGGACGAGGCCAAGGTCGATGCCCTCCAGGTGACCATCCTGACTCCGTTTCCCGGCACTCCGCTCTTCGAGGAGCTGGATCGCGAGGGGCGGATCTTCGATAAAGACTGGGCCAAGTACGACTTCGGCCACGTGGTCTTCGAGCCGCGGAGCATGAGTCCCCAGACGCTCCAAGCCGGGCACGATTGGGCATGCCGCAAGTTCTATGCGCTCCGCCCGACGCTGCAGCGGGTCTGGCGGGCGTGCCGGCTCATGGGTCCGTCGGCCGCATTGGCCACCGTGGTGCCGCTAAACTTCGGCTACCGCAGCCGATTCCGCGCCAACGGGGTGCTGCACAACGCAGCGCCGGTAGTCCAGCCGGCCGATCTCAGGACTGACGCCCGCTCCGCCATCTCCCGGCCGCGGACGGCGGCAAAATCGTCTTCATAGGCGGACAGTTGCCGGCCGGGTGGGATGCCCTCCCGAAGCGCGGGGCCGGGTGGCACGCCCTGAGGGACGAAGGGCGTGGCTGGGCCCACGTGCGACCCTCCACGCCCGTCGCTGCGGTCCGAGCGTGCCACCCGACTCGGCCGCCCTCCAAGAAATGACAAAGCACCGTGGCTGAAAACGGTCCGCCAACAGCAATCACGCGGACCTCACGCCTCCCGATCGCGCGTCTCGATCAGTTGTTTCAGCCGCGCAGAAAGTCCCGGCGGGAAACGTCCGCACCAGCTTTCGTCGATCAACCCAACCTCCATGAGGTCCAGAAGGTGGACCTGGTCTTTGAGGCGAAAGGAAGTCAGCTTCATGCGGACCAGGGCGTCGAGCGTGGGCACGAGGAACTCGGGTCCGGCCTGCGACTCGCCGATTTCGGGGGCCGGAAGAAGGTAATCCGGACGCACCTTCTCGCCGGCAAACAGGACGTGAATCGCGCTCCGCACCGAACCCTGGGGCCCGTCCAGGAAGAGGTCGATACCCGCCACGGTCTCGTGAACAAAGCCCACTGCGGTCAGTTCGGCAATCACGCGCGCGAAATCCTGGCGCCAGACCAGCAGATCCACGTCCTTGGTGTTCCGCACCGCTTCTTGATCCACGCGGGCCACCCATGCGGCCACGGCGTTGCCGCCGACGACAACGTAAGGGATTCCCGCCTGCTCCAGCGCGCCGGCTGCGCGACGCACGCGCTTGCGAACGTCTTCCACGGCGGCAACCATCCTTTTCCAGGAGAACTCTTTCAGGGTAACCGCGTTCATGCCGAAACCTCCAACCGTCGGTTCTACTTTAGCATAACACCCGCGGCGAGACACCGGAAGCCGGGACCGCGCAGCGTTGTGTCATGCTGAAGCATAACCTACGCCTTTCCTATCGCTGATACTTGTACGCGGGCTTGCCCATGCACGAGGCGTAGAAGATTTTGGCGTTGGGGTCCCAGCCGAAGTTGAGGAACCAGCCGGGCATGGCCACCGCGAACTGCGGCGGCAGCGGAGCGACCTGGCCCCACGTCTGGCCGCCGTCGGTGGTTTCAAAGAAACCTTTCTTGCCGACGACCACGATGTGCTTTTGGTCCTTGCCGAAGTAAGGCCCATAAGAGCAGTCCACGGGCTTTCCCAGCACGGTCCAGGTCTTTCCTTTGTCCGTGGTCGCCAGGAGCCCCTGGGCGGAGGCCCAGTAGGCGATGCCCCGGTAGATGCGGATGTCGCGCCCGGTTGGCTGGAGGTCGGAGACCTTGTGCCAAGTCTTGCCTCCGTCGGTGCTGCGGAGAATGCCCTTTTCCTTCTCCCTGGTAGCGACGAAGGTCTTGGCGTCGAAGATGCCCACCGACGCAAACGCCTTGCCCTGGAACTGCCAGCTCTTGCCCATACTGCCGCTCGTGTAGATCTCCCCGCCGGACTCGTGCCGCAGGGCAAAAATGTCGGCGGGCTCTTCGACCGACCAATCCACGGAGCCGGCATCCCAGCCCCGGCCGTTGCCCTGCATCGCCGCCCACGTCTTGCCGCCGTCGCGCGTGTAGGCGCTGGGGCCGTCGAGCATGAAACAGGCCAGCCGCCTGCCGTTGCGATCGAAGTTCAACGAAAACCCGGTCTCGCACCTCCCGCCGATCTTGCCGCCGTCCACACGGGCGAACGTCTCGCCACGGTCGGTGCTCCGCCAAATCCCTTGGTCGGGGACGACCATAAACACGTCCCCCGTGACCCGGTCCACGGCGATGCCGGCGGTCTTGCCCGGATAACCGATCTTCTTCTGCTCAGCGGCCAGGCCGTCGAGGACCTTCTCGGAAATGTCGATCCAAGCCCCGCGGGCGGCCTTCGGGGCGATCTTCTCCTGCGGAAATGCCGCGGTGGCAAGCGTCAAGATCGAGGCAAAGGCGAGACACGATAGTGGTTTCATGTTTCTGGCCTTGGGTACACAGTCCATTTGGGTTCCGCTCGCTGCGCGGGTGCCATGCCCACGCTTGCGTGGGCATGGCACCCCTTGTCACTCGTGGAGCGGAGGTAACGACTCGCGATCGATCACGATGGGATCATCCTCGCCCGAAAGCCACGCGTGGCAACTCGACCACCGCCACGCCTCCGCCGTCTGTACGAGCCCTCGGCGTAGTGGGTTGGCGTGGATGTACTGAATCTTCTCATGGATATCCGCGACGGTGCGCAGGTTCCGGTCGTATCCTCCGCCGCGTTGCCAGAAGCGATGTGACCGTTTCCCGTTCGGCTGGAGGTCTTCGAGGCGCCGCAAGAATCCGGGCGCATTGGCACGGAGCCATACGAGCGCTCGCTTCGACACCGACTGCTTGAAGGTCGTCAGGATCTCTTGGATCTGGACGCCGGAGTGCGGCCACAACACCAGGTGAACATGTTGCGGCATGATCACGTAGGCCCAGAGATCGTACTGTCCCTTCTCGCGGCCCAGTTGTAGCGCTTGCAGCACCCACCAGCAGGAGCGGTCGCGCGACAATAGCGGCAGTCGCTGAAGGCACGAGAATGTGAGGTGGTGGGCGTCACCCGCCACGTCGAACCGCTTGCAGCGCTTGCGATGGCCGGTATTCACGGTCAGCCCCCGCTGGCAGGGACATGCCCACGCAAGCGTGGGCATGGCACCCGCGCACCCGTTTTCACATCCCCGCCTAAATCTCCCACCCAGGCCGGTACGTCGGGCGGATGTAGCGGTCGGCCTCGGGGCAGCCTTCGGCCTTCATCGTCTCGGGATTCCAGGTGAGCTTCTTGCCAACGCGGTGGGCGACGGAGCCGAGCAGGTTGTGCTCGACGAGCATCCCCGAGTAGTCGAAGTTGCAGAGCGTCGGCTCGCCGGTCTTGCAGCCGTGAATCCACTCGGCATGGTGGCCGCGGGACCTGGGGATGGTCTGCTCGGGCGGCTTGAAGCCCTTGAACTTCTCTTCAGGCAGGAGATGGCGTTGCCCGTAGTCGGCCAGGAGTTGCCCGCCCTCGCCGATGAAGAGCACGCCGATGCCCCATTTGCGAAGATCGTGGCCCGGGGGCGATGGCGGCTTTTTGCCGCCGTCGTGCCAGGTGAGCTTCAGGGCCGGATGTTCGTTGGTCGCCGGGTGCTCCCAAGTCACTTCCAGCCACTGCGGATACGTCTCCTCGCTGCGATAGGCCCCGCGGGCCTCGACGGTGAGCGGCTGGCGGAGCTTGAGGGCCCAGAAGGGCAGGTCGATCAGGTGGCTCCCCATGTCGCCCAGGCAGCCGTTGCCGAAGTCCCACCACTGCTCCCAGACCATGCAGCCGCCCTGGTGGTAACTGGGATGATACGGGCGCTCGGGCATCGGCCCGAGCCACAGGTCCCAATCCAAGTAGTCGGGGACCGGGGGCGTGTCCTTGGGCCGGGTGGTGCCGGGCGCGGGGCCAACGCGGTCGCACCAGACGTGGACCTCGCGGATCGGCCCGATCGCCCCCGACTGCACGAGCTCGACCACGCGGCGGTAGTTGTCCTCGGCGTGGATCTGCGTGCCCATCTGCGTGGCGACCTTCATTTTGTCGCGGGTTTCGCGCACGACGCGGGCCTCGTAGACCGTGTGGGCCACGGGCTTTTCGCAGTAGACGTGCTTGCCCCGCTTCATGGCGGCCACGGTGGCCGGGGCGTGGGTGTGGTCGGTGGTGCTGACCACGACGGCGTCGATATCCTTCTGCTCGACCAGCTTGCGCCAGTCGCGGTATTTCGTGGCCTTGGGGAACCTGGCGGCGGCCTGGTTCAAGTTCCGCAGGTTGACGTCGCACAGCGCGATGATGTGCTCGCTCTGCACGTCGCCGGTGTTGGACGCGCCGCGCCCGCCGGCGCCGACGATGCCGATGTTGAGCTTCTCGTTGGGCGAGCGGCTTTGGGCCGGCGCGCCGCGGGCGACGATCCAGAAGCCGACCCCGGCAAACGTGCTGCTTCTGAGGAACTGACGACGGCTGGTGCGATGGCTCATCGAAGGTCTCCTTGGTGGGTGACGTTGGGTGGCATGGCAGGGTGCCGTGGCGACGCTTGCGTCGCCATGCTTATCGGAGGACATGTCCACGCAAGCGTGGACATGTCACCGCGCACCCGGACGCAACCAGTTGACCACGGGGACGGTCGGAATGCAACACTCAGCGGATTTCCGCCTCGTACCACAGGGTCTGGTGCTTGGCGGCCAGTTCCAGCTTCGCGCGGCCGCCTTCGGCCGACACGCTGAGGGCCTCGCGGCGGTTGCCGGCTGCATCGAGCGGATAGAGCCGCACGCGGTCCGGGGCCGCCGGCACGACGATCGTTGCCGGAATTCCTTCGCAGAGGATCGGCTCGCGGCCCCAGCGGTTGCGGAGCGTGACCCGGTTGTCGCCGAGGTCCTCCAGTTGGGCGTCCGTGTTCTGGGCCAAGCCCGTGGCAGCGATTAGCACGCGGCCGGGCTTGCCGCCCACGTCCTCGCCGTCGATGGCGACCATCGAGACGGTGGCCCAATCGAGCCGGGTGGGCCCGATGCGGAGCGTCACGTCGCCGAGCGTGAACTGGCGGCCGCGCACAAAGCCGGTGAAGAGCTTCGTCCGCGGAGTGTCGGCGACGAAGTACCCCGCCCCGGGCTTCGACAGGTCCCAGCGGAGTTGGCCCGTGTCGCTTGCGTAGGTCCTCCGCTTCTCGGCATCCTTCTTCGCAGGCGCGTGGGGCAGGTTGCCAACCTGCCCCACTGTCTCTTGACGCTCCGCCTCACGCAAGTCCAACCCGATCGCATGCTGCAAGGCCACCTGCGGGTCCACGCCAAATGCGCCGGTGGTGAGCGTCCACGGGCTTTGCGTCTCGTGGAGCTTGCGGCGCTCCGCGGCACGCGGGAGCGGCGCGAGGAGGCTCTGCTTCGCGGGGGCCACGTCGCCCCGCACGAAGAGCGCGACGCAGGCCGGCGTATGGACCAGGCGCGTGGGGTCGCTCTTGATGTCGAAGAAGCCGTCGAACCGCTGCGGCTCGAAACGGTTGTTGTGGGAATAGGCGAACGAGTAGATCCCGTCCCAGCCCTGCAAGGCCCCGATGGCCGCGATCATCGGGAAGCCTTCGGCCGCGTAGGAGATAGGCGCGGGGTGGTTGTACTCGCTCACGGTGTAGGGCTTTCCCGCGATCCGCGTGGCGGCCAGACGCGAGAGCGTCCCGCCGGGCTCGTTGACCAGGGCCACGTTGCGCACGTACCAGTCCCGCGAATCCCACGGGCGCCCCGGAAACGTCGGATGCTGCCAGTAGGAATGGGCGTCGACGTAGTCCAAGGCCGCCTGCACGTGCGCCGGGCTGTAGCCCATTTGCGTGCCCGCCACCAGCGCCCGCACGCCCAGGTCCTTCTTCAAATACCCATACATGCCCCACCAGTACGCGGCCTCGGTGTCCCAGAGGAAATCGATGAAATCGTTGCGGGCCGGCTCGGTGAGATTGCGCTCTCCGTGGCGGAGCACGGGCACGCTGGAGTCCTCCAAACGCTGGCTTTTTTCCAGTCCCACGATCCCCCCGGGCCGCAGCGAAAACCCGGCGAACTCATAGGTCCCGGGCTTGAGGCTGCTGATCGTGATCCGGGCATTGGCGTCGTCCCTGTCCGTCAGGAAGGTGAAGCGATAGGGGCGCCACTGGGTTCCGAGGTCGAGACCGGCCGAGAAACCGAGGTTCTCCCAGGGGTCGTGGGCCATCATGCAGTTGACGGAGACTAGCCGCGGCCCGTCGGCGCGGGCTTGAAACGTGAGCGTGTACGCCGTGCCCTTCTTGACCGCCAGGCCCGACTGCGTGATCTGTGGATGCCATGTGACATCGCCTTGACGCTTGACGACGATGCGGAGCAGGCGGCTCCCTTCCGGTCCGCCCGCGGCGGTGGACCAGGCGACGTCGGTCTTTGGGTCGCGTTCCATTTGCCAGGCGGCTTCCGGCGGCTTGGAGAGATCGCCGTTGCGGAGCATCTCCTGGCCCAACGGCTGCGTGCTGGCGTTCCAGGCGCGGCGGAGCTTCTCCGTGGTGCCGTACTTCTTGCGCAGCCAGGCATTCCACAGGTTGCGGAACGTGCCGGCGTAGGGCTCGCCCAAGCGGTCCAACCGGCCCCAGCCCCAGACAGCGAACAGGGCGTCTTCGTTCGAGATCTCCACGAACGCGATGGCCGGCTCATTGGTGTGGGCGGTCTTCGTGTACGGATTGACGTGGGTCAGCAGGTCGCGGGCGTACTTTTTCTGAAGCTCGATCATCCGCGGCTCGAAGTTGTCCAGCCCCTTGTCGAACTCGGGCTGCCGGGCACCATCCGCAGGATGGTCGCGGGCCGGGAATCCCTCGGCCTCGCCGAACGTGCGCGAGACGTGAAGGTTCAAGTTCACGTAGACCCCGTGCTGCTTGAGCTGGTAGATGAGGTAATCGAGCCGGTCGAGCTTCTCGGGGTCGATCGTGAGCTTGTTGGGGCTTTTGCCCCAGATCGAGTAGTTGTCCATGTGGTGCATGCGCACGCAGTTGATGCCCAGCCGCGCGAGCCGCGCCGCAAGCCGCTCGGCCTGTTGGCGGTCGGGGAAGCACGCCTCGAAGCACAGGTTCGTGGCCCAGAAGCGGATCGTCCCGGCGTCGGTCGCAAGGCGCCCGCCCTCGGCCCGCACAATGCCGTGCTTGCCGGCCGGGCGCTGGAGCCATGCCGAGACGTTGGTCACGTTCTGCGGCGAGTCGTACGCGACGACGAACGGAAAGAGCGGCTCTTCGGCCGCCGCCGGGAGCGCCGCTGAGCACAACAAGGCTGTCAGAAGCCCCACGATCGAACGCCCGTTCATAATTCTCACCTCCAGGACGGCTACAAGGCTACTCGAGCCGGCCGAGCGCCGCAAGGGCCACTTCCAACTGCGTCCGGAGGCTGAGCATGTGCCGGCCTTCGTCGTCGATCTCGCGGTCCGCCGCGTTGTCGCTCACGATGTGGACGGCCGCCGCGCGCATGCCGAGGTGCCGGGCCAAGGCGAAGAGGCAGCCGGTCTCCATGTCGATCGCGCTGGCCCCTTGGCGCCGGTAGCCCTCCAGCATGGCGTCGTCTTCGAGCATGATGGCGTCGATGCTGGCGACGGTCCCGGCACTACACGGGACGTTACGGGCCCCCGCGGCGTCGAAGATCGCCTGCGTGAGGGCCGGATCAGCGGGCGCTGGGCCGCGATCCAGGCCATAGGCGCGGCTCGTCCCGTCGTCGGGGATCGCCGCCGTGGGCACGAAGAGAGACCCGATCGGAACGTCCTTGACGAAGCTTCCCACGTACCCCGCCGCGATCACGACCTCGACGCCCGCCCGCCGGGCCACCTCCAGGTACATCGCCACCTTCGGTGCGCCGAACAGCGAAGTCGTGTAGGCAACGGGCTCTCCGGCGGCCGTGCGGCCGACGCGGAACACGCCGCGGCGCTCCACGGAGGCAAAGAGTTCCGCGAGCGGCCGCTCGTCGAACAAGTCGCTGTTTCCCAGCGGCATGAGCAATCGCGCCGGCAGACCTTCCTGGCAATGCCCTTGAAGGAGCCACGCGGCGACGTTGCCGTGCATCAGCGTCCGCCAGGTTCCCATCGTTTCCTTATCTCCCGCGTCGCTCCAAAGCCCCCGGGTTGCAGCCCGTGGGGTTTACCAGGGTGAATCCATCAATTCCACTCTTGTCCTACTTCTCCGTGTCCAACCGGGCACTCAGCTTGTGCCAGGCGTCCATGGATCGGGCCCGACTCAATTCACTCACACGCCGAACCAGCTTATGGGCACGATCCCCGCGACGATCGCAAAGCACAGAATTGCGATTGCCGCGAACAGCAAATCCCGGGCAATGAGGACAACCATCACGCGGTTGACCACGCGGAAGTAGCATGGCAGGAACAGCAGCGCCGAGTAGCTGATTCCCAACGGTGCAAACATCCACCCGCGGAGACGATTCGCGGTGAGTCCAGCCAGTATCAGCACGCATCCG
>Ga0315280_10004200_pt1 | contig 21502 bp, 19 predicted proteins | sample YL17G06_40_MG_FD_203697 | JGI IMG/M metagenome (GOLD analysis project Ga0315280, IMG submission 203697) | Sediment microbial communities from Yellowstone Lake, YNP, Wyoming, USA - YL17G06_40 | ecosystem: Environmental > Aquatic > Freshwater > Lake > Sediment | place: USA: Wyoming | collected...
CCAGCCACAGGTCTTGCTGCTGGGCGACAACGTGGAGAGGAACCGGGCAGGCCGACTGTAACTTGCCAAGCAGGTCTTGACCGCTGACCAGGCAATACACCACGTGATCGCCGGCCAGGCGCTCCATAAGTCTGCCCAGCGCCGCCGGGTCGGACTGGCGAAAGCGCTCCCCTTGCCCGATCCCCGCATAGAGCAGCAGCGACGACTCCGCCTTGTCCCAAAAGCATATCTCCGCATTGGGCGCGAGGGGCTGGGGTATGCTCCTGGCTAGATGCCTGGTGCTCATCAGTCCGTAGGCGATGGGGGCGGTATGCCAGATCAGGTACAGGTACACCCCGACAATCGCGACGGCCGCCCAGGACACGAAGGCACCTCGCCTGGCAAGCCGCAGGCTGCGGACCATCGCCGCCGCCGACACCAAGGCAATACAGGCCGGCACCGCAAGCCAGGCCCCGGCGGCACCCAGGTAGATCTCCACGCCGATCGGCACAAGCGGCAGAATCACGATGGTCCCCAGCATCGCCCTTGCCCCGTGCTTCATCAGCGCATCATCCTGGTGAGACCTGATCCATGGCGCGATCAGGCCCGCTACAAGCACCGCAAGCGGCGGGAAGACCGGAAGGATGTAGCCGGCCAGCTTGGTGCCGGAGAAACAAAAGAATAGCAGCGGCAGCAAGACCGCAGGCCACAGCAGCAGGACCGCCGGCCGCTCGGCGCGAAGGCGCCATCGCCAAGGGAACAGCCGCCCCACGGTCCCGGGAAGGTAGACCGTCCAGGGCAGCATCCCAGCCAGCAGGATCGGCACGTATAGTATGCCGGGCCAATGGTGCCCTAGGCGCGCGCCGCCGACATAGCGCAGCAGGTTCTGCCGGACAAAGAACTCGTAGGCATACCCCGGCTCTCGTAGGGCGACGGCCAGGTACCACGGGGCCGCGATGAGCAGATACACGCCCAGGCCCCAAGGGTTGAGCAGCTCCAGCAGCCGTTTGCCCTGGCGGCTGAGAAGCAGATACCCGCCGACGATTATCACCGGCAGTCCCAGTCCCGCTGGGCCCTTGAACAAGGTTGCTACACCTGCCAAGGCATAAAAGCCCACCCACATCCTGCGGCCAGGAACGGGCAGGCCTTCCAGCCGGCGGCTGTCGTATTTCCAGAACCACCACACAGCCGCCCACATGGCCGCCGCGAACGGCATGTCCATGCGGTACCAGCGGGCCAGGAACAGGAACTCACCGCTGGTGGCCAGGATTACCCCGGCGAGTACCCCGGCGGGGTCGCCCCAAAGTCTTCGGGCAAAGCAGAAGGCCACGAACACAGCGCACATCGCCGCCAGCGCGGGGATGAGTCGGCCTCCCAGTTCCGCGCTGCCGGTGAGCACCTGGCCAGCCGCCGCCAGCCAGAAGAACGGGGCGGGCTTGTCGAAGTAAGGCTCGCCCTCCAGATGGGGGACGATCCAGTCCCCGCCGGCCAGCATCTGGCGCACGATGAGCGCGCAGCGCGATTCCTCCGGGTCGGACAGGGGCAGGGCGGCGGAGTTCGACAGGAACAGCACGCCGCACACCCCGGCCAGCAGAAATGTCTGGAGCAGCAGGCTTGGGCCGCCAGCGCCGGCGGAGAGGTCTTGTGGCGCGTCGTTCGGACAAGTTCGGCCCGGTGTAGTCATCTCGCCTTCCAGCCAGACCTTTGTACGCGCCAGCCGCACCACGATCCAGAGGAACCCTCAGCTCGCGCGTTGCTCATCTCAGTCTCCGGATTCGCCTGCGATGGGTGAGCCTGGCAATCCGACCCGCCCCCGCCCCTTGTTTTTGGCGGGCGTCATCCGTAGGATTGAGAAAGTATATGACCTTCGGCAGGGCCCTGGGGGGGAATGTGGGCCGCGATCCCATTGCTCTTGTGCGATAGGCTGCCACTACATGCGTTGATTTGAGGGCCCTGGATGACGCTGCGGCGGGCAGGATTGTCGCAGCGGTGACGGTGAAAGGATTTGTGTATGGCTTACTTGCGATGCTGGCCGGTCCTGTACGTCAGTGCCTTGATGACCTTGGGCGCCTGCGCCCCTGCGGCCAAGTGCACATCGCAACCGGCGACGGCCCCGGCGAGCGCAGCGGCGACTGAACCCGCCGCCCGGCCGGCGGCCATCCCCGCCTTTCCCGGCGCCGAAGGGTTCGGGGCCTACACCGCCGGCGGCCGAGGTGGCAAGGTCTATGTGGTGACGACGCTAGAAGACTACGACCGCGACGACCAGCCCATACCCGGCAGCCTCCGCGCGGCCCTTGAGTCCAAAGAGCCTACCATCATCCTCTTCGCCGTCGGCGGAAACATCGAGCTGAAGAGGCGGCTGTACATCGGCCACCCCTACGTCACCATCGCCGGCCAGACCGCACCAGGCGACGGCATCTGCCTGAAAGGCAACAGCCTCTCGCTGAGCAACGGCAACCACGACGTGGTCATCCGCTACATCCGCGTCCGGCTGGGCGACGTCGGCCGAATCGGCTCCGGCGACGCCATCGGCGGCCGAACCTGCAAGAACATTATCCTCGATCATTGCTCCGCCAGTTGGAGCATCGACGAGTGCGTGTCGTTCTACATGAACGAAGACGTCACGGTGCAGTGGTGCCTTGTGGCCGAAAGCCTCTATCACTCCAGGCACTACAAGGGCGAGCATGGCTACGGCGGCATCTGGGGCGGCGACAGGGCCTCGTTCCATCACAACCTGCTGGCCCACCATTCCAGCCGAAACCCCCGCTTCGAGGAGGGCCTGACCGATTTCCGCAATAACGTGATCTACAACTGGGGCTTCAAGAGCGCCTACGGCGGGGAGGACGGCCGGATCAACATCATCGCCAACTACTACAAGTCAGGCCCGGCCACGCCGCGCGGCGTCCGCAATCGCATCATGGAGCTTGAGCTGACCGGCCAGTACTACATCGCCGGCAACTTCGTGGCCGGCTACCCGGACGCCACCGCCGACAACTGGCTGGGCGTCCGCGGGCGCGGCGACTTTCCGCCCGGACATCGCGCCAGGAAGCCCTTTGAAGTCGCCCCCGTGACCACGCAGACGCCCCAGGAGGCCTACGAGCTGGTGCTGGCCACCGTGGGCGCCTCGCTGCCGAGGCGCGACCCGGTGGACGCGCGGATCATCGAGGAGGTCCGCTCGGGCACGGCCCACTTCGGCGGGGTCTGGCAGCAGGAGCGCGGCGGACTGGGCATCATCGACTCCCAGGACCAGGTGGGCGGCTGGCCGGAACTGAGCAGCGGGCCCGTCCTGCCGGACAGCGACCAGGATGGCATGCCGGACCAGTGGGAGACCGCCCACGGGCTGAATCCGGCCGACGCCTCCGACTCATCCGGCGACCGCGACGGCGACGGCTACACGAACATCGAGGAGTACATCGACAGCCTGGCCCAGCCGCTAATCACTTGCCCCTAGCGGCCGGCGCGGGACAGGGCGCCATTACCTGACCGCGTCGCCCTCAGCCAGGCGGCGATAGTATTGCTCCAGCACGTCGCGGTACTGCTCAGGCAGGGGGCCGGTCGACGCGTCGGAGATGCGGTCGCGGACGTACTTGGGGACGGCGGAGGATGCGTCGCTGCTAACCTCGATCCCGCCGGCCAGCGCACGTGAAGTCTGTTTCATCGCCTCCAGCGTCGCCGCCCGCGCCCGCAGGACGTTGCGATAGCGATAGGCCCGCAGGTCGTCGTGGACGCGGTTCATCAACGTGACAGCCTGGAGGAACGCGAAGTTGGCGTAGTCGTTCTGCTGGAAGCTGGCAGCCGCCCGCTCGGCCCGGCTTGTCAGCGACGCCTGCCTTCCGGCCAGGCGAACCATCTCATCGGCCAGGGGCGGCGGGACTGGCCCTTCCAGCCCCTCCGCCCCGCTGGCAGAGACCTTGCCGCCGCCCGTCGCCCCGCCGGCGGACTCACCAGACCGGTCATCTATATGTCCCTGCTGGAACGGCTCGTTGCCCAGGCGTGTCGGCGTGCGCCGCCCGCCCTTGCCGACGGCCTTGTCTTCCACGTACTCCCCGCTGCTCTTGCCAGTCCTGCCCTCACCGCTCCGACCGGCCAGCTCGCTTGAGTTGGGAAGCTGGTTGCCCGTGACGCCCTGGGCGTTCATGCTGGAGATCGGCCCGTCCATCGCGTCCCAGCCGACGCCCTTATCCATGCTGGCGGCGTACTTGCCGGTCAGGTCCTGCATCTCGTCGAACAGGTCCTCCTCCTGCTCCAGCAGGTCGCCGATGAGGTCTTCAAGCTGCGAGGGCAGCTCCGCCTGCTCGACGTTCCGCTGCTCGGTCGTGTCCTCCATCGACCATTTCTGGCGGTCGGGCCGGTCCGGCAACCACTTCTCGATGTTGGACGTGAGGACCTTGGCGTCCTGGAGGCCGTTGTCCTCAAGGGCGGTGGCGACCTCGAAGGCCTTGGCCTCCAGGGCGTCGGCGGCCATCGTCACGTCGCACCTTACCGAGATCAACTCGGCCAGCAGGACCGGGTTGGAGAAGTCCTGTGCGGCGAGCTTGGAGAAGTCCGCGAACGCCTCGCTGAGGAACTTGGCCCAGTCGTCTTGTGTGGCCTTCAGTTCGGCGAGCAGCTTTTCGTCATCGGCCGTGAATGCATCCAGTGGCCTGGCGGCCAGCTCTTGCCCGGCCTGGATGGCCTTGAGCTGCGCGGCGGAGAACTGTTGCAGTTGCTCGCTCAACTGCCGCAGCCTGTCGCTCACGTCGGCAGGCAGGTCGTGGCCCTCGGTGCTGGCGACGGGGCTGGCGGCTTGCAGCGACGGAAGTATCGACAGCAGCAGTTGAAGCCGGCGGATGATCTTGTCCTGCGTGGCCGCCAGTGGCAGGTAGGCCTGCTGCCGACCCTCCGCGCCGGCCAAGCCGGCCACGACAGTCGCCTGCTCAAAGGCGAGGCGCCCCTCGTTGCCGGCCAGACTCGTAACCGCATCCCTGACCGCCGTCAGCTCAGCCGTCCAAGGTAACTTGCCCGCCAGGTCGGCCAGCCCGTCGCGAATCTTTCTCTGGCCTGCGGCGATGCTGGCCCCCCTCGCCGCCACGTCAGCAGTGGCATCGCCGGCGCGGATGCAGATGGCCGTCGCCACGCGCTGGGTCTCCTGCATCCTCAGGATCGCCAGCAACCTTTCCCGCAGCTCCTGCTCGATGTGGGCGGCGGGTCGCACGGCGGCATTGGTGATGAATATCTTGAACTCCTCCGACGCGGCGGTCTGCGGCCCGCCGATGCCAGGGCAGTTGCGGTTGTCGCTGGCTGTGGCGTGATAGACCACCACGTCGCCCTCGCGAAGCGCCGGGTCGAGCACCAACGCGTGGTCAAGGGCGGCCTGTCTTTGACTCGAAACGATGAAGTTGGCGATTCGTTTGGCCGGGGAACCATCCTTTCCGCCTACAAGCTCCACAGACGTCAGGCCGAAGTCGTCGGCTGCGGCGATCTTGAGCGGAACCGTCCCGCCCGGGGCGGCCTGCACGTGGCGCCCAGGCGCCAGGAACCGCACCAGTGGGGGCCTGTCGGGGATCGCGCGGATGCGGAAGTAGCCCTCCGGCGCCCCTTGAGCTGCCGGGCTGCCCGAAGCGGCGGGGACCTGCTGGATCGTTCGCCCCTGGCGATCTCTGAGCATGATCCTGTAGGCGGAGTCCTTCTCCACCGCCAGCGTAGCCGCGAACGTCCTGCCGTCGGGCGAGGGCGACATGGGGATGGCCTGCCCGTCGCGCAGCTCGACTGCGGCCTGACCGGGCGGGTGGTCGAGCGTAACCGTGACCGTGGCCCTGCTGCCGGCGAGCGCCTCGATGGTGCCGTCGGAGTGCTCGACTGTCTTGCCGGCAAGACCGCTGTACGCGGGGTAGTCGTAGCGGACCGAGATGTTCTCGACGGTCGCGCCGGCCAGCACGGTGATGGTGTACCAGGGCTTGTCCGTCGGCCAGCGGCTGTTGCCGATGGTGACGGCGTAGCGCGTGGTCCTGTCGATGGCGGGCAGAGTCAGCCCGAACGCACCCGGCCTGTCCGTGGCGGCCATGGGCAGCGGTTCGGCGCGACCTTCGACGATGACGGCGGCGGGCAGGTCAGCCGCCCGGCCGTCGGAGAGGACGGCGGTGATGGTCACGTCCTGCCCGGCGAAGACGGTCGCATCACCGGGCGTCAACTCGGCCAGGGTGACGCCGCTAGCCGTCGGGACGTAGCTGCCGGGACTGAGCACCGCGGCGAGCCCGCGCTGCATCGCGCCGCTCTGCGCAACGGCCAGTACCACCACCGCGGCGGCAGCGACAGCCGCAGCCACGGCCCACCGCCGCAGCGCGACAAGCGAGACCGCCTTGGCCAGTTTCACCCGGCGGCTGCGCAGCAGGCTCTCGCGGATGGCGAGCTGAACCAGCAGGGGGCTCACCTGGCCCTCGTCGCCGGCCAGCAGCAGGGCGTTGATGAGATCGTTGCGGACCTTGGGGTTGGACTGCTCGATGAAGCGGGCGGTCTGGGTAGGCTCCTGGGCGCTGAGTATCGCCGCCGCCACCGGCCAGGCCAGCGCCGCCGCCCACGTGACCGCACAGATGGCCAGGAGCACCCACCGCAGCGCCACCGGCGGCTGACCGGGCCAGTATCCGCCGACCGCGGCCGCCAGGGCAAGCGAGCCAATCGCGAATGTCAGCCCCGCCAGCGCCGCGGTTACCGCGACGACCACCCGCCGACGAAACTGCACCGCCTCCAGCCGATCCAGCAACTCATCCAGCCCGCGATATTGTCTCAACGTCGTCATGCCGCACTGCCTGGGCGTCCGGCCGCCGCGAAGGTGACAATCCTATCATACCGGATCGGCCGCCGAGCCGAGCGCCGCTTGTCCTGACGATTTGGCGCGGCGTGGTGTTGCACCCGCGCGGGGGGGGGCGGGGAAAGGGCAGCTACGAATTGCCCGATCCGGCTTGAGAGGCGGCGCCTGGCGATGCGTCCACGATGGTAAGCCACTGGGGCCTGTCGCGCTCCAGGCGGGCAAGGAGCTGCCTGACTTCGTGGAGATCGTCGCTGTCGACGGGTGTCCAGCCGTGCTGGAGCATGTCCTTCTCGGCCTGGCGGGCCGACTTGCGCCCCAGGATGACCTGATAGGCGGCGACCATCACGCCGGTCCTGCCGCGGCCGTGCTCGCAGTGCACGAGCACCGGGGCGTTCCACTTGACCGCCCGGAGGAACCGGAGGACCTGCTCGTCGCTGGGCAACGTAGTGCTGAGGGGTAGCGAGACCATCCGTGCCCCCGCCGCGCGGCACGCGTGCCGCTCCTGCTGGAAGGCCAGGGGGTCCTCTCTTGCCGGACGCAGGTTGACAACGGTCTTGATGCCGTGACGGTGGAGGAAGGCCCATTGCTGCCTACCTTCAGGCTGGGCGCTGCGGTACAGGACGTGTCGCCTGACCCTGTCGAGGTGGTTGGGCAGGGCCTGGGCGCGGTAGACGAGGTAGCAGGCGGTGGTCGCAGCCATGACACAGGCGGCGCCAAGCGGCAAGACCCAGGGACTCAACCTGCGGAGGCGCCCGCCCCGCAGCGCGGGTGGCGATTCACTGGCTGGGGTCTGCATGCTGCCCACGCGACTACTCCTACCTCTGCGCGTCCCCAGCCTTGCCTTGCGGCCCGCGGAAGGCCTGCTTGTACCACTCGTGCATCTCGTCGTCGCTGATGGCGGTGGTTCGGCCGGCTTCGTACTCGGCCTCGACCTTCGCCCGGATGGCCAGCAGCCGCTGGTCGTCCTTGGCCACGTCCATGTGGTGGTTGCTCTGTATCCAGTGCTTGATGCCGGCGGCGCCGCTCTTGTCGGTGATGGCGACCATGGGCGGGCGGTTCAGCAGCTTCTGGGTGTCGAAACAGCTATATATCTCCTCGCTCTTGAGCAGCCCGTCGGCGTGGATGCCGGCGCGGGTGGTGTTGCAGTCCCGCCCGACCAGCGGGTAGTTGTGCGGGATGTCGAAGCCGATCTCCCGGCTGTAGTACTCGGCGATCTCGGTGATGACGGCGTAGTTGATGCGGCTGTCCTGCCCGTGGAGCTGGGCGGCCTCTATCACCATGCCCTCGATCGGCGTATTGCCCGTCCGCTCGCCTATGCCCAGCAGGCTGCCGTTGGCGGCCGAGCAGCCATAGAGCCACGCCGTCGCGGGATTGATCAGCACCTTGTGGAAGTCGTTGTGTCCGTGCCATTCCAGCAGGCTGCCGGGCACGCCGGCGTCCTTGATCAGCCCGGCCACCAGCCGCGGCACGGAGCGAGGCAGCGTCGCCTCCGGCCAAGGCACCCCGAACGCCAACGTGTCGCAGATGCGGATCTTGACGTCCATGTCGTACTGCTCACGCAACTTCATCAACTCGACAGCGAACGGCACCACGAAGCCGTAGAAGTCCGCGCGGGTCATGTCCTCAAGGTGGCATCGCGGGGTGATCCCGCTGTCAAGGGCGGCGCGGGCGATGTCCAGGTACATGTCCATTGCCTGGCGGCGGGTCTTTTTCAGCTTCAGGAATATGTGGTAGTCGCTGGAGCTCATCAAGATGCCTATCTCGCTGAACCCCATGTCCTTGGCGAGCTTGAAGTCCTCCTTGCGGGCCATGATCCAGCCGGTGACCTGCGGGTAGTCGAAGCCCAGCTCGCGGCAGCCGTCCACGGCCTGGCGGTCCTTCCTGGAGTACAGGAAGAACTCGCTACAGCGGATCAGCCCGCTGCCGCCGTCAAGCCGGTGTATCAGCGTGTAGAGGTCCACGATCTGCTTGACGGTGTAGGGCGGGCGGGCCTGCTGGCCGTCGCGGAAGGTCGTGTCGGTGATCCAGACTTCGCTGGCCGGGGCCATCGGCACGGTCTGCCCGTCGAACAGCACCCGGGGAAGCTGGCTGTAAGGGAACATCTCCCGATACAGGACCGGCTCGATAACGTCCTTCAGCTCATATTTCGGCTTTGTCTGGGCCAATGGTCTTTTCCTTGCTTGCCCCCTGCGGGTCGCAGTCGCGTCAACCCCGCCCATGCAGCAGCGACCGACATCTCGGTGCCATGTTGCCCGGCCGTTTCGGCCTTGGGATTCTACAGAACCGCCGCGCGTTTTCCAAACCCATTTAGCGCCGCGCACCAGCCGGCGTCGCGCGACCAGCGAGCCGCCTACATATCAATGCTGTTCGAGCTGCGCAAGGTTGCCTACAGTCCGGCGTCCAGGCAACCACCGGCAATCGTAAAGTAACAGCAGGCAGTACTGCCAGAGGTTCGTACAATCATAGGGCCCGTTTGCCTGGCGGAACGGGACCGGGACGATGATGCCGTTCGGAGGCCCCTATGTGCCCGCATGTGCCGAAGCAGGATAAGTACTTGATGGCGGCCTTTATTCACTGCCCCGAGCTTGAGCAGCATCCGTACCCGGCAGGATTCCCCTTCAGCACCAGCCGGGCCGGTGAGGTCCGCAAGACTGCCTACTCGATGGGGCTGCTCTCCGGCCCGCACCGTCGCCAGGTCGCGCCGATGCCGGCAGAGAGGGGAGCGCTCCTGGCGTTCCACACGGAGCGGTACGTCGAAGTCTTGAAAGATGCCTCCGCCGGGTCGCACCGGCCGGAGGCCTTCACCATGGGCCTGGGCACGCCGGACTGTCCGATCTTTGAGGGCATGTACGAGTACTCCGCGCTCGCGTGCATGGCCTCGCTGAAGGCCGCTGAGCTGGTCCTTTCCGGCCAGGCCGACGCGGCCTTCAATCCTTCCGGCGGGCTGCACCACGCGATGGCGGACCGTGCATCGGGATTCTGCTACCTGAACGACGCCGTGCTGGCGTGCATGCGCCTCGCTGCCGGCGGCATGCGGGTGCTGTACCTCGACATCGACGCACACCACGGCGACGGCGTGCAGGCGGCGTTCTACGATCGCAGGGACGTCTTCACCATCTCGCTGCACGAAAGCGGCGAGACGCTGTTCCCCGGCAGCGGCTTTGAGGATGAGACGGGCAGCGGCGACGGCAGAGGCTATAGCGCGAACATCCCGCTGCCAATGGGCACGTACGACGGGGCGTACCTGAGGGCCTTCCGCCAGGCCGCGCTGCCGCTGATAGGGGCCTACAATCCGGACGCGTTCGTCATGCAGCTCGGCGTGGACGGCCTGGCCGGCGACCCGCTGACGCACATGTGCCTGACCAATAACGCCTGCGTGGAGGTCATCCAGGCTGTGCAGACATTCCGCAGGCCGATCCTGGCCGTCGGCGGCGGGGGATACAATGTCGCCAACACCGTTCGCGCCTGGACGCTGGCCTGGTGCATGCTGTGCGGGCAAACGGGGCACACCGAAGACGCTGGCGCAACACGGGGCGGCGCCCAGCCGCTCAGCCCCGACCGCTGCGCCCAGCTTCGGGACCCTGCGCTGGTTCCGGATGAGCCGTTGCGAAAACGGGTGGATGTGGCAGTCGATGCGACTATACAGAAAGTAAAAACCAACGTTTTCGGTTTTCACGGGTTGTGACGCGGGGTAGATGCCCTTCGACTCCGCCTCAACCTCGCTCGGCGTCGCTCAGGGCATTCGGCTCGCCCGTCTCGCCGCGGCTTGCCTGCTTTGCAGGATGGGCCCGCCATGGACGAGCGTGGGTGCAGCCCACGCGAGTCGAATGGAGCAAGTGCTGCTGCGGTCGAAACAGTCTCTGTTCCAGTAGCCCAAGAGGGACCATACACACACGTTTGGGCTTTCGCCGACATAGCGGGCGCTTCGTTACCGAGCGGGTCTAGGGCCCCCGGATTAGGGCCTCCGATTCTTTGGGGATGTTCCGGAAATACTGGCGCTCCCGGCTTGAAAGGGAGGTACAATGCACCGGTTCGGTTCGTCGCACGGGACTTGTACGGGACAAGTTAACGTTCCGCCACTGCCTCTTGCCTGACGCTCCTGACTCCCTGGGCCGGAATCAAGCCCCTTTCGAAAGGGCCCGAGAAAGCTAGAATACAGGGTCCAAGTACCCGTATAACAGGAGAAACCTCATGGGCAAGAAGCTGTATGTGGGAAATCTTGGGTACAACGTGAGCGACGGGGACCTCTCGCAGTTGTTTGCGCAACACGGCACCGTCGAAAGTGCCAACGTCATCATGGACAAGATGACCGGCCGAAGCAAGGGCTTCGGCTTCGTCGAAATGGCCAGCGACCAGGAAGCCCAGGCGGCCATCGCCGCTCTCAACGGCAAGGATTACGACGGAAGGGCGCTGACGGTCAACGAGGCCAAGCCGCGCCCCGAAGGGGGAAGGAACCGCGGCGGCTTCGGCGGAGGCGGCGGCAGGCGCCGTTACTAACCTCCCCAGCCAGCAAATTGTGGGGCCCCCGGCTTTGACGTCGGGGGCCCTTTCATTACCACGCGGTGAGCGGACAGCCCGATCGGTAACCACGACCATGGCAAGGCTGGGAGTTGCCATATTCGCCGGCAAGGTTGGAAATGAGGCCCCGAGCATCCTATCTCGCCCAACCAACGAACAGCCATTCCACCCAGCGGCCACCATCAAGAGGCCGTCTTCGCGGGCACTCTTAGATGCATGCGGCAATCATCTCTTCTTGCGTGAAAGACGGATGTGCTGGGCCTGTGCAGCGTTCTCACAGTACTTGCGGGCCTCCAGTCGGGTATCGTAGGTTCTCCCGTGGAACACCTCGTGGCCGTCCTGGTCCACGATCCTGCCGACGGTGGGCGATCTCATGGTATTCTCCGTTCATTCCACCGTCGCTGCACAAGATGGTGTACTGTCGGTGTCGATCCTTCGGGCTTCGGCGTCACCGATCTGCGACTAACCGCCGCTCCCTTGCCGGCCTCGAGTCTTTTTCCACCGCGACATCTCCGCAAAGGCTGATGTCCCTTTCTTGCGGGAGTGCGACCTATCGGCTTGCTGCCTGGAAAGCCCCCTAACCTGGCCAACACGTGTCTTGCCTTTCTTCTTCATCCCATTCTCCGTCCCTATGGCTTCGCGCCGCATAATGCATTCTACTCCTGGCACCGCACGTCACCCCATTTGCCTACGGGGCCTTGGGAACTACAAGCTTGAAGTGCGCGTGCTCTATCATGGCAGCACGATGGCAGTCACGCTCCCACCTGGATTGGTCGCACTCGTACTCCGCGTCCAGAAGCTCGTGCAGGGCCGCATCCACCGCCTGGGGAGACATATCCTTGCGGGAGCGCAGCCGCATGACGGCGGCTTGGAAGTGAACATCGTCCGGGTCAATGCGGGTCAGCCCCTCAGACCGCAGTGAAGCGCGGGCCCGAGCTATCTCGTCCCGCGTGAAGTTCAGCAGGCCCCGTTGTGCCAGAACCTTCTGATAGGCCTGTCGGGCCTGGACCACCATGGCATCCACGGACGGGTCGGACGGTCTGCGATTCATCAGTCGTCACTCCTGGCAGCGCGTGCCCCACGGGACAAGACATCCAGTTCACTGTAGGCTCGGCGCGATAGCCGCGTATTGTTGCGGTAGGAGAGATTGCTCACCAGGGCAAGGATAGGGTGTCGCCGCCGCCAAAGACTGCCGATGACTCGGCGCAGGATATGCCACAGGGAGTAAAAACTGCCGTCGCATGCGTTCATCTCTTCCAGTATGTCCGCCCAGGAGAAATGCTTGTACTGGGCCGTCGGAAATCCCAGGGTGTAGTACTTCCAGTCTTCGGGGAAATCCCTGGCGGCAATGCGGTTCTCCGATTCCATCCGCTGCCACAGGCGCGTGCCCGGCAGCGGCGTGAGGAACAGGGCGTTGAGTATGTCCACGCCGTAGCTGCGGGCCGCGTTGGCGATCCGTCTGCCGATGCCCGGCTCATCCGCGTCCAGACCCATGATGAAGGAGCCGACTACCAGGATGTTGTGCCTCTGGATTCGCCGGACGGATTGCTGGAAGTCCCGCCCCTTGAGCAGATTGAACTTCTTGCCCACCTCGGCAAGCCCCTGGGCGGTGGGAGACTCAAACCCGATGAACACACCCTGACACCCCGCCTTCGCCGCCAGGGTCAGTAGCTCCTCGTCGTCGGCCATGTTGATGGTGACCTGTGCGATCCACTTCTTGCCCAGGTCAGCCTGGATCAGAGCACGAAGAAGCCCCTTGGCCCGCGCAATGTGTGCCGAGGTGGTGCCAATGAGATTGTCATCCACGACCAGGATCCACTTCTCCCGAATGGATCTGAACTCCTCAATTACATTCGCGATGGGCCGGTTGCGGTAAAGCGTGCCGTTGAAGGCCGACACGCTACAGAAACTGCAACTCAACGGACAGCCTCGCGTGGTCTGGATGGCGCCAAAGGCATAGCCCTCCTTTAGCAGGTCATGCCTGGCTGCGGGTACCTTGGCCAAGTCCAAGTGCTCGCCGGCATAGGTCGTCTGCAACTGCCCGCGTCGGGCGTCATCCAAAACGGTCACCCAGACGCTTTCGGCCTCCCCTGTGACCACCGAATCGACATGGAGCAAAGCTTCGTCGCAGCGCATGGTAGCGTGGATCCCGCCCATGACCACGCTCACGCCGCGGCTGCGGAACTCCTCCGCCACCTCATATGCCCGGCTGGCTTGGGATGTGAAGGCGGTGATGCCGACCAGGTCCGGCCGGGGCATGGCCGCGTAATCCTGCACTCCGAGATTCTCGTCCAGGATGGTGATATCCCATTCCGGCGGCGTCAGGCCCGCTAGAACCAGCAGGCCCAGAGGCTTCCAGACGCGGTAGCGATTCCACCGGCTTTCCTTGATGTTGGCCAGGCTCACCAGCGGGTTATGCGGGTTGATCAGGTAGAGGCGCACGGGGTTCCTGTGCTCTAGACCGGCAAGGGGACCAGACCCACTTCCAGCGGAACAGCAGCAACGTCGAGGCTCGCCAGGTAGCCCCGCAGCGCCAGGTTGATCTTCCTGGCAACCTCTTCCTGTGACCGCCCAACAACCCGGCAGCCCGGTAGCGACGGGCAGCACGAATGCCAGCGTCCCGGCTCGATCATCGCGATTGCGATCTTCATCTCTATCGGTTCCCTTTCATCCGCCTCATGGCGGTTTCGTAGCTCCTAGCTCGGCAACCAAGTCAGGTAGTCCAACTTCGAGCATCTGCATTGGCCTGTGCCACTATCCTTCCGTCTCAGCTTCAGGCCGGCTTACATGGCCAGCAAGGTTTTATGCTAAATGCTTGCTAAAATATTTGCAACACAAAAGATTTGAATTAGAATAGTTATTACAGGGACGAACAAGGTCCTTTTGTGAATGGATGAACCGGGCTTAGTAACTGCATTTTGGGCAAGAGGTTTATAGCGTGAGACAAAAGGACATACCTGCGGATTCGGCCGTTCGTACCAGTGGCAACGACACACAAGAGTTTGTTGCCTCGGACAACAGCCACTACCTCCGGATACTTAACTCGATACGTCGGATCATCCGCGCGGTTGACGTCGATTCGCGAAAGCTGGCATTGGACCATAAGGTCACAGGACCTCAACTCATGTGTCTGGTGGTGATCATTGAAAAGGGCTCCATCACGGCCATCGACATTGCCAAGAGGGTACATTTCAGCCCCAGCACTCTCGTGGGAGTGTTGGACCGGCTGGAGGCCAAGGGGCTGATCCGCCGTGAGCGGAATGCCGAGGATCGCCGAGAGGTCTCCATCATCGCAACGGAGGCTGGACGAACGCTGATTTCCCGGACTCCCTTCCCGCTCCAGCACTCGCTTGGCCACGCGCTGAGTCAACTGTCCAAAAGGAAACGGGAGGAACTGGCCGGCTGGATGGAACGCCTGGTGGACCTGCTGGGGGCAGGGGGGCTTTCCGCCGGCTCGATCGGCCCCCTGCGTAAGCGACAGGGATAAACGTGTGATCTTGGAGAGCACGACGCGACCGTCCTCGGGCGGGCGTCTGGCTGAAATGAGGCGGGGTGTGGCGAACGGGAAACCGTCACCTTGTGCGGCGTCGCAGCAAGCTGCACCTCTCCGACCCTGGGCACAGTGTGAAGAGGCCTCACTATGAGAGACTCCGTGCAGGCAATCCGGTCGTGCGTGCTCTTTCCTGATCATAGCTGTCTGCACCTGCGGCAACTGGCGGAGAATATGGCCGAACAGGAGGTTTCGCGGGCCTCCACGATGGATAGCCATTCGCAGGAACAGGAGCTGGAGACGGCCGCTGAGACCGTTGCCCGGTTTATTTACCTGCTGTGGGGTTCGGCCGGACCAGATGAGTATGGGCCGCGAATATATGAGATGCTCATAAGCCTCCAGAACCGCATGCGCGGCATGTGGGCTGAGGGGACGTGGGAGTATGCCCTTGCCGCTTTCGGCTGTGACATTCGCTCGCGGCTGAGGCAGGCGGAGAACATCACCATCGCCCCCGGGACGGCGACCACCCTGAGGGAGCAGTTCTTTGATGGTCTTGGGAACCATGAGTACCTTCATGAGGTAGCGCGGAAGATCATGCTCCTGCCCTGGAAGCAGCAGCGGAGAATCGGGGCCATCACTCCCGACCAGACCGGCGGGTCCAAGGATGCCTCCATCCCCAGGGGCGATCCGAAGATGGAGCGACGCCTGAAGTGGCTGGCCTCGGAGGCCCTGGCCATGTACATCGAACAGGCCAACATTGCCCGAGGAAACATCGAGCACCCAACCGACCCCATGATTGTCTTGCGGGACAGGATCGGGATCCAGCTAGGCCTGGGGGGCAGAGACCCACGCACTTGGGAGGAGTCCGGATCGAGAATCGCAGATCTCGTCAAACGCCGTTTTGGCACGGCTGCGGCCCGCAAAGGAGCCCTCGCCGCGCGGGTCGGATGGAAGTCCATCGCGGAACGCCGTAAGCACTGCGGGGCAGCCGATACCGCCACCTCGCTGGCTCGAAGAAGCCAGCCTTCCGCGGTGGCCCCTAGCGCCTCCCTGACGACATTGCCCGAAGCCATGTAGTCGAGCCCTTCCTATCCCTCTGCCGTCGCCACGGCCTGGCGGCCCAGTTCTGCAAGCAGAACCTCCTCAACACGCCGTAACAGTTCACCAGGTCAGGTTCTCCCGTCGGCAAGTCGGTCCGTTTGGTCGAGGAGCAACTGGACCAAACGTCAGGCGAGGAAGACAGTCTTAGCGAGATAAGGCCTTTGTCAAGATAGGGCTACGTCACCACAGGCGTTACGAGAGGGTTTGCCCAGGTAGCTACGTTTGCCCCATGTCTACCGGTAGACATGGGAGCAAGTGTGTCTGGGGTCGAAACCGTCTCTACCAGAAGTGGCGTTCCGCAAATGCACGGCCAGAGCCGGTCTTGAGGTAACGCTCGAAGGCATTTGCCTTCCTGTCATCTTCGAACTGTACATACACCACGCACCGCCAGGGGGCAAACTTCGAGCTGTGGGATGAGTGTCCTGAGCTGTGCTGCTTTAGGCGAGCCGACACGTCCTCGGTTGCCCCAATATACGTCTGATTCGGATGGTTGATGCTTTGAAGCAGATATACCGTGCGCATGGGCTACCCCTAGGATGGGAAAGCCCGCCTTCGCCCCGACTCCGTCAAGGCTGCGTCGGGCTACGGCGGGCACCGCCTATCGCCAAGTCCTCGGCGGACATCCGCCGAAGCCTTGGCGAAGGCGGATGGAGCAAGTGTTCCTGCGGTCGAAACAGTCTCTGTTTTGGCGTGGTTCGGCTCTGCGGCACACTTATGTCCGAACCGCGAGCACCGTAATGCTGGCGGCCGTGCCGGCCAAGGCATTGGCGGCCCCGCTGGTGATCGCGTCGTCGCAGGTGTTGGAGGTCTGGTAGGTGTGGTCGCCGAGGATTTCGACCTTCTCGAAGCCAGCGTTGCGGATGGCCGCCAAGTATTCCTCGCGAAGTAGAGCCCCGGCAGTGCAAGCAGCGTAGAGGTCTGCGTCGCCCTTGAGCCGGGGTGGCAGCGGGCGGTTCAGCACGATGTCGGCGACGATCATCCGCCCGCCCGGCCTGAGCACGCGGTGCACCTCTCGGAAGACCGCCAGCTTATCGGGCGAGAGGTTGATGACGCAGTTGGAGATGACCACGTCCACCGAGGCGTCGTCGACGGGCAGGTCCTCGACGGGGCCCTGGCGGAACTCCACGTTGGCCAGGCCCGTTGCGGCGGTGAACTTCGCGGCGTTCTTACGGGCCAGGGCGAGCATCTCGGGGGTGAAGTCCACGCCGATGGCCCGGCCGGTTGCCCCGACCTGCTGGGCGGCCAGAAACACGTCCTTGCCCGCCCCGCTGCCCAAGTCCAGCACCACGTGGCCCTTGTGGATGTACCCGAAGGCCAGCGGGTTGCCGCAGGACAGCCCCAGCTCCGCCTCGGGGACGGGGTGATCGGCCACCGTGTAAGGCTTCAGATCACCACAACAGGAACTGCTCGGCCTACAGCAGGAGGACTGCCTGCGGGCCACATCCGCGTAGGCCCGCTTCACCATCTCGTGTGTATCGTCCATGCAGTTCCCTTTCTTGCGCGGGGGTATGCGCGTCACTGTTTCCGGCCGGCTTGCCCTTGGGGTCCACACATCCCCGCCATCATCTCCCGCATCCGGGCCATCATCTCCGGGTGCTTGCCCATCATCTCCCGGCAGCGCGGCATCATCTCGGCCATCGCGTCGGGATTGCCCATCACGGACTCACACAGCTCGGGGCCGACCTGGCGCATCAGGCGCAGCCGGTCCTGGGGCGAAAGCTCCAAGATGGCCTTAGTGAGATCTTCGAGCTTCATGGCTGGTTCTCCTTCTGCTGCTTCAGGACCTCCTGGAGCAGCTTTTGCAGGAGCCGCTTGGTGGCCTCGGTGTCCGGGAACGAGATCGCCTCCTGCGGGCAGAAGCCGGCACACTTGTCGCACAGGACCACGCAGTTGTCGGGGTTGGCAACTTCCACCTTGCCTGTTTGCTCGTTCATGACGAAGACGTTGTTGGGACAAGTCTCCAGGCACTCGCCGCAGCCGATGCACTTGTCGGCATCGACGCGAGGGCACCAGGGGATCTTCTCCCGCGGGATTCCCATGTAGCTTCGGCCGGCCATGGTGCGGCTCCTATGCCTTGACCGGCTGAGGCTGGCCTTCCAGCGCGGCCTTGATCTTGTGGAACACAGTGTCGGTGTCTTCCTGGGCCATGCTGATGGGAATCCAGTGGTCTGAGTCCATCGGCACGCCGGCCTTGGCAAAGCCGTCGCGGAGGATCTTTTCCTGGCGCTTCTCCGGGCAGGCGGGCGTGAGGAACACGATGTCGTCGGACAGGACCTGGCCCATCAGGCGTTCCCCGTCCTCCTCGCACAGCCGGGGGTGCAGGGCCATGAACTCGATCCTGTCCCCCAGCTCCAGGCGGACACGCTCGGCCAAGGTCCAGAAGTCGATCTTGGCCATGCTGGGGCAAGCCCCGCTGCACGTGCAGAACAGCACGGCAACTTTTCGGTTACTTTCGGGTGACATAGTTTACTGTCCTTTCTATCTGGTAGTACTTCAACGGATTGCGGGGACCAGCAGCACGGGCGCCCCGGAGTGCCTGGCCACCGCGTGGCTGACGCTACCGAGGAACAGCTCGGCTATGTAGCCGCGCCCCTGGCTGCCCATGACCACCAGGGACACGTCGTCCTGCCTGGTGCGGTTGATGATCTCCTTCTTGGGCGAGCCGTAGGGCAAATCGATGTGAACATCCTTCACGCCGCGTTTAGCCAGTTCCGCCTTTAGGCGTTCCAGGCGCTCGGTGTCGATACGGTTGAACTCCTCCAGGCGGTCTTTCAGGTGCCGGTCGATCCTGGCCTTATCCTGGACGTGAAGCAGTGTGACACGTTTGAGGCCGCATTCGGCGATCTTCTCGACGTAGGAAAATGCGTGCTCGGCGTTGTCTGAGAAGTCCGTCGGAAACAGAACGTGTTCCAGCGGGCTGCATGGGGCGTCCCCGCAGACCGCCCGGCCGTTTTCGTCCTTTAGCCGCAGCCGGAGGATCAGTACCGGGCGCGTGGCGCTGTGGATGACCGCGCTGGCCACGCCACCCAGCATGATCTCGCCCGCCATCGTCTGCCCATGGGACCCGACGACAATCAACGAGCAGTCATGCTCGTCGGCCTGGCGATTAATCTCGATCTGTGGCAGGCCAAGGACCATCTTGCCCGTCACCGCAAAGCCCTGGTCCTCCAGGGTCTTTTCTTGCTTCTCGAAGGAGGGCCTGGCCAGCTCCATCAGCCGGTCGGCCAGCGTTCCCACGTCGCGGATGTTGAAGCAGTGGACCAGCAGGGCCTCGCGCGTCCCGAGGGCCTTGAGGCCGCCCAAGGTGCAGACGGCCCGCTCCGACGCCTCCGAAAGGTCAGTCGCTACCAGCATCTTGGAGAACATGGCCATGCTCCTTTCCGTTACGTTTTCTCAGCCGCGGGGAACCATCGCTGGGTCCGTAGGCATATCTTCACCAGCATGAGCATCACAGGCACCTCGATCAGCACGCCGACCACGGTCGCCAAGGCCGCCCCGCTGGACAGGCCGAACAGCATTGTGGCCGTGGCGATGGCCACCTCGAAGTGGTTGGACGCCCCGATCATGGCCGACGGTGCGGCGTCCTCATACGTCAGTTTCAGGGGCTTACTCAGCCAGTAGCCGATCCAGAAGATCAGGTTCGTCTGGATGAATAGCGGCACGGCGATCCACAGGATCGTCAGGGGATTGGACAGGATCACCTCGCCTTTGAAACTGAACAGCAGCATAAGCGTGGCCAGCAGGGCCAGGATCGTGATGGGCGTCAGCACGTGCAGGAACTTCTCCTCGAACCAGGCCTTGCCCTTGGCCGCCAGAATCCACTTTCGGCTGAGGTATCCCGCCACCAGCGGCAGGGCCACGTAGATCGCGATGGAGAGCAGCAGGGCTTGCCACGGCACGGGCAGCCGCCCCACACCTAGCAGCAAGCCACCCAGCGGCCCGTAGAGCACCAGCATGGTCAGGGAGTTGATGGCCACCATGACCAGCGTGTGGCCGTCATTGCCCTTGGCCAGGTAGCCCCACACCAGCACCATGGCCGTGCAGGGTGCGATGCCCAGCAGGATGCACCCGGCCAGGTAGCTGCGCCACAGGGGCACCTGGAGCATCTTGACGCCCTCGTGCAGGACAACCGTGCCGGCACCGTGGGCCGCGCCGATCGGCAGGTCATGCATGCCCAGAGGCATCTTGACGTAGTCCATGGCGTCCGGGCCGATCACGCCGCGGAAGACCGTCCCCAGGAACAACAGCGCGATCGCGTACATGGTGAAGGGCTTGATCGCCCAGTTGACGAACAGGGTCAGCCCGACGGGCTTGACGCTCTTGCCGGCCTTGATGACCTCGGCGAAGTCGATCTTCACCATGATGGGGTACATCATGAGGAACAGGCAGATGGCAATGGGGATGGACACCACCGGCGCCTCGCCGACATAGATCGCCACGCCGTCCAGGGCCTTGGCAAAGCCCGGGGCGGCCTTGCCCAGCACGATTCCCCCGACGATGCACAGGACCACCCAGATCGTCAGATACTTCTCAAAAACGCTCAGGCCCTTGGGACGCTCTGTAACGGGGACTTCCGTGGCCATGTACCTTTACTCCTTGTTCTTTCCGGTTAGCGCCTCGGGCAGCTTCTCCACGAAGGCCCGAATCTCGTCTCGCACGCGGCGGTAGCAGTTCAAGGCTTCCTCTTGCGTCTTGGCCTTCTTGGCAAGGTTGGGCGGGTCGTTGAAGCCGACGTGGACGACCCTGGACCGCCCCGGGAACATCGGGCAGGCCCGGTGTGCCTGGTCGCAGACGGTCACCACGTAGTCGAACTCCACCTTTGGCAGCTCGCCCAGGAGCTTGGACCGCTGGCGCGAGATATCCACGCCCGCCTCGGCCATCACCTTCACGGCGTTCGGGTCCAGGCCGTGCGTCTCGATCCCGGCTGAGTAGGGCTCGATCACGTCGCCCTTCAGGTGCCGGGCCCAGCCCTCAGCCATCTGGCTGCGGCAGGAGTTGCCCGTGCAGAGGAACAGGACTTTGAGTTTCTCGGGGTTGGCTCTCATAGGCCTTCCATCTCTGTCAAGCTTGCCGGGCCATTTTGTCCTGGTACTGCCGCCCAGCCAGGGGTACGGCGAACTGCTGTTCGACCCGGTAGCGATGGCATGGCCCGCTGTTCCAGGTGCAGAAAGGGTACAGACCACCGTCCGGTGCAGCGTAGAGGACCACGCACCGCCGCACGCGCTCCAATTCATAGTTGTAGGCGTCTTGAAAGTGCATCGAGGCCATCAGCAGCGTGCCAAACCTCTCCCGACGCACTTGGGCCATGTACGCCGCCTTGTCGGCCTGTTGCTCGCCGATCTCGAAGAAGCTCTTCACGAAGGCCAGGAACTCCTCAAAGCCCCAGCCGCCCGGGGCCAGCTCGGCGTGGAAGTGCTTCCTCAGCGTCCGCATCGCCTGCATGACCGACAAGCGCGTCGTCCAGGGGTGCCGCTCGGCGCGGGCCGCGAGGCGGTCAGCCCTGTCCATCGTCTCGGTGATGTCCAGGAACTGCGGCAACGGGACGGCGGACCCCGTTTGCTTGTCCACCACCAGGTACGTCGCGCAGCCGCAGTTGGGGTGGCAACTGTAATGCGGATAGCGCTGCT
>Ga0315280_10004201_pt1 | contig 21496 bp, 19 predicted proteins | sample YL17G06_40_MG_FD_203697 | JGI IMG/M metagenome (GOLD analysis project Ga0315280, IMG submission 203697) | Sediment microbial communities from Yellowstone Lake, YNP, Wyoming, USA - YL17G06_40 | ecosystem: Environmental > Aquatic > Freshwater > Lake > Sediment | place: USA: Wyoming | collected...
GGGATAATCTTTCTCGGTGGCCGGGGAATTTTCACGTGGTCAAACGGGTTACTTTCTAGGATACTCTCTGAAACAAGCCAGGAAAAGAAGATTCTCAGGCTGCGCAGGTAACAATTAATGGTGTGTCCTGAGAGTCCTCTGTCCTGGGCACGGTTAAAGCGGTGGTTGGAGAAGCATCGCTTCTGCTGAAGATATAGAATGAACTGCCTGATTTCATGCAGGCTGATCTGAGTTACATCTGTGCTTCGCCCCTGGGAAATGAGGAACTCCTGAAAGTAAGCTACACTACTAGTGACAATGGCAATGGCATTCGGGCTCTTACCTTCAGTGGCGGCACAGAGTTGGTACCCTGTCATAAGGTGCTCGAGCGTCGCTACGTGTGTTGTTATCATCTTGTCCCTCCAAAAAGTTGGCGAAGCAAGAGGTGTTTTTCACAAAAAATCCCGGACTTTCGTCCGGGTGGGACAAGATTTCGTATCTATTTTTGCCGTTCCGGGCGTTTCTTATGCCCTGTGAGAGACACCTCTTGCGTGTGAAGCAAGCGCTCTAACCACTGAGCTAACCGCCCGAAATTATATCTATTTTACCCCCAAACATCAGCCTTGTAAAGGCACAGACCAAGTTTGCGCCTCCGCCTTTAATCTTGTTTGACGGCTTCCTCCCCGTATAGTACAATTTAAACCAATTTAGACGATAGCATTAAAACATAGGAGGAGAGCCAATAAATGGTATACGGGAAATTGATGGTTCATTTAGCCGATGTCTTTAAGGATGAACAGTACCGCAAGGACTGGCAGTTCTGGAGCCGCGATGAAACGGATGACGAGGCGATAATAAGGAGGGTGGTTCGGGACTCGAGGGAGTTACAGCTTAAGTATCGGGCTTGTGGTCAGACGGTTCTATATTCCTTATCCCTTCACCTTGGTCTGGGGACTCGGGAGTCGGTAGTGCTTATGACCACCCTCACTGGAGGTTTTGGTGGTAACGAAATTTGCTGTGCGCTGGTGGGCGGAATTGCCGCCATTGGTCTGGAGTTCGGGCGAGTGGACTTTACCGAGGAAGGCGGCCCCCGGTCTAAGGGGCATAGCAGTTTTACCTTAGCCCAGGCACGGTCGGCTGAGCTTATGGAACGGTTTGCCCAACGTACTAACGGCCAGGTCCGCTGTGGTAATTTGTGTGATGCCCATTTTGGCAAGCGCTTGGCGCCAGTTGAACGCATTGACCCCATGCAACTGGAGCGGATTAGGTCGGGCGAGGTTTTCTCAATGTGGTCTACCTACGCTGCTGAGCTGTCTGCCCTAACGGCGGAGATAACCTGTGAGATAATTCTACGATGGAGAAGGCAGAGGGGGATTGTTACCCCGCTGATGGCTTTCCCTTGGTACAATCGGACTTGGGAATCACAGCAACTAACCGAATTGGTGAACCCAACAAATATTCCTAAACCAGCTAAAACAGAGAAGTAATTGAGCACCACCAATTGGTCAGAATGCCACAACTAGCTGGGAGGTCTCATTGCCAGCAAGTCTGGGATGGACTATTATTACTCCCCTTATTCTTTGCGGAGGAATGTAATGGCGAAATCAAGTGCCCAGCAGGCTGTAAACCATAAAACGGGGGCAGTACTGGTTATCGGTGGCGGTATTGGCGGTATACAGGCAGCCCTGGACCTAGCCGAGTCTGGGTACTACGTCTATTTGGTCGAACAATCTCCGGCTATTGGTGGGGTGATGGCTCAACTTGACAAGACCTTCCCCACCAACGACTGCTCCATGTGTATTCTTTCTCCAAAACTGGTGGAGTGTGGAAGACACCGAAATATCCAGACGATAACGTGTGCTGATGTTTTGGATGTCAAGGGAGAGCCAGGGAATTTCAAGGTTTTGATAAAGAAGCGGCCGAGATATGTCGATACGGCTAAATGCACCGGCTGTGGCGACTGTGCTGAGGTTTGCCCAGTAGAGATGCCTAGTGAATTTGAACAGAATCTAACCCTGAGAAAGGCAATATTTAGACCGTTTGCCCAAGCCTTTCCCAATGCGTTTGCTATCGATAAAAAGGAAAAGCCTCCTTGCGTCACTGCCTGTCCAGTAGAGACAAATGTACAGGGCTACATTGCCTTAATTGCCAAGGGCAAGTATCAAGAGGCGCTAGACTTAATCAAGGAGCATGTTCCTTTGACCGGCGTCATCGGTCGAATTTGTCCCCATCCCTGTGAGACAAAGTGTAACCGGGGTCTTGTTGACGAGCCTATTTCAATCTGTACTCTCAAGCGATTCATAGCTGACCGTGCTAAAGACGAAGAATTACCTCCCCGGGTAGAAGCCAAGGAAAAGGTAGCTATCGTTGGCTCAGGACCAGCAGGCTTATCCTGCGCCTATTATTTGGTCAAACAAGGCTACCAGGTAACCATCTTCGAGGCACTATCTACAGCCGGCGGGATGCTATATATGGGTATCCCCGAATACCGTCTACCCAGGAAAATACTTAAAGCAGAGATTGACGGTGTCAGACGCCTCGGGGTGGAGATTAAAACCAATACTCCTATTGGCGAGCATTTGACCCTTGACCATCTGTTCCGCCAAGGGTATAAGGCGATATTTATCAGCATTGGTGCCCACAAAAGTCAAAGGCTAGGCATTGCTGGCGAAGATTTAGAGGGTGTCCTCCATGGCGTTACTTTCCTGCGCAACCTTAACTTAGGTAACAAAGTGGAGATTGGCCAACGGGTGGCAGTAATTGGAGGCGGTAACGTAGCTGTAGATGCCGCACGATGTTCTGTTCGCTTAGGTTCTAAGGTAATCATTCTTTACCGCAGGTCAAGGGCAGAGATGCCAGCCAGTGATGAGGAGATTAAGGCTGCTGAGGCTGAAGGAGTCAAGATAGAATTTCTGGTTGCCCCTACTCAGATCCTCTCCCAGGACGGAAGAGTAGCCGGCATACGATGTATCCGCATGGAGTTAGGCGAGCCAGATGCTTCCGGGAGAAGGCGACCAGTCCCTATCAAGGGCTCCGAATTTGACATAGGTGTTGACATGGTAATTCCAGCAATAGGGCAAAGTCCAGACTTATCTTTTCTAACTAAGGATAGCGGAATAGAGACTACGGAACAAGGAACTTTGAAAGTTAATCCTGTAACTTTAGCCACCACTCGGGAGGGAGTCTTTGCCGGTGGCGATGTTCGAACTGGACCAGCTATTGCCATTGAAGCAATAGCTGACGGCAGGAGAGCAGCGGTATCTATTGATAGATATCTTAAGGGTGAAGACCTAGAAGAAGGCAGAATCACCAAGAAGGAGATATCGGCTGAAGCAAGCCAGTTCCGCTACCCAAAAGAGAAACAGCCTCGAGAGAAAATGCCCGCCTTATCTCTAGAGCAGCGGCTTAGTGGGTTTGACGAGGTTGAATTAGGTTTCACTGAGGATATGGCAATTCGCGAAGCTAATCGCTGCCTTAACTGTGGTAATTGCTCCGAATGCCTGATGTGTGTCAGTGCTTGTAAAGCAGAAGCTATAAATCACCAGATGGGTGAGGAACTTGCCGAGGTCAAAGTTGGCGCGGTTATCTTAGCCCTCGGTTTTGATAAGTTTGATACTAGCCTTGTTCCGCAGTATGGGTATGGTAGGTACCCTAATGTCGTTACTAGCATCGAGTTTGAGAGGATGCTAAGCGCCTCTGGACCGTATCAGGGGGAACTATTAAGACCCTCCGATAGGGATATCCCCCAAAAAATCGCCTTTATTCAATGCGTCGGCTCACGAGGTGAGCCGCCACAGAATAGTTATTGCTCCTCAGTCTGCTGTACCTACGCCATTAAAGAGGCAATAGTGGCCAAGGAGCACTGCCGTCTCCCCCTAGACACCGCCATCTTCTTTATGGATATGCGAACCTTTGGCAAAGGGTTTGAAGCCTACTATGAGCGGGCTAAGAATGAGCATGGGGTGAGGTTTATCAGGTGTAGACCCTCGGTAATTGAGGAGATACCGCAGACAAGGAATCTGAGGATAAAATATGAGGCTGAGGATGGTAAGCTAATAAAGGAGGAATTTGACCTGGTTGTCCTCTCGGTTGGGCTCGAGCCACCTAAAGGAGCTGAGGGGCTGGCGAATAGGCTGGGAATCGAGCTCAATAAATATGGGTTTTGTAAAACTGACAGCTTCTTACCAGTTGAGACCTCTAAGCCAGGTATATTTGTTTGCGGAGCCTTCCAGGGTCCTAAAGACATCCCCGAAACAGTGATGCAAGCAAGTGCCGCCGCAGCTTCGGCTTCTGCCTCGCTTTCTTCAGTCCGTAATAGCTTGGTAAAGAAGAAGGAGTATCCCCCAGAAAAAGATATAAGGGGAGAGCCACCGAGGATTGGGGTTTTTGTTTGTCACTGCGGCATCAATATCGCTGGAGTAGTCAATGTCCCCGAGGTAAAGGAATATGCTGCCAGCCTTCCCAATGTGGTCCATGCTGAGGCAAATCTTTACACCTGCTCTCAAGATACCCAGGAACAGATAAAGGAGAAGATTAAAGAGCACAACCTCAATCGGGTAGTGGTTGTTTCATGCACCCCCCGCACCCACGAACCACTGTTTCAAGAGACAATTAGACAGGCGGGGTTAAACCGGTATTTATTTGAGATGGCTAATATTCGAGACCAGTGCTCCTGGGTGCACAAAGAGTACCCAGAGGAGGCTACTGAGAAAGCCAAGGAATTGGTAAAAATGGCGGTAGCCAAAGCCAGGCTTATCCAGCCTGTAGCCCAGACACCTCTAGAGGTAATTCATAGTGGCTTGGTTATTGGCGGCGGGATTGCCGGGATGGTGGCTGCCTTGAACCTAGCCGAACAGGGATTTGAGGTCTATTTGATTGAGAAAGGCGAAAAGTTGGGAGGGCTAGCCAGAAGGATACGACATACTCTAGAGGGTGATGACATCCAAGCCTATCTCCAGAACCTTATCACCCAAGTCTCTGAAAATCCTTTAATCAAGGTGTACACCAATGCCGATATTGTTGAAGCCACTGGCTATGTAGGCAATTTTACGACCAGGATACAAGTTGGGGCTAACCGAGATACCTATGAACTCAAGCACGGAGTGGTGATTATTGCCACCGGGGGCGAAGAGTATAAGCCAAGCGAATACCTCTACGGGAAAGACGCCAGGGTGCTGACCTTGCTTGAACTGGAAGACGAGATTGCCAAAGGCAACGGTAGGATTGCTGACTGTAATAATGCAGTGATTATTCAATGTGTTGGTTCTAGGGAGACTAACCGCCCCTATTGCAGCCGGGTGTGCTGCAGTGAGTCTATAAAATGTGCCCTGAGACTAAAAGAGGCAAAACCGGAGACGAATATATATGTCATCTATCGAGACGTCAGAACCTACGGCTTTAAGGAGGATTACTACCGGGAAGCCAGGGAGAAGGGGGTAATATTCGTTCGCTATGAAGCCAATGATAAACCCAGGGTGGAAACGATAACCGAAGACCATCAGAATCGGCTCCGGGTTACCGTGAAAGACCCGATATTAGGCGAGGATTTAGTCATAGACACGGATATACTGGCCTTAGCCGTAGCTGCCATTCCTGCTACCGATAACAAGAAATTATCCCAGCTATTCAAAGTGCCCCTAAACGAGGACGGCTTTTTGCTAGAGGCTCACATGAAACTACGCCCGGTGGAATTCGCTACCGAAGGCGTGTTTATGTGTGGTCTGGCTCATAACCCTAAATTTATTGAGGAAACTATCGCCCAAGCTAAGGCAGCGGCATCTAGGGCTGGTACCATTTTATCTAAAGATGTAATTGAAGCCGGAGGATTAATCTCGCTTGTCGATGAGAGCAAATGCAGCGGTTGCGGCGTTTGCGCACTGGTTTGTCCCTTCCAAGCCATAGAGATTGATGCTGAAAAGAAGGTAGCCAAGGTTAATGAGGCTCTATGTAAGGGGTGTGGGGCTTGTGTTTCTTCCTGTATATGCGGGGCTATGAATATGAAAGGATTCAGTAATGCCCAGATTTTGGCCATAATTAATGCCTCTTAGGACTGAATAAGCTCTGGGGGATTAGGTAAAACAAAATGCAAGATGAAAAAGTAGACGGGTGGGAACCTAAAATAATCGCCTTTCTCTGTAATTGGTGTAGTTATGCTGGCGCCGACTTAGCCGGGGTAGGCCGATTTCAATACCCGCCCAATACCCGGATTATCCGTGTCCCCTGCTCAAGTAGAATAAGTCCGCTGCTTATCCTAAAAAGCCTGCAGCGTGGCGCCGATGGCGTCCTGGTTTCAGGATGTCACCCCGGTGATTGCCACTATCTCAGTGGTAATTATGTTGCCAGACGGAAGTTTGCCATTCTGAATAATCTCCTTGAATACCTGGGTATTGAGAAAGGGCGAGTCCACTTCGCCTGGGTATCTGCCGCCGAAGGGAAAAGGTTTGCCGAGCTGATAACAGAGATTACCGAGGAAGTCAGGGCTTTGGGACCAGCCAAGGAGCTGGTTAAAAAGCCGGATTAAGGTGAGACCATGCCAGATACATCAGTCATGATAAGAGATACTGCCAAGAAGTTGCTTGACGAGAAGAGGGTTGACCTCATAATCGGGTTTGAAAGAGGCACCCTCCCTCTGCGTAGCACCCCCTGTTTTATTAGGACGAGCGAGGAAATAGAAAGGCTTATTTGGAATGCCACTTGTGAGAATAATCTTGCCCGTTATCTAAGAGGGAGAAAGGAGAAGGTCGGCATTGTCGCCAAAGGCTGTGATACCCGCTCAATTATTAGTCTCATTAAAGAGAAGCAGGTGGCTAGGGAGCAGTTGTTCATTATTGGTGTTCCATGCCACGGGATGATTGATAGAAGAAAGATAGAAGCTAGATTTGACGGGAAGGAAATCCTGGAAGCTGACGAGATAACCGAAGGGCTCATCCTCAAGGGCAATGACTTTACCGAGATTGTAGACAAGGCAGCATTTCTCCATAACTCCTGCAACACCTGTAGCTATAGGAATCCAATAATATATGACATCCTAATTGGAGACGAGGTAGAAGAAAACCGAGGGATTGATGAATATGGAGAAGTAAAAGAGTTTGAAGCTCAATCTGCTGATAGGAGATGGCAAAGTTTTACCAACGAAATCAGCAAATGTATTAGATGCTATGCCTGCAGGAATGCCTGCCCGTTATGCTATTGCCAGGAGTGCTTTGTAGACAGTTCCCAGCCCCAATGGATTGGGAAGACCACCAATCTTAGCGATACTTCAATCTTTCACATTGTCCGCGCCTTTCATACTGCTGGGCGATGTGTTGATTGCGGTGCCTGTGACCAAGCCTGCCCGATGGGCATTGATATCAGAAAACTTACCAAGAAGATAGAAAGGGATGTTAAAGAGCTATTCCACTACCAAGCAGGGGTAAATCTTGAGGATGTGCCACCTCTGGCTGCCTTTAGCCTAGATGACCCTCAACAATTCATAAGGTAAATATCAGCCGGTAAAGGTGACTAATGAAGGAAAAGAAAATCGCTAAAAGTGAGCTGACTAGCTTCCTAGATAGCTTAATCAGCGAGTATAAGGTATTTGCTCCGGTGAAACGGGACGGCTTTGTTGCATTTCAAGAGATTCACTCAGGCAGTGAAGCCCTGCTGGATTATGCCAACTCCAAAAAACCACCCAAGGAAATTTTCTTACCTCAGTCCGAGGTCTTATTTACCTACCGTTTAGGTGGAGAGGGGTTAGGGATAGAAGAGCCCAGCTTTGAGGACGAGCCGATGGTAATCTTTGGTATCCGCCCCTGTGATGCCAGAAGCCTGGTTATTCTTGACAATATATTTAATAGCCAAGAGTACAAAGATGTCTACTATACAAATAAAAGAGAAAAGACGTTAGTCATTGCCATCGGTTGTAACCAGCCAAGCAGTACCTGTTTCTGCGCCTCTTTAGGCGGAGGCCCCTTCTCCCCAGAGGGCTCAGACCTGATTCTGATAGATATCGACGAAGAATACGTAGTTCAACCAGTTACTGACAAGGGCGAGAGGCTGGTTAAAAAACATAGCCAGTTTAGAGAAGTAAAACCACGTGGTCTGTCTTCAATGCGAAAGGTTACCCAGAAAGCAGAAGCCTTGATTAAATCCAAAGTAGAGACGGGGGAGGTAAAGAAGAAATTGGACAGGATGTTTGATGACCCTTTCTGGGACTGGCTACATGAGAAGTGCCTTGGCTGTGCCGTTTGTACCTATCTCTGTCCTACCTGTCATTGCTTTGATATAGCTGATGAAGCTACCGACCGAGGGGGAAGAAGGGTTCGCATCTGGGATACCTGCGCCTTTCCCCTGTTCACCCTGGAGGCATCAGGGGTTAATCCCAGACCTACCAATAAGGAGAGGATGAGGCAAAGGGTAATGCATAAGTTTAAGCATTTCGTAGATAACTATAATGTGGCCGCCTGCGTGGGGTGTGGCCGGTGCATTAAAGAGTGCCCGGTGAATCTAGATATACGGGCAGTGCTGAATAGCATATTAAATAGATAAGCAACGTAGAGATGAAGAACCCATATTTACCGTTAGCTATGAGAGCGGAAAAGATTGTCATTGAAACCGATGACAAGAATATAAAGACGTTCAGCCTCAGTTTTCTCAATGAGGCGGAGGAAAGTGGCTTTAACTACCTGCCGGGTCAATTTGCCCAGTTATCGGTTTTAGGTGAAGGTGAAGCCCCCTTTGGTATAGCCTCCTCCCCAACCGAACCAGGGGTGCTTGAGTTTACGGTGAACAAGACAGGGGTATTAACTACAGCGCTCCACAACTTGGAGGAAGGAGCAATAATCGGGATGAGAGGTCCCCTCGGAAATTGCTTCCCCTTAGAAGCCTTTAAAGGCAAGAATATAATTATTGTTGGCGGCGGATTTGCCTTTACCACTCTACGCTCTCTGGTCAAATACATTTTGTATCACGAGAACCGGAGCCAGTTTGGCAATGTTACTGTTATCTATGGGGCGAGACGCCCGGGCTTGTTACTTTATAAGGACGAATTTAAACAATGGGAAGCAAGACCTGACCTTGACGTATACCTTACCGTGGATAAGGCAGACGATGGCTGGCGTGGAAAGGTGGGAGTCGTCCCCAATATTATCAAGGAGGTTGCCCCCAGCCCGGAGGATGCCTATGCTGTGGTTTGTGGTCCGCCAATCATGATAAAGTTTACCTTGCCAGTTCTTAGACAACTTGGGTTTCCACCGGAGAGGACTGCCCTGTCACTGGAGATGAAAATGAAATGCGGGATAGGAAAGTGTGGTCGGTGCAACATAGGCAACAAATACGTTTGCCAAGCGGGGCCGGTATTCACACTAGCCCAGCTTAATGAGCTGCCTGGCGAGTATTAGCCAGGTAGCGGAAACTTTGATATAAATAGGTAACACAGTGGGGTTAAAATTGGAACCAATACTGGTAAATAAGCTGGATACTAAATTCAGAGAAGAGATTTTGGCACGGATGGAAGGCGAAGACCTGAAGCGTTGTCTGGGGTGTGGAACATGCACTGCCGGCTGCCTGGTTAGAGAGGTCGACAAGAATTATAATCCACGAAAGATAGCCCGCAGGGTCTTATTGGGGATGAAAGACTACTTTAAGGAGAAGCCTGAGATTCCCTATTCCTGTAACCTGTGCGAATTATGTCAAAAGACCTGCCCTTACCAAGTGAATATAGGTGAGCTGTGTCTGGTGCTCCGTGAGCTGTTAGTTGAGGAAGGAATAGGGCCACTGCCGGCGCATAAAGTTATCAATGACGATGTGGAATGGGCTCTTTCTCCAGCCTTCGCCCTGTCCCTTCCTGACCCAGATGCCACCGAGTGCAAGAGGGCATTCTTCACCGGTTGCAATTTACCAGCCTATTCGCCTTCCCTTACCATGACAACCTACGATTACCTCAGAAAGAAACTACCCGGTACCGGAATTATCCTGAGATGCTGCGGTGCCCCTTATCATGGCCTGGGAGAGCATTCCCTGTTTAAGAAGACAATGGGCGGATTTGAGCATGAGATGAGCAAATTGGGTGCTTCCGAATTGATTGTGCCCTGCCCTGATTGCTATCGCACCCTTAAGCGCGCCAACCCCAGCTTTGAACTGAAAACGCTGTATGAGGTACTGGTTGAAGTAGGTGTCCCCCAACTGCCCAAAAATGGTCAACGCACTTTTTCATTGCACGATTCCTGTACTGCTAGGTGGGAAACCAAGCTACAAGATAGCGTCAGGGAACTAATTAAGCTTTCAGGACATGAGATAGAGGAGTTACCACACTCCAGAGAGCTTACCTTATGCTGTGGTCAGGGCGGCTTAATCCTTCCCCTTAATCCCATACGGGTATTCAGTTTAACTAAAGAAAGGGTTGCCGAGGCTCACTTTGATATGCTTGCCTATTGTGCCGTCTGCCGTGAGACCCTTTCCGTCCATAAGCCCAGCCTGCATGTCCTTGACCTCCTGTTTAATCCTAACTGGGAAAAGGATATGCGGAAACTGCCTAACAAACCATCGATCAGAAAAGACAACCAGTCTCGCTTTAAGTCACTATTGATGGAGAGGGGAAAGACCACTTAAAGATTGGAGAGGACAAAATCTAAGGAGGTGCCAATGTGACCTGGGAAGAGATAAAGCTTCAGGTGAGCAATGAAGCAAAGCAGTTATTGGAGGAGAGCCATATTTTAGAGGATGAGGTGAAGCAGGTAATACACCATGCTGAAACCGAGGGTGATAAACTATCCCTGCCGGATGAAAACAGGTATCTGGCTAAATTGAGGATAGGGAAAGCTACTTTCTATGTAGAATATTCTGTGGAACAAGGTAGCTACATAGTCCGCTCGGCATATGCCCATAAGGCTGAGATGAAAGGATGAGCGAAATGAAACAATGGCATTGTTTTAAATGTAAAGAGCCTATGGTTGAAGGTGATGTGGAGATGTCTTATCTTGAAACAACCGGTGCTGTTGAGGGGATAAAATGCCCCAAATGCGGTGCGACTTATTTGCTTGAGGAAACAGTAGTGGAAAAAGTAAATAAAGTTGAGGAGATGCTCGAGACCAAGTGACTATTAAGGAAGAGGCAGTTAAACTATACGAGTCGTGTGTCTTTGACCAGTTGTTGGGGGAAACGCTACGCCCTGGCGGTCTAAAGCTTACCGCAAGGGTAGCCGAGGTCGCTGGCATTAGTAAAAACTATTTGGTCTTAGATATTGCCTGCGGCAAAGGCACAACCGCCTTTTTCCTAGCTAGAGAGTATGGTTGCCGGGTTATTGGCATTGACCTATCGGATAAGATGATTGCCTCCTGTCGAGCTAGGACTGAGGAGAAAGAGGTAACCGGCAGGGTTAGTTTCTTGCTGGGTGACGGAGAGAACTTGCCCTTGTGCGATTCTTCCTTTGATATTGTAATATCCGAATGTTCCTTCTCCCTTCTTCCCAATAAGGAGATGGCTGCCAGAGACATCAGGCGCGTTTTAAAGTCGGGGGGAAAGCTGGTAATGACCGATATTATCCTCAAGGGGGAGGTAAGTAAGGCGCTGAGGAGCCAGGTCAGTTTTGCCTGCTGTCTTGCTGGTGCCTGGCAAGTGGAGGAGTATATCAATCTCTTTGAACGGGTTGGGTTACAGTCTCCATACATGGAGGACTATTCACACGAATTAAGGAAAATAATTTTCCAGTTAGGTATTACCTTCGGGTCTATAGATAACTTCTTAGGTAGGTTGCCAGCGGGACCATGTCAACGGAAGGAGGCAGAAGATTCCACCCCCTCTATTTTGTCCTACCAGGAGTTTCTTAGACTGGGAAGACTCGGCTATGCCCTAGTGGCGATGAGCAAGACGTGAAAGCATAGTCATTCTTAGACCCAGATAGCGGAGGTTTAACCAAGGATGGGAGAATTGCTAGGCGAGACACAAAGTCTCTGCCCGGTATGTCTTAAGCGAATCCCAGCAAGGAAGGTAGAGGACAGCGGGAAGGTTTATCTAGAAAAGACCTGCCCCGAGCACGGTGAAAGTAAAGTCCTCATCTGGCGACAAGATGCCAGGCACTACCTGGAATGGGCTAAGGGCAGCGAGAGGGGTTCCGGCCCGCTTTTAAGCTTTACTACCGTGGACAAAGGCTGTCCCTATGATTGCGGTCTGTGCCCGGAGCACCGGACGCGAGCCTGTACCATGGTGCTGGAAGTCACCCTCAGGTGCAACCTCAGATGTCCGGTTTGCTTTGCCAGCGCTGATGAGAATGGACAATATGAACCAGATATTGGGATCATCCGTGGTATGTACCAAGCAGCTATGGATGGAGTGGGTGCCTGCACCATCCAGCTCAGTGGCGGTGAGCCCACGGTGCGTGATGACTTGCCTCAAATCGTTGCCTTAGGGCAGGAAATTGGATTTAGTCATATCCTGATTAATACCAACGGGGTTAGAATAGCCCGAGAACCGGATTATTTACGGCGTCTCAAAGAGGCTGGTGCCAGCGCTATTTATCTCCAGTTTGACGGGGTAACTGATAACGTTTACCGCTACACCCGAGGGCAAAGTCTTCTAAATATCAAAAGGCAGGCGCTGGATAACTGCGCATCAGAGAAAATCGGGGTTATTCTAGTGCCCACCATTGTTCGTGGTGTTAACGACCATCAATTAGGAGACATCATTCAGTTCGCCAAGAGCTGGATTCCCACCGTTAAGGGAGTCCACTTCCAGCCTATAAGCTATCTGGGTCGTTACCCACGCCCACCCGGTGATGAAGACCGGATAACCATCCCTGATGTAATTCGTGCCTTAGAATGTCAGACTGATGGTGAACTCAAGTGGCAAGATTTTCTCCCCCGCCACGCCCAGGACGCACACTGCTCGTTTTCTAGCTTTTTCACCTTGACCGAGGAGGGAAAACTACAAGCCATGAGTAACCTAGCTCGAGGCAGGGTTACTGGTTGGGGTTCATATTCCGAGCCCGTTCCCGAGGAGAGTTCACGCCACTTTATGAGCCGTCACTGGCGACTTGATGAGAGCTGCTGCCAATCCTGTGGTACCGGTGACTTCTACCGCCGAGTACTAAACTATTACCTGACCATTAGCTGCATGCCGTTCCAAGATGTGTGGAGTCTGGACATAGATAGGCTGCGTGGGTGCTGTGGTCATGTGGTTACCCCGGATAGACAGATAATACCCTTCTGTGCCTATTATCTGACCAGCAGTAGCGGAGAGAGGCTCTATCCCAGTTCCTTAGTCCAAGCCAAAGCTGTAAAATAAAAGAGAGGGGTTAATATTGGAGACTACCTTTCTAGAGCAGTGGCTCCACAACATAATCAGGCAAAAAGTAAAGGAAGACCCTGAATATCGGCAATTTGTCGGCAAGGCAAGCATTGACCGGATAACCAGAGCCGATATAGACCGTTATCACCTTTTCAAACTCAAGAAGATACTCGCCTATGCTTATCAAAAGAGCAATTTCTACCGCCAGTTGTTTAGCGGAATAAAGATTGACGATATAAAGTCCCTGGATGACCTAGCTAACATTCCGTTGACTAATCCTATTGACATTGCCCAACACCCCTATCAATTTGCCTGTGTTTCGCTTGGTGATATTGCCCGGATAACTACTTTTACCTCTTCGGGCACGATAGGTCCCCAAAAGAAGGTATTCTGTACCGAGAGAGACCTGGAGGTGATGACCGATTTCATGGCGGCAGGCATGAAAACAGTTGCCACCGAGGGTGATGTGGTTCAGATAATGTTGCCCAGCGCCAGACCAAATGACCAGGCTGACTTGCTGGCCAAGGGGGTAAGAAAAATGGGTGGTTTGCCTGTAATTTCAGGCACTAGCCTGAGCCCAGAGCAACAGCTGATGATTATAAACCAGGCTCACCCCGCCGTCCTGTTCGCCTCGGTATCATCAATGTATCGGATTACCCAGGAAACGCGGCATGAGCACAATTTAAAAGGAAAAGGGGTCAAGGTCGTATTCGTCACCTCTGAGTACCTATCCGAATCTATGAGAAAGCAATTACAGGACGCCTGGAATTGTGATGTCCATGTCCACTACGGACTAACTGAAATGGGGCTGGGGGTTGCCGTAGAGTGTCATGCCCATAATGGCTTTCACTTCAACGAGGCTGACCTGCTACTAGAGGTGGTAGACCCTGAGACTGGCGCAGTGTTAGCCGATGATGAGGAAGGAGAGCTGGTCTTTACCACCCTGACCAGGGAAGCAATGCCCCTGATTAGGTACCGAACGCATGATATATCTAGGTTGATTAGTACTCCCTGCGAGTGTGGGGCAGCTACCTTAAAGAAGATGGCTAATGTAACCAGAAGGCTGGAAGGGATAGCGAAAATAGGCGGTGGGGATGAAATATACCCGGCAATGTTTGATGAACTTATTTTTAGTATTCCCGAGGTCATTGACTATCAGCTGACCCTTGGCAAAGAAGGAGATAGGGATGCCCTTCATTTTCGGGCTGAGGTTACCACGGAGAACCAGGATATCTGCGAGGCAATAAGTAAGGCAGTATTAAGCCACCGGCTAATCAGAAAATCTGTAGACGCCGATAGATTAGCTTTACCCAAGGTGGAATTGGTAAGCCGAGGTACACTGAGACGCTTAACCAGAGCCAAGAAGCTCATCACGGATGAGCGGCGGGGTAAATATCCCAGCAATAAGCCCAATTAGAAAGTGACATATGGCCGCATTGAATACCAATAGCTTTCGTCTAATAAAAACCTGTCCCGATAGTAACGCTCGTGCTGGCGAGCTGGTCACACCTCACGGGATAGTGCCGACACCGGTATTTGCCCCCGTAGGCAGCCAAGCTACAGTTAAAGCGGTAAGCCCCGAAGAGCTGAAGAATATCGGAATATCCATAGTCGTGGCTAATACCTATCATCTATATCTCAGACCAGGAATCAGCACAATTGAAGCAATGGGAAGCCTCCATAAATTTATGGCCTGGGATAGAGCCCTACTTACTGACAGCGGGGGTTATCAAATATTTAGCTTAGCCCAGCTACGGGACATTAGTGACCAGGGGGTTATATTTCGCTCCCATATTGATGGCAGTCAACATCTGTTTACTCCTGAGATGGCTATTCAGTTTCAAGAATCTCTTGGAGCCGATATCATCATGGTTCTGGATGAGTGCCCATCCCACACCGAAACCCTTGAAGCGGTGGAGCAAGCGATGAAAAGGACGCATAAATGGGCGGAGAGATGCCAGCAGTCTCAAACCCGTAACGACCAGGCTCTGTTTGCCATCGTGCAGGGAGGGCTTTTCCCTGAGCTACGCCGTAAGTCAGCCAGTTTCCTTACATCGTTAGGATTTTTGGGCTATGCTATTGGTGGTTTGAGTTTAGGAGAACCAAAGGTACTGACTCAAGCCATGGTTGAGGAAACAGTAGCCTTACTCCCTGAGAACAAGCCGAGATACCTTATGGGTGTGGGCTCCCCAGAGGATATTGTTGAGGGTGTAGCCCGAGGAATTGATATGTTTGATAGTGCTCTGCCGACCAGCGTGGCGCGAAAAGGTGGTTTCTATACCTGGCAGGGTAGGTATAATATTCGCAACTCTATTTATAGCCAAATAGAAAACGCCATTGACCCTGACTGCGATTGCTATACCTGCCACAACTTCTCAGCCGCCTACTTGCATCACCTCTTTGAATGCCAAGAGCTACTGGCGTACCGATTAGCTACTATTCACAATCTCAGTTTTATAAATAACCTAATGAAGAAGATAAGAGACGCCATCATTAACGGCACCTTCAACACTTTTAGAGATAGCTTCCTGGCTAATTATCAGCCTACCGATGAGGAACTGCGGCTCGCCCAGAAGCAAAAATGGCTTGACGCCAGGAACCGCAACCAAATAGACAAAAGTGAGTAACCAAGCATGGAAGCAAGACTATCTATTCCTCATGCTGTATATACACCCGCAATAATCCTGCTGGTAGAGAGCCCACCTTTTGGCTAGCTCCGTAGCTCGTTTGAACCCTTCCTTCTTTTTAAAATCCCTCACCAGAAATCTCTCCCCGCCGACCTCCTGCCCTACCCGATTAATCATACCTGCCGATTTATGGGGGCTTATGGTTAATGTGGTAGTAAAAGCATCCGCCCCACAGTCCTTCATATAGATGTAAGCCCTTCTTAGTCTAAGTCTGAAGCAAACCTCACACCTTCTTCCACCTTCGGGTTCATTGGCTAAAGAGACGGTTTCCTTGAACCATTCTTCAGTTATGTAAGGTGGTACTTCTAGAGGGAAGTCCAATTCTTTAGCTACTTTGCGGGCAACCTCCAATCTTCGGTCATACTCATGCCGGGGATGAATGTTTGGGTTATAGAATAACCCGTGAACCTGATGCCCTTCCGAAGTTAGTCTCTCAACAACTCCAGCGGCACAAACCCCGCAACATATATGTAGAAGTACCTTCATGCTAGACTAATGACAACCCTAGAAAGGCGTCCCTTCAAATAGGCCGTGCCAAATAAATACTCAGCCTAAACCGGCGATGATCTTCTTGTATTCTTCCTCGGTGAAGGCACGAAGGGTCTCGGTGCGCACGCTGCCCTGCGAACCAAGAGTAAGAGACGCTTTCATTATAGTTTCATCGTCTGGTGCTTCCACCACGAAGGCAGTGTCATATGCGCCCATTAATAAATAGAACGCTTTAACATGCGCCCCTATAGCCTGAAATGCCTTCTTAGCCGCCTCGACCCTAGCCGGACTATCTTTGATATTCTCTATACCTCTACCAGTAAAACGAAAAAGCATTAAATAAGTAGCCATTTACTACCTCCTTTCTCCAGAAACTACAGTATCAATTACTCCTACAGCATTATAACATGCTTACCGATTATTAAAGCGATGGAGCCACAGGGTTTCATATCACAAAACCAGCATGGCGTCGCCGAAGCTGTAGAAACGGTAGTTCTGGGCTACGGCTTCGCGGTAAGCCGGCATAATAAAATCCCTACCGACAAAGGCAGAAACCAGCATTAGCAGCGTTGATTTAGGCAGGTGAAAATTGGTAATAAGGGCGTCAACTATTTGAAACCGGTATCCGGGTAAAATGAACAGGCTTACCCAGCCCTCAAACGGCTGCAGGTGGGTCGGGCTACTAGCTTGAGCCACAGCCTCGACCAGCCTTACTGTAGTTGTCCCAACACATATAACTCGCCGGCCCTCCACCTTAGCCTGAGACAGCTGTTCGGCTACTTCCTGACTCATCACCCCGTATTCTTTATGTATCGGATGCTGACGCGGGTCACTTTCCCGCACCGGTCGGAAGGTATCAAGGCCCACATGTAAAGTAACAAAAAGGCAGTGAATCCCCCGACTTCTTATGTTATCAATTAGCTCCGGGGTGAAGTGCAGCCCAGCAGTAGGCGCAGCGATGCTGCCAGCCACACTAGCATAGACGGTTTGATAGCGTTCTGGAGCCTTCAGCGGAACGCGGATGTATGGCGGTAATGCCACCCTACCTAACTTTGGCAGCAGAGTTTCATCCGAGAAGCTTATCACTCCAATTCCCTCCCCCTTTAACTCGGCTACCTCAGCCAGAACCTTAAATCCCTGTCTATCATCAGTCACTGAATCGCTAGCCAGCTCTAATCGGCTGCCAATCTTGACCCGCTTACCGGGTCTAATTAGCGTCTCCCAAACCTTTGGCTCAAGCCGCCGCAGTAGTAAGAGTTCCAGTCTACCCCCAGTATCCACCTTCCTCCCGCTGATACGAGCGGGGATAACCCGGCTGTCATTAAATACTAGAACATCCCCTGACCCAAGATAATTAACTATTTCAAAAAAACGGCGGTGCTCTAGAGAGCTACGGCTACGGTTTAGCACCATAAGCCGTGATTGGTCCCTGGATTCAATCGGGGTCTGGGCAATAAGCTCCGGGGGAAGATAATAGTCAAAATCACTGGTCTTCATAATGCTCACCGCTCGATTGAGTAGCTATATTATACTGGTCTTAATAGCTGACTTAAAGGTGGTGCCACTAATATGATTACCAGTGGTCTTTGATGAGAGGAGAAATGAAATAATCAGATTCAAAATGGGCGGCGTGGTCGGGTTAAGTCGGGTTGAGCTCTTGCAAAATAAGATTTACTGCTGTCGGTATAGCCGCTTTTACCGTTTCCGACATTTCCTCAGTAAACCTGGGGACTTGTTTAATGCCGATAGCAAAGACTACAATTTCTCCCGGCATCTGCTCGGCTAAAATCTTCCTGCCAACTTCGAGGGCAATAGCCAGATTGGCATTGTGTGGCGAGGTAGTAAAATGCACCGTGTCAGCCAAATCCTCCGGCCTAAGCTTATATATTTCCCCTACTTCCTTGCCCTTTGCCATAATGGCATCAACTATAATCACCTTGTCGTATCCAATAATAAGCTCTAATAGATTCAAGCCATCCACGCTGGTGTCTTCCACATCAATGTTTTCGTCCTTAATCTGCGTGGCTAACTCTTGAGCAATGTGAAACCCTACCCCATCGTCTCCTAAGAGTGGATTACCTATGCCCAAGATAAGCGTCTTCATACTATGTTGTTAACCTCTGATAGATATTCCCATCTGAATCGTAAATGCTAATTTCCAAAGGCATCTGACCTAGAGCATGAGTGGAGCAAGAAAGACAGGGGTCATAACAGCGAATAGCCACCTCAATTCGATTTAGTATCCCCTCGGTAACCTTACCACCTTTGATAAACTCTCTAGCTACCTCATATATAGCGCGATTCATTGCCAAATTATTATTACCAGTGGCGACAATCAGGTTGACCTTGCGGATTTTACCACTGCTATCTACCCAATAGTGGTGGATAAGTGTCCCCCTGGGGGCTTCAATTACTCCTATGCCCTCTTCATTATTAATCTGGCTAGAATTGATCCATATTTCCTTGGAACATATCTGAGCATCTTGCAGCAGCGACTTTATCCTTTCGGCAGCATTAAGGGCTTCAATTAACCGGGCATAGTGGTAATATAACGACCCCTGCACTATGCCATTGCTGCCCAGTTTCTTAAAGCTGTGAAACTCTTTATTAGCCAGAGGGGTATCGCAGCCATCGGCAACATTGAGCCGCCCTAACGGTCCAACGCGATATATACCGCCAGGGTAACCGAGCTTCTTGTAATACGGGAACTTAAGATAAGACCAGTCCTCGACCTTCTCTTCAATAACGGCAAGGTAATTCTCGGGGGCTACATTATCTTCCAAGGTAAGACCCCGGCTGTCTTTCAACCTAAGCTTACCATCATAATACTCAACGTTACCGTTATCATCTACCAGTCCGAGGTAGCCAGTGGCAAAATTGGCAAAACTGGTAGCTTCCTCACTATGTTGAGCACAATAATCCTTGATTAGGTCAATGGCAAACTGGCAATCAGCGATAATACCATCCACCTGGCTCAGGATTTCATCTCGCTTATCAAGACCAAGCGCCCTAGTCATCCCTCCGGGGGTAGCGGCATTGGGATGAACCCTCTTATCCCCGAGCGCCTCTATTATTTTCTGCCCGAAGGCACGAAGCTTTACTCCTTTCCTGGCAAGTTCGGGCTTTTCAGCAATAAGCCCCATGATATTTCGCTTCGCCGGGTCAGCCTCGGCACCAAAGAGAAGGTCAGGGCTGGCCAGGTGGAAAAAATGAAGCGCATGGGACTGAACAAATTGCGCCATATGAATTAGCCGACGTAGCATCTCGGCGGTGGGTGTCAGCTTCACCCCTATAATCACATCCCCGGCTTTAGCCGAAGCCAGGTGGTGACTTACCGGACAAATGCCACAGATTCGAGCAGTAATAAGTGGCATTTCCCAGAAAAGCCGCCCTTCACAAAACTTCTCAAACCCTCGCACTTGAGTAACATGAAGGCGAGCTTTGTCCACATTGCCTTTATCATTAAGGTGAATGGTTACCTTGCCATGCCCCTCAATTCGGGTAACCGGCTCAATAACAATCTTTTTAGTCATTCCACCCCCTTGGTCTAAAACCTTAATCAAACCTCATTATCTCGCTTGGGACTACTGGAATCCTGCCCTCTAGAAGTTCGGTTAGGGCATAATGAATAGCCTTAGGGCTGGGCGGGCAGCCGGGGACATAACAATCAACCTTAACCACCTCATTTATTGGCCTAACCTTGGTAAGCGGCGGTATATCCTCTGAAGACGGAATCTTACCATCTTCAGCAGTACTCTCAGTACTATAATACCTATGAAGAACCTCTTCGGTGTCGAATAGGTTTCGCATACTAGCTATACCACCGAAGCAAGCGCAATCCCCCCACGCCATGAGTATCTTGCAATTGGCACGCAGGTCTTTAACTACTTGTTCATCGTGTTCATTGCTCACCGCACCTTCAATAATCCCAACATCAACTGGTGAAAATTGTTTAATATCGGTTATGGGGGTAGCAGTGAGTTCTATGACACTTGCCAAATCAATGAGCGCCTCGTCCAAATCTAGAAAGGACATATGACAGCCACCGCAAGCATCCAGCCACGCTGAAGCTACTTTTACCTTTGCCAACGTTAGCCTCCTAACCTAGGTCAACTTATGTCCCAGCTTTTGGGAAATTGCCTTCAATACCTCTTGGTCTTGAGGTAGACCATCTTTGGGTTGAAGCACCCGTTTTAACTCCAGAACCCGCCCATCCATAGTAACATATTTACCCTCCCTTTCCGCCCATATTGGTGAGGGCAAAACCACATCAGCTATAGCTGTAACCGGTGAATGATAGCTGGCTTGAACTACCAGAAAATCTATCTCCCTAAGCCGAGCCAATAGTTCTACGCTTTCAGGCTCGTCGGCGAGAAGGAGATAGAGCCCCTTTGGCTTGTCCTGCTTTATACCTTTAGCCAACCCCAACTCCCAGGCACCACGACTATTAGCCCGTGGTTTAAGCGAGATTACCCTTAGCTTGTCACCAACCCGATTTTTTGTCATATCAGCCAGGTTTAAGATTGTAGTAATCGCACTGGCATCGTTTGTCTGAAGTAACCCTTCTCCGTAGATGATGACCCCATGCTCAGCCCGGCCATACATCTCAGCCACCAACTCTAACCTCCCCTCCTCTATGCCGGTAGTCCTGACCACCTCTCCTATTCCATACTGGTTAAAAGACGTGATAAGCTCGGCACTTACCGGCTCAACCAGACCCTTGTCAATAAGAATCTTGGCTAAACCATTAAGCAGGTCTCCTTCACTACCTGCCCTTGGCTTAAGCCAGAGGTCAGTCCACAGGGGGAAAACGTCCCTAGATGGGTCGATGACTATCAATTTTGCCTTATTTTGGAGCACAGCCCGGCGAACAAGGGTGCAAACTATAGGATTGGTCATCCCAGGGTCGGCACCGACGACAATAATGCAATCCGCCTCCAGTATATCCTCAATTGGACACTCAATATCTAGTCCCCTCCCATTACCCTGAAATTGCCTAATACCTTCGGTAATTATCCGATAGCTTTCCCCGTCTAGGGTGTCAATGGAGTCGCTACCTATTACCTCACCGATGAACCTAT
>Ga0315280_10004202_pt1 | contig 21495 bp, 11 predicted proteins | sample YL17G06_40_MG_FD_203697 | JGI IMG/M metagenome (GOLD analysis project Ga0315280, IMG submission 203697) | Sediment microbial communities from Yellowstone Lake, YNP, Wyoming, USA - YL17G06_40 | ecosystem: Environmental > Aquatic > Freshwater > Lake > Sediment | place: USA: Wyoming | collected...
CTCCCCTTTCAGGGGAGCGTGGGAAGAAAGACGGGCTATCCTGTCGGGGAAACCGACAAATGTGCGGAACGGCACATCTTCTGGAATTTGGACATGCACCCAACTAACGACCGTCTTTTCCGAGCTGGTCGTGTCAGCGCAGTCATTGTGTCGGCTGGAAAAATCGCTTCCTGAAGAGCATTCGTCATGATAGTTGGTACATTGTCCATTGGCAGATTCGCGAGTGCGTGACGAAGCGGGACGTTGAGATCATTCTTCAGCGGGCGCGCGGGAAGGGCGCTTCATAAAGCGCGAGGTTTTCCTACTGGTTCATGCTGTCGAGGAATTCCTTGTTGGTTTCGGTCTTGCGCATGCGTTCGAGCAGAAATTCCATCGCCTCGACGACGTTCATCTCGTTCATGATCTTGCGCAACAGCCAGACACGGTTCAGTGCATATTCGTCGAGCAGCAGTTCTTCCTTGCGCGTGCCGGAACGGTGCAGGTCAATGGCGGGGAAAACGCGGCGATCGGACAGCTTGCGGTCGAGGTTGACCTCCATGTTGCCCGTTCCCTTGAATTCCTCGAAGATCACGTCGTCCATTCGGCTGCCGGTGTCAATCAGGGCCGTGGCGATGATCGTCAGACTTCCACCTTCCTCAATGTTTCGTGCCGCACCAAAGAAACGTTTGGGCCGCTGAAGGGCGTTCGAGTCCACGCCGCCGGAGAGAATCTTGCCGCTGGGCGGGACAACCTGGTTGTGCGCCCGCGCCAGACGCGTGATGCTGTCGAGCAGGATCACGACGTCGTGCTTGCACTCGACCAGCCGGCGCGCCTTCTCGATCACCATGTCGGCGACCTGGACGTGGCGGTCCGCCGGCTCGTCAAACGTGGACGAGATGACCTCGCCTTTGACCGACCGTTCCATGTCGGTGACTTCCTCCGGTCGCTCGTCAATCAAGAGAACGATCAGGTAAATCTCCGGGTGGTTGGACGTGATCGCGTTGGCAATGCGCTGGAGGATAATCGTCTTGCCCGTGCGTGGTGGGGCCACGATCAGGGCGCGCTGGCCCTTGCCGATCGGACACATCAAGTCATTGACACGCGTGACCATGTCCTTGGGATCATACTCCAGACGAATGCGCTCGTCGGGATAGAGCGGCGTCAAGTTGTCGAAGAGAATTCTCCCTAGCTCCTGATCGGGCAATTCGCTGTTGATGGCCTCGACCTTGAGCAGAGCGAAATAGCGTTCGTTCTCCTTGGGCGGTCGGATTTGGCCGCTGACCGAGTCGCCTTTGCGCAGATTAAAACGGCGAATCTGCGAGGGCGAAACATAGATGTCGTCCGGTCCCGGCAGATAGTTGTAGTTGGGCGAGCGGAGGAAACCGAATCCGTCGGGGAGGATTTCCAAGACTCCCTCGCCGAACATGTTGCCTTCTTTTTCGGCGTTGGCCTGGAGGATTTTGAAAATCAAATCCGCCTTGCGCATGTTGTAGTAGCCCTCGATGTTCAGCTGCTTGGCCATGTCGGCCAGCTCTGAGATGGTGCTCTTCTTCAATGCCCCGATGTCCACAGGTAGCGCTCCTTTCCGGTTTGCAGACCGGACGTGATTCTTTATCGGCTCCACGAATGAGCCGTGGATGACTGAACGTTTATTCTCAAGTCAAGGAGTTGGCACCGCACTAGGTTGGCCTCGACGGCGCCAACTTTTGCAGAAGATCGTGGACCTGGCGCTCGGTCTCCTCGAGCGAACCCGAGTTGTTAATAACGAAGTCGGCGCGTGCAACCTTTTCCTCTTGCGGTAGTTGAGCACTCAGGCGCGCCGCGATCTGTTCGTCTGTCAACCCATCGCGCTGCTTCAGCCGCTCCGACCGGTTGCGTTCATCCACGGTCACAACGACAACACAGTCAACCAGATGCTCCATGCAGTTCTCAAGGAGCAGTGGCACGGACAGAACAACCAGGGGTTCGTTGCGCCATTGTTCCAGTTGTTGCAGCTCGATCTCTCTGACCCGCGGATGAATGATTGCGTTAACTTGTCGGCGCACAGCGGGATTGTGAAAGATCCGTTCGGCCAGCGCTACTCGATCGAGCCGACCATCGGGTTTGAGAATGCCTTGACCCAGCAGGTCGCTAATCTCTTTTAGTGCGGGGGAGCCGGGCTCGACGACGTGCCGAGCAATCAGATCGGCTTCGATAATCTTCGCGCCGGCCCGGCGAAACATCTCCGCGACGGTTGACTTGCCGCTCCCAAATGACCCCGTCAGTCCAATTACGGGCATGATTTTTGAATAGCCGCAGCCTGGGTTCGCCGATCCTGATAGGTTGGGGTCTTAGGGCAGATTTCCGCGAGAAGACCTTTGGAAGAACCTTGCTGCCGTAATTCTGGCTCTGCTTATAGCCCCACATCGCACTCCGGTTCAAGGCTTTTTTTGATTGAAATTCAAAAATCTTCTTCCACCGCGTCTCCTAGCACTCGGCCCAGTTGTGGCCGATCTTGACGTCCACGCGCAGGGGAACTTCGAGCGGCAAGGCGTTTTCCATTTCCTCACAGACGACCTTGCGCAGGCTTTCGACCTCCGATTCGGGCAGATCGAAGATCAGCTCGTCGTGAACCTGCATGATCATCTGCGCGCGCGAGGCCATCTTGCGAAGCCGCCGATCCACGGCGATCATGGCGATTTTGATAAGGTCGGCTGCGGTGCCTTGAATCGGGGTGTTCGTAGCCACTCGTTCGGCGGCCAGACGCAAATTGCTATTGCGCGAGGCGATGTTGGCGATGTTGCGGCGGCGGCCCGAAAGCGTCGTCACGTAGCCTTTCTCGCGCGCCGAGGCGACGATCTCCTCGGTCCAACGTCGCACACCCGGATAGGCGGCGAAATAGTCGTCAATGAATTGGCGGGCCTGCGTGCGTGAAATCTCCAGTTGTTCCGCCAGACCATGAGCCGACATCCCGTAGATAATCCCAAAATTGACGACCTTCGCCTGCGCGCGCACCTCGTCGCTCACCTCGTTGGGCGGGCAACCGAATATGCGACTGGCTGTCAGACGGTGAATGTCGTGTCCGCCACGAAAAGCCTCCACCAACGCAGGGTCGCGGGTGAAATGGGCCAGCACGCGCAACTCGATCTGCGAGTAGTCGGCCGCCAGCAACACATGGCCCTCTTCAAGCGCAAGGAACCCTTGACGAATGAGGCGACCTTCGGGTGTCCGAACGGGGATATTCTGGAGGTTTGGCTCGCTGCTGCTCAGACGTCCTGTTGCGGCAACTGCCTGATTGTAACTGGTGTGGATGCGGCCCGTTCGCGGGTTGACCATCTCGGGGAGCGTATCCGCATAGGTTGTTTTCAATTTTTCGAGGGCGCGATAGTCGAGGATTTTTCGTGGGAGGACATTGCCTTCGCGACTGAGTTGCTCCAGGACACTCACGTCGGTGGAATAGCCGGTTTTGCCCTGGCGGGTCGGCTTCAATCCCAGATCGTGGAAAAGAATCTGGGCAACTTGCTTGGGCGAACTAATATTGAATGACTTGCCTGCAATCTCGCAGATTTCCCGCGCCAGTGTCTTCAGGCGCGCGTCGAGCTCGGCCGAGAGGGCCGCGAAGTGCGCTCGGTCAATCCGAACTCCAGTCATCTCCATGTTGTTGAGAACCGTCATCAGGGGAATCTCGATGCGGTTGAACACGTCGTCGAGGCCCTGTTCGTGAAGCTCTCGGCCCAGCAGATGGGTCAACTGAAGCGCCACGTCGGCGTCGGCACACGCGTAAGCCGCGACACGCTCGATGGCGATGTCCGCCATCGAGCCTTGCTTCCCTTTGGGGCCAATCAGGTCTTCGATTCCTGTCATGGTAATGCCCAACCGATCGCGCGCCAGCGTTTTCAAGCCGTGGCTGGGCCGGTCGGGGTCGAGCAAATAGGAGGCCAGAAGAGTGTCAAAGACGATCCCTTCGAGTTTCATTCCATGGCGGGCGAGAATCTTCAGATCGTATTTCAGATTCTGTCCTGTCTTGGGCATGTTGGAGTCGGCCAAGATGGGACCCACGATTGCGCGGACCCGGTCGAGCGACAGTTGTTGCGCACCCAGCAGGCGGTGGCCAACGGGGATATAGACCGCGGCATTGGGCTCGATGCTCAGTGAGATGCCGACCAATTCGGCGCTCATCGGGTTGACGGCGCTCGTTTCGGTATCCACGGCGAGCAGAGAGCCTGGTTTGATCGCCGCCACGAAATCGCGCAGCTTGGCTTCCTCGTCGAGCGTGCGATAGTCCACGTGGCGCTCAACTGGCTCAGCGCGGGACAGGCTGGAAGCCTGTTCTGCCGTTTCTCTCGCGACTGGCCCGAGACGGTCCAGGAGTTTTCGGAACTCGAGTTCCTCGTAAATTGCCCGAAGGCCGGCGAGATTTGGTTCCTTACGCTGCAAATCGCCGACCTCGACAGGGAGCGGCAGGTCGCGCCGAACCGTTGCCAGATGTTTCGACAACAGTGCCTCCTCGCGATGTCCCCCGAGCAGGTTCTGCTGACGTGGATTGGCAAGACGGTCGAGGTTTTCATAAAGCGCTTCGATTGTCGGAAACTGCGCCAATAGCGCGGCCGCCGTCTTTTCGCCCACTTTGGGGACACCGGGGATATTGTCGGAGCTGTCGCCCATCAGGCCCAACAAGTCGGGGATCTGCTCGGGGCCGACTCCCAGGCGTTGCCGCACACCCTCGGCGTCAATCTCGATCTCGTTGTCCGGTTCCATTCGCAGGATTCGGATGTGTGGTTCGACTAACTGAAACAAATCCTTGTCCGAGGAAACAATCCAGACAGCCAGGCCCTGGTCGCGCCCGCGCGTGGCCAAGGTGGCAATGGCATCGTCCGCCTCGAAACCCTGCAATTCCAGGATGGGCAGCCGCATCTCGCCGAGGATGCGTTTGATCCAGGGGATCTGAACCGAAAGGTCCTCGGGCTGGAGTGGACGGTTGGCTTTGTAGGCGGGGTAGATTTCGTTTCGGAAACTTGGTCCAGGCGCGTCGAATACCACGGCGAGGTAGTCGGGCTGGCGCGATTCGATCAGGCGGTGAAGCATCTGAACAAAACCGAAGATTGCGTTGGTCGGAAGCCCGCGAGACGTCGAAAGCCCCCGCACGCCATAGAACGCCTTGTAGAGGTGGGAATGGCCGTCCACGAGGTATAGAGTCCCTGGGTTGTCGCTCTTTGGCTTCATCGAGATCACTCACCATGCCTGGTATGTGTTGAATCGCCTCCGTGTAACCGCTTGTGCAGCTTCAGCATTTGCTCAACCAACGTCACCATCCGGTCGTGCCGCGCGGGTAGCCCCCGATCTCTATTTCGTTTGTCCCTCCACAATCGCAATTTCCTCGTCCGTCAGACCGTAGAGATCATAGACGAGGCGGTCAATGGCGCGGTCGGTGGCGTCAATCTGACGCCGATAGAGTTCGCGGTCGGCTGCGGTGTTCAAACTTCAGTTTGTCTTCCCCTTCGGTTCGGTGTTCAAACTTCAGTTTGTCTCTCTCACCACCAAGGCGCAACCTAAAGGTTGAACACCAGACAACAGCCTCCCAAGAATTACATTTCCGGATCATCCCATCCTTTTCCATAGTCTCGGATCGGGAAATCCCTCCAGAGTCTCTCCGCTTCCGCCTTCCCTGCACGATCGAGAAACTCACGCGCGCTCGAATAAGGCCAGTCCTGCCAGCAGCCTACGTAGCGATGATGAACCGGGTTGTGATGGACGTAATTCATGGTTGCCCAAAAATGGCGCTCGGATCGCATCGCCCGTTCGACGCAATTGCACCAGACCTTGCGGCCGCGCGTGCCGTCTTCACCGTTCCAAAGGTAGGATTGTCTCCCATGGAACTCGCCGATCGCCGCAGTCAGCAGCAGGACGTCTTCTGTCTCGAATAGCAAATGATAGTGATTTGGCAGAACACACCACGCGGACACCGCGCGCGCATGAGCCTTGAGCAGTTCCAGCAAGCGCGATTCGCACTCGTTCATCCTGTCAGGTGATGCTCCGATGATTGGGCGATGTTCATAACAGGCAGCCGTCAGATGATACCGACCCGGCCCCCAATCGCGATGGGGAGTGGAATGCCACGGCTGACCGAGTGCTCGACGCTTTTCGAGCAGCTTGCGCCGGTCCTCGTTCGACATTCTCCGCCAGTCGTACATCGCCTGCTCCCCCGATCCCATTTGGCCCCGTTCGTTGTTCAAACTTCAGTTTGTCTTCCCCTTCGGTTCGGTGTTCAAACTTCAGTTTGTCTCTCTCACCACCAAGGCGCAACCTAAAGGTTGAACACCAGACCTGGACCGTAGAGGTCATAGACAAAGCGGTCAATGGCGCGGTCGGTGGCGGACGTCTTCGGAGCGTGCAAACGCTTGTGCAGTTCCAACATTTCTCTGACCAGCGCCACCATCTGGTCGTGACGCGGTCCTCAACAGACCCACGGGATGAAGCGGTATTTCACCTTCTGGCAATAGGCCACATAGTCGGGATCGCGCATCAGGAACCTCTCCTCGGTCAGCGAGCGGAGGATGTAGATCGTGCTCCAGCCGAGGAATCCCCAGACCGTCGCCGCACAAAACGCCAGGTATTCGGGCCAGGCAAACCACGGGTCCGCCGTGTTGGGGAAAAAGGCGGGAATCAGCGTCATCAGCCAGAACATGTTCTTGCCCACATATCCCGGATGGCGGATGTAGCGATACGGCCCCCAGTCCACGATCCCCCGGTTGGTGAGATTGCTGGCCTTGGTGAACAGGGCCAGCGATGCCGCGACGAGCAGCAGGAGGAAGAAGACCGCGCCGCCGCGCAGAATCCAGGTCATCGGATGCATCGCGTTGCCGCGAAACAGAATATACGGATCCTGGTTCGAGGGGCCGAGCACCGCGCCGGTCGGCATGTTGAACGGCGGATAGCACATGATGCAGACCAGGATGTGCAGGGGATTCGTTTCCGCGTAGCGCAATTTGTTTCTCAACAGCCCGGATTCCGTGTGGTAGCCGACGGCGAACAGCACCGAATCCAAGAGGAAGACGCCGGAGAATATCATCATGTAGCCTTTGTCGCAAATGTTCAGGAACGAGGGGTTGGCCTCAATCTGTTGGATGAGCTGGGGGAATGTGTTGTAAGACATTACCGCGGAGTTGATCATCAGCGGCCCATAGACGGTTTTGATCAGCAGGAACATCATGGCGTGTTTTTCCGCGTAAGTCGGTCGCCACGCATCCGGCTTGCGTTGCGAGGCGCGCTGCCAGCACCATCGCACCAATCGCCCGAGATACCCGGCAATCAAGAGGTTCTTGGAGACCCACAGTGACCGTGACCGCCCAAGGAAGAACACCAGCGGGGCGATCAGCAGGTAGGCCACATAGCCGAACACATAGACGTGCATCGCTTTGAGGTTGTGAAACGGGACTCGCAGCAGATCGCGGAACCACGGGTTGATCATGAAGAACAGCAGTATGGTGCCGTAAATCATCGCGGAAACGAGGTAATGCCGCAGCGCTTGCTGCCACGTGAGCGGCGGGAGTTGCGGGTCGAGGTAGCTAATGTCGTGCTGCCGGTGGAAGTCCGACAGCGGATCGGGGCACTGGCGTCGTTTGGTCATACCGGAAGCGTCCACGCCGAGGACTGTGCGGGGTAGCCGCTCTTGTTTGTTCTTCGATTTGATCAGGGTCGGGCGAAGGTCGGCGTTTGGCTTCGCTTGGGCACCCGGAACCCCGGCGGCTCCTTTACAGGGGTTGAGTTGAGTATGCGGCGGCGATGTCTGTCAACCAGTGTTTCGGGATTGCCAAGCGCGACCCGATGCTCCAGATCCCACCAAAACTTCTTCGCAGATGGGTAACAAGCCTTCCAGACGGGCTGCCCACTGAGCGAATGGATGAGTATGTTCAGAAAAGTGCCGTGGCAAGGAGGAAGTTCTGCGACGTTCGCCGCGCGTCGAAACGGCACCTCAATCTGTTCAACGAAGGCAATACTACAATAGCGTCTCCCCACCTACGGAGATGGGTGCGACCAATAGGCATTCTGTTAATCCACAATCTTAGCCGTTAAAAAGATCAGCAGATTGGTCTTCTCGCTGATTCTCGAATTGCGCCCGAAGATCAATCGTCCGATATAGGGCACGTTGCGCAAGACAGGCACACCGGAGGTGGCATCGCGCGTCCGCTCGTTGGTCCAGCCACCGAGAACAATCGTTCCCCCGTCCTTGACACGGGCATTGGTTTCGAGCGTGCGGTAGATTTGCGTGGGCTGGGTTGCCGTGTTCATAACGGTGTAGGGCTGGAGCACCTGACCGAGGGCCATTTGCATAACCTGTTGCCCCATGTCAAACGTGGGGCTGAGCATATCTATGGTGATATCAAGCGTAATCTGGCCTTTCCGCGTGGCGTTTGGCGTCACCTCGAGGTCGAGCGTCTGACCACCCATGCCCATGCCCATACCACCATAGCCGCCATAGCCGCCATAGCCGCCATAGCCGCCATAGCCGCCATAGCCACCCATGCCGCCATAGCCGCCATAGCCGCCATAGCCACCCATGCCGCCATAGCCGCCATAGCCGCCATAGCCACCCATGCCGCCATAGCCGCCCATGCCATAGCCACCCATGCCATACCCACCCATGCCATACCCGCCCATCCCACCATACATGCCGCCGCCCCCGGTAATCTGAAACGTAGCCTGGTTGTTGTTCAGAACCGTTATGGTCGGTCCGCTAATGACATTGAGAAGACCTTCTTCTTCGAGAAAGCGCAGTCGGAAGATTAACGGGCTTTCCCCGCCCGTAAGCAGATTGAGCATCGTCGCGCCTTTCAGCAGGCTCGCATTCTGCATATACTCAAGCGGTGGCTCTAACGGATTAGTGTACTCGTCAACGTCCTGGGCAAAACGCATGTTCAGCACGCTGTCATCCAGGACGATTCCTTCCTTGCCCATATTGAGCCACTGCCAATCGGAGCTGAATTCTTTGGCGATCGTTTCATTGACTTCGACGAACTTGGTCGTGATGGTGACCTGAAGAATGGCTATATCGAGTTGACGGATCCAATCCATCAATTCCGCGAACTGTGCGGGGTCGCGATAGCGAATGAGCAACGCGTTGAGATCCTCGAACGGGGAGATCTCCAATTCCGGCGCCTCCGCACCACCAGCGGGAGCCGCCGCGCTTGGGGGAGGTGCGGCGGGAGCCGTTTCTGCCGTCGTTCCCCCTGCCAGCTCGGGCCTGTAGGTCACGCGGATGCGCGCCCTTCCCTCGCCTGGGGTCGGCGAAGGATCGACTCTTTCCGCATAGATTTCGTAATTCTCGAATGCCTCGGAGCGGTATTCCGGAAGGCTCATATCGCTCGACTGTGCCGTCGAGGTGCGCACGACCAGCTGGCAAGTGTCGTCGTTGTCGTCCTGGATATTGTTTTCGTCCACGCGAACCAACCGGATGCTCAGGTCGCGGAAAGTTCGTTCGTCCTCGACGCGCAGCGAAAAACTTGCTTCAAAGCCCGCTTCCACACCGGCCCTCTCTGCTGCCGGCCTAATTCCCAGTACTTCTTCGAGCTGAGTGGCCAGATCACCCGCGATTGCATACTCCAAAAAGAGAATCTTCGAGCGCATCTTGGGTTCCAACTGCGGCAACGATTGGATGAACTCCGCCACCTTCTTGATATTATCCGACGTATCCGTGAGCGTCAGTTGAAGCGTGGACGGGTCATACCACATTCGCCGTCCCTCTTTTTGAGCCTCCAGGACACCTTTCTCATGATAAAGCATGGTTTCGATGACTTCCTTGATGTCGCGGCCCCAGGCTTCCACCTGTTCGGGGTTGGCCTTCAGCACGTCGCGCGGCGTAAGGTTGACCGTAAAGACTTCGAGTTGGGCCTGCGCCAGCTGCTCCAAGAACTTCGCGTCTTGCAGCCATTTTTCCACTTCGCGAATATGATCCTCGGTATCTTTGATGATCAACTGAGCCCCGGCCTCCTGCTCCACGAGGAGGACCTTTCGCTCCGCTTCGTAGTCGGGCACCACCTCGGTTCTCAACATCGCCTCCACCAGCGTCTTCACGTCTTGAGCAATGTCCTTCCGAACCGAATACATCTTAGTGATCAGTCTGATCGGAGCTTGAACGCGGAGCGAATCGAGAAATTCGGCTATTTTGATCTGGTTTTTCTTCGTGTCGTTCAGGATCAGCAGCGACTCACGATCGTCGAGACTGAGTTCGATTCCACTGATTGGCGGTGTGTCGGAACCCCACAGAATCCGCTGCAACTCGTTGGTTTCGTAGAGCCGGCGAACTTTGAGCATCAGGTCGGAATCGAGCTTGAAGATGCGCGGGCCGATGTCCGGCGTGACGGTCACAATATCGCGCTCGCGCTTCCAGGTTAGACCATTGGGCGGCAACACGGTGTCGAGGATTTCGCGCAATCGCTTGTCTTCAAACTTCGCGACGATTATTGCATCGGCACCATGAGCGATCACGAAGTTGATGCCCGTGACAAACGAAAGCGTGTTGAGAAACTCCCGAAGCTTTGTGCCTTCTTTCACCTCGATCGTGATTTTTTCTTCCATCTTGGCCGCGGCCGACGCTTCCAGCTCCGCTTCCTTTTTCTTCTCCTCTTCTTTCTTGAGGAATTCCTGGTAGGCCGCGTTGGTTTCTTTCAGGTAGCTGGTCGCCCTTTCGTTCGTGGGATCAACCAATAGAGCCTCGTTCCATTTCTGTGCGGCCGTTCGAATATCATTTTTCTGGTAGGCAGCCAGGCCTTCCGAAAGCAACCGTTGAATCTGATCACGTCGCGCGCCTTGGAGTTTGGCTGTCTCGCCAGTTTTCTGTGTTTCCAGTTTGCTTTGAGCCTTGCGTAACTGTTTCTGGGCATCCTGATTCTTCGGGTCGGATTTCAAAACCGCTTCGAGCAAGGCCATCGCGTCGGCATATTGCCCTTTGTCGGTCAAGGCGGCTGCCTGGTTGATACGGTTCTTGGCCTCACGGGTGGCGGCTTGCTGGCGGTTTTTGTCCACATCCTGGAGGAACGTTTTGGCCTGGGCGTTGGCGGGATGCAAAACCAAGGCCTCGCGCAGTTTCTTTTCGGCCTCGTCCCAATTCTGCTGCTCCATCAATGCGCGTGCCTCGTCCACGAGGCGGGCAGCGGTTGCTTCGATCTGTTTTCTCTGCGCCGTAGCTTCGGCTTCCGATTTCTTTGGCGCGGCAGCCTTGGGTTCTGCTTTCGGTTGCTCCGGCGCCTGTGGAGCAGGCTTTTCTTCTTTAGCTGCCGCTGCGATCTCGGTGGGCGCCGGACGCGCTGCCGCTGCCTTGGCCGCCAGCATCGCCTGCAACTCGCGTACCTGCTGGCGTGCTGGATCAAATGTGGAATCAATTTGCAGCGCCTCGGTCAACACCGACACGGCACGATCATATTCTCCTGCCTCGATGAGTTTCTGGGCTTCTTCGTATTTGGCTTGTGCCTGACGGCGAGAGTCCGCCAGCGCGGGAGCACGCTCCGGTTCCGCTGGCTTGGCCACGACCGCCTGAACGGGTGGTTTCACCTCTACAGGTGGCGCCGCGGGAGCCGACGGGGGCGGCGACACCGCCACGGCTTCCGAAGCGGGCGGCAAGATCGGCTCGCCGGGCGGCAAAGCGTGCGAAATCGTCGGCGGCGCAGGTTCCTTTGCTGGCGCGGGAGTTTCACTCGTACCCCGGCGAAACAGGCCCGCAAGTCCTCCAAACAGTGACCGCTGTTCTTTCGGCGTGGGTTTGGCTTGTGCTGCTTCGATCTCGCGACGTTGCTGTTCTCGGCCCTTCTCACAACGATCTATGCCTCGCAAGGCCGTCCGGTTCTCCGGGTCTTCGCGGAGGATTTCCCGGTAGGCCGCCGACGCTTCTTCGTAATTACGCGAACGCTCCAGTTCTCCGGCGGCAGCCAGCTTGCCTGCGATCCGTTGGCGATGTTGCTCTTCCAGCAGGTCGGCCTCGCGGCGTTGGGTCTCCAGGCGTGCTTGCTCCTTGGCGCTGCCCACCCGTTCGATTCCCTTTCGAGCCGCCTTGTTCTCGCTATCTTCTCGGAGGATGTTTTGGTAGATTTCAATCGCTTTGTCATACTGCCCGGCTCTGACTTGGGCGTCGGCAAACTCGAGATCGCCTTTGATCTTGACGGCGCGTTCCTCTGCTTTTTTGCGTTCCTCTGCCTGCCGAGTGCGATCGAGAGCTGCCTGGCGAGCTTTTTCGACTTCTACCAACCCCGCCTGGGCGGCCGAGTGGGTTGGATCCATTGTCAAAACGCTGCGATAAGATTCCGCGGCAGCATCATAGCGCTCGTCTTTGAGATGAGAGCGCGCAAGACGCAGTGCGTCGCTGACAGCGGCAGTCTTCTGACGTTCCGCCTCCTCACGCGCCGCACGTTCGCGTTCCTGCTGTTCGGCCTGCTGGCGAGCCTCGTCGCGGGCCTTCTGCTCCTGTTCCCTGGTCAAACGCTCCGCTTCAGCTTTGCGGGCGTCATCAATCTGAGATAACGACTTCTTAGCCTGACGATTGTTCGGATCGATCTGAAGGACTTTTTCGAACACCGTGCGGGCTTCATCCCATTGGTGCGCCTCGAGCAATTGCTTGCCCTGGGCCAGCGCTCCGTCAATTTGCGCCTGACGCTCACGGCTCTGTTGCTCGGCCTTCTGGAGAGCCTCGTCGCGGGCCTTCTCCTCCTGCGCCTTCGCCACACGCTCCGCCTCGGCTTGGCGGGCATCATCCACCTGAGATAACGATTGCTTGGCTTGACGATTGTTCGGATCAATCTGGAGGACTTTTTCAAATGCCGCGCGGGCACCATCCCATTGGCGCGCCTCAAGCAACTGCTTGCCCTGGGCCAGCGCTCCGTCAATTTGCGCCTGACGCTCACGGCTCTGTTGCTCGGCCTTCTGGCGAGCCTCTTCGCGGGCCTTCTCTTCCTGCGCCTTCGCCACACGCTCCGCCTCGGCTTGGCGGGCATCATCCACCTGAGATAACGATTGCTTGGCTTGACGATTGTTCGGATCAATCTGGAGGACTTTTTCGAACGCCGCGCGGGCTTCGTCCCACCGTCGTGCCTCCAGTAACTGGTTGCCTTGCGCCAGGGCCTCCTCCATTTGCGCCTGACGAGCGCGCGCCTTCTCATCGGCCTGGAGGCGTTCCTGTTCGCGAGCCTTGGCTTCCTGCTCTTGGGCTGCGCGCTCCGCGTCGGCCTTGCGGGCATCATCCACCTGAGATAGCGATCGCTTGGCCTGACGATTCTTCGGGTCCAGCTGAAGGACTTTTTCGAACGCCGCGCGGGCACCATCCCATTGGCGCGCCTCAAGCAACTGCTTGCCCTGCGCCAGCGCCCCATCCATTTCCGTCTGACGCTCACGTGCCTGTTGCTCGGCCTTCTGGCGAGCCTCTTCGCGGGCCTTTTCCTCCTGTGCCTTCGCCAGACGCTCCGCCTCGGCCCTCCGCGCATCATCAATCTGGGATAGCGATCGCTTGGCTTGACGATTGTTCGGATCAATCTGAAGGACTTTTTCAAAAGCTGCTTGCGCGTTGTCCCACTGCCGCGATTTCAGGAGCTGTTTGCCTTCCGCGAGAGTTTTTTCCAGGGTCATCTGGCGCTGACGTTTCTCTTCCTCCGCCATCTTGCGTGCCGTTTCGTCAGCGATAGGAGTGATCTTCCCGGTGTCGGGCACCTGGGCCGTTCGTTCCGACCCTTGCCCAATGCTAACCGCACTCTGACGCGAGGCCTCGCCAGAAACGAGTGGAGGACTGGGGGCCTTCTTCATCGAACGGATTTGGGACAAGTAATCCCAGGTGTCACGATAGTTGCCGGCCAATAGCCACACCGTTTCAAACCCCTCGCTGGCCCCTGTGTAATCGCGACGACCGAGCATCTTTCGGGACTCTTCATATTTGCCATCAACATAGCGCTTGAGACTGGCAGGATCCTGAGGGAGGCGCTTGACGATTTCGCGCTTCTGGGCGATTCGGGCCTCGCACTCGCGCGATAGGGATTGAATTGCTGGATCGTCGGGAGCCAGCCGTCGTGCGCGCCCAAGGTAAAGCAACGCTTTCTCAAAATTCGCTTCACGATAGAATTGCTGAGCGCCAGCGATGGTTTCCGAAACGACCCCCTGCATTCCCTGGCCGAACACGGTCATGTCCGTCTGGGCGGTTTGCGCAAACAGACAACTCGCCACGGACAAAGCAACGAAACATCCAACGGTTGCCTTCACGCGGAGCGATCTCGGCGTCTTCATCTACCCGGTTACCCCTTCAGAAAAAAGATTCGCCACAACTGAGCCACGTTCGGGTGCCACAGGGCTTCGCCCCCCACAACATGCACATGTGGAATGGAACTTCGGCTCAAAGGTGCAGCCTTCCTACGGACTCTTCGTCGGTTCCTTCTCCTGTTCTTTCTTCTTGCCACTGATCAGCTTCAACAATTCAATACTTTTGCGGTGTGACGGCATCTGGTTGATGATGTCACCACAAATCCGCTCTGCGGTCGCAAGATCGTTCTTCAGGAAGGCCTCTTGAGCTTTCTCGAACAGTTTGTCCAACCGAGCCAGGGACTCGGATCGGACAGCGACACTGCGTTGGTCGAACATATTGAAGTCCAAAAGTTCCCGAAACTCAGGAACCTTGCGCAGCTCCTTCGCATGGGCAAACCGGCTCATGATAACATTTGGGTCTTTCGGCGCTGCCGGAGTAGAAACGGGTGGCAACGGCGGCACCGTCGGTTCCGGTAACTGTTGCTCGATCCAGTAGAACAAAAACATTGCCCCCAACAAAACCAGCAACAAGGCAATCACCATTTGATCTACTTTGCGGCGCAGCCGGTTCCATTGGGCCAGCAGCCATTCATTCACGGTCGGAAATTCCCATCTTCAAGTATTTCAGTCAAGCACAATTCGAGTTCCAAGTTCCAAGTTTCAAGTTGCCACGGCCTTGCCCTTCATTCTTCGTCCGACGGTCTCCGTTGCCCTGGCTGTCCGGGACCCGTTCGGATCGTGCCCCAACTCGCCCCGCCTCGCCACGCCTCGAGCATTGGAATTGGGGCAATCTTCGAGCGCTTCCCTTTGACCAGGGCTGAGACCTGGAAACTATACAGGGCGCGCCCCGAGCCAAAGGGATCACGAACCAGCATCGGAAGCCTCGTCAGCGCGGCTTTCTCCAACTGCGGATTCGCCGACATCGCTTGCACCATCAGGGCCGCGGACCTTTCCTGTTCTGCATACCCTTCAATCGTGAGGTCACCGTTCGACCCCATTGTGATGTCGCCAAAGAACACATCCCACGGCCGAACGGATTGGATAAATGAAAGCGCCTTGAAGAAATAGTCGCGATCCAGTCCAAACTCCTCGGACATCCCGGAGGATCGCTCCAGGAGGATCAGGCTGAACATTGTCCGCCCGTGGTTCTCCTGGGCCTTCTTGAACCGGTTGTTCAACGGAACCGAGTCGGCAATCTGGAGCTGGATATCTCTCGCTTTGTCATTCCACAATCTGGCCATTCGATTCCCGATTTGCGCGCCGATGAACAGGATCGCGGCCAGAATGGCTGCCTGGGCGGCCAACTGGATATTCTTGCGTTTGAACTCGATCCAGCCTTTCAACTGTTCGGGCAGGAAATCTATGGCGATGCAGCCTTCGCCAAGGCCCTGAAGCGCCAGGCCAATGCTGTTGAGAAAATTCGTGATTTGCGCGGCCACCCCTACATTTGTCCGACAGGCCGGGTTGTGAATCTCGCGTGCGATTTCCACGGGAATGCCGAGGCGTTCTTCCATGTAAGTGGCGAGATTGGGCAAAGCCATCTGGCCACCGCTTAGAACAAGCCGGTCCACAGCCATTCCGTCCGGTTGCGAAATGTAGAAATCCAGCGATCGTCGGATTTCTGCAACCATCCGATCCACCACCGGCATGATAGCACGACAGGCCTGCTCGTTACAGCCCTCTGCCAGTCGCGCCGCGCTGGACGGCACGACCTGGGTCTGCTCGCGCTTGACTCGCTCGGCTTCGGCGAAGCTTTCGCAGCCACATCGCTCCTGGATCACTCTTGTCATTTGGTGACCGGCGACGGGTATGCTTCGGGCAAAACCGACCATTTTGGCCTTGCCCGCCCTGCCGATGGCCAGGTCAATCGTGCTGGCGCCGATATTGACGTAGGCCTTGACTTCTTCGAGTGGGGCCGTGGCAACGGGAACCAGTTCGCGGCTGGCTGGCTCCTCGGCTGTGGGTTCGGGTTCGGCAGCCGGTTTTTTCTTGCGCGACATCAGCCCCTTGAGGCCGGCCATCAGGCCGGCTTTCTTGGCAGGTTTCTCGGCCTCGGGCTTTTCGGGTTTTTCCTCAACGACGGGGACGACTTTGGCCGTCGCCAGGTCTTCGAGCGAGAACTCCTCTGGGTGAAGTCCCGCATCGAACATGTGGAAATTGAACAGCGCAAAGGAACTCACGGCGAGTCGAATCGGCCGCAATCCGAGCCGACGAACCAGACTCATGTAGTTGTCAACAATTTCGCGCTTAATGGCGACCAGGAGCACCTCGACCTCGTCGGGTTGATCGGTCGGGGAGACCTGGTACTGCAAGAGGGTTTGTTCGAGAGGAAAGGGAATCTGCTGGCGGGCTTCAAAACGAATGATGCGCTCCAAGCGCTCCTCGGTCGTATGAGGCAACCGAACCCGTCGGACAAAAACGGCATGACCCGGCAACGCGAAGGCGCACTGGCGCGTACCGATCCGGTTCTCGCGAAGTAAATCGCGCAAGGTCTGCACGATTGCCGCCCATCGCCCATCTACCGCCGTCTCGGGCGTCACGTCGAGCGGCGCTTCGACCAACCGCTGGATGATGACACCCGAACGATCTTGCGACAGTTCGGCTACCTTGATCGAAGTACTTCCGATGTCAACACCAAGACAACGTCGGGCACGACGCTTCACACTCACCCTGCCTCCCAGTCTCCGTGAGCAGCGGCCGGAACCTTTCCTCGAAGACGTTTTGGTCTTACTGGGACGTTCTCCTCTCCTCGTGCCGAGAGAACTGAACGGAATAGATAGCGGGGCAATACCTCAATGAGAAGCATTTAATAACCGGCGCTCACGGTAAGGCTCTTACCCAACCCAAGTCAACACAATTCTTTCATTTTTCGGGTCTAGAGTCTGGTACATGGGAAACCGGTGATTAGGTGGTGCACCGGACTGACGTCCGAAGTGGACTGCCTCTCGATGGATTCTTAGGAGGCGCAATAACCCCGATTTGCCTTCGCGTGGCAAAACACGGTCAGCGGCTCTTGCTCTGATCGCCGGCCATGAGTTTCGCGGCTGTCTCCAAGGCCATCCGGCGGACGTCTGACACCGCCTCCGGATCGGGCATGAGATCAGTCGAGCGCAAGCCGCCCTTGTTTGGAATCACGACCAGCGACCGGACCTGATCGAGGACCCGCCGCGCTGCTGTTGCATCTTCTCCCGTTTCGTTTCTGTCGAGCGCCTTTTGGAGCAATCGGAATAGGTGGTAGTCCTCTATGCCCTCGCGCACCTGGACCAGGCGGATCGAGGGCAAAGGCTCTTTGGTGTTCCAGCGTTCACCCGGATAGGCGAGATAGCCATCGCCGTCGGGATACCGAACCCAGTAGAACTTCTTGCCGTCATTGCTCTGGCGTATGTACGAGTGCCATCCCCGCTCCCACGGATCGTAGGTCCACCACGAGACACCCCAGAACTCATAGCCCGACGCGCCATACTTGAACGCCAGATAGGGCAACAGCCGTTCGATGGCCAGGTAGGGCGTGTCAATGCACATGTGGCCGTCGGTGGTGAACCAGAATTTGTCGCCCCGATTTTTGAGCCGCTCCATTTCTCTAATCGGGAGCGAACCATGAGGCCCGGCGCCCCAAATGTCCAGATACCCTTCCCACTCGGGCACCCACTGCCAGACGCTGGAATAGATGGGCGCTTTGGGTTCCGCCTCGTGGGCGAGATCGCACAGTTGCTTCATCTGCCTTTGGACGTGCTCGTTTTTGAAGTGTGGTTCGTCGGAGATGTAATAGACGAAGCGGTCAAACCACCCTTTCTCCCGCACGTGTTCAAAGAAGGCACGGTAGGCGGCTTGGAACGCCCGATTGTATTCGGGAGTAAACGGCTCCAGTCCGAAAATGCGCTTTGGCGTGTACGCCCAGCCGAAAGCGTAGAGAAAGTTCGGCGTGTATAAGACAGGAATGCCCAGTTCATCGAGGCAGTGGTGAGCCATCTCGTCGAAAGCCTCGGTTTCCATCCGGACCTGGCCGTTCTCGTAGCGAAAAGTTGGAGAGGGATGGAGAAGGCCGGGCGAGAGGCGGTAGCGGGACAGAAACCGATACCAGGTGCGAAGATTCTCTTTGTCCGAAAGCAAGTCCCATCCCCGCCCGTTTCGAAGGTCAAAGATGACCTGGAGCTCGGATTGCGCGGGGAGCGAAACAGGCAAAACCCGGACATGGACTGGAAGATTAACTTGCTCGCGTTCGGCCGAGACTCGAACAGTTCCCTCGTAGAGGCCGGGGTTGGTTTCCGGTGGAATTCGGGCAAGGAGCCATATCGCTTCGGTCCGGTCGGGTGGGAGATCAAACGGCTTGAAGGGGATAAGCGGATCGGGCCATTCGCCCGACCAACCATCGCTTCGCGGCGTTCCTTGGGGGCGGAGACGATACCAGGCGGCGAGTTCGGAACGATAGTAGGCGCTGGGATAGTCCACAGGAACATAGCCGACGCGCCAGAGTTCGGGGCGAGGAAGTGTCTGTCCCTTTGGGCCTCGAAGCGCGCTCACTTCGACTTGCACGTTGCGCAATGGCTTGCCACTGCGCAAAGCGATCTGAAGTGGTTCCCATTCATTCCGCGCCACGCACAGTGGCAACGAGCTTGGCTGGTCTTCCGGCGGCGAATCGGGGAAGACCTTGATGAGAGGATTCACCGCCCAGACTCTGAGAGCGGGCGAAGAAGATGGAGCAGGAGGGCGTGCCTCCAGAAGGCCGACGGTGGCCGTGTGAACCTCGCCGAAGAAGATTCCGTCGTACCAGAACGTTCCCGGCGCATCGGTCGTCAGAAGCAACTCCACAAATGCCGTGTCAGGTGGGCTGCGACGAAAGACGCTGGTTCTCGCCCAACCTTCTCCAGAAACAACTCCCGGGTCCGTGCTCAAAAAAGAAGCACTTTGCGTTGGCTGGTGGCGGGCTGTGAGCCAGTGGGCATGGAGAACGATCGGCTTGGAACTTGCGTCGGCCTTCACGAAACCGAAATAGGCATAGGTCCGATCGGGCTTCGCGGGAATTTCCTGTCGCCAACCCAACCAGCGACCGGCAAGTTTCGGCGGTATTCTCAACCTGGCGGCAAAGCGACCCCACTGTCCATCCGGAGTACGACTCGCCTCGAAACCCTTCGCGGGTTCGGGGTTCGGCTGCCAGCCGGTTGGGCGTTGGTCGCCTTCCTCGAAGCTCGGATTGAGAGCGCGATTTGCACGGCTTCGAATCAACGGCTCATAGGAGAGTCCATGCTCCTTTGTGGCGACCTTCGAAATGTAAACGTCAAATCGTTTCGAGCATCGAGCCGGGAGGTCGGCCAGAAAGTAAACATCGGTCTTCGAAAGGAGATGAGGTCGCTTGGCCTCGTTGGCCGGAGCCGAGCCATCAACAATGAGCAGAGCCGGTCCGTTGGGACGCGCCGAAAAGCGCCAGAGCGCTTTGCGCAAGTCGGCGTGAATCAGCACGGACGAAGACGACTGGTCGCTGAAATTGTGGATCGTGAGGGGAATTCGCAACTGCCAGGATAGATCGTTCGGCCAAGCGGATGGCGACTCCAAGGATTGCAGCGTTTGTTTCTCCGGCGGTGAAACGCGGATTTGCAGAGCGGATCGAGCCGATTTCTTGCTTGCCTCGTCGGCCGGCGCATCAAGGAACTCCGCCACCGGCCAGGCCCGCGGATTATCCACGTAAACAAAAAGGCGAGTCTGTTGTCTGGCGCGAAGGTCTGCTCGGAATGAGAGGCCGTCGCCGGCTTCGATCTTCCCTTTTCGGCGCGGAGCGTTCTGGGCGTCGCGCAGGTCATACTTCAACTCTCGGCCCAGCTCGTCGCAAACCCGCAGCGCCGTTACGTCTTGTCCCGCGATAGGCAACGCGCGTGGCGCCTCGCCGACCTGCAAGGCAATCAGCGCCCCTAATGTTTCTGTGGAAGAAAGGTTTTCCACCTCAACAAGGACACGCTCTCGCCAATAGCCGCCGCCATCATAGGCCAGTTCCATGTGCCACGCCCAGAGCGGTCCGGTGAGTGCGACGGAACAGAGCAGACAGAGCATGACTCCCCGCATATCGCGCCCTCTTCGAAGTTGAACAATTCGACAATCCCAAGACCGACGACGATTCACGTAAGATCGTCTCCTGCCGTCTGCCAGCAAGAACATGCTGCGGGTCGAGCAAAAAGCACGCTGGCATCCGGCGGTGTCGGCTGCCACATTCAATCCCTCTGGTCCCTATCATCGCCTGGGCCGGCTCATTCCCTCCACGGATGGGCTGCGGCTGTCTTCCGGGCTAACGGACGCACGAAATAGCAAACGAGACACCCGAACATAATCCACCGTCCAACCCACCGATCCTAATTCTGGCGAGTGGCAAGGGATTTCCCAAGGTCCACGCGATCGTCTCTATTCGTAAAGATTGATGATCCCCGTAATGTCGCCCTTGTAGAGATCCCGCTTCTTCAATTCCCCCTCGGTAGAGTAGCCGTACATCGTTTCCTCGCCGGCTGGCGATTCATAGAGGTCACCCATGCCAGCGCAGTGTCCGAGTTCGTGCGTCACAATGTTCTGGACATCCATGACAACCGGGCCAGCCGACGCGTCGCCCCACACGAAATCGTCATTCATCAGTATGTGTGCCTCGACGATCTCTCGCTGCGAGATGGGGCCGCTGAAGTAACCCCAGACCGTCGTTATCGCGATCACATCGGGGTCCCCATAGCTGCCGAACGAAATGGTGTTACAGCCGCGGTAGGCGCCATCGTTGTACGTTGCCGATGGGTCCAGAACTACGGTTCCAAAGATGTCGAAGACTGCATTCCCCGGCGTCTCCCACTCGTCCAGGCCCGCCTCAACAGCATTCGTGATCAGCGGCTGGGAGAGATTCTCGTCGCAGCTGGGATTCAGCCGGAGGTCTTCGACGGTTCTCCATTTGGCGCCCTTGGCGATGTAAGTGTAGTATCCCTGCTCTTGCTTCTTGCCGCCCCCTTTGCCGCCTCCAGCGTCCGGAGGCTTGCCGTGTCCCTTTTTGAAGTGGATAAATGTCACCTTCGTGAGGATGCGGTCTTGGTCTTTCCCACCCTCGCCGGCCAGGGCAAAATATGCTCCCGCGAAGACCATAACCGCCCCCAACGCTGCTGCCGCAAGATAGATCCGTTTCCTGGTCATTTCTCCTCCTCCTTCGTCGTCTTAGAGCGTGTTTTAATATTCTTGATTTCGGTGTAGCGTACGGTGCAGCGTCCTGAAAGCGGACACGTTGTAGCGGAAGGAGATGTTGCTGATGAT